>BNJU01001456.1_pt1 | contig 334643 bp, 388 predicted proteins | sample 8539281 | NCBI WGS metagenome assembly BNJU01 (sample SAMD00202456, study PRJDB9452) | human saliva metagenome | isolation source: human saliva | place: Japan
CACCATCGACGATAATGGTTTGACCTGTAATGTAGTTTGAATCTGGTCCAGCAAGGAAGCTAACCGCTGCAGCGACATCTTCTGGCTCAGATAGGCGTTTCAATGTAATATCTTTTTGCGAATGTTTGCATACCCCATTCGTCGTCTTTTCCTGCATTTTTCCCAACTTCGTGAGCGATATCATACATCATTGGTGTTTTAACGATACCTGGAGCATACGCATTAACAGTGATACCTGAATCAGCTAAGTCACGTGCCAATGTTTGAGTAATACCACGAACAGCGAATTTTGTACCACCATAAACAGTCAAGTTTGGATTTCCAACAACACCTGCTTGAGAAGTAGCGTTGATGATTTTACCACCGTGACCAAGTGCTTTGAATTGAGCTTGAGCAGACTTTGTGCTCCCCAGATTACCCCACCGACGTTAATAGCAAAGGTACGATTGAACTGTTCTTCTGTAATCGTATCTAGAGGTGTAGTCGGAGCGACTCCAGCGTTGTTTACCACAACGTTCAAGTCTCCGAAATGGTCTACAACTTTTTGGAAAGCTGCAGCAACCTCTGCTTGTTTAGACACATCAGCCACAACAGCTAAAGCATTCTCTGCTGACAATTCAGCAACTGCTTTTTCAGCTGTTTCAGCATTGTAGTCTAATACCCCAACCTTAAAACCATCTTGGACCAAGCGTTTTGCGATTGCAAAACCGATTCCTTGACCTGCACCTGTAACAATAGCTACTTTAGACATATGATTCCTCCTTTGGTATCCGTGATACCATTTCAACGTTCATAAAAGAACAGCAAAGGGTTATAAGTGAGTTGTGATAGACTTCTAAAAGAAGTCCTATCGCTTTTTAGTATATACCTTTGTGAAATTAGTGTCAAACAAAGACTGGTTTTTGGAAAAATGAATATTTTTCAAGATCAAAATAATCGAAAACTTTCCTGTGTGAGATTTAGAGTTAGAAAAAAATAAAACTATCGCGTAAAGGGAAAGCGCACGATATTTTTCCAAGCACTTTTCTTGAAACCCTTTCCTTCTTCTGATAGACTAATACATAGTTTGAAAAAAAGGAGACTTAATATGAAAAAAATTTGTTGCTGAATTAATCGGTACTTTTTATGCTTGTGTTCATCGGAACAGGAGCTGTTGTTTTTTTGGAAAATGGTGTTGAAGGTCTTGGACACCTTGGAATTGCTCTTGCCTTTTGGTTTGGCAATCGTAGTCGCAGCTTTTCTCAATCGGAACTGTTTCAGGTGCTCACTTGAACCCAGCTGTTTCTATCGCTATGTTTGTGAACAAACGTTTGTCATCTTCAGAGCTTGTAAACTACATCCTTGGTCAAGTAGTTGGTGCTTTCTTAGCATCTGTTTCTGTATTCTTCCTCTTGGCAAATTCAGGTATGTCAACTGCAAGTCTTGGTGAAAATGCCTTGGCAAACGGTGTAACTGTCTTTGGTGGTTTCTTGTTTGAAACAATCGCAACATTCTTGTTTGTTTTGGTGATCATGACTGTAACTTCAGCAAGCAAAGGGAATGGCGCAATCGCTGGTTTGGTGATCGGTTTGTCATTGACAGCTTTGATTCTAGCTGGCTTGAACATCACTGGACTTTCAGTAAACCCAGCTCGTAGCTTGGCTCCTGCTGTATTGGTAGGCGGCGCAGCTCTTCAACAAGTTTGGATTTTCATCCTTGCACCAATCGTTGGTGGAGTTCTTGCAGCCCTTGTTGCTAAAAACTTCCTTGGAACTGAAGAATAATTGAAACTTAAAAAGCCTTGCTTCTCATCTTGAGGAACAGGGCTTTTTCGTATGATACTCTTCGAAAATCTCTTCAAACCACGTCAGCTCTATCTGCAACCTCAAAACAGTGTTTTGACCTGACTTCGTCAGTCTTATCCACAACCTCAAAGCAGTGCTTTGAGCAACCTGCGGCTAGCTTCCTAGTATGCTTTTTGATTTTCATTGAGTATGAGTTTAACGGTTGTCAATTTTCTCTGGATAGAGGTCATGTTGGAAGAGGCGTTGTTCTGCCAATCCTTCATACTTGGTTCCAGGTCTACCGTAGTTGTAGTAGGGGTCGATTGAAATGCCACCGCGAGGTGTAAATTTTCCCCAGACTTCTAAATAGCGAGGGTCTAGCAAGTTGACCAAGTCTTTCCCGATAGTGTTGATACAGTTTTCATGAAAATCTCCATGGTTTCGGTAGCTAAAGAGGTAGAGTTTGAGGGACTTTTGACTCGACACAGAGCTTGTCAGGAATGTAGGAAATATAAATAGTTGCAAAGTCTGGCTGAGCAGTGATGGGACAAAGTGAGGTAAATTCAGGGCAGTTGAACTTGATGAAATAGTCATTTTCCACATGACGATTGTCAAAGGATTCGAGGACTTCGGGTTGATATTCGAAAATGTAGTTGGTTTCTTTGTTGCCGAGGAGGCTGAGGTTTTTCATTTCTTCTTGTTGTGACATGATTTTTTTCCTTTCTAATCTTAAACACCACGTTGGTTGTCGTAGAGGAGGGTATGGAGTTGAGGAAGGACGCGGACATTGCCCCAGCTATCGTCGGCAGCGACACGTTCCCAGAGTTCTTTGAGGCGGTCCAGTTGGTCTTGGACAATATTGCCTGTAGCCTTGGGTTCAGGATTTCCTGCCGATAAGAAGAGGACATCTGGTTGGTAGCGTTCTTGAATACCTTTGGCAAAGGCTAGATCTGCATCATCAAAGACAGGGATTTTTAAAGGTTACTTTGTCTGGGTCTAGTTGGGAAACGATAAAGTCCAAGGTCTCAAAGTTGACTTCCATCTTGGAGGAAGGAGGCTTAGGGACTCAGAGTGACTTGGTCGATATCTTTTAACCAATTTTGCCAGCGGGAGCCTTGGGTCTCAACAGCTAGAGTGACACCACGTTCCTTGAGTTTGGTGACCAGCTCAGCCATGTTAGCTGCTAGGATAGCAGGATTTCCACCAGATAGGGTGACGTAGTCATAGCTTCCTAGTTTGTCTAACTCAGCGATTACTTCATCAGCTGTCATACGAGTTGGTTTTTCAGAACCGTCCCAAGTAAAGGCGGAATCGCACCAGTCGCAGTGGTAGTCGCAACCAGCAGTGCGGACAAACATGGTTTTCTGGCCAATAGCACGACCTTCACCTTGAAAGGTAGGCCCAAAAATTTCTAGAACTGGTAGTTTGAGGACACGTTCCTTAGTCATCTAACCACTCCCGTCTAAACTCTGCAAAGGCAGTCGGAGTTTCATAGAGGCGAACATATTCCAAACGGAGACCGCGCTCGTCTGGCAACTCTTGGCTCATGGTTTGGAAAATCCAATAAACCATATTTTCAGCAGTCGTATTCATGTAGGGCAGGGTTTCATTGAGATAGCGATGATCCAAGTGGGGCTCTAAGTAGTCCTTGTAGATAGCTTTGATGTCTCCGAAATCGTAGGTCATACCTCTATCATCTAAAAATCCACTGACAGCGATTTGCAGATGATAGGTGTGACCGTGTAGGGATTTGCATTTTCCTTCATAGTGAAAGAGGTGGTGGGCAGCATCGAAGGTAAATTCTTTTGAGACTAAGGTTCTGTGAGGATTGTAGACAAGAGATTCCCCAGTTTCTTGTTTGATTTCTTTGGGGGCAAAAAACATCAGGCCTCTCCTTTCTGAGAGAGATAAACCTCTAAACCATGTTGGCGTAGATGGCAGGCCGGACAATCTCCACAACCAGTACCGATAATCCCATTGTAGCAGGTCAAGGTCTTCTCACGAACGTAGTCAAAGGCACCAAGTTGGTCAGCTAATTCCCAAGTTTCAGCCTTGTCTAGCCACATGAGAGGCGTTTGGATCACAAAGTCGTAATCCATAGCAAGGTTGAGCGTGACATTGAGTGATTTGACAAAGACATCCCGACAGTCAGGATAGCCTGAGAAGTCTGTTTCGCACACTCCTGTCACGACATCCGTAATTCCACGCTGCTTGGCAAGGACTGCCGCAAAGGACAGAAAGAGATGATTGCGACCGTCAACGAAGGTATTAGGAATCTCTCCTTCTTTTTGCTCAATTTCTAAATCTGAAGTCAAGGCATTTTCAGTAATTTGTCCTAGCAGAGACATATCTAGGATATGATGACGAATTCCTTGTTCCTCAGCGATTTCTTTGGCCACTTGAATTTCTAAATGGTGGCGTTGGCCATAGGCAAAGGTAACGGCTTCGACCTTTTCATAGTGTTGCTTGGTCCAGAAAAGGCAGGTTGTTGAATCTTGACCGCCGCTAAAGACGACCAAGGCTGATTGACGTTTCATAGTACTCCTTCCAAAAATGGGAAATGTTCAAAGCACGCAAAAAGCTCCCTAGAGGGAGCTAAAAAATACCAAGTAGAGGTTTTTTTTAGCGATGGCATGTCCCAAACATCGTAATATTCTAGTTACAGTCTAGCATATTTTTTGAAAAATGGCAAAGGGCAAGAAAAAAGAGACCAAATGAATGCATTTGGTCTCTCCTTTGATTAGCTTAATTCAGCAACGATAGCTTTGATTTGTTCTGCTGTGTGAACACCAGCCACTTGTTTAACCACTTGTCCATCTTTCTTGAAGAGAAGAGTAGGGATAGACATGATACCAAATGCACGAGCTGTATTCGGATTTTCATCAACATCCATTTTAACGATCTTCAAGACATCTTCTGAAAGTTCTTCAGACAATTTGTCCAAGATTGGACCTTGCATACGACATGGACCACACCAAGTTGCCCAGAAGTCTACCAAGACCAATCCGTCTTTAGTTTCTTGTTCAAATGTTGCATCTGTAATTGCTTTTGCCATAGTATTTCTCCTTTTTAATTATATTGGCTTAAATCTTGTTTCATGAGATAGAAGAAAACATCTCCATAAGTCCCATGGTAGTCCAAATCATGTCCCTTGTAGGTTACTTTTTGGACAGGGTAGTAGTCTGCGACACCAATCAGGCAGGCATGTTGAGAACGTTCAAATTCTTCGTATGACTCGAAGGTCATGGTTCTCTCTTGCTTGCTGGCATCAAGATAAGTGATTTCAATCATAGGATTCTCCTTTACTAAATCATATCTTCATTTTACTCCTTGGAAAAAGGAATGTCAAGAAAATTGCTTGCGCACGCAAGTTTTTTGTAAAAATTTTAGGAAAGCCAACTTGCTTTTGTTTCAAGGCTTTCTTCTACAGATTTTTGTAGATAGGCAAGAGTTGTCTGACCCTCCTTAGTGAGGCAGATAAAACTAGCTCGCTTATCCTGGTCACAACATCTCCGACTAAGTAAAGCACAATTTTTGGCTTCTAGGCGTGCCACCATTCGTGATACTGCGCTTGGACTCAGATGGAGTTTGTCCGGCAGGTCAATCTGTCTCAAAGATTTTTCTTGAGCCTGATTTAAAAAGTGCAAGAGATAGAATTCTTTGAGCGTTAGACTTTGGTCACTCTGTTCAGCAATCGTTTGCTCTAAAAGATCTTCTAGCTCTACTTGTCGGCGGTTGAAGTCAAACCATTTTTCTAAGTAAGTCATATCAATCTCCTTTCTATATGGTAGTTATAAACAGATTTGCCTATCTGAGATGCTTGCGCACGCAATTAGTATACAACTTTTTGGAATAGATAGCAAGAAGGATGTTTCTTGTGTATTTCCTTGAAATTTTCTGAAAAAAGAGTAAACTGGTATGCAGAAAGTCTATTTGTGGAGTAAACGATGAAATTATATGTTCAGTTAATGATTCTCTTTGTCATTTCACTGATTGGTGAGGGAATCTCTAGCTTTTTCCATTTGCCTATTCCTGGAAGCATTATCGGTTTGATTATTTTATTTTTAGCCTTGCAGTTCAAGTGGTTGCGGGTACGTCATGTCAACATGGTTGGGAATTTTCTCCTAGCTAATATGACTATCCTCTTTCTACCTCCTGCAGTTGGGATTATGGAGAAATTTGATGTGATTGCTCCTTATTTATTGCCCATTGTCTTGATTGTCTTTTTTGCAGCAGTTATCAATATTATCTTGATTGCGCTTGTAGTTCAGTTTATCAAAAAGCGTTATGAAGGAGATTACGAAGAAAGAGGTGCCAAATGAGCGAATTTGTATCCAATCCACTTTTTGGGATAGCCTTGTCTATTTTGGCTTATCTTGGAGGCATGATTATCTTTAGACGGTACCCTCATCCTCTGACCACTCCCTTGCTGCTAGCAACTTTATTTATCATTGTTTTTCTAAAACTGACTGGTATTTCTTATGTTGCCTATTATCAAGGTGGGGTCTACCTCAATAACTTGATTGTTCCCTCAACAGTGGCTCTAGGAATTCCTCTTTATAAGAGTTTTCACCTCATGAAACACCATGTTAGAAGTATTCTACTCAGTAGTTTCCTTGCTGTTGTTGTAAATACAGTTTTTACAGCTTTAGTTGCAAAATTTTTCGGTATGGATTTCTTCTTGGCGATTTCGCTTTTTCCAAAGTCTGTAACGACGGCCATGGCAGTTGGAATTACGGATAAGCTACAAGGGATAGCGACGATCACCTTGGTAGTTGTGGTAGCAACTGGCATTTTGACTAGCGTTATTGGACCAACACTTTTAAAATGGCTCAAGATTGACGACCCAGTAGCTGTTGGTCTTGCTCTTGGAGGAACTGGTCACGCAGTTGGGACTGGAACAGCTTTTCGCTATGGACCAGTCGCAGGTGCTATGGGAGGACTAGCCATCGGTGTCACCGGTATTCTCTATGTATTTGTAAGTCCCATCGTAGCAGGTTTGATATTGAGTTAAAAAATAAGAATGTTATATTTCTTTGTGTAAAAAGAAGCCCCTATCTTTATTTGCTAGGGGCTTCATTCATTATTGTAAGTTTACTTTGTTCTTTAAGATATAGTAGGTACCAAGATAGAAGCCGACGCTAAGGATTAAGTCTTTGAAAATTTCAAAGGATAATACCCAATTGTAGTCGAAATCGATGCGAAGATTTAGGGTGATAAAACCAAGGACTATTTGGATAGCGATGTAGGCGACAGCCGCAAGAGCTGTACGGTATTCATTAAAGAGTTGACCGATAGAGATAGAAAAGTAGATACAAAGGATACTTGCAAGAGTGTTAAAAATATAGGAAATCAAGGCTAACCAGAAATCATCTTGATAATTTGAGAATAAACTCGGCAACGTTGGATATGAAGGCGTCTGGTTGAATCATAGCAATGATAATGTAAAGACTCAAAAGAAATACTACTGTACTTGCCAAAGACCAAACAAAGGCTCCAAGGAGTTTAGAGGAGAGAATCTGGTGCTCAGATACTGGAAGGGTGAGGGTTAGATAGCCACGACGATCATAAACGCTTCCTTTAAATCGTTGAATAATCAAAATCAAGGTTGAGATACCCAAAGTAATAACCAGACCCCCAAAAACCAGAGATAGAAAGACTAACATGACAACGCCCTTGTCTTGATAATAGGTGCTTGAGAGGGTGCTGCCCTGAATTCCTATGATGACAGAGAGGGAGAGTACAGCAGCATAGAGGGCTAAAAACCATTTGTTGACATTTTTAAATTCATAACGAACTAAATTCCAAAACATAATAATCTCCTTTATCTAGGCTTTGAATTCGTGACGGAAGAGCTGGTCGATAGACTCTCCAGATTCATAGCGAATATCATCCACATTTCCTTGACGGACGACTTTTCCGTCCTTGAGGAAGACAATCTCATCCAAGATTGGTTCGATGTCGGAAATCAAGTGAGTTGAAATCAAGACAGTCGAAGTTGGAGAGTAATTGTTGATGATGGTGTTCAAGATGTAGTCACGAGCTGCGGGGTCGACACCACCGATTGGTTCGTCAAGGACGTATAGACGAGCGTCACGACTCATGACCAGGATCAACTGAACTTTTTCTTTGTTCCCTTTTGAGAGTTTCTTGAAACGGCTATTCTCGTCGATACCAAGGTCACGAAGAAGACCTTGAGCACGTTCCAGATTAAAATCTTTATAGAAGGTCTTGAAAAAGGTAAGAGCTTCTTTGACCTTCATCTGTTCGTTGAGATAGGTCGTATCAGGTAGATAAGAAACAATAGCCTTAGTTGCTGGGCTTGGTTCCATACCATTGATGAGGATACGCCCTTGCTCTGGTTGGAGTAAACCGTTGATTAGTTTAATCAAGGTTGTCTTTCCAGAGCCGTTTGGGCCAAGGAGACCCACAATCTTTCCTGCTGGAATTTCAAGGGAAACATTTTGAAGAGCAGGGCTTGCTCCATAGAATTTTGAAACATTTTCAAACGTTAACAAGGTCATAGTCTAAACTCCTTCAATATAATCTCTCAAAACAGTTGGTAGTTCTTCTTTTTCATATCCAAATTCTACCATGCCTGTTACAAACTGCTGCAACTGTTCTTCTGATAGTTGCTTCCGGGATTGGAGGATTAAGTCCAAGTCCTCTGTGACAAAACGTCCAGCAGTCCGCTTGGTGTATACGAAACCTTCTCTTTCTAGGTCTGATAGGGCACGTTGGATGGTATTAGGATTGACACCAGCCTCACTAGCCAATTCTCTGACAGTTGGTAGTTGTTGGTTGGGTTCTAGTTTATGAGAAATAATTTGCAGTTTGATTTTGTCCATTATCTGCAAATAAATGGGTTTATTGTTATCAAATATCCAGGACATCGCGGTCTCCTTTCTACAATGTCTATTGTGTTAATTAAATAATACAACTAAACAAGGAACTTGTCAAGCTAAAAGGAGAATTATTTTGGGAATTGCTCAAAAAAATGGTATAATGAAAAGAAAACGACAAGGAGGGGAAGACATGCGTTGTCCAAAATGTGGGGCTACTAAATCCAGTGTTATCGATAGTCGCCAGGCTGAAGAAGGAAATACCATTAGACGTAGACGTGAGTGCGAAGAGTGTCAACATCGTTTCACAACCTATGAACGAGTTGAAGAGAGAACACTAGTAGTTGTCAAAAAAGATGGAACTCGAGAACAATTCTCAAGAGATAAAATCTTTAACGGGATTATTCGCTCGGCCCAGAAACGTCCAGTGTCCAGTGATGAAATTGGCATGGTCGTTAATCGTATCGAGCAAAAACTCCTCAGTCGCAATGATAATGAAATTCAAAGTGAAGATATTGGTTCTCTCGTCATGGAAGAACTGGCTGAACTGGATGAAATCACATACGTTCGTTTCGCTAGTGTCTATCGTAGCTTTAAAGACGTGAGCGAGCTAGAAAATCTTCTCAAACAAATTACGCAATCTTCAAAGAAGAAAAAGGAAAAATAAATGAAGCCTAATGATCGTTTTTCTTTTCTAAAGAATAATCGGGTGTCGCAAGATCCCACAACTTTGGTGCAGTGTTACCTCCCGATTATCGGTCAGGATGCGCTGAGTCTTTACCTTTATACCTTAGCTTTTTGGGATGATGGACAAAAAGAACACCTGTTTGCAGCTATCCTCAATCATCTCAATTTTGGGATGGATAGGCTGTTAAAGGCTTTTAAAATCTTATCAGCCTTCAATTTGGTTACCCTCTATCAAAAGGGTGACGGCTATGAACTTGTTATTCATCCAACACTTTCTCAATCTGACTTCTTGCGTCATACAGTGTATCGTACTTTGTTGGAGAAAAGGATTGGCGATACAGCAGTTTCTGATTTGCGCCAAGAGCAGGCAGGCGGAGAGCCTTTGACTGTTCCTTTGAGTCAGGCCTTTCCAGAGATAGAAGAATTGGCTAGTCATGATGAGACACCAGTAAAAGCTGATTTTAAAAATGATTTTGATTTGGAGCATTTTCGTCAGCTCATGGCGAGAGATAATCTCCGTTTCCAAGATGAACAGTCAGATGTTTTAGAGTTATTTAAAATCGCTGATGAGAAAAAATGGACCTGGTTTGAAACCTATCAGCTAGCAAAAGGAACAGCAGTTTCTCAAGTCATTTCTATCAAGCGTATGCGTGAAAAATTAGCGCAAGAGTCTGTTTCATCGGATTTTAGTCCTAAGGAAGCGACCATTATCCGAGAAGCTAAAAGTAAAACGGCCCTAGAATTTTTAGCGGGAATCAAACAAACCCGAAATGCAGGAATTATCCAAGCTGAACGCGATTTGCTAAAACAGATGGCAGACCTAGGCTTGCTTGATGAAGTTATCAATGTCGTTATACTCTTGACCTTCAATAAGGTTGATTCGGCCAATCTCAATGAAAAATATGCCATGAAAGTGGCTAATGATTACTCTTATAACAAGATTCGTTCTGCTGAAGAAGCTGTGCTTCGAATCAGAGAGAAGAATCAAAAGGGGCAGGAACAAAAATCAGCGAAACCAAGCCAAGCCAAAAGCAATGTCCCGAAATGGAGTAATCCAGAATATAAAAATGAAACCAGCGAAGAAACTCGCTTGGAGTTAGAACGTAAGAAAAAAGAAATGTTAGATCGATTAGGAAAAGGAGGAGACTAGATGGAAAGTGTAGGAGATGTGCTTAAAGATCATCCCAGCCGTTTTCAATACCAGGACCTGGTCCAGCAGATTGTAAAAGATCCTGATGTTGCGGCTTTTATCCAGAAGGAATCTCTCAGTCAAGAGGAATTGAATCGTAGTATCTCTAAGTTTAACCAATACATCACCGAGCGAGATAAGTTCCTTCGTGGAGATACCGACTATATCGCGCGTGGCTATAAGCCAATTCTAGTTATGAATCATGGTTACGCAGATGTATCCTATGAGGAAACTCCGGAACTGATTGCGGCTGAGAAAGAAGCAGCTATCAAGAACCGTCTCAGACTGATTAATCTTCCAGCTAGTCTTAAAAAAGCTAGTTTGGCTCAAGTTGATTTGGATGATTTGGGACGTTTGCCAGTTTTTGAAAAGCTCTTTACCTTTGTTGAGCAATATCCAGCCATCCGTAAAGGTCTCTATCTCTACGGAGACTTTGGGGTAGGAAAGAGCTTTATGGTGGCTGCCCTAGCCCATGACTTGTCAGAAAAACGTGGCGTTTCATCAACTCTTCTTCACTATCCTAGCTTTGTCATTGATGTCAAAAATGCTATCGGTGATGGGAATGTTAAGAATTTGGTGGATGAAATCAAGCAAGCCGAAGTCTTGATTTTGGATGATATTGGCGCCGAGCAATCAACGCCTTGGGTTCGTGATGAAGTCTTGCAAGTCATTCTTCAGTATCGTATGCAAGAAGATTTACCAACCTTTTTTACTTCCAACTTCAATTTTGAAGATTTGGAAAAACATTTTGCAAAAGGCAAGAACGGAAACGATGAAACTTGGGAAGCCAGACGTGTCATGGAGCGTATTCGTTATTTAGCAGAGGAAACAAGATTAGAAGGAGAAAATCGTCGATGACAGAAACGATTAAATTAATGCAAAGCCACTCATCAGTGCGCAGATTTAAGGAAGAAGAGATTCCACAAGAGGACTTGAATGAGATTTTAACAGCTGCCCAAATGGCTTCTTCTTGGAAAAATTTCCAATCTTATTCTGTGATTCTAGTCAGAAGTCAAGAAAAGAAAGATGCTCTTTTTGAGCTGGTTCCTCAGGAAGCGATTCGTCAGTCTGCCGCCTTCCTCCTCTTTGTAGGAGATTTAAACCGTGCAGAAAAAGGGGCTCGTCTCCATACCGATACTTTCCAACCTCAAGGAGTGGAAGGTCTCCTAATCACTTCAGTAGATGCAGCCTTGGCTGGACAGAATACTTTGCTTGCGGCAGAAAGCCTTGGCTATGGAGGAGTAATTATCGGTTTGGTGCGTTACAAATCTGCTGAGTTAGCAGAATTGTTCAAGCTTCCTGACTATACCTACCCAGTTTTTGGGATTGCACTCGGTGTGCCGAACCAAAAACATGATGTAAAACCAAGATTGCCACTAGAGAATGTTGTTTTTGAGGAAGAATACCAAGAACAAACAGCTGAGGCTATTGAAGCCTATGACCGTGTGCAGACCGAATATGCAGGAGCTCGTGCGACTACCACTTGGAGTCAACGTCTTGCAGAGCAATTCGGTCAGCCTGAACCAAGCTCAACTAGAGAAAATCTTGAACTAAAGAACTTATTATAGAAAGTGAGAAAACATGGCCTTACCAACTGTTGCCATCGTAGGACGTCCCAATGTTGGGAAATCAACCCTGTTTAACCGTATTGCAGGGGAACGCATCTCAATCGTAGAAGATGTCGAAGGAGTGACACGGGACCGTATCTATGCTACTGGTGAATGGCTTAACCGTTCTTTCAGTATGATTGATACTGGAGGGATTGATGATGTTGATGCTCCATTTATGGAACAAATCAAGCACCAGGCAGAGATTGCCATGGAAGAAGCTGATGTCATCGTTTTTGTAGTTTCTGGAAAAGAAGGCATCACAGATGCTGACGAATACGTAGCACGTAAACTCTATAAAACTCATAAACCTGTTATCCTTGCAGTTAACAAGGTTGATAATCCGGAAATGAGAAATGATATCTATGATTTCTATGCTCTTGGATTAGGGAGAGCCATTGCCAATTTCATCTGTGCACGGGATTGGTACAGGGGATGTATTAGATGCTATCGTCGAAAAATCTTCCACATGAAGTCGAAGATGAAAAATCCAGATGTCATTAAATTCAGCTTGATTGGTCGCCCTAATGTCGGAAAATCTAGCTTGATCAATGCCATTTTGGGAGAAGACCGCGTGATTGCCAGTCCTGTAGCTGGTACAACTCGTGATGCCATTGATACACATTTTACAGATGCGGATGGCCAAGAGTTTACCATGATTGATACGGCTGGTATGCGTAAGTCTGGTAAAGTCTATGAAAACACAGAGAAATACTCAGTCATGCGTGCCATGCGAGCTATTGACCGTTCAGATGTAGTCTTGATGGTCCTCAATGCCGAAGAAGGCATCCGTGAGTATGATAAGCGTATCGCTGGATTTGCCCACGAAGCTGGTAAAGGGATGATTATCGTAGTTAACAAATGGGACACGCTTGAAAAAGACAACCACACCATGAAAAACTGGGAAGAAGATATCCGAGAGCAGTTCCAATACTTGCCTTTACGCACTCAATTATCTTTTGTTTCGGCTTTGACCAAGCAACGTCTCCACAAACTTCCAGAGATGATTAAACAAATCAGCGAGAGTCAAAATACCCGTATTCCATCAGCAGTCTTGAATGATGTCATTATGGATGCTATCGCCATCAACCCAACACCGACAGACAAAGGGAAACGTCTCAAGATCTTCTATGCGACTCAAGTGGCAACTCAAACCACCGACATTTGTGATTTTTTTGTCAACGAAGAAGAACTGATGCACTTTCTCTTACCTACGTTTTCTTGGAAAATCAAATCCGGCCTTTGATAACTTTGTTGAGGGACGCCAATCCATCTCATCGCAAGAAAACGTATTAAAAGAGCAGACTCGTAGTTATTATTTGCATGCTATAATAAAATTAGGGAAAGCGTTGGAGAGGTGAGGAGATGGAAAACTACCCAAAATTCTTGATTTTGACACCCTACTTTATCCATTGCTGAGAAGGCAGATAGGAGGAGATTAAATACTTCACTTTTTCTACTATTTTCCTGGACGTGCACTTCTTCCTCTGTGGGCTTTGTTTAGTCTCCGCTTTTTACAGTATTTTCTTTTTCACTCGTTTGCTTTATTTGTGCAGTAGAACCTAGAGATTTAAACTGAGGTGGGGTATTTGGTTACTCTTAATCTTATCAGCTCCCTAGTGAATGACGAAGTTATTGAACGTCTGCAGATGAACAAACTGAGATTAGGCAAGAAGACTGGCTGGCATCTGATCTGAGTGAAAAATCTGCAAGTGCAAACCCCTGCTGGAAAGGAGAAAGTGAAAAGGGAGAGTGGAACAGAAATCGGTAATTCGTTAGAATTCAGTTTCGTCGTCCCACTCCGCACAATTAGATGGGGCTGCAGCTGATGATCCAGCGTAGTAGCAAACACTCAGCCACCGCGTCTTGCTCGACAATCCAAAGACACTGAGAGGCAGGGACCTTTGTCCCAGCTCTTTTCAGTCTTTAGGAGAAACAGACTCTTTCTTGACTTGGCTTGAGTAATATGTGTTACAATGAGAAGAACGTTTAAAATATTAGAAATTCAGCGTTATGGCACGCACTAAAACAATCATCGAAAATGATAAAGGGAACTTCGTCGCTTAGAAAAGATGGCTGATAAAGTCCTCAAATACGAAGATGAAATGGCTGCTTTGACAGACGAGCAGTTGCAAGCTAAGACAGAAGAATTTAAGCAACGTTATCAAAATGGTGAAACCCTTGATCAACTCTTGTACGAAGCCTTTGCGGTTGTACGTGAGGGAGCTAAGCGTGTTCTTGGACTTTTCCCATACAAGGTTCAGGTTATGGGTGGTATCGTTCTTCACCACGGTGACGTTCCAGAAATGCGTACAGGTGAAGGGAAAACCTTGACAGCGACAATGCCGGTATACCTTAATGCCCTTGCAGGAAAAGGTGTCCACGTAGTTACCGTCAACGAATACCTTACAGAACGTGACGCGACTGAAATGGGTGAGTTGTACTCATGGCTTGGTTTGTCAGTAGGGATCAACTTGGCTGCAAAATCTCCAATGGAGAAAAAAGAAGCTTATCTCTGTGATATTACATACTCTACGAACTCAGAAATTGGTTTCGACTATCTTCGTGACAACATGGTTGTTCGTGCAGAGAACATGGTTCAACGTCCGCTCAACTATGCCTTGGTCGATGAGGTTGACTCTATCTTGATCGACGAAGCTCGTACACCATTGATCGTTTCAGGAGCTAATGCAGTTGAAACAAGCCAACTTTACCATATGGCTGACCACTTTGTGAAGTCTTTGGATAAAGATGACTACATCATTGATATTCAGTCTAAGACAATCGGTTTGTCTGACTCTGGTATTGACAAGGCTGAAAGCTTCTTCAAACTAGAAAATCTTTATGATATCGAAAATGTGGCTTTGACTCACTTTATCGACAACGCCCTTCGTGCCAACTACATCATGATTCTTGATATTGACTATGTGGTTAGCGAAGAACAAGAAATCTTGATTGTCGACCAATTTACAGGTCGTACCATGGAAGGTCGACGTTACTCTGATGGTTTGCACCAAGCGATTGAAGCTAAAGAAGGTGTCCCAATCCAAGATGAGACAAGACATCAGCATCGATTACCTACCAAAACCTTTTTCCGTATGTATAAAAAAATTGGCAGGTATGACAGGTACTGGTAAAACAGAAGAAGAATTCCCGAAATCTACAACATTCGTGTTATTCCAATTCTACTAACCGTCCGATCCAACGTATCGACCATTCAGACCTTCTTTACGCTAGTCTCGATGCAAAATTCAAGGCTGTAGTAGAAGATGTTAAGGCGCGTTACCAAAAAGGTCAGCCAGTCTTGGTAGGTACTGTTGCCGTTGAAACCAGTGATTTTCTTTCTAAGAAATTGGTTGAAGCAGGCGTACCACACGAAGTATTGAATGCCAAGAACCACTATAGAGAAGCGCAAATCATCATGAATGCTGGTCAACGTGGTGCGATCACTATCGCAACCAACATGGCCGGTCGTGGTACCGATATTAAGCTTGGTGAAGGGGTTCGTGAACTTGGTGGCCTTTGTGTCATCGGTACAGAACGTCACGAGAGCCGTCGTATCGATAACCAGCTTCGTGGACGTTCAGGTCGTCAAGGTGACCCAGGTGAATCACAATTCTACTTGTCACTCGAAGATGATTTGATGAAACGTTTTGGTTCAGAACGTTTGAAAGGTGTCTTTGAACGTCTCAATATGTCTGACGAAGCCATTGAATCTCGTATGTTGACACGTCAGGTCGAAGCAGCACAAAAACGTGTTGAAGGAAATAACTACGATACTCGTAAACAAGTCCTTCAATATGACGATGTCATGCGTGAACAACGTGAGATCATCTACGCACAACGCTATGATGTTATCACTGCAGAACGTGACTTGGCTCCTGAAATTCACGCCATGATTCGCCGTACGATTGGACGAATTGTCGATGGGCATGCTCGTTCTAAACAAGATGAAAAACTTGAAGCAATCTTGAACTTTGCCAAGTACAACTTGCTTCCAGAAGATTCGATTTCACTTTCAGACCTAGAAGGTTTGTCAGACCAAGCTATCAAGGATGAACTATACCAACGTGCATTGAAAGTCTACGATAGCCAAGTTGCTAAACTTCGTGATGAAGAAGCTGTGAAAGAATTCCAGAAAGTCTTGATTCTACGTGTTGTAGATAACAAGTGGACTGACCATATCGATGCCCTTGATCAGTTGAGAAATGCAGTTGGTCTTCGTGGTTATGCCCAAAACAACCCTGTCGTGGAATATCAAGCGGAAGGCTTCCGTATGTTTAATGATATGATTGGTTCGATTGAGTTTGATGTGACTCGCTTGATGATGAAAGCACAAATTCATGAACAAGAACGACCACAAACTGAGCATCATATCAGTACGACAGCAACACGAAATATTGCTGCTCAACAGACAGATCTTCCAGCTGATTTGGACCTCAGTCAAGTAAGACGTAATGACTTATGCCCATGTGGATCTGGTAAGAAATTTAAAAACTGTCACGGTAAACGACGTTAAGAATGATTAATTTTCAGGCGGATGCCTAGTGAAAGTGAATTTTCGCTTGGCGTCCGTTTGCTTTATAAGGAGATGGATAATGGTATTTACAGCAAAAAGCCCTAAAATTAATATTGATGAAGTTCGTAGTTTGTCTAAACTAGAAGGACAAATCCTTGCGAACAAACTCCAACGTGATCAAGAACTTGAAGCAATTATTCGTGGGGAAGACCAACGCATCTTGTTGGTGATTGGTCCTTGCTCATCTGACAATGAAGAAGCAGTCCTAGAGTACGCTAAGCGTTTGTCAAAACTTCAGGAAGAAGTCAAAGACCGCGTCTTTATGGTCATGCGTGTCTATACTGCTAAACCACGTACTAATGGTGATGGATATAAGGGCTTGATTCACCAACCAAATGCCAAAGAAACGCCTAGCCTCATCAATGGAATCAAGGCAGTTCGCCACCTGCACTACCGTGTTATTTCTGAAACAGGTATGACAACAGCAGATGAGATGTTATATCCAGAGAATCTTCCTTTGGTAGATGACTGATTTCTTACATGGCAGTTGGAGCCCGTTCAGTTGAAGACCAACAACACCGTTTTGTAGCTAGTGGAGCAGATTTTGCGACAGGTTTTAAAAATCCAACCTCTGGAAATCTCAATGTCATGTTCAACGGTATTTATGCAGCTCAAAACAAGCAAAGTTTCCTTTTCCTAGGGAAAGAAGTCGAAACTACTGGAAATCCTCTATCGCATGCTATTCTCCGTGGAGCTCTTAACGAGTACGGGAAGAACATTCCTAACTACTACTACGATAATTTGATGGATACTATTGCTCAGTATGAAAAGATGGGACTTGAGAATCCATTCATCATTATTGATACCAACCATGATAATTCAGGTAAACAGTATATGGAGCAGATTCGTATCGTTCGCCAGACTTTAATTAACCGTGATTGGAATGAAAAGATTAAAAAATATGTTCGTGGTTTCATGATTGAGTCTTATCTAGAAGACGGTCGCCAAAACGAACCTGAGGTCTTTGGCAAATCTATCACGGATCCATGTCTAGGATGGGAAAATACGGAAGCTCTTGTTCGCGAAATCTACCAAAGACTAGGAGAATAATATGGCATTTATCGAGAAAGGTCAAGAAATCGATATTGAAGCGATTAAGGCGGAAACACGGCTATCTGCAGAAACCTTGCAACATAAGGAAAATCGTGATCAAGAATTAGCAGATATCCTTTCAGGTAAGGATGATCGTATCCTTTTGGTCATTGGGCCTTGTTCGTCTGATAATGAAGAAGCAGTTCTTGAGTATGCTCGCCGTTTGGCAGACTTGCAGAAAAAAGTGGCGGACAAGATTTTCATGGTTATGCGTGTTTACACGGCCAAACCACGTACCAATGGAGATGGCTACAAGGGCTTGGTTCATCAGCCAGATACTTCTAAAGCTCCAAGCTTGATTAATGGTTTGCAGGCTGTTCGTCAGCTTCATTATCGGGTGATTACGGAAACAGGATTGACTACAGCGGATGAAATGCTTTATCCAGCCAATCTAGTCTTGGTTGATGACTTGGTGAGTTATCATGCAGTGGGTGCGCGTTCAGTAGAAGACCAAGAACACCGTTTTGTAGCTTCAGGAATTGATGCACCAGTGGGAATGAAGAACCCAACATCTGGGAAACCTATCTGTGATGTTTAATGCCATCTATGCTGCACAAAACAAACAAACCTTTCTCTTTCATGGTCAAGAAGTTGAAACTTCAGGAAATTCCTTGGCTCACGTCATCCTTCGTGGAGCTATGAATGAATACGGGAAAAATGAACCGAACTTCTACTATGAAACCCTCTTAAATGCCATCGGTCGCTACGAGTCTATGGGGCTCGAAAATCCCTTTATCATGATTGATACCAACCATGATAATTCAGGGAAACAGTATATGGAGCAAGTTCGCATTGTTCGCCAAACTCTTCTCAACCGTGCCTGGAATGAAAAGATTAAGAAGACAATTCGAGGCTTCATGATCGAGTCTTACTTAGCAGATGGGCGCCAAAACCAGCCAGAAATCTTTGGATGTTCCATTACAGACCCATGTTTGGGCTGGGAAAACACAGTAGCTTTAGTAGAAGAAATCTATTCTACCTTAACAAAATAAGTGAAAAGGATGGAGTTGGGGGAATCTCAACTCCTTTTGATGAAAATGATAGTTGGACACGGAATCGATATTGAAGAATTAGCTTCTATACAAAATGCAGTTGAAAAAAGAGAAGGCTTTGCGCAGCGTGTCTTGACAGACAAGGAAATGGAGCGCTTTGCCAGTCTCAAAGGTCGCAGACAGGTCGAGTATTTGGCTGGTCGTTGGTCAGCTAAAGAGGCTTTCTCAAAGGCTATGGGAACGGGAATTGGGAAGCTAGGCTTTCAGGATTTGGAAGTCTTGAACAATGAGAAGGGAGCTCCCTATTTCAGTAAATCCCCATTTTCAGGAAATGTTTGGTTATCGATTAGCCATACAGAACAGTTTGTGACAGCTAGTGTTATTTTGGAGGAAAATCATGAAAACTAGTCCACATAGACCAACCAAGGCCCTTATTAATCTACAAGCAATCCGCTACAATATCCAACAGATGGGAGCACACATTCCTAAAGGCACCCTCAAATGGGCGGTTGTGAAAGCCAATGCCTATGGACATGGCGCGATAGCTGTTGCAAGAGCTATCCAGGATGATGTAGATGGCTTTTGTGTGTCAAATATTGATGAAGCCATCGAACTCCGTCAGGCAGGTATCGCTAAGAAAATTCTTATTTTGGGAGTATCTGAAGTTGAATCTTTTTCATTGGCTAAGGATTTTGATATTACCTTGACAGTGGCAGGATTGGAATGGCTTGAAAATCTCCTTAATACTGAGTCAGACTTGGCTGGTTTAACCGTTCACCTTAAAATTGACTCAGGCATGGGACGAATTGGTTTTAGAAGTGCCAGTGAGGCCGAACAAGCCCAAACTATGCTCAAAAACCATGGTGCCTCTGTCGAGGGAATCTTTACCCACTTTGCAACTGCAGATGAAGAGTCAGATAGTTACTTTAAGCAACAGCTAGAGTGTTTTAAGGAAATCCTAGATGACTTGAAGGAAGTGCCGGAATTCGTTCATGCTAGTAACTCCGCAACGACTTTATGGCATGCGGAAACGATTTTTAATGCTGTTCGCATGGGGGATTCCATGTATGGTCTCAATCCAAGTGGTCAAGTATTGGACTTGCCTTATGAACTAAAACCAGCCTTAACTTTGGAAACAGCCATCGTTCATATCAAAACAGTAGAGGCTGGAGCTTGTATGGGCTACGGAGCGACTTATCAGGCAGACAGTGAGCAAGTCATTGCCACTTTGCCAATCGGTTATGCAGATGGTTGGACACGAGACATGCAGAATTTCTCAGTTCTGGTAGATGGCCAATTGTGCCCCATCGTAGGGCGTGTATCCATGGACCAAATCACCATTCGCTTACCTAAGCTTTACCCATTGGGTACCAAGGTAACTTTAATTGGCTCAGATGGTGATAAAGAAATTACTGCTACAGATGTAGCAGTTTACCGAGGAACCATCAATTATGAGGTGGTTTGTCTCCTCAGTGATCGAATTCCAAGAGAATATTATTAAGAAATAGAAGGAAAGGAGAAGAGCATGAATTTACATCAACCCTTGCATGTCTTACCAGGAGTGGGATCTAAATCAGCAGAGAAATATGCCAAACTAGGAATTGAAAACTTGCAAGATCTCTTGCTCTACTTCCCTTTCCGTTATGAAGATTTAAGACTAAGCAGGTGCTAGAACTAGAGGACGGTGAAAAGGCTGTTTTGTCTGGTCAGGTAGTGACACCAGCCAGTGTTCAGTATTATGGTTTTAAGCGTAATCGCCTACGCTTTAGCCTCAAGCAGGGAGAGGTTGTTTTTGCAGTTAATTTCTTCAACCAACCCTACCTAGCTGACAAGATTGAACTAGGAGCGACCTTGGCTGTCTTTGGCAAGTGGGATCGTGCCAAGGCAAGCCTCACAGGAATGAAGGTTTTAGCCCAAGTCGAGGATGACCTCCAGCCTGTCTATCGCCTAGCGCAAGGTGTCAGTCAAGCAGGACTTGTTAAGGTCATCAAGACCGCCTTTGATCAAGGACTGGACCTCTTGATAGAAGAAAACATTCCCCAGTCCTTGCTCGATAAATACAAACTCATGCCTCGTAGTCAGGCTGTTCGTGCCATGCATTTTCCTAGGATTTGGCAGAATACAAACAGGCTCTCCGTCGAATCAAATTTGAGGAACTCTTTTATTTCCAAATGCAATTACAGACCCTCAAGTCTGAAAATAAGGTTCATGGAAGTGGTCTGGTCTTGAACTGGTCTCAGGAAAAACTAACTGCAGTGAAAGAGAAATTGCCTTTTGCCTTGACCCAAGCCCAAGAAAAAAGCCTACAAGAAATCCTAATGGATATGAAGTCGGGCCATCACATGAATCGACTCTTACAAGGGGATGTAGGAAGTGGGAAGACAGTGGTTGCAGGTCTAGCGATGTACGCAGCCGTAACGGCAGGGTATCAGGCTGCCCTCATGGTTCCGACAGAGATCCTAGCAGAGCAGCATTTTGAAAGTCTAGAGAGTCTCTTTCCTGATTTGAAATTAGCTCTCCTAACAGGCTCACTGAAAGCTGCAGAAAAACGCAGGGTCTTGGAAACCATTGCTAAGGGGGAAGCCGATGTGGTTGTCGGAACCCATGCTCTTATACAAGACGGCGTGGACTATGCCCGACTCGGCTTGATTATCATCGATGAGCAACACCGCTTTGGTGTAGGGCAAAGGCGTATTTTACGGGAAAAAGGTGAAAATCCAGATGTCCTCATGATGACGGCAACTCCCATACCTCGGACCTTAGCTATCACTGCCTTTGGGGATATGGATGTTTCTATTATTGATCAGATGCCAGCAGGGCGCAAACCAATCGTAACGCGCTGGATCAAGCATGAGCAATTAGCACAGGTCTTGACTTGGTTGGAGGGTGAGATTCAGAAAGGCTCCCAAGTCTATGTGATCTCTCCTTTGATTGAAGAATCTGAAGCCTTGGATCTTAAAAATGCCATTGCTCTGTCAGAAGAGTTAACAACTCATTTTGCTGGGAAAGCAAAAGTTGCTCTCTTACATGGGAAGATGAAGAGTGATGAAAAAGACCAGATTATGCAGGATTTCAAAGAGAGAAAGACAGATATCCTGGTCTCTACAACGGTTATCGAAGTTGGGGTAAATGTTCCAAATGCGACAGTCATGATTATCATGGATGCTGACCGTTTCGGACTTAGTCAACTTCACCAGCTCAGAGGTCGTGTCGGTCGTGGAGACAAGCAGTCCTATGCAGTTCTAGTGGCCAATCCAAAAACTGACTCTGGGAAAGACCGCATGCGTATCATGACGGAAACGACCAATGGTTTTGTCCTTGCAGAAGAAGATTTGAAAATGCGGGCTCTGGTGAAATTTTTGGGACCAAACAGTCAGGTCTACCAGAGTTCCATGTAGCTGATATCATCGAAGACTTCCCAATTCTTGAGGAAGCTAGAAAGGTAGCTAGCTATATCAGCTCCCTCCCAAATTGGCGAGAGGATCCAGAGTGGCACATGATTGCCTTACATCTAGAGAAGAAAGAATATTTGGATTAAGCTTTTTCTAAGATAATGTTAAGTTTGCTTTTAGGGTGAGTATCTATACAAGAGTCATCAAAAAGAAATGAGGACTCTCGCATGATTATTAAAGTAAATTACCAAAAGACATTTCAAAAGGAAACTCAACCTTCTCCTAAATACTAAGAAAAGAGCGAAATCGCTCTTTTTTATTTTTTAAAACTACTTTCAGAGGCATTCTTGCTGGGGGCGGACATTAAATCCACTTTCCGTTTCCCTTTCTTTCTTGCATTGCTTCCCCATATGTGCTACAGTTATGATAACGGTTACAAAACAAAGGAGAATTCTATGAGAAATCCAGCATTAGTAGGAGAAATGAAAACATATAAAGGAAGAGATGAAGTTCCACAGGATTTTGATGTTTTTTGGGATGGTGAGATTGACAAGGTTTCGGTCTTGCCAGATTACCAACTAGAGGAAGGTGACTTTCATATCCCAAATGTTAAGTGCTATGAGTTAACCTTTAAAGGTACACGTGATGGCCTTGTCTATGCGCGTGTGGTCTTACCAAAATCAGAAGAGAAAGTACCGGTCATTTTCCACTTCCATGGCTATATGGGACGTTGTTGGGATTGGACAGACATGCTAGCCTTTACAGTAGCTGGCTATGGGGTTGTATCGATGGATGTTCGTGGACAATCTGGATACTCACAAGATGGCTTGCGTTCGCCTCTTGGAAATACAGTTAAGGGGCAAATCATTCGAGGTGCAGTAGAAGGAAAAGAGCAACTCTTCTATAAGGATGTTTATCTTGATATTTATCAATTGATTGAGATTGTAGCTAGTCTCCCTCAAGTAAATGAGAAGCAGTTGGCTAGTTATGGAGCTTCTCAAGGAGGCGCCTTGGCTTTAGTGGCTGCAGGGCTCAATCCGCGTATCAAGAGAACAGTTGCCATCTATCCATTCTTGTCAGACTTTAGACGAGTGCTAGAAATTGGGAATACCAGCGAAGCTTATGATGAGCTTTTTCGTTACTTTAAGTTTCATGATCCTTTCCATGAGACAGAAGAACAGATTATGGACACACTTGGCTATATCGATGTGAAAAACCTTGCCCATCGCATTAAAGGTGAGGTGAGAATGATTACAGGGCTTGATGACGATGTTTGCTATCCAATCACCCAGTTTGCTATTTACAATCGTTTGACTTGTGAAAAGAGCTATCGCCTCATGCCAGAATATGCTCACGAGGCTATGAATGTCCATGTCAATGACCAGGTTTACAACTGGTTGTGTGGTAGTGAGATTCCCTTTACCTATGTAGGTCATTAAAAAAATGAAAAAGAGCCCTGCTAAAACAGGGCTTTCTTTGTTGAGGAGTACAGAAAGTAGTTTCAAAAAGTTTGAAACATAGAAATATATCTGAAAGTAAATTCTATTATAGCTTATTAAGTCTATTATTTAGAATATTTATTATATAATAGGTGTAACATCAAGTCGAAAGGAGTAAAATGGTTGCTTACTGGAAGAAAGTAAATAAAGGTAGCCACATTTCAGATGAAAAGAATGGGAAAAACCCATCAACAATACAGTTTCTTTCTTGCTCAAAGCCCTAGGGGCTAAAATTTTTAAGCAAAAAAGAAAGCGCTTTATTTTTGTAAAAAGAAAGGAAAAATATGACACAGAGAGATTTTGAACGGAAACAACGTTTTGGAATTAGAAAATTTACAGTAGGAGCTGCATCAGTAGTCATTGGGGCAGTTGTTTTTGGTGCGTCGCCAGTTTTAGCTCAAGAAGCTCCAGCAACCAGTGGTGAAACAGCTGGACAAGCTTTGCCAGAATTGCCAAAAGAAGTAGAATCAGGAAATCTGGCTAACATAGATAAGGAACTTGCTGATAAGTTGGCAGCAGCAACGGACAAAGGAACAGAAGTTAACCGTGAGGAGCTACAAGCAAATCCAGGTTCTGAAAAACCAACAGAAACTGAAACTCCAGCAGCTGAAACTGATAAGACAGAAGAAACTGAGAAACAAGAAGCTATCGCTCGTGATTATTACTCAAGAGAATTGGAAAATGTCAACACTGTCGTAGAAAAAAATGACGTTACAACCAATGCAGAAAATAATCAGCGAGATGATCTTACAAGTGACTTAGAGAAACTGAAGAAACTTCAAGATGCAACAGTGCATATGGAGTTCAAACCAGATGCATCGGCACCACGTTTTTACAATCTTTTCTCTGTATCAAGTGATACCAAGGAAAATGAGTACTTCACCATGTCAGTCTTTGATAATACAGCCCTTATCGAAGGTCGAGATGCAAATGGTGCGCAATTCTATGATAAATACACCGATGCGCCATTAAAGGTTCGCCCAGGTCAGTGGAATTCAGTTACTTTTACTGTGGAAAAACCAACAACTGAAGTCCCTACTGGAAGAGTTCGTCTATATGTAAATGGTGTCTTGTCTAGAACAAGTCTAAAATCTGGGAAATTCATCAAAGATATGCCAGATGTTAACCACGTTCAAATCGGAGCAACCAAACGAGGAAGTAAGACAGTTTGGGGCTCAAATCTACAAGTTCGTAATCTAACAGTCTACGACCGTGCTTTAACACAAGATGAAGTTCGAACACGAAGTCAATTATTTGAAAGAGGAGACTTGAAGCAAGAACTTCCAGAAGGGGCTGAAATTTCTAAAAAAACAGATGTCTTCACAGCGGGTAAAAATGGGCAGTCAAATCCAGATGGTATTAATAGCTATCGTATTCCAGCCCTCCTTAAGACTGACAAGGGAACTTTGATTGCTGGTGCTGACGAACGCCGCTTACACCACTATGACTGGGGTGATATCGGTATGGTCGTTAAACGAAGTGAAGACAAGGGCCAAACATGGGGCGATCGCATCACTCTTACGAATCTACGTGACAATCCAAAAGCCAAGGATCCAAACATTGGTTCACCAGTAAACATCGATATGGTTCTGGTCCAAGATACGGAAACTAAACGAATCTTCTCAGTTTACGATATGTTCCCAGAAGGTAAAGGAATCTTCGGAATGTCTTCTGAAAGAGAAGTTGCCTATAAGGAAATTGATGGAAAAACGTATCAAATTCTATACCGTGAAGGAGAAAATGGAGCCTATACGATTCGTGAAAATGGTGTTGTCTACACACCAGATGGTCAGGCAACGGATTACCGTGTTGTTGTAAATCCTGTCAAACCTGCTTATAGTGATAAAGGCGATCTTTATCAAGGTGAGCAGCTACTAGGAAATATCTACTTTACAAGCAATAAAACTTCTCCATTTAGAATTGCTAAAGACAGCTACTTATGGATGTCTTACAGTGATGATGATGGTAAGACTTGGTCTGCGCCACAAGATATTACTCCAATGGTTAAAGCTGATTGGATGAAATTCTTAGGTGTGGGACCTGGAGTGGGAATTACCCTCCAGAATGGACCTCATAAAGGTCGGATTGTTGTCCCTGTCTATACGACAAACAGAACTAACCACCTCAACGGTTCTCAATCATCTCGCATCATCTATTCAGATGACCATGGTAAGACTTGGCATATGGGTGGCGGTGTCAATGACAATCGTACACTTCATGATGGCACAGTAGTTGATTCAAGCAACATGAACAATTACTACGCTCAAAATACGGAAGCTTCTGTTGTTCAATTGAATAATGGTCAGTTAAAACTCTTTATGCGTGGTTTGACTGGTGATTTGCAAGTTGCGACAAGTAATGATGGTGGTATTACATGGGACAACTATGTAGCACGCTATGATGTACCCGATGTTTATGTTCAAATGGCGGCGACTCATACGGTTCAAGATGGTAAGGAGTATATCCTTCTAGCAAATGCTAATGGACCAGGTCGTAAGAATGGCCATATTCGAGTGGCTCGAGTAGAAGAAGATGGCGAGTTGACTTGGTTGCACCATCATTTGATTCAAGAAGGTGAGTACGCTTATAACTCACTTCAACAAATTGGACCAAAAGAATTTGGTCTCTTGTATGAACACCATGAAGCTGGTGGCAATCCATATACTCTATCCTTCAAGAAATTCAACTGGGATTATCTAACTAAAGAGAGACTTGCTTCTAAAGAAGTTAAAGTTACATCGGCTATGGAAAAATGGCCAGGCATTATTGCTATGGAATTTGATTCAGAAGTCTTGGTAAATCAAGCTCCAACTCTCAAACTAGCTAATGGTAAGACTGCAACCTTCATGACTCAGTATGATACTAAGACTCTCCTATTTACAATAGCTCCTGAAGATATCGGTCAAAAAGTTACAGCTATTGAAGCGGGTGCAATTGAAAGTATGCATAACTTGCCAGTATCTGTGGTAGGTACTAAACTTACGAATGGTTTTAATGGTGACGAACCGGCAATCCATGAAGTCCCAGAATTTACAGGTGGTGTCAATGGTGACGAAGCAGCTGTGGCTGAGCTCCCTGAGTACACTGAAGCTATTGGAACAGCAGGTGATGAAGCAGCACCAATAGTGGAAGTCCCAGAATTTACAGGTGGTGTCAATGGTGACGAAGCAGCTGTAACAGAACTTCCTGAGTACACTGAAGCTATTGGAACAGTAGGTGATGAAGCAGCACCAACAGTAGAAGTCCCAGAATTCGAAGGTGACGTAAATGGTGAAGCATCATCTGAATCTGAGCTTCCTGAACACTCTGTTCCTAGCGCAACAGTAGGTGATGAGGCGGCACCAACAGTGGAAGTTCCAGAATTCGAAGGTGGTGTCAATGCAGTCGAAGCTGCAGTTCATGAGCTTCCAGAATTCACAGGCGGAGTAAATGCAGTTGAAGCGCTCAAGAATGAGCTTCCAGAATTCACAGGCGGAGTAAACGCGGTTGAAGCGCTCAAGAATGAGCTTCCAGAATTCACAGGCGGAGTAAACGCAGTTGAAGCGCTCAAGAATGAGCTTCCAGAATTTGCAGGTGGAGCAAATGCCGTTCAAGCCCTTAAGCATGAACTTCCAGAATTCACAGGCGGAGTAAATGCAGTCGAAGCAGCCAAAAACGAACTTCCGGAATATAAGGTTGAAGAAAAACCGCTTGTCACTTTAGTAGCACAACAAGACAAGACATATCAAGCTCCAGCAGCTCAACCACAACAACCAACTCTTCCTGCAACAGGAAGTGAGGTTTCAACTCCTCTAGTATCTGTGGGAATGGTTGGAATGCTTCTCGGCTTGTTTGGAATGGCTAAGAAAAAAGAAGATTAATGGCAACATTGAATCTAAAAAGTCTCTATAAAAAGGTTTAGACTTATATTAGAAGGGTCTGTAACGTTTATTCGTTACAGGCTCTTTATTTGCAGGAAGCGAAGATTTTAGTGGAAATAAGCGGATGGAAGGCGATTCAAACTCGGGTATTTCTCCTGAAACTACTTTCAGGAGATTCTGTTTCATAAAATTGTTTTGAAACTTCAATCTATTCTAGTACAAGTTATTGAAAGCGCTTTAAAAATGATATATAATAGGCTCATAAGAAAAAAAAGAAAAGGAGGAAAGTGGATGCCACAGATCAGTAAAGAAGCCTTGATTGAGCAGATTAAAGATGGAATCATCGTTTCTTGTCAGGCACTTCCTCACGAACCGCTTTATACAGAAGCGGGAGGTGTAATGCCCTTGCTAGTCAAAGCGGCTGAGCAAGGTGGAGCAGTCGGTATCCGAGCAAATAGTGTTCGGGATATTAAGGAAATCAAAGAGGTCACAAATCTTCCGATTATCGGAATTATCAAACGTGATTATCCACCACAGGAACCATTCATCACAGCTACTATGAAAGAAGTTGATGAACTAGCAGCTCTAGATATTGAGGTAATCGCTCTAGATTGTACCAAGAGAGAACGCCATGATGGCCTAGAGATTCAAGAATTTATCCGTCAAATCAAAGAAAAATATCCAAACCAACTCTTGATGGCTGACACAAGTACCTTTGAAGAAGGACTAACAGCAGTTGAGGCGGGAATCGACTTTGTCGGAACAACCTTGTCAGGCTACACATCTTATAGTCCAAAAGTGGATGGTCCAGATTTTGAACTCATCAAGAAACTATGCGATGCAGGTGTAGACGTCATCGCAGAAGGAAAAATTCATACACCAGAACAGGCTAAGCAAATCCTAGGTTACGGAGTGCGAGGCATCGTAGTTGGTGGCGCTATTACTAGACCAAAAGAGATCACGGAACGATTTGTTGCAGGTCTCAAATAAGATAATTAAAACACGAGGAGAGTGGTTGATTCGTAAAACAAAATATAAACGTATACAAAGTTGTCAATACTCATTATCCGTTTCGGATACGCATATCATCATTTAGGAGAATACTAATGAAATTTAGAAAACTAGCTTGTACAGTACTTGCGGGTGCTGCTGTTCTTTCTCTTGCTGCTTGTGGCAAATCAGACGCTAAAAAAGACGCTGCAAGTGATGCAGGAAAAACTGAAATCACTTGGTGGGCTTTCCCAGTCTTCACTCAAGAAAAATCTGGTGACGGTGTTGGAACTTATGAAAAATCTATCATCGAAGCTTTCGAAAAAGCAAACCCAGATATCAAAGTTAAACTAGAAACAATCGACTTCAAATCTGGTCCAGAAAAAATCACGACAGCTATTGAAGCTGGAACTGCTCCAGATGTACTTTTCGATGCACCAGGTCGTATCATTAATTACGGTAAAAATGGTAAATTGGCTGAGTTGAATGACCTCTTTACAGATGAATTTGTGAAAGATGTTAACAACGAAAACATCATTCAAGCAAGTAAAGCTGGTGATAAAGCATACATGTATCCAATCAGTTCTGCACCATTCTACATGGCTATGAACAAGAAAATGTTGGAAGATGCTGGTGTAGCTAACCTTGTTAAAGAAGGTTGGACAACAGATGATTTTGAAAAAGTCTTGAAAGCACTTAAAGACAAAGGATACACTCCAGGTTCATTGTTCAGTTCTGGTCAAGGGGGGAGACCAAGGAACACGTGCCTTCATCGCTAACCTATACGGTGGTTCTGTAACAGACAAAGAAGTTACTAAATACACAACTGACGATCCTAAGTTCGTCAAAGGTCTTGAAAAAGCAACTAGCTGGATTAAAGATGGTCTGTTGAACAACGGTTCACAATTTGACGGTGGAGCAGACATCCAAAACTTTGCAAACGGTCAAACATCATACACAATCCTTTGGGCACCAGCTCAAAACGGTATCCAAGCTAAACTCTTGGAAGCAAGTAAAGTTGAAGTGGTAGAAGTTCCATTCCCATCTGATTCAGGCAAACCAGCTCTTGAGTACCTTGTAAACGGATTTGCAGTATTTAACAACAAAGATGAAAAAGAAAGTTGTCACTGCTAAGAAATTCATCCAATTCATCGCTGATGATAAAGAATGGGGTCCTAAAGACGTAGTTCGTACAGGTGCCTTCCCAGTTCGTACTTCATTTGGAAAACTTTACGACGACAAACGTATGGAAACAATCAGTGGTTGGACTCAATACTACTCTCCATACTACAACACAATTGACGGATTTGCTGAAATGAGAACTCTATGGTTCCCAATGTTGCAATCAGTGTCTAACGGTGACGAACAACCTGTCTAGCACTTTTGAAGACATTCACTGAAAAAAAGCGAATGAAACAATCAAAAAGCGACTAAACAATAAGCCCTAAATAAAAAGTAAAATCCCCCTTTTCCCTGTGCACATCTGTGTACGAAAAGGGGAATTTTGTTTAAAAAAAGTAAAGGAACTGACAGGTCAAAAATTAAAATGAAGTTCTTACATAGATTTTTTTCTTGGAAAAAAATTTCATTTTGATTTTACATCAATGTCAGACAACAATTAAAAAAACAAAAAAACTATTTGAAAGTGAGGTGCCAACTGTGAAAGTCAATAAAATTCGCATGAGAGAAACAATTGTTTCTTATGCATTCTTAGCACCAGTATTAATCTTCTTTACCGTCTTTGTCCTAGCTCCAATGATCATGGGATTCATCACTAGTTTCTTTAACTACTCGATGACTAGCTTTGAGTTTGTGGGATTGGACAACTACATCCGCATGTTTAAAGACCCTGTCTTTACAAAATCTTTGATTAATACCGTAATCTTAGTTATCGGATCTGTACCAGTCGTTGTACTCTTCTCGCTATTTGTGGCATCACAAACTTACCAACAAAATGCAGTTGCTAGATCCTTCTATCGTTTCGTATTCTTCCTTCCTGTTGTAACAGGTAGTGTTGCCGTAACGGTTGTATGGAAATGGATTTATGATCCTCTATCAGGTATTTTGAATTTCGTACTTAAGTCAAGCCATATCATTAGCCAAAACATTTCTTGGTTGGGTGACAAAAACTGGGCTTTGATGGCGATTATGATTATTCTTTTGACAACATCAGTTGGTCAGCCAATCATCCTTTACATCGCTGCAATGGGTAATATTGATAACTCTCTTGTTGAAGCGGCGCGTGTCGACGGAGCTACTGAGTTACAAGTTTTCTGGAAGATTAAATGGCCAAGCCTCCTTCCAACAACTCTTTATATCGCAATCATTACAACAATCAACTCATTCCAGTGTTTCGCTTTGATTCAGCTTTTGACTTCAGGTGGTCCAAACTACTCAACAAGTACACTTATGTACTACCTATACGAGAAAGCCTTCCAATTGACTGAGTATGGCTATGCCAATACTATTGGTGTATTCTTGGCAGTTATGATCGCTATCGTCAGCTTTGTTCAATTTAAAGTACTTGGAAACGACGTAGAATATTAATAGAAAGGAGACAGCTATGCAATCTACACAAAGAAACCTTTAACAGCCTTCACTGTTATTTCAACCATCTTCTTGCTTTTATTGACTGTACTCTTTATCTTTCCATTCTACTGGATTTTGACAGGTGCATTCAAATCACAACCAGATACCATTATGATTCCACCACAATGGTTCCCTAAAGCTCCAACAATGGAGAACTTCCAACAATTGATGGTGCAAAACCCAGCCTTGCAATGGATGTGGAACTCAGTCTTCATTTCATTGGTAACTATGTTCTTGGTTTGTGCAACTTCATCCCTAGCAGGTTATGTATTGGCTAAGAAACGTTTCTATGGACAACGCATTCTCTTCGCTATCTTTATCGCTGCCATGGCTCTTCCAAAACAAGTTGTCCTTGTACCATTGGTACGTATCGTCAACTTCATGGGAATCCATGACACTCTTTGGGCGGTTATCTTGCCTTTGATCGGATGGCCATTTGGGGTCTTCCTCATGAAACAGTTCAGTGAAAACATTCCAACAGAATTGCTCGAATCTGCTAAAATAGATGGATGTGGTGAGATTCGTACTTTCTGGAGCGTAGCCTTCCCTATTGTGAAACCAGGATTTGCAGCTCTTGCAATCTTTACCTTCATCAATACATGGAATGACTACTTTATGCAGTTGGTTATGTTGACATCTCGTAACAACTTGACCATCTCACTCGGGGTTGCGACTATGCAGGCTGAGATGGCAACCAACTATGGTTTAATTATGGCAGGGGCTGCTCTTGCAGCTGTGCCAATCGTAACAGTCTTCCTTGTCTTCCAAAAATCCTTCACTCAAGGTATTACTATGGGAGCCGTTAAAGGTTAATACTCTGCGAAAATTGAATTCAAACCACGTCAGCGACTCTTGCCGTACTCAAGTACAGCCTGCGGATTGATTCCTAGTTTGCTCTTCAATTTTAATTGAGAATAGGAAAATCTATTTATTGAAAACGATATAGTATTATAAGTGTCTACAAAATGGAGAGGAGTTGGTTACTTCATGAAGTTTTGTTAGGCACTTATAAACTTACTGGCTAGACATTTTGTGTCTGAAGATAACAATCAGGTAAAGGAAATTACTATGATTTTTGATGATTTAAAAAACATTAGCTTTTACAAGGGAATTCACCCAAATCTGGACAAGGCTATTGATTATCTCTATGAGCATCGTAAAGATACTTTTGAATTGGGTAAATACGACATTGATGGAGATAAGGTCTTCTTAGTTGTGCAGGAAAATGTTCTCAACAAAGAAGAAAATGATCGCTTTGAACATCATAAAAACTATGCAGACTTACATTTGTTAGTTGAAGGACATGAGTATTCTAGCTACGGTTCTCGTATCAAAGATGAGGCTGTAGCCTTTGATGAAGCTAGCGATATTGGCTTTGTTCATTGTCACGAACAATACCCACTCTTGTTGGGATATCACAATTTTGCAGTTTTCTTCCCAGGAGAACCTCATCAGCCTAACGGTTATGCAGGTATGGAAGATAAAGTTCGCAAATATTTATTTAAAATTTTAATCGATTAGTCAGTTAGGAGGAGAAACAATGGCACATAAAGGATCTGGATTGATAAAAGCGGCATTTGATACGGATAACTTTCTGATGCGTTTTTGCGAGAAAGTTTTAGATATCGTGACGGTTAACCTACTCTTTGTTGTGTCTTGTTTGCCTATTGTGACTATTGGAGTAGCTAAAATCAGTCTCTATCAGACAATCTTTGAAGTGAAGCGCAACCGTCGTATTCCTGTTTTCAAAATCTATATTAGAGCCTTCAAGCAAAATTTGAAATTAGGTTTTCAGTTAGGTTTGCTGGAATTAGGAATCTTTTTGATCAGTGTGATTGACTTATCACTATTTTGGAGTCAAACTGGTGTTGCCTTTCAGCTCATTAAAGCTATTTGCTTGGGAATTCTGATATTTTTAACCTTAGTTATGTTGGCTAGCTATCCAATTGCTGCACGCTATGAATTAACTTGGAAAGAAGTTCTTCAAAAGGGCTTGCTTTTGGTCAGCTTTAACTTCGTATGGTTCTTCTTGATGCTTGCAATTATTTTATTAATTATTATGCTTCTCTATCTATCAGGCTTTACTCTAGTGCTTGGTGGTTCAGCATTTCTACTCTTTGGCTTTGGTCTTCTTGCCTTTGCCAAGCTGGATTAATGGAAAAATTGTTTGCTAAATATCAAGCAGATTGAAAACGATATGAAACTACTTTCAAATAAGAAAAGCTATGGGAGATGAATAGAAATTAAAATCTAAGTGGCTGAGATGTATTGAAAGCGCTTTTCACAAGGTGTATACTAAAATAGTAAAAAATCATCTGCTCAAAGCAGAAAAAAGAAATCTTAGGAGAAATCTATGTCAGATTTAAAAAAATATGAAGGTGTCATTCCTGCCTTCTACGCATGTTATGATGATGCGGGTGAAGTTAGCCCAGAACGTACTCGTGCCTTGGTACAATACTTTATTGATAAAGGTGTTCAAGGACTTTACGTTAATGGTTCTTCAGGTGAGTGTATCTACCAAAGTGTAGAAGACCGTAAATTGATCTTAGAAGAAGTTATGGCAGTTGCCAAAGGTAAATTGACCATCATTGCTCACGTAGCTTGCAACAATACCAAAGACAGTATTGAGCTTGCTCGCCATGCAGAAAGTTTGGGAGTAGATGCTATCGCAACAATCCCACCAATTTACTTCCGTTTGCCTGAGTACTCAGTAGCAAAATACTGGAACGATATCAGTGCTGCTGCACCAAATACAGACTATGTTATCTACAACATTCCTCAATTGGCAGGTGTTGCTTTGACTCCAAGTCTTTACACAGAAATGTTGAAACCCACGTGTCATTGGTGTTAAAAACTCTTCAATGCCAGTTCAAGATATTCAAACATTCGTTAGCCTTGGTGGCGAAGATCATATCGTCTTTAATGGTCCAGATGAACAATTCCTCGGTGGACGTCTCATGGGTGCAAAAGCTGGTATCGGTGGTACTTATGGTGCTATGCCAGAACTCTTCTTGAAACTCAACCAATTGATTGCAGATAAAGACCTAGAAACAGCGCGTGAATTGCAATATGCTATCAACGCTATCATCGGTAAATTAACTGCAGCTCATGGTAATATGTACTGTGTGATTAAAGAAGTCTTGAAAATCAATGAAGGGCTTAATATCGGATCAGTTCGTTCTCCACTTACACCAGTGACCGAAGAAGATCGTCCAGTTGTAGAAGCAGCTGCTCAATTGATTCGTGAAACTAAGGAGCGTTTCCTCTAATCAACAGGAGGTTTTATGACTAATTACGTTGCAATTGATATTGGTGGAACTAATATCAAATATGGTTTAATTGATCAGGATGGACAACTTGTAGAGTCTAACGAAGTAGCGACTGAGGCGCACAAGGGTGGTCCACACATCTTACAGAAAACAAAAGATATCGTAGCTTGCTATCTAGAAAAAGGACCAGTGTCAGGTGTAGCCATTTCCTCAGCGGGAATGGTTGATCCTGATAAGGGTGAGATTTTCTATGCTGGTCCACAGATTCCAAATTATGCTGGAACCCAATTTAAAAAGGAAATTGAAGAAAGCTTTAACATTCCTTGTGAAATTGAAAATGATGTTAACTGTGCAGGCCTTGCTGAAGCTGTCTCTGGTTCGGGAAAGGGTGCAAGTATTACCCTTTGTTTGACAATTGGAACAGGTATCGGTGGTTGCTTAATCATTGATGGCCAAGTTTTTCATGGCTTTAGTAATTCTGCCTGTGAAGTTGGTTATCTGCACATGCAGGATGGAGCCTTCCAGGATTTAGCGTCTACGACAGCTCTTGTTAAGTATGTAGCAGACGCACATGGAGATGAAGTGGAACAGTGGAACGGTCGCAGAATTTTCAAAGAAGCTACCGAAGGCAATAAACTCTGTATGGAGGGGATTGACCGTATGGTGGATTACCTTGGCAAGGGTCTCGCAAATATTTGTTATGTTGCCAATCCAGAGGTTGTCATCCTTGGTGGTGGTATCATGGGGCAAGAAGCAATTTTGAAACCAAAAATCCGTAAGGCTTTGAAAGATTCGCTTGTTCCAAGCTTGGCAGACAAGACTCGACTTGAATTTGCCCACCATCAGAATACTGCTGGCATGCTCGGTGCTTATTATCATTTCAAAACCAAACAGTCCTAAATTGGCTTTGCCAATTTAGGTTTTTTTGGCAGGAAAAAAGCCAGGTAAAAGTTTAATAAAACTTTGGAAGCCCTTGCATTTCTTGGGATAATATAGTATATTTATTATACTGAGAAATCTCGAAAAAGCGGTTGTAAAAATCAAGTCATTTTTTTATTCAGAAAAAAATGTAAGCGATTTCAAAAAAATGAATCTAAACAGAAGATAAGAGTGGGAGGAAGAAGAGTTTTAAAGTAGCACTGATAAATAAAATTGTCGCCAGCAGAAACTGGGCTCTTGCAGTAGCTGACTGCTTTTGTTCATTAGGAGAATTTGATGAAACAGTATTTTTTAGAAAAAAGTCGTATATTCAGTATTCGTAAACTAACGGTTGGTGTAGCCTCTGTGGCAGTTGGACTGGCTTTTTTTGCATCTGGAAATGTTGCTGCTAACGAAGTTGTGACAGAGCCAAAACTGGAAGTAGAAGGTCAGGCCAAAGAAGTAATCGATGTCGATAAAGAAAAAGCTGAAGTAGTTAAGGAAACTAAAGAAGTAGTGAATCCTGTAAAAGAAGAAGTTGCTGAACAAGCAACTCCTACTACAGAAAAAGCAACAGAAGAAACTAAAACTACTGAAGAGGCTGGAGATTTACTTCCAGTAGAAATTCCTGACCGTGCTTATCCTGATACACCAGTGAAGAAACTTGACACTTCAGCTATTGTATCAGAAAAAGATAGCCCGAAAGTTGAAACTAAAAGTATTTTAAAAGCTGAAGAAGCAAGTACAACTGAAGGCGAAAAAGAAAATAGAGCCATTATCAATGGTGGCCAAGACCTTAAGCATATCAATTATGAGGGGCAACCAGCTACATCGGCTACCATGATTTACACAATCTACAGTTCACCTCTAGCAGACGGTGGAACTCAGCGTTACCTCAATTCAGGTTCAGGTATCTTTGTGGCTCCAAATATCATGCTGACAGCCGCTCACAATTTCTTGAAGAAGGATGCCGAAACCAATGCTGGTAATATCTTAGGTGGTGATACTGCTAAGTTCTACTACAATGTTGGTTCTAATACTCCAAAAGAAAGATCATTGCCAACTTCAGGAAAAACTGTTTTGTTCCAAGAAAATGATATTCATTTCTGGAATAAAGAAAAGTTTGGTGAAGGGTACAAAAATGACCTAGCCTTGGTTGTGGCTCCAGTTCCAGTACAGATTGCAAGTCCAAATAAGGTAGCAACCTTTACTCCGTTAGCAGAGCATCGGGAATACAAAGCTGGAGAACCTGTTAGTACGATTGGCTATCCTACAGATTCAACTTCTCCAGAATTGAAGGAACCGATTGTGCCAGGTCAATTGTACAAGGCAGACGGTGTCGTTAGAGATACTGAAAAGTATGATGATAAGGGAACAGTAGGTGTTACCTATCGTTTGACCTCTGTATCAGGTCTTTCTGGTGGTGGTATCATAAACGGCGATGGCAAAGTTATCGGAATCCACCAACGTGGTACTGTTGATAATGTGAACATTGCTGAAAAAGACCGCTTCGGTGGAGGTCTAGTCTTATCTCCAGAACAATTAGCATGGGCTAGAGGAATCATTGATAAATACGGTGTTAAAGGCTGGTATCAAGGCGATAACGGTAGCCGTTATTATTTCACTCCAGAGGGAGAAATGTTAAGAAATAAGACAGCAGTTATCGGTGAAAACAAATATTCATTCGATGAAAGTGGTGTAGCAACTCTCCTTGAAGGCGTTGACTATGGACGAGTAGTTGTCGAACACCTAGACCAAAATGATAACCCGGTCAAAGAAAACGACACCTTTGTAGATAAGGCAGAAGTTGGTGCTCAATTCAACTATAACTATAAAACAGAAATTGAAAAGACTGACTTCTTCAAGAAGAATAAAGAAAAATATGAGATTGTATCGATTGATGGCAAAGCTGTCAATAAACAATTGAAAGACGCTTGGGAAGATGATTATAGTGTTGTGAGCAAGGCTCCTGCAGGAACTCGTGTCATTAAAGTAGTCTATAAAGTTAATAAAGGTTCCTTTGAGGTTCACTATCGCTTAAAAGACTCTGATAAAGAGTTGACAACTGCAGATGTGGATAATAACGAAGGTAAGGAATACGATGTTTCCTTTGTTCATAGATTCCAAGCCAAAGAAATTGCAGGTTATCGTGCAGTAAATGCAAGTCAAGAAGCAACAATCCAACATAAAGGGGTGAATGAAGTTATTTTTGAATACGAAAAGATTGAAGATCCAAAACCAGCAACTCCTGTAACTCCAGTGGTTGATCCAAAAGATGAAGAAACAGAAATTGCTGCTTACGGTCCACTTCCAAGCAAGGCTCAATTGGACTACCACAAGGAAGAATTGGCTGCCTTTATCCACTATGGTATGAACACCTATACCAACTCTGAGTGGGGGAACGGTAGAGAAAATCCTCAGTACTTCAATCCAACAAACCTTGATACAGATCAGTGGATTAAGACTTTGAAGGATGCTGGATTCAAACGAACAATCATGGTTGTAAAACACCATGACGGATTTGTAATTTATCCATCTAAATATACAGACCATACGGTGGCTGCAAGTCCATGGAAAGATGGTAAGGGTGACCTTCTCGAAGAAATCTCTAAATCAGCAACTAAGTATGACATGAATATGGGTGTTTACTTATCACCATGGGATGCCAACCATCCTAAATATCATGTTGCAACTGAGAAAGAGTACAACGAATACTACCTCAACCAACTCAAGGAAATCCTTGGAAATCCTAAATACGGAAACAATGGTAAGTTTATCGAAGTTTGGATGGACGGTGCGCGTGGTAGCGGAGCTCAAAAAGTAACGTACACCTTTGATGAGTGGTTCAAGTACATCAAGAAAGCCGAAGGAGATATCGCTATCTTCTCTGCTCAACCGACAAGTGTCCGTTGGATCGGTAATGAACGTGGTATCGCCGGAGATCCAGTTTGGCATAAGGTCAAGAAAGCTAAAATCACTGATGATGTGAAGAATGAATATCTCAACCATGGAGATCCAGAAGGAGATATGTACTCAGTTGGTGAAGCAGACGTTTCTATCCGTTCAGGTTGGTTCTACCATGACAATCAACAGCCAAAATCAATCAAAGATTTGATGGATATCTACTTCAAGTCTGTTGGTCGTGGAACGCCACTTCTCCTCAATATTCCACCTAATAAAGAAGGTAAATTCGCAGATGCAGATGTCGCTCGCTTGCAAGAATTCCGAGCAACCTTGGATCAAATGTATGCAACTGACTTCGCTAAGGGTGCAACTGTAACTGCAAGCTCTACTCGTAAGAATCACTTGTATCAAGCAAGTCATTTGACAGATGGTAAGGATGATACGAGCTGGGCACTAGCAAATGATGCTAAGACAGGTGAATTTACTGTCGATCTTGGACAAAAGAGACGTTTTGACGTAGTCGAACTCAAAGAAGACATCGCTAAGGGTCAACGTATCTCTGGCTTCAAGGTTGAAGTTGAACTCAATGGTCGTTGGGTACCATACGGTGAAGGGTCAACTGTTGGTTATCGTCGTCTTATCCAAGGTCAACCAGTAGAAGCTCAAAAGATTCGTGTGACTATTACTGGTGCACAAGCGACTCCAATTTTGACAAACTTCTCTGTTTATAAGACACCAAGCAGTATCGAGAAGACAGATGGTTACCCTCTCGGATTGGACTACCATTCAAATACAACTGCTGATAAAGAGAATACAACTTGGTATGATGAATCTGAAGGTGTCCGCGGAACATCTATGTGGACTAACCAAAAAGATGCTAGCGTAACCTACCGTTTCACTGGAACAAAAGCATATGTAGTGTCTACAGTTGATCCAAACCACGGTGAAATGTCCGTTTACGTGGATGGTCAAAAGGTTGCAGATGTACAAACCAATAATGCAGCTCGTAAACGTAGCCAGATGGTTTATGAAACTGAAGACTTGGCTCCAGGTGAACATACCATCAAACTCGTTAACAAAACTGGTAAAGCTATTGCGACTGAAGGTATCTACACGCTCAACAATGCCGGCAAGGGTATGTTTGAGATGAAAGAAACGACTTATGAAGTTCAAAAAGGCCAACCGGTTACTGTAACCATTAAGCGTGTTGGTGGTAGCAAAGGAACAGCAACAGTCCATGTTGTAACAGAGCCAGGAACAGGGGTTCATGGTAAAGTGTACAAGGACACGACAGCTGACTTGACCTTCCAAGATGGTGAAACTGAGAAAACAATCACGATTCCAACGATCGACTTTACAGAGCAGGCTGATTCAATCTTTGACTTCAAAGTGAAAATGACTAGCGTTTCTGACAATGCCCTTCTTGGATTGCTTCAGAAGCTACTATTCGAGTGATGAAGGCAGAATTGCTCCTAAAAGACCAGACAAGCTATGACGATCAGGCAACTCAGCTTGACTATAGTCCAGGTTGGAACCATGAAACGAACTCAGCGGATAAATACCAAAATACAGAATCATGGGCGTCATTTGGACGTTTGACAGAAGAACAGAAGAAAAATGCCAGCGTAACAGCCTACTTCTACGGAACAGGTCTTGAGATCAAAGGATATGTGGATCCAGGACATGGTATCTACAAAGTAACGTTAGACGGTAGAAAAGTCGAGTATCAAGATGGCCTAGGTAATGCTTCTGAGTACAACGGTAAGAAGTACTTCAGTGGTACAGCCACTACTCGTCAAGGTGGTCAGACTCTCGTTCGTTTGACAGGACTCGAAGAAGGTTGGCATGCTGTAACCTTGCAATTGGATCCAAAACGTAATGATACTACGAGAAATATTGGTATCCAAGTTGACCAGTTCATCACTCATGGTGAAGGTAGTGCTCTTTATACCAAAGCAGAGTTAATCCAAGCCATGAAGAACTGGAAGGATGAGTTGGTTAAGTTTGACCAGACAAGCTTGAAGAATACTCCAGAGGCACGTCAAGCCTTCAAGTCAAACTTGGATAAATTATCTGAGCAACTTTCAGCAAGTGAAGCCAATGCACAAGAAGTTCTGAAGACAGTAGCAGCTTTGCAAACGATCCTTGATAAGGAAGAAAATTATGGCACAGATGATACGCCAACACCAGAACAGCCAGAAGAACCAAACTATGAAAAGGCTATGGCAAGTCTGACCGAAGCGATTGAAAGAAAAACAGCTGAACTCGGTGATGACAAGGAAGCTAAGAAGAAGCTAGTTGCATTAACAGAGCAAGCCTTGACAGCCATCCAAGAAGCCAAGACTCAAGATGCAGTAGATAAGGCCTTGCAAGCAGCTTTGGCATCTATCAATCAGCTTCAAGCGACTCCAAAAGAGGAGCCAGCTCCAGAAGAACCAGCGCAACCAGAGGAACCAAACTATGACAAGGCTATGGCAAGTCTGACCGAAGCGATTGAAAGAAAAACAGCTGAGCTCGGTGATGACAAGGAAACTAAGAAGAAGTTAGTAGCATTAACAAAGCAAGCCTTGACAGCTATCCAAGAAGCCAAGACTCAGGATGCAGTAGATAAGGCCTTGCAAGCAGCTTTGGCATCTATCGACAGTCTTCAAGCGACTCCAAAAGAGGAGCCAGCTCCAGAAGAACCAGCACAGCCAGAGGAACCATCAAAACCAGAAGAGTCTAAAGTTGACTACCAGAAGGCGATTGCAGATTTGACTGAAGCTATCGAGAAAAAAGCAACAGAACTTGCCGATGATGTAGCTGGTCAGGAAAAACTCGTTGAACTTGGAGAACAAGCTCTTGCGGCTATCCAAGAAGCTAAGACTCAAGATGCTGTTGAAAAAGCCTTGCAAGACGCGTTGGTATCCATCAACAATCTTCAGGCGACACCAAAAGAGGAACCAGCTCCAGAAGAGCCTGCAAGACCAGAAGAGCCTGCGAGACCAGAGGAGCCAAGTAAGCCAGAAGAGCCTGCGAGACCAGAGGAGCCAAGTAAGCCAGAAGAGCCTGCAAGACCAGAGGAACCAAGTAAGCCAGAAGAGCCTGCAAGACCAGAGGAACCAAGTAAACCAGAAGAGCCTGCAAGACCAGAGGAGCCAAGTAAACCAGAAGAGCCAAGCAAACCAGAAGAACCAGCACAGCCAGAGGAACCAAGTAAGCCAGAAGAGGAAGTGAAACATTCAAATCTTCCAGCTGAAGGTGTTAAAGAATTGAGTGTAACTCAACCAAGCCTTGAAGTAACGACAGAGCCGATTGCCTTCAATACGATTCGTCGTGAAAATTCTCTTCTACCTAAAGGTAAGGAACAAGTCGTTTCTGAAGGAAAAGACGGACAAATAAGGACCTATGTAGAAGTTGACGGTAGCGATCGTAAGGTTGTTAAGGTTGAACGTGAGGAAGCTCAAGACCGCATCGTTGAAGTCGGTACTCAAGAAGGAACTGCTATGCCGACAGAAGGCGTTATGAATTTGGACTTTAATCTACCAAATCTAAAAGTAGAGAAAGAACCAATCGCCTTCAAGACTGTTCGCCGTGAGAATGCTGATTTAGCTAAAGGTAAGGAACAAGTCGTTTCTGAAGGAAAAGACGGACAAGTAACGACTTATGTAGAAGTCGATGGTGACAACCGTAAGGTTCTTAAGGTTGAACGTGAGGAAGCCCAAGACCGCATCGTCGAAGTTGGAACCAAGGAAGAAAGTCCATCAACTGATAGCACATTGAAGGTCTTGAAAGATTCATCAACAAACTTGAAACTGATTGCTCGAGAAGGGGACCTCAATGGTGGTTCTGTTCTAGAGGTCGATAAGGTTGCTGATCAGGTCTTGGAAGGTCGCCGTTTCGATGCTTATCAAATTCAATTGAAGAATGAGAAAGGCGAACTTGTTCAATTGAAAGGTGCAGCCCTTGTTCAAGTTGCTGTGGCGTCTGATGTAGCCAATGTCTATGCCATGAATGCAAATCGAGAATTGCAGGAAGTGAAGTTTGAACAGAAAGGTTCAGCACTTGAATTTGTAGCTCCACACCTAGGTGTCTATGCGGTAGTGTACAAGGATGCAGCTCAACCAAGTGCACCAGCAAATGTAGAAACTCCTGCTCCACAACCTATGGGAGAAGATAAGCCATTAGCAGAGGCTAAGGGAACTGTAGCAGATTCTACAAGCAAACAGTTGCCGGCAACAGGAGAAGAAGTAAGTTCAGCTCTCTTGCCTGCTCTCACTCTAGTTTCAGGAATGATGCTATTATTCTTCAAAAAAGAGATGAAGGATTAGCAGAGACTAAATCAAAGAAAGTGTTTTAAACACTAAAAAAAGGGAGTCCTATAGTGGACTCCTTTTTGTGGGGAAAAATATTTTAAATAGAAAACCCTGAATGGTTTTCAATTTCAGGGTTTTCTATGTCTTGTGTTTCTACGATAACCATTCAGTCTATTATTCTCCCAATAGCTATTAAAGATTTTTTCTTTACTTTCGCGATCGATCTCTAGGAAATAAGCGTAGAGTAAATCAATGATAATCAGCATTGGAATCTGAGCAGAAATTCGTTGAATATAAGATGCTTGGTTTTGGCTTGCGACCAAAACAGTTTCTGTAAATGCTTGAGTATCCTTATTCGGTGAACTTGTAAATAGAACTGTCTTAGCTCCCATATCCTGGGCATCTAATAAACTATCGATGATGGACGGTGTTGTTCCTGAGAGGGAAAAACCAAAGACCAGACATTTTTCATCAATGATACTAGTCGTCCAGGCAAAACCGTCTGGATCTGTTAAGGCTTCACAGACGACACCCAATCTCATAAAACGTAACTTCATCTCACGTGCGACTAAGCCAGAACTCCCAGTTCCGAAAAAATACACACGTTCTGATTGCTCAATCATCTGAGCTACACGTTCCAACTGCTCATCGTCAATCAATCCTTGAGAAATTTCTCGCACATTTGCATAACTTCTGAGAACTCGTTGAGTCAAAGGATTCATATCCTGTTGAGGAGCAGAAAGAGTGTCTTTTTGTTGCTGATATTTGAAGATAAATTCTCGATAGCCCTTAAAACCACACTTCTTGGCAAAACAGTGAGCGCCGCCTGGGAAATATGAAGTTTTTGCGTGACTTGTTGAGAGGATAAGTCATCATTCATGGTATCTGCCTGCAGAAAATAGCGGGCAATTTCTTGCTCTAAATCGGTCATCTCTTCAAAGTGAAGGTCGATAATCGTAGAGATATCTTGCTTATTCATGGAACTCCTTTTATAGCTATTTGCCAAAATAACTTTGGCAAATCTAACAAATAAAATAGCGCTTACCTCCATTATATCATAGAAAATAATTTTTGGACCAAAAAGGAAAAAGTCTTTTTCTTTTTCCATAATTTTTCTACCTAAATTATGGTACAATGAAGAGTGTGATTTTTGATTAGAAATGAGATTGATGTGTATGAGAAAATTCAATAGCCACTCGATACCGACACGGCTTAATTTGTTATTTGCAATCGTCATTTTGCTCTTTTTTAGCAATTATTGGCCGTTTGCTTTATATGCAAGTTCTTCATAAGGATTTTTTTATGAAAACAAACTCGCTTCTGCTAGCCAAACTCGAGTAACCATGGGTTCCGCTCGTGGAGAAATTTATGATGCAACAGGAAAACCTTTAGTCCAAAAACACCGTTAAACAAGTTGTTTCCTTTACACGAAGCAACAAGATGACTGCATGCTGATTTGAAGGATATTTCTAAAAAAAATTGTTGACCCTATGTCACAGTCACCTCTCCAGAATTGACGGACCGTCAAATGGCTGATTATTACTTGGCTGATGCTGAAGTTTATAAGAAGACAGTTGAAGCTCTTCCAAAAGATAAACGATATGATTCAGATGGCAATCAACTTTCCGAATCTGAACTCTATAACAACGCTGCTGAGAGTATTACTTCCAGTCAATTAGACTACTCAGAGGATGAAAAGAAGGCAATCTATATCTTTAGTCAGCTCAATGCAGTAGAAAATTTTGCGACAGGAAATATTCAAACGGATCCTTTGAGCGATACACAGGTAGCTGTGATTGCTTCTGCATCTAAGGAATTACCAGGTATTTCCATCTCTACTTCATGGGACCGAAAAGTCTTAGAAACCTCTCTTTCATCTATAGTTGGAAGTGTTTCGAGTGAAAAATCTGGTCTTCCAGCGGAAGAAGTGGACGCTTATTTGAAAAAAGGCTACTCGCTCAATGACCGTGTCGGGACTTCCTATCTTGAAAAACAATACGAAGAAGTCTTGCAAGGGAAGCGGACCGTCAAGGAAATCCATTTGGACAAGCACGGAGACATGGAAAGTGTGGAGAATATCGAAGAAGGTAGCAAGGGGAAAAATATCAAATTAACCATTGATTTAGCCTTCCAAGATAGTGTAGACAGTCTCTTGAAGAGTTATTTCAACTCAGAACTTGCAAATGGTGGAGCCAGATATTCTGAAGGTGTCTATGCAGTAGCCCTCAATCCTAAGACAGGTGCTGTATTAGCCATGTCAGGAATGAAGCACAATGTAGAGACTGGAGAACTGACCACAGACTCACTCGGAACTGTCACCAATGTCTTCGTACCAGGATCTGTCGTTAAGGCAGCTACCATCAGTTCAGGTTGGGAAAATGGGGTCTTGTCAGGAAATCAAACCTTGACAGATCAACCAATCGTCTTCCAAGGTTCTGCGCCTATCAATTCCTGGTATACCCCTTATTATGGTTCTTTCCCGATTACAGCAGTTGAGGCCTTGGAGTATTCATCCAATACTTACATGGTCCAAACTGCTCTTGGAATCATGGGGCAAACTTATCAGCCAAATATGACAGTAGGAACCAACAATCTTGAATCTGCCATGGGAAAACTTCGTTCAACCTTTGGTGAATATGGTTTGGGCGTGTCTACAGGGATCGATTTACCGGATGAGTCAACAGGGTTTATTCCTAAAGACTACGATTTGGCCAACTATCTAAATAATGCCTTCGGACAGTTCGATAACTACACACCGATGCAATTGGCTCAGTATGTGGCGACTATTGCTAATAATGGCGTCCGCTTAGCTCCTCATATCGTGGAAGGAGTCTACGACAACAATGAACAAGGTGGTTTGGGAGAACTCATTAAACAAACGGACAGCACAGAAATGAATAAGATCAATATTTCTGAGTCTGACATGTCTATCTTGCAACAAGGCTTTTACCAAGTATCGCACGGGACAAGTGCTCTCACGACAGGTCGTGCCTTTTCAAATGGTGCAGCAGTCTCCATCAGTGGAAAAACCGGTACAGCCGAAAGTTACGTGAACGGTGGCCAAAAAGCCAACAATACCAACGCCGTAGCCTATGCGCCAACCGATAATCCGCAGATTGCAGTCGCAGTTGTTTTTCCCGCATAATACGAATCTAACTAATGGTGTCGGACCTTCGATTGCTCGCGACATTATCAATCTATACAACCAACACCATCCAATGAACTAGAAAGGAAGCCATGCTTTACCCAACACCTATAGCTAAGCTGATTGACAGTTATTCTAAACTTCCAGGTATCGGGATTAAGACAGCTACCCGACTGGCCTTTTATACCATTGGGATGTCGGATGACGATGTCAATGAATTTGCAAAAAATCTTCTTGCAGCCAAGCGAGAATTGACCTATTGCTCTATTTGTGGACGTTTGACAGATGATGATCCTTGTTCTATCTGTACTGATCCTAGCCGTGACCAGTCTACGATTCTGGTTCTGGAGGATAGCCGAGATGTCGCTGCCATGGAAAATATCCAGGAATATCACGGACTTTACCATGTTTTACACGGTTTGATTTCCCCTATGAATGGGATTAGCCCAGATGACATCAACCTGAAAAGTCTCATGACTCGCCTCATGGATAGTGAAGTTTCTGAGGTCATCGTAGCCACCAATGCAACAGCAGATGGTGAGGCGACCTCCATGTATATCTCTCGGCTACTCAAACCTGCAGGGATTAAGGTCACTCGTCTAGCAAGAGGTCTAGCAGTCGGAGCTGATATCGAATATGCAGATGAAGTAACGCTCCTAAGAGCTATTGAAAATCGTACAGAACTTTAGGAGTTCATGTCAGTCAAACTAACGTATCTATTAAGACAAAGTCCTAAGAATTTTTCTTAGGACTTTGTCTTTTATAATCATCGTGTGAGATAAGTCAGGTCTGTCATTACTAGTGTTTAATGCTCATAAGATTTATTGTGAAATCATCATGTTTTTTTGTGATATGATAGAGTCAATATAGATTTTTATGAAAAAGGAGTTTGAAGTATGGGTGGAAAGATAAAATCTAGTACGATAGCAGCAGAGGCAGCTATTAATGAATTGGTCGGGTCAGCGTAGAAAAAGGAAAGAGAACGAAATTTTTGCAGAATGGATAGGACTCCAAAAAGTTATGACAACTATAAGGAGAGTTACAAATGAGCATGAAGAAAAAATCGAATTGGAATTTAGGTTGTAGTCTAGTACTTGTTGTAGTCCTAGCAGCTAGTTTTCTGTTTTATCTATGGGCACAAAATCTTGGTAAATATACTCTGCAACCAGGAGAGTCGGTAAACTTCACAGTAAATCCTCGGATACAAGATGTAGAATACTACTCGGAATTAATCTTGAACAAAAAGGATACTAATAGGCTTAAATTATCGGGTTCAGGAGTTTGGTTTGAGATGCATGGCGATATTTTTTATGATGTTGAAGGGCAAAAACTTCTTCGAAGCCATCATTTAGAAGATGCTGATGAAGAGTTACCCAATAATCAAAAAGATATCCATTTAGTCCAGGATGGAATTGTTGCCAGTTACAAAGGGGAAAAAGTTTTTAATGTGACTAATAACGAGTCCTATACGATCACCATCACTAATGTAGACGACAAACCAGCACGCTTTGAAGCTCAAGTGGTGGATCGGTAGGAGCCTCGCTATTAAATGAGCTTTATTGCTATTCAAGTTTAAAAAAATAAACAAATGTGATATACTAAAAAGCGAGTATTCTAGTAGAAATAGGACAATCATATGAAACAAACAATTATTCTATTATATGGTGGACGCAGTGCAGAGCGTGAAGTGTCTGTATTGTCAGCTGAGAGTGTCATGCGTGCGGTCAACTATGATCGTTTTGCAGTCAAAACCTTCTTTATCAGCCAGTCTGGGGACTTTATCAAAACCCAAGAATTCAGCCAAACTCCTGGACAAGACGAACGTCTCATGACCAATGAAACGATTGATTGGGACAAGAAAATTGCACCAAGTGCTATCTACGAAGAAGGAGCAGTTGTTTTTCCAGTTCTTCATGGACCTATGGGAGAAGACGGTTCTGTTCAAGGTTTCTTAGAAGTCTTGAAAATGCCTTATGTCGGTTGTAATATCCTATCTTCAAGCCTTGCCATGGATAAAATCACAACTAAGCGTGTCTTGGAATCTGCTGGGATTGCCCAAGTTCCTTACGTAGCCATTGTTGAAGGGGATGACTTGGCTTCTAAGATTGCAGAAGTTGAAGAAAAGTTAACCTATCCAGTCTTTACCAAACCATCCAATATGGGTTCTAGTGTAGGGATTTCTAAGTCTGAAACTAAAGAAGAACTCCATCAAGCTCTCGAGCTTGCCTTCAAGTACGATAGCCGTGTCTTGGTAGAACAAGGAGTTAATGCGCGTGAAATCGAAGTTGGCCTCTTAGGAAACTACGATGTCAAGAGCACGCTTCCTGGTGAAGTTGTCAAAGATGTAGCCTTCTATGACTATGAAGCCAAATACATCGATAACAAGATTACTATGGATATTCCAGCCAAGATTAGTGAGGAAGTAGTAGCAGTCATGCGTAAAAATGCAGAAGCTGCCTTCCGTGCTATTGGTGGACTTGGCTTATCACGTTGCGACTTCTTCTATACAGATAAGGGAGAAGTTTCCTAAATGAGCTTAACACCATGCCAGGATTTACCCAATGGTCTATGTATCCATTACTTTGGGACAACATGGGGATTAGCTATTCAGAACTAATTGAGCGTTTGGTGGACCTTGCTAAGGAAAGTTTTGACAAACGCGAAGCACACCTATTGTAAAGACAGCTATAAGGGCGGGGCAAGACTCCCTGCCCCTTTTTAAAGGAGTAAATATGAAACTTACGATTCACGAAGTTGCGCGTGCCGTCGGTGCAAAAAATGATGTGACAAATTATGCGGATAGCCCGCTAGTTAAGGCTGAGTTTGATAGTCGTTTGATTGGACCTGGTGATTTATTTGTGCCACTCAAGGGGGCGCGTGATGGTCATGACTTTATCGAGACAGCTTTTGAAAATGGCGCAGCTTTAACCTTATCAGAGAAAGAAGTAGCAGGTCATCCTTATATCTTGGTAGAAGATGTCTTAACTGCCTTTCAAGCTCTTGCGGCCTATTACCTTCAAAAGACAGGTGTCGATGTCTTTGCTGTTACAGGTTCAAATGGGAAGACAACGACCAAGGATATGTTGGCCCATTTGCTTTCAACAAGCTACAAAACCTACAAAACGCAAGGAAACTACAACAACGAGATTGGACTGCCTTATACAGTTCTTCATATGCCAGATGACACTGAGAAGTTAGTCTTGGAAATGGGGCAGGATCACTTAGGAGATATCCATCTCTTATCTGAACTAGCTCATCCAAAGACAGCTATTGTGACCTTGATAGGAGAAGCTCATTTAGCCTTCTTTAAAGACCGTTCTGAAATTGCCAAAGGGAAATTGCAAATCGCTGATGGGATGGAAAGGGTGCTTTGCTTTTAGCACCAGCTGATCCTATTGTAGAGGATTATCTACCTACTGAGCAAAAAGTGGTTCGTTTTGGTCCAGGTGCAGAACTCGAAATTACAGAATTGATTGAGCGTAAGGATAGCTTGACTTTCAAGGCTAATTTCTTGGAGCAGGCTCTCGACTTGCCAGTAACTGGTAAGTACAATGCGACCAATGCTATGATTGCATCTTATGTAGCTCTTCAAGAAGGAGTGACTGAGGAGCAGATTGGTCAAGCCTTCCAAAATCTTGAATTGACCCGCAATCGTACCGAGTGGAAAAAAGCTGCCAACGGTGCAGATATCTTGTCAGATGTCTACAATGCTAACCCAACAGCCATGAAGTTGATTTTAGAGACTTTCTCTGCCATCCCAGCTAATGAAGGTGGTAAGAAAATCGCAGTTCTGGCAGATATGAAAGAACTTGGAGACCAGTCTGTTCAACTCCACAATCAAATGATTTTGAGCATTACACCCGATGTCCTTGATACCGTTATTTTCTACGGTGAAGATATCGCTGCCCTAGCCCAATTAGCCAGTCAAATGTTCCCAATCGGTCATGTTTATTACTTTAAGAAAACAGCTGAGGAAGACCAGTTTGAAGCTATGCTTAAGCAGGTCAAGGAGAGTCTTGGTGCACATGACCAAATCTTGCTTAAAGGTTCGAACTCTATGAATCTAGCTAAGCTAGTAGAAAGCCTAGAAAATGAGCACAACTGATTTCGCCAAAGCTATTCAGAGAATGTTAGCAATCACTGATACTGGCATGACCTATACAAAGGACCCATTTGATCGTGAACGTTATGAGGATTTACGTCAGATTTTGTCGAGTGTCTTGCAGAATAAAACAGAGCTTGATCAAGAGGAATTGACTGCAATTTTTCAGCCGTCAGGTAGCTATGCAACTCCCTTGATGGATGTAAGGGCTTGGATTGTTCAAGACCAGAAGATTTGCCTGGTTAGAGGACAAGGAGAGGATACTTGGGCATTACCTGGTGGCTTGGTGAGGTAGGATATTCGCCCAAGGAAAATATCCAAAAAGAAGTTCAGGAAGAAACAGGCTTTTCTGTAGAGGTAGGTTCTTTATTGGCAGTTTTTGATACCAACCGCTTTCAACTTCAGAACAAGCAGTATGCAAAGTTCGTCTTTGACTGTCAGTTATTAGATGGGCAATTTCAAGAAAATCAAGAAATTGCGGAACTTGAATTTTTTAATATTGAGAATCTCCCTCCCTTATCTGAAAAAAGAATAACTAAGAAACAAATGGATATTCTATGGCAGGTCTATAAGGGTGAGCGGGAACAATATGTCGATTAGAAGTTTTACTTTATATTAAGATCGACAGTTTCTTTTACATAAAATTATAAGAAATAAATGTAAGCTAGGCTCTATAGAGATGAGTAGGAGGCCTGCTTATATAAAGATGAGGAAAATTATATGAATATTTGGGATGCTTTACTTACCACCCAGGCGACGGAGCCACCCCAATTTGGATTTACTTGGTACGCAAGTACATTTGCCTTACTGTTTTTGACAATTTATCTTGCTTATCGCTATCGTGATAATAAGGTTTGTCAACGATTTTTCCAGATTATACAGGCAATTCAGTTAATCGCGCTATACAGCTGGTATTGGATTAATCAGTTCCCGTTGTCAGAAAGCTTGCCTTTTTATCATTGCCGATTAGCCATGTTTGTAGTTCTATTGCTTCCAGGTATTTCAAAAACCAAACAGTATTTTGCTTTGCTTGGAACCTTCGGAACGCTTGCAGCTTTTGTTTATCCAATCCCAGACGCATACTCTTTCCCGCATATCGTTATTCTGTCCTTTATTTTCGGACATCTAGCTCTTCTTGGAAATTCTTTGATTTATCTTTTAAAACACTACGATGCTCGGTTGTTAGATTTTAAACGTATTCTGATTTTGACCTCTTTGCTCAATGGTTTGATTTTCATGGTCAATTTAGTGACAGGTGGAGATTACGGATTTATGACAAAACCACCATTGGTTGGAGACCATGGTCTTGTGGTTAATTATATCATTGTCACTCTATTTTTGACTTGTGCTATTTTCCTCTTCTCTAAAGGTTTTCAAGTCATCACTCAGGAGAAGGCAGAAAGAAGATTGAAAATCTGGCAGAAATAAAAAATATTTTTCCAACCGCTTGACTTTTATCTGAGAATTTTGATACAATAGTAGGCGGTATTGTTTACCCCATTTGTAAGGCCCCGGAACCTTTCAAATAACTTGCGGACCGGAACATCCGCCCTGTAAACAAAAACGACATTCATATAGGAGAAATCATGAACAAAACTACATTCATGGCTAAACCAGGCCAAGTAGAACGCAAATGGTACGTTGTTGACGCAACTGATGTACCTCTTGGACGCCTTTCAGCAGTTGTTGCTAGCGTACTTCGCGGAAAAAACAAACCAACATTTACACCACACACTGATACAGGTGACTTCGTAATCGTTATCAATGCTGAAAAAGTTAAATTGACTGGTAAAAAAGCAACTGATAAGATCTACTACACTCACTCAAACCACCCAGGTGGATTGAAACAAATCTCTGCTGGTGAACTTCGTTCTAAAAATGCAGTTCGTTTGATCGAGAAATCAGTTAAAGGTATGCTTCCACACAATACTCTTGGACGCGCTCAAGGTATGAAATTGAAAGTATTCGTTGGAGCTGAGCACACTCACGCTGCACAACAACCAGAAGTTCTTGATATTTCAGGACTTATCTAAGGAAAGGAACAATAAAGTATGTCACAAGCACAATATGCAGGTACTGGACGTCGTAAAAACGCTGTTGCACGCGTTCGCCTTGTTCCAGGAACTGGTAAAATCACTGTTAACAAAAAAGATGTTGAAGAGTACATCCCACACGCTGACCTTCGTTTGGTCATCAACCAACCATTCGCAGTTACTTCAACTGTAGGTTCATACGACGTTTTCGTTAACGTTGTAGGTGGTGGTTACGCTGGTCAAGCAGGAGCTATCCGTCACGGTATCGCTCGTGCCCTTCTTCAAGTAGACCCAGACTTCCGCGATTCATTGAAACGCGCAGGACTTCTTACACGTGACTCACGTAAAGTTGAGCGTAAGAAACCAGGTCTTAAGAAAGCTCGTAAAGCATCACAATTCTCAAAACGTTAATCAATACGATACTATCAACGTTTCAAAGCACTCAAGAGTTTACCTCACGGGTGCTTTTTTTTATAATTTTTACTCAAATTTAATATCACTCATTCCCTACTGACTTACAATACTTGCTAAAAGTATTTTTTTTTACATTCATGATATAATATACTTAGATTCCACTATATAGGAGGAAAGAGATGAAAAAACGTACTTTACTTTGGCTGGTTTTAGCTCTTGTAGTATTTGGAGGAGGCGCATGGATGGCACAGGAAACAAATCTATTTGGAGGAATAACTCTGAGCCCGCGATCTAAGCAGTTGGCTTATTTGAAAGAACATGAAGAAGATATGGCTGATTTTGTCAAGTCTTTAAGTCCTAAAGTTGAAAGTGTTCAGTTCGATTGGGATAGTATGAAGGTTGGTCAAGTAGGAAATGGAACTCCACAAGGTGGTGGCTATATGTTGACACTTAGAGGAAAGGTAAATAATAATGATAAGACGAAATTCATGGTTGGATTTTCTTTAGACAATAATGCAAACAGTATACCAAAGGAATTTGGAATTTATGAAATGCAGCCTATAAGAATTTATAGGGATGGGGGATGGTATTATTATGACTAATAGTAATTTAAAAACCTTTGATAATTTTTATGCGGATTTAGCACAATCTGCATATAATGGGCGCCCCAATAATTTTCCGCCAGATAATAATGCTCTTGATTATCAGCTGTTTGATTTCTCTAGAGATAATAAATTTTATAATAAAGATAAAAGAGAATGGGAAATCACCCCCGGAGGGAAAAAACTTCCTCATGATGGTAAAGTCTATTTGCAACCGGATCCTGATTTAAGAGATACTTATAAAGTCACATCGACACCAGTTCCTGATACAAATGGGATGAGGCAGGATACTCATCACAAACGTTATCAAAAAGGATTGTTAACTGATGATGAAGCTGGTTTCAGTGCCTACTACTTAACGGATACGCCTACCTTAGGGTCAGATACTACGAAAACCTATATGACCATCCGTGGAAGTGATGCTATCAGTATGGAGAATTGGAATGACTGGGGTGACAATGATGCGAAGTTTGCCCTTAACCATATCCATATACCGCAAGCCAAGTTAGCGACGGCAGGTATGAAAACGAAGATTGCTGAGATGCGTGAAAAAGCTCCGCATGCTACGATGGACATCACAGCTCACTCCCTAGGAACCATTGTCTCTGCGCAAGGGGTCGCTGGACTCACTGATGAAGAACTGAAGAAAATCGGCAAAGTTGTTCTCTTTGACGGTCCAGACACGACAAAGAGTTTAAAGAAATGGGCCTCAGCGATGAGAAAATCCAAAAGATTAGCGAAAAAATCGAGTATTATGTCAATCCTTTTGATATCGTGGGTATGCTTAATCGAGAGCACACCATTACTAAATTACCTGAGGATTCCGATGAACCCCTCAAAAAACCAGTCGGTAAAGTCAATGTCCTTGTTCCCTTGCACTATACCCAGATTTCTGATCCGGAAAGTTCCCATGACTTTGGTGTTTTCCAATCGGATGGGAAGGGAAATTTATTGACTGCTTCAGAGGACTTTCACCCAGAATTGCTCAGGGCAGGTGAAAAGCTAGCTCGATTGATTGCGACATCTTTGGATTCTCTCAGGGCTTTAGGAGTTGATGAAAATGTAGCAACCAATGTTTTAAATTCCATTATGAAAGGTGAGTTTAAAATAAAGGCAGCTATTGGTTATGGCGTTTACGAGAATTTTACAACTGAATATAGTAAGATCGTCGAAGAAGCTCGTCAGGAATCTATAAAGTGGGATCGTGAAGCTATTCCTCGTTATCAGGAACAACTGAGAAGCGGCAATCTTTCAGGAAATCAAAGAATCTTGGTTCGAGCTCAGCTACTTCAGACAGCAGCCCAATTGGCAAATTTTGATATGGAAGATAAAGTTAAAAATGTGAAAACCTTACTTTCAGATGCTAAGGAAGATATTCAAAACATGGTAAAAGAAACAAGACAGACAGCGTTTGACATGGTTGGATACTTGTCAAGTTCAGAAGTTACGAATCTACTTTCTGGATTTGATACTGCAAATTTTTGGGATCAAGGCGTTGCGAGTGATACGGAGAAAGCAGCCAAATCCTTCCTGACACAAATCGAGCAACTAGGGGAAAGCCTGGTTAAAGCTAGTGGTTCCTTTGAGACTATAGATACGGAAAGCGCTAAAGATTTTAAAAATCTATTGGCGGATGTAAAACAAACATGGAGGGGGAAAAATGTTAGTCCTAACGGATGAGGATACTTTAATTACAAGAGAGCAACTCGACAGAGGCTTCAAAGAAAGAATGAAAGAACAAGAACGACAAGCAGTCAGGGCCTTGGTAACTGCAAAAGAGTTGTCAATTCTTGCTAAAGGAGCTGAGTTAGCTAAAGAATTGCAAGAAGCAGCTGCAGATATGAAAGAGTATGCTTCTAAGACCTATGTGAACAATATTAAGGGTGGATTTGAGGGGAAAGCGGCAGATGCAGCCGAAACTTACTTGACGCAGACCTTGCAAACACCTACTTTACAAAGTCCAATCAAAAACTAGGAGAAAACTCGTCATGGATAAAAAGGAACTTCAGGAACTAGAGGATGAGCATAATCGTAAATTGCGAGGCTTAGAGCGTTTGGAGATGGATTTAGATGACTATTATCACAAATTTAGCAGGGAAACAGATACGCTCCTAGAGGAACTTTCCAATGCTTGTAAAGATAATAATTTTGCTGAAATCCAACCTTATATTTACGAAATAGAGAACAATTTGGACAGTTATCATCAAGAATATAAGAATCATATTGAGGATGTATTAGAGGCTCGATATCGGGAGAATAAAAAAACTATTACAAACAAGTGGAAGAAAGAAAAGTCTAAAAATAGTTTCTAATAAAAAGAAGTTGGTTTCTATAGTTTTTTAGTTAGAAACAAAAAAAGTAAGTATGCAAAGAAAAACTGTCAATCGATAGTTTTTTTCGTTTGTGCCAAAATAATTAAAATAAAACAGTATAAAAATGAATAAATGCTTGCAACCGTCAGCATTTATTGATATAATAAACCTATAAAATTAATTTAAAGGAGTTTCACATGGCTTTTAATTCAATTAACAACAGAAGAACTACGTACTTCTGCTCAGAAATACACTAATGGTGCTGAGGAAGTGAGACAAGTGCTTCGTACATTGAGTCAAGAACAAGATACTATTCGCGACAACTGGAAAGGTTCTGCTTTTGAGAGTTTTGATCAACAATTTACAGAATTGTCTCCAAAAATTGAGGAGTTTGCTACTTTGCTCGATGAAATTAATGCACAGTTGAATAAAGTTGCTGAAATTGTTGAACAAAATGACCAGGATCTTGCAGCACAAATTCATTAATTTGTTATAAGTGGCTTTAGGAGGGCGAGAGCCTTCCTATTTTTGTTATGGAGATGATTAAAAGAAAAAATGGGAAAGAATAAGATTTTTAAATATGTAGGAAGTAGTCTATTAGCACTATTATTGCTCGCTTCGATGATTTTTTTGAATCTGTCTGTTCAAAAACATACGACTATTAGCAATGAAAGCAATCAAAAAGCAAACCAACAGACTAAATTAAATGTGGCTATCGTAAATGAAGATAAGCCCGTATATATGGATACGAAAGAGTATAATCTAGGTGCGAGTTATGTAAAAAACATTGAACGTGATAATTCGCAAAATTGGTTCGTTGTACCTCGAGGAACAGCAGATGCTGGATTAGAAAGTGGGAAATACCAACTAGTTTTAACGATTCCTAGTGACTTTTCTGAGAAAGTATTGGATATCAATAAGATTAATGTAGACAAGACCATTATCAATTATAAGATCAATGCACAAGGAAATTTGCAGGTTGAGAATGATGCCAATAAACTAGCAAAAGATATTGTAGCAGATCTGAATAGCCAACTGGTAGATATGTATATGGCTAGCATTTTGAGTAATCTTTATACTGCACAAAAGAATGTCCAAGCTAGCTCACAGATACAAGCGACCAATATCGGAAGTTATCGTACTAACTTATATGGGACAGCTATCAACTCGAAAAATCTTTTTCCAACCCTTTATAGCATGTCTAGTTCTTCAGTAGAATCAAACAATGCTTTAAAGACAGGTTTGGAAAGCTATACGCAAATTTTTGACCGCTATGATGTCTCACAGACTACCTATGGTAAAGTTTGACACTCTGCTTCAGGATAGGGTCACTGAGAAGAAAAATCATGCGGATGTTATCACTGGGCTCATTTCTCAGAGTCGGGAAGACGTTCAGAATCAAATTGAAACTTATAAGAAATTAATTAAAGCTCAAGGTAGTCTGACTTCTAATATAGATGGAACAACAGCCTCTTCTGATGGTACGTCATCAGAAGTTGGACCTTCCTATAAAACAGTAGCAGAAAATATCAGAAAAGAAATTACTGCATTACAAACTAATTTGACTGAAGAGCGAACTAAGTTTGAAAATCATAAGAAGGATATTAATAACTTTATCGATGAAAAATTAGTGGCTTATTACGGAACAACTGAAAAGGGCAACATCACTCTTGAACAATTCCTAGACAAAGCTGGGAATAAGGATCTAGAAAATGCTGAAAAAACCATTGAAGGATTGTTGGGAACTGCAATATCTGAATTACCAGCAGAAGATTTTAGTGGAAAAGTATTTAATGGTTTTGGAATTTCACCTGTAACTATACCTTCCCTAGACTATAGCAAATTAAAAAGTTTAGGCACACCTAGTGAGGCAACAACTCTAACGGATTTGAAAAATCTGGAAAGTCAAGCCATTACAAGTACAACTCCTGTAGGTACAACGGGTACAAAAGCCAAAGTTTCATGGAAAGCAGAAACGGGAGTGACGGTTGTATCAGTTACCTATGATGGCACTCCAGTAGTTCTTGGTCAAGAAATTGATTTGAAGACTGGTGGGACCTTCAAAGTAGTGTACAATGTTACGGAAACATCTTCAGCTGCAACTCCAGATCCGACTCCAACTCCAGCTCCAGCTCCAACATCTGCACCAAAATCAATCGATATTTCATTAAATGATGTTCAAGCAGTTAGCGCTCCGGTGGATGTGGCAAATGTTCAAAAAGCTGCGGTTTCTTACGGACAAAAGGTTCAGAAAATAGAGTCTACTTATCAAAAAGTGGATTCACTATTAAAAGCATATAATGCTATTAAAGATTTGCGAAACAGTAATGTTTCTACAGCTTTAACAAATATTTGGTACGAAGCGATTACTTCAAATCTGAAGAAATATGAAGATAGTCTATCTACTCCTGCCAGTGCTACAGATACGGATGGTGCTAAGGACAAAGTGGATAAAGCCTTAACAAAATTGACTGAGTTGAAACCTGTATTAGAAAAAAATGTGCAAGATGTTTGGATACAAACAAGGAATTGGATACCAAAATCAAGGACCAACTTGAGAAGTACAAACAGTTAGAAAAGGAACTAGAGAATTTGGAAAAGGCTCAAGGCGGAGGAAATACTGCTTTTGAGACTACTAATACGCAATTGACAACTCTAAATACTGATTTTGCAGCTCTTTTAGCAGAAACAGCAGGTGTGAAGACTTCTTCTCAAAGCAATGTGAAGGCGGCTGAATCAGTGAATGAGACTTTGAGTAATTTTAATCGTGAATTATCAAATGCGCAAACTAGCACTGAAAAACTTTCGCAGGATGCTGATTCGTTGATGACACAATTTAACGAGGAATTGACAGCCAATGGCAACTTTGTTGAATCTTTCTTGAAAGTTTTAAATAATGCTTATGAAAATGGAGTGCCAAATGAAGTCTTGCTTAATTTCCTATCAAATCCTGTTGCGCAAAATTCATCTTCTGTAAAAGCAACAGTAAATGTATATCGTCCGTTCACGTGGATTCTACTTTTGGAAATTGTAAGTCTCTTTACAGCTTATCTCTTTGCAACTCAAAACATTATTCGTAAGGTTAAAGATAAATTTAAGTTGGATAAACTACATGATACAGATCTTGTGACTGTAACGATCTTATCTGCGCTAAGTCTTGTTGTTGGACTAGTCGTTGGTATCGTTTCAAATATTCAGCTACAAGTTGGTCGTGAGTATCAACCATCATGGGTTTTATTAATTGTTTTAGCGGGATTTGTGCTGATTCAAGGACAATATTTCTTACTGAAACATTTTCGTGTAATTGGTATGGGACTCGCCTTCTTTATGATGATTAGCTTTGTGTACCTATCAAATGCTATCGGTACAACAGCTAGTCTAACAGGCTTCCCAGCATTTATCAAACCTTAATGTTTTATCAATATTAGAAGGCTTGCTCTCAGGATATTTTGATGGACACCCAGCCACAATTATAGTTTTTGTCGCATCGATTTTTGTGATAGCAATTCTAATTGTTATGAACGTTTTTATCAAATCAGGAAGTTTGTGGTTTCAAGTAAATCAAACTGAGAAAGTATAGAAATTAAGAATATGAAAAAAATATTTCTTTTGCTTCTTACCTTGGTAGCGTCTGCAGTAGTTTCAACAGCTACTGCAGATGATATAAAGGATAATAGTCTGCAGCTTGATGATTCTCGACTTGAGAAGAAAGAAGGATTGAAGTTTGGTATTCAGTCCGAACAAGTCAAAGACCTTTTTAATGAAGCGACTCAAAAGAAGTTGCAGGAAATGCAACATTATCAAGAAGAACAGTTGATCACAGAAAGGGGACAACTGTTTTCTGCTATACAGGGACCAGTAAAAAATAATTTGCAAGAGCAACTATTTCAACCAAATTCCGGCAAATTATCTAAATTTCAAACAAATTTAGATAAGGGTACTGGAGGAGAATTGAATCATTTTATGCCAGAGATGTTCTATGTAGGAGTTGTTCTATTGCTGATGGGTGTCACCGGTTTGATGAGTTACCGAGTGATGGCAGATAATTTGGATTGATGTTTTAACAGTTCGTCCAAGAAACATAGAAAAAGGATAAATCAGACAGGAGATACAAAAGTAATGGAGCAGCATATCAATATTACCCTGCGCTTGAAAGATAGGGATGTGGATGTTCGAATTCCCCGAAAGATTGAAGTACGTCGTCTAATCCGAGAAATTGATACGATTTTTAATCCAGGAATAGAGCGAAAAAAATACCAATTAAGAATAGTCAATAAAGGTTTGTTGATTGATGAAGGAAAACATCTGTCTGATTATCCAATGACGACAGGAGATTTAGTAGAAATTGAGGAAATATAGGTGACTGAAGAAATTTGTATTTGGTGGACAACCATTTATCTATGAAAAAAGTGAAACTACCTGGGAATTAAAACTTAAACGTTCAGATGTAGCTAGTCAAGATCTACGAGAGCTTTTGTTGTTGGATTTACACCATCCATTGTTCTTGGAGCAATCCATGGTATCTGATGAGGACAGTGTAACTTTTTCTTACCAAGTAGAGCCTTATGGATTAAGTTATGATGAAGTGAAGAATCGTACAATTTCAGAGAGAATTCGTTTAGCTCTAAACGTTTTTAGTCTAGAGGGAGCTTTAGAGTTACCGGTAACGTTTCTTTTGCATCCATTGAATCTGTTTATTACGAAAGATGCACAAGCTAAAATTGCTTATCGTGGAATTCCAGATTTGATGGTTCCTCAGGCTATATCTCCAGAAGATTTTCTACGTCAGGCCAAGTGTTTTACAGTAACTTTATTTACAGATTTGGACTTTATGGATCTCTACAATGGTTCTCTGGAACTAGAAACTTTACCAGATTTCCTAAATGATTTGTGCCAAGCTAATGATATTGCATCTGCAGTTTCAATTCTTGAAAAATATTATGTCGAGAAATACACGAAAGAACAGGCTGATTTAGTATTGGTTCCAAGTAGAAAACATCGTGTATTTAAATTGGCTACAATCTGGTTGTCAGCTAGCGTAGTTTTGTTGGCCATTCCACTTATTTATTTGATTTTTGTGCAAAATCCATTCAAAGAAAAGATGCTACAGGCTGATACTGCCTTTATAAAAGTGGATTATAGTGGGGTTATTACGGAACTGGAGGGTGTTACTCCGTCTAGTTTACCAAATACTCAAAAGTATGAACTGGCATACTCTTATATTCAGGGATTGGAATTTTCTGATGACCAAAAGAAAGTCATTTTGAATAATGTGACTCTCAAGTCAGATGAACTTTATTTGACTTACTGGATCCAAATTGGGCGCAACCGTTTTGAGGAAGCTCTCGATATCGCTAAACGGATTAATGATAGTGACTTGATTCTCTATGCGTTGACTCAAGAAATCAAGCAAGTTCGTGAAGATGATAAGTTGTCAGGAAAAGACCGAGAAAGTAAGTTGAATACATTGGAGAGTGAGTACAAGAAGTACTGGGATAGTCGAAGTCAGTTATTGACAAATGAATCTAGTGCTAACAAGTCCACTACTACTACAAATCAACAAGATAAGACTTCTGAAAGTAAGCCTTCTTCGGAAAAGAAATCTAGTCCTAGCACTTCCTCTAACAATTAAAGGAGACCAAGAGAGAAATTATGAAAAAAACAAATCATTTTCTACAGCCAAGGTCTACGTTATGAAGTAGAATTAGGTGCGGATAAAACTGTCTTGATTGGTGCAACTGAAAAGGCACAAGTGTATCTTTCGCAACAGGAAATGCCAATTCAACTTAAAGTTGATGGTGAAGAGGTGTTTTATCAGTATGGTGACGAAGTAGGCCTACTGAAAAACGCTCTAAGATTGGGGGAAGTCGTCTTCTATCTCCGAGAAGGAGAAACAAAAATTTATGATCTTTTGGATCTGTCAGAAATTCAGATAGGTTCTCATAAGGGTGCTCTTATCACTCTAGATGCAGAGATTGAGCTGTTATTGCAGAAAACTCAAAATCAATGGATTTTGACTCGAATGCGAGGGGAATTCTATAAAAATAATCATTTGGAGCAAAACGACCAACAACTAATTAGTTTTGGAGATGAGTTGAGCTTAGGAGCGGTGACAATTAAACTCTATCCAGATGAGATTTGGATTCAAGGACCGGCTCAAGTTGGGAAACAATTGACATTGAGAGAGCCATCTCGTTATGCCTTTTATGAAGAGTATCCTGATTATCATCGTTCTCCAAGAATCATCTATCGTGGTAGTGAAGATAAAATTTTGATAAACCCTCCAGGTCAGGAACCAGTTAAACCTAGTGATGAACTATTGAAATTGATCATTCCACCTCTTATGATGATTGGGGTAACAATCCTGATTACGTTGATTCAACCTCGAGGAATTTATATTCTTGCGACAGTAGGAATGTCAATCACCACAATGATTTTCTCTATCCGAGGCTTTTTCAAAAATCGGAAAAAGTACAAGGCTGATAAAAAAGAGAGAATTGATCTCTATCACCTTTATCTAAAGGACAAGGCCATGGAATTAACTCGTCTGGAGCGGGAACAAAAAGAAGGGATGAACTACCATTTTCCAACTGTTTTGGAGTTGACTGACCTCGTTGAGAGTTATAATCACAGGATCTATGAAAAGACCCCCTTGCACTTTGACTTCCTTTATTATCGTTTGGGATTAGGAAAACTCCCAACTAGCTATGAGTTAAATTATGGGCAACGAGAAAGAAGTGGGAAGAAAGATGCTTAGAGGAAGAGGGATACGCCCTCTATAGTCGACATAAAAAAATCCCGGATATGCCGATTCCAGCCAATCTAAGCCATGGGCCGGTGGGGTATATTGGTCCAAGAAATCTAGTTTTAGAACAACTTCAGTTGTTAGTCATGCAGATAGCTACTTTCCATTCTTATCATGATGTGCAATTTATTACCATCTTGCCTGAAGAGGAAAAAGAACAGTGGTCTTGGATGCGTTGGCTTCCACATGCCAAGCTTCAAGAGCTCAATGTGCGAGGATTTGTATACAATCAACGAACACGGGACCAGGTTCTCAATAGTTTGAACCAAATCTTGAAACTACGTCGTAGTCAAAAGGAAGAAACATCACATAAAGAAAGTACACTTTTCCACCCTCATTACGTAGTTTTAGTGACAGATGAAAAGCTAATATTGGACCATGTCATTATGGAATTCTTTACAGAAGATCCAACAGATTTGGGTTGTTCTCTTGTTTTTGTAGAGGATGTGATGAGTTCCTTGTCTGAAAATATCCAGACAGTGATCAACATCAAGGACCGCAATACAGGACAACTTGTCATGGAAGAAGGAGTTTTGAAAGAAACAGACTTCCGCTTGGATCATTTTCCAGTCGATTATGACAAGGAGCGCATTGCTCGAACCTTGGCACCTCTCAATCACCTTCAAAATCTCAAAAGTTCGATTCCGGATTCAGTTACTTTCATGGAGATGTATGGAGCAGAAACATTTGAAGACTTGCAGGTATCTAGCCGCTGGGAAAAGAACGCGCCTTACAAGAGTTTGGCTGTTCCGATTGGTTTACGAGGTCAAGGTGATCTGGTTCAACTCAACCTTCATGAAAAAGCTCATGGTCCTCATGGTTTGATTGCAGGGACGACTGGTTCAGGGAAGTCAGAGACCATCCAATCTTATATCCTGTCTCTAGCTGTCAATTTCCATCCTCATGATGTAGCTTTCTTGCTGATTGACTATAAGGGTGGTGGGATGGCCAATCTCTTTAAAAACCTACCCCATCTTTTGGGAACTATCACTAACTTAGATGGCGCCCAATCCATGCGTGCTCTTGCTTCAATCAATGCAGAGATCCATCGTCGTGAGCGACTCTTCAGAGAATTTGAAGTTAATCATATCAATCAATATCAGAAGAAATTTAAAAATGGAGAAGCGAAAGAACCTCTCCCTCATCTCTTCCTCATCTCGGATGAGTTTGCGGAGCTCAAGGCCAACCAGCCAGACTTTATCAAGGAGTTGGTATCTATCGCTCGGGTCGGACGTTCTCTAGGGGTCCACTTGATCCTAGCAACTCAAAAGCCATCAGGAGTAGTTGATGACCAGATCTGGTCCAACTCTCGCTTTAAGATTGCCCTCAAAGTGGCGGACCGCTCTGACTCAATGAAATGCTTCATACGCCTGATGCAGCTGAAATTACGCAGACAGGACGTGCCTATCTGCAGGTCGGAAATAACGAAGTCTATGAACTCTTCCAGTCAGCATGGTCAGGAGCAGATTACCAGCCAGAAAAAGATGATATGGGGATTGAAGATCATACCATCTACCTGATTAATGAATTGGGACAATATGAAATCCTAAACGAAGACTTATCGGGCTTAGAGGATGCGGATGAAATCAAGGAAGTTCCGACAGAGTTAGATGCGATTGTGCACAATATCCAACTCTTGTGTGAAGAAAAAGAAATTCCTCCAGTACCGCAACCATGGTTGCCTCCGCTCAAAGAGCGCATTACGCTTGAGGAGTTAGAAGCAGTGCAACCGACAGTAGCCTGGGAACAAGAGAAACCACTTTCTGTACTACTTGGAATGGCAGATATTCCACAGGCACAGAAACAGGAAGCTGTCTCTATCAATCTCGCCAAGGACGGACATATCCTTCTCTATGGAAGTCCAGGTACTGGGAAGACAACCTTCCTTCAGTCTGCAGGAATGGACTTGGCTCGTAAGTTCAGTCCTAAGGACCTGACTATGTACTTGATGGATTTTGGAACCAATGGTTTGGCTCCTCTATCTAAGCTTCCGCAGGTGGCTGATACCATGCTTTTGGACCAAACGGAGAAAATCTCTAAATTTGTACGAATCATGGAGAAAGAACTCAATCGCCGGAAGAAACTTCTCTCTGAATATGGCGTTGGGACATTGGAACTCTACCGTCAGGCCAGTGGTCAGGAAGAACCAGCTATTGTCATTCTTTTAGATAGTTATGAAGCCATCAAAGAAGAGGCCTATGAGGCAGAACTCTTCAAACTCCTAGTGAGAATTTCTCGTGAAGGTCTCAGCATCGGTGTTCACCTCTTGATGACAGCGGGTCGTCAGACCAACCTACGAGCTCAACTCTACTCGAACTTCAAGCATCAATTGAGCCTACCGCAGAATGAAGCAAGTGAAGTGCGTGTGATTGTGGGAGCTACACCACTTGCAATGACCATGGAGGACATCAAGGGACGTGCTCTTATCAAGCGTGAGGAAGTCGATGTCATCCAATTGGCACTTCCAGTTTCTGGAGCCAACGATACTCAAGTCCTCAACAACCTACGCCAAGCAGTCGCTTCCCTCCAAGAAGCCTGGACAGGCCAACGTCCAAGTGCCATTCCGATGGTACCAGAGGAGTTGACGATGGATGCTTTCCTAAATCTACCGACAACTCAGGAAGCAGTTCAAAATAATGAGTTGCCAATTGGTCTGGAGTTCGAAGAAGTTCAAACTATAGGCTTGCCGTTTGATAGATTCAAACACTTGCTTGTTTTGTCAGACAAAGATGCTGCTATGAACGCTGTAACTAACCATATGATAAAACTTCTTCTACATTTATTTGATAAGGAAATCGTTACGATTTTTGATCCTATCGATGAATATCGTTCATTCAAGGATAATGTAGGGAACTACCTAGGGAATGGTATGTCTTATCGTACTATACTTGATAGTTTGAAAGAACGAGTTCTTATGGCTAGAAAACAGCGTAGAATGTTTGAACAATTTGTTGTAGTAACGGATCTTGGACAATTTGTAGCTGACAGTAATATTGAACCGAATGAACTTGCCCTTCTGATGGAAGAAGGACACAGAGTTGGTCTTCATTTTATCTTTGCTACTCATAAAGCGTATTTATCTAGTTATGCAGATATACCGAAATATATGAAAACTCAATTAGATACAGCTATCGTAGCAATGAAGATGTCTGATCAATCCATCTTCACTCGCTCTACTACAGGGCGTGAAGAACAGTTGCTAGATGATCAAGTCTATCTTCACTATCAAAATGCCCAAATGAAATTGAAGATTACAAAATAATGGGAGAAAGAGGTAATTGATTAGATGACCCAAGAAGAATACCTTCAACTAAAAAAAGAATATAAAATTCGTCGAAATTTACTGATAGTGCTTTTTACTTTATTTTCCATACTAGTTCTAGTGCTCATTTTTAGTTCTTCTAGATTTTTGCCACTTGGAGCAGTTGCCATGGGGACAGTTGTGCCTTTTAGTCACTTTTTATTCACCCCTCTGTTTGAAAAGAAAAAAGCCATTGAAGAAGAACACCCTGAATGGAAGGCGCTTAGCACCAGTGGAGTTAAGGTTCCCTCAGATGAATCAGGTAAAAAGATATTTCCGTTTATTGCATCGGTGTTAGCCTTGGTCTTCACTTTTTCGATGTTGTATAGACCTGTCAAAAAAAATCCTAAAATTCCTACAATTGAGGAAATTAAAAAAATACCTAGATTAGACAGTAACTACACTCCTAAGTCAAAAAATAGTTCATCTTCTGAACCAGCGTCGACAACGACAACATCAGATTCGAAAGAGGACTCATCAACTGAAGAAAACCCTAAAACTGAAGCTTCAAATACAGAGACTCGTAAGTATAATTTTCATATTTATGGGATTGACGACGAGGAACTTGATAGAGTGATTGATAAATCTTTGAAAGATATAAGAGAAAATCATGCTAAAAAACAGGCTACAGAAGACGTGGAGGAAAAAAATGAGTGATGAAGGTTTAAGGGCACAAATCGATAGCGATAAAGCTAAAAAAGAGAAATATCAGAGAGTTCGTAATTCAATTCAATCGCATCGCTTGAATCTAGATGTGGATCTTAGTCGTTTCGAATACTATGTTGAGCTTTGCGACAATGCGATTAGTAAAATAGACGGGAATGAAGGATATCACTATCTATCCTCCTTAAAGACAAAACTGGAATCTGATAAAAAGACGCTTAAGGAATACATTGATTTTGTTAAGGATGCCAACACATCTTTTAAAGATTTAGATGTAACCCTTGGTGAAAAAATATCAAGTTTAGATTATGCAATAGCTAGCAATAGAGCGGAATATAATAAAGGAAAACCATGGTGGGAACAATTATGGTGGTAAGAGGAGGTATCTATGGATACGGATATTAATACTATTGATAGTAGTTATACAAGTGATGTTGTAACATATGATGATAGCCAACTTGATACAATTATCAATGAATTAAATGAAATTATTGGTCTTCTTTCCAGTATAGATACAGAAATATCTGGTCTAGACTCAAATGATACGGAATGGAAAGGCGAGAGTAAGAACCATTATTTAGATTTAAAAAGATTTTTCTTAATCAATATCGAACAGATTATGGTAAGAGTGTCATAGCGCTTAAAAAAGCTGTATCAGGTTTAAAAACTTTGCTTGGTTCTATCTCTACTTCTAATGTTATAAAGGAGATTGACAACGCATGATATTCACGCTAGAAGCTTTATATACACTACATATATTTAATAACTATTCAGATGATCTGGTGTTTCTTCCACTTCCAGCAGGAAGTAGCAAAAATCGAAAAGAAAATCTCCTATCAGTAATAGAAAAAGGTTTTGAAGATCTAAAAGAAATGGGACTTATCGTTGATAACCAACCTACAGAAGAATGTGCGCAATACGGAGCTTATCTGAAGGAATATCATGATGCCAACTATCATTGTCAAGTGGATCAACGCTTATCCTATGCACCTGGAGTTGATGCATATAAGCGAATGGCTATTATTATTATGGAAGTTGGTGATAATCAATTTCAACTGGATCGTGCTGGAAGCGCGGTTTTCCTAGCCTTCTTGATGGAGATGCACCCTGTTTTACAAGGTGTTGATGAAACTATTAAGGATTATATTCACTCACAATGGGAAGTGGAAGCCTTTATGCGTTTGATGGTCCACCATGGAAATGATGAGGCCATTCGTATCCGCATTAATGAATTTTCAAAAGATACACAAGATACTGTTTACTTGACAAGCAATGGTCATTTATATGAATATGATTTATCTACGCAAATGCGTCGTTCGATAGATAGTGAACAGCTAAAAACAGAACTTATACACAAATTGAAAGTGAGGATGTGATATGGGAGTAAAATTCAAACTTGTTTTGAATGATCAAGAACAACTCATTTACCATTGTCTTAACATAGTCAATCTTTCGAATCAGGTTACGACAAAGATACAGCATGTCATGTCAACTCTTCCGGACCTTTCTTCTGAAGGCGCCTATCATGATTTGATAGCCAATAGTGAGACGAATATTGGCTTGGGACTATTCAATAAAAAAGCACAGGAATTTCAAGTAATCAGCGAGGTGCTCTATAGACATGCGCAGAATACTTATGAAAAAATGGTGAATACAGATAAAGTTTTAGCGACAGCGATTGCGGAAATGATTTTGAAAGATCCTACATCAAGGGTCGAAGATAAAGAAGCCATCAGAAAAGACCCAAAAGGTTCCGTTGAAAAAATCATGAAAAACCGTCAAGCAGAGGCTCAAGAAAGTGGGGCGAAATGACAAAGCATTATACGAATAAACCAGATTTTAATGATTCTTCGTCTGGAGTGATTCCGCCCGAAACTTATTTCAAGTCTATGAGTGACTTTATGGATGATATTGAAGCTGTCGGTAAGGTTGTAAAAGATGAAGGAGTCGAAGACTTATACAGTCAAACAGGTGAAGCTTCTTTAGGAACGACCAAAGACAGTGCTATATTCGACAAATCAATGAAGCGTATCTATAGCATGTTAACGAGTGCCAAGAAGGTTCATTCGGATATCATGCAGAACATCGATAGTAAATTCACCAAAGGGATGGATGATGCCTTCACAACCTTAAATAATGTTAATAGCTCGAGTAAACCGTATAAGAGTAAATACACGAAACAAACAGTGCCTACCAAAACCTTTGTTGGATATAAGGCTGACGGAACTTCTGTCTATATTGATACCACAACACAGAAGTCCTATACTCTGTCAGAAATCCTAGATGGCAAGGCAAGTCCTCTTCAAGCCGCAAAGGATGTCTATGATGATCGTATAAAGGCTGTCAAAGAGATGATGGCTAAGAAGGATCAATTATCTGATGAAGAAATCAAGGCCTTGGAGGGTAAGACAGCAGAAGAAGTCGTTGCCGTTCGTTACCCTAGTCAGCTCCCAGAGTATCAAAAACTCAAAGCCAATCGCTATTATGAGGAGAATAAGGAAAGTCTCCAGTATGTAGATATGGGGATTAAGGCCTTAGCTGTTCTAGTAATGGCTGGGGGAACCGTACTAGCGGGTCCAACTGGTGGAGCATCACTAACAGCCACCTATGCGGCAGGTACTTATCTAGCCGCAGACAGTGCCTATTCGGCCATTAGGGTCATACCATGCTTACAGGAACGCAGTTGACAACCGAGGAGCGAATATGGGCAGGTATTGATTCGGCAGTAACGATTGCGAGCATGGGTTCGGCAGGTTATTTGGCGAAACTAGCTAAGAGTGGAAAGAATGGCTCCACCCTATTAAAAAACCTAGCGATGGCAGGGACACATGCGGACGATGTCAACGATTTCACTAAGGTTGTCTATGCGGTAGGGACAGGAAAGGATCCAAGTTCAGACATTCAAAATCTCATGTTTGGTCAAATCATGGGCTTTGGTATGAAGCAGGCAGGAAATTACGTTGGTAAGAAGTTTGGTGCACCATCTGTAGATCTACCAGGAGCTAAAGCATCTCATCTGGATGTCCCACTTCAAGGCAAGCAAATACCAAATCTGGATCCAGCTAATGTTCGTTTGGACAGTAGGCCAGACCTGCATCTAAAAGCCAGCCCAGCTGATGGGACCCTGGCTAAGCTGAAAAATCACCCCGCAGTCAGTCTGGATGTACCGAAGGTTAAGCAAGTATCAGGCGACAGCGCAACTAAGGCTATTGGCGGAATTAAGCCAAGTGATGTGGACGTACCGAAGGTGAAGGGGACAACAAATCCATCACCAAGTCAATCAACAACTCGAGCAATCATTGATCAAAAACTACAAGAGTATGGTGTTTCTTGGGATGAATTTAATCGACTAAGGAATACGCATGTAACCAAAATGACACAGTCTGAATATGATATGATGATTGATATTCGTAATGCAATTCCGTATCCAGATGATTCAACAGTCATGCAAAAGATTATGCCTATTGAAGCTGAGGCTTGGCTATTTGATGGGAAAAAAGCAACAGCAAGTGGCTATGTAGCAAAGCGTTCGGATGCCAAAAATATTACTACTATTCAAGAAGCTGTAGAAGGCTTGCGACTGGACTATGAAGGATCTCCATTTGTTGAAACTATGATTGATGCACATGGCAATAGGGTTGCAGTACGTGATCAGAATGGTAATTTAGTTCTTAAAACCGATGCCTACCTTCGCTTAGAGTACACTACTGATGAGACGGGCTATATTCAAATTCCATATGGGGATATGGAAGGGAATTTAATTGATACCGATGGTAATATTATAAAGAATCGATCTACAGGTGAGCCTAAGAAAGTAATAGACCCTGCTAGTGGAAATGGCTTCATAAAATCAGATTCAGACGAGTTTTTGGTTCCAGAATATCTTCATTCAGATAGAAGTAGACTCAAGGAAGGCTCTAAATTGTATCTAAATGTTGGAGGCGAGGAAGTCTTGGTTGGTAGGGTTAATAAAGATGGTATAATGGAATACGTGGAGGGTTAGTATGCGTAAAGAATTTCTAGTTTACCAAAACAAAGTATACTCTAATTTGTGAATTATATAAATGACTATATCCTACTTTCAAAAGATCCAGCGATGTTGGAAGAAGGCTACGTTCCCTATAGTTTCTATGTAGATGATGCCGGAGAAGGCGTATACGGGAAGCTTGTGCCTTATAGTGAGGTTAGTCAGAGGTATTCAGTTTATGATCGTGTCCTATATAAAGGTCAGGAATTTACAATGGCTGGTCACAAGCATGGGGATGATGATTTTACAGCACCCGATTCTTATGTGCGACTCCTGGTTTTTGATAAAGAATTTCTAATTGAAAACAATTTAGCTGATGATGCGGAATTATTGGATGATAAATATGGCCAGACCATGTATGCATCAGGAAAAATCCCTGTCAGCGAAGTAACGATTCTACGTCGTAGAAAGAATTTGCCAGTAGACCGAAGGAGAAAAATATGAAATCAGTTATTTTTACAATAAAAAGCAACCAATCACTAAGAATTGGTGAGGTGCTTCAAGCAGAACTTTTTGAATGTTACAGCGTTTCCGCTAAGGATGCAGGATTAAAGCCATCTGCAGACTCTCTTATTTCGGATTTCCATTCTGTTCAGTTTGGGGTCAAAGAGAAGTCTAGTTTAGGGTTCCGTCTATCTTTTGATGGTCAAGCCTATCAGGTATCTGTTCCAGATTTGGCGACAGCTTCTGACTGGACTGGGGCCTTGATGTTCTTGAAAACCTTGCTGGTTCTCTTAGATGTAAGTGTGTGTGAACATGATGGAGTGGATTATGATAAAGATTCCATTCTTGATTTTCATTTCATGGATATTTTCTTATTAGCTCTTTCAGAATTGACTAAGGAAGTAAAAGTTCATCCTATCGTGGAAATTATGGGAGTAAAACGTCCTATTTACATCAATGAACTCTACCTAGGGCAGATTATCCATGTGCCGGACGAGCAACTCTTAAATAGTTATGACCAGCGTTTGCGCTTTACCCAACAGCTAAATGCTTATTACTCTGAGCAGCAAGTTTTTAAAGTAGAGCAAAACGGTGAGGATATCATCATTCCTATCAACTATCTAAATAGTGAAGGACGAACAATTTTGCCGGCTCAACCAGAGCTAGAACCTCAATATTTACAACAGTATCGAGGAAGTAAGGTTGCAGTTGCACGACTATTTATCATGACAGCTGATGGGGAAAAGCTAGCCGAGGTTCCTTATCGGGAATTCTTAGAGTCGTTGACGGAAGGTATTTATATGCTGGATGCCAAGTATGTTCTGGTCGATCCAATTTCTCCTGAAATTTTGCAGAAGTTATCACAAAACTAACATTCTAAAAAACTAATTAGTCTGTTCATGTTTAAAAAGTTTACCATCTGATAGTTTTTCAGGTGGTTTTCTTTTTCCCCTAAGTTCTCCATTTTATTTTTTATGTATTTAATTTATGCTATAATAAGACAAAGTTTTAATCCCATCATTCAACAATAGACCGAGTAAATACCTAGAAATAGGCAGAATTAACCAATGGAGTAACTAAATGAAAATATATGAATTACCAGAGCCTAAAGATTATCAATCTTTTATTAATTTTTATCGTAATGTGATGGACGAAGAGAAAGAGGAAGAAGCCTTTTTAGGCACAGATGCAAAATATCGTATACGAGAACGGGATTCTTATGAAGTGGATAGTACAGATATTGGAGTATTAATGGAATATTGCTTATTCCCTCTGTATGCAGAAGGTGATAGGGATATAGTGAGAAGAACCTTTGAAATCTTAAAAGATTTTAGCTTATCGGTTGACCTAGTCAAATTAGATAAGGTAACTGATTATATTTCTATGCAAGGCAGTCGTTTAAGAAGATATACAAGCCTTCCCTTTGTCATTGAGACTGATGAGTTAGTAAGAAATATTATAGAAAGTATCTCAAAACTATCAGATGAACAGAAACGTACTTATACCTATGAAAGACTATGTAATGTATTAGACCGTAGTCCATTATACAGACAGTGTGACGAAGAAAAGGTGGAGAAGATTCTTAAGGAATTCAAAGAAAAATACTACAATCCACCAAAGGTAGTGAAAACCATTAAAACAGTTGAGAAAATTGAACTAGACATTACGAGTATAGATGCGATGGGTGTTTCAGATGACCATCTAGAGTTGTTGTTGATTGATGAAAACAAATGGATAGAGTCATTAGAAGAAGAGCATCTCTTGAAACTTCAAGAAAAACTCAATAACTATATCTACTTCCTCGAAAGTAAGCAGTATGTAGCACGATACGGTGATAAGTTTGATAAGAAAGTCATCCATATCACATTCCAGTATTCTCCATCTGATAATGGCCTAGCCTTTCTCGCAGCAGTTCAGAAGGTATTACAACCGACGGATATGAGCTTGAAGGTAGAATTGCCAGAGTGATTGCTAGTTAATATTTTTTGGGAAATGAATGGTGTGAACTTTTTGGTAAAATCTAGCTCAAATCGTGTATTTTTAGAGTAAAATTCACACCATTCAACTGAAAGTTATTCAAATTAGATGAAATTGTTCTTTCTAAAAACGTGGGAAAACATTGATTTTAAACGGATATTGAAATCTATTCAAATAAAAATGTTTCCAACCAGGTCTTAAGAAAGCTCGTAAAGCATCACAATTTAGTAAACGTTAATTCGCAAGAATTACTATACTTACAAAGAGCACCTTTCGGGGTGTTCTTTTTTGTACGTTCTTACTAAATTGGCGCAATTGACGCAGTTGTTGCGACTTTAGTCGCTTACAAATGTGGCTGCAATCTGACAAAGTCAGTTGCCTCAAAACGTTAATCAATACGATGCTGTCAACATTTCGAAACATTTCATGGTTCACACCATGGGGTGTTTTTTTGATGATTTTTAGCAAAATCCATGCCACTTCTCTCACGACTAGTCTCTGTCTTATACAATTTCTTCCTAGTATCAGTTTAGTATGATATAATTAAATACGAATAATTTAAAGGAGTTATAAATGAAAATAGGAAAAGGCATCAATTGGATTTTGATTCTGTTTAGTTGCTTAAATGCTATAGTACTGATAAGTTTTGTGTTCTTCTTTAATCATAAGAAGCAAGATGTAGAAGCAGTAAATGCTACAACAGAACAGGTTTCTACTACTAGTACGACAGCGACTAGTACAACAACCACTAGTTCAACGACTACTCAAGATAGTGTTACGACTACTGAGGAAAAACTCTCGACACAAGAAGAGCAAACGAATGCTGAATCACAAAAAATAGATGAGCAAGCCATTCTAAATGGAGATTTCTCGACTCTAGTTGGAACTTGGAGAAATGGACGTGGACAAGAGTTTACATTTGATAAAAATGGACTAGTAAACAGTGGAAACATTGAAAAAAAGAGCATGGGTAGCCATGGAACGATTGAATTCAGCATTAGAGATGGTATCTCAGGCTATGGAATGAGTATTTATCCTGCTGGACTTATTATGCCTGGGTTAGATACTGATTTAACTAAATAGGCTGATTGCTGGTCAAGCTGCTCCAACTAGTTCAGAACAAGTTTTTTATAAAGTAGACTAAATGATTAACCATCTCATCAAATTTGAGATGGTTTTCTTCTTTATTTGTAGGTCATGATCATTTTATGAAGATGAAGTAAACAGGGTTTGAAGTTGGATTTTTCCACTAGACATTCGTCTACTTTTTTTATATAATAAAACTAAACCAAAATGGTTGAATTTTTAAAATAAAGTCAACCTACGATGACAACACCACACTAGGAGGTAAACCATGTACCAACCAGAAAAACTCAAGGCTCGGAGAAAAGAGCTACAGCTAACACAGAAAGAGATTGCAGAGCAGCTTGGCATTAGTTTTCAGGCTTATTCAGCCTGGGAACGTGGGGTTAAAGAGCCTTCTGAAGAAAAGGTTCGTCAACTAGAGAAAATCTTAAAAGTACCAAAAGGCTATTTTACTCAAATCGAAATTGTCCGTCTCTATAATAGCCTTTCCAATAAAGGAAAAGAGAAGGTGGTAGTCTATGCTCGCAACTTGGCTCAAGAAGAACAAGCCAAGAAGGTGACTGCTATTTCAGAAAAACTCTACGAGTATCATGTCTATGAACGCATGTCGGCTGGTATCGGTGCTTCAGTTTATGATGATCGAAACTTTGATACGGTTTATTTCAATGAAGAACTGGCTCACGATTTTGCTTCCTGGGTGTCTGGAGATTCCATGGAACCCAAATATCAAAATGGTTCAGTAGCCCTGATTCGAGAGACCGGATTTGATTATGACGGAGCGGTCTATGCAGTGGTTTGCAATAACCAGACCTATATCAAACGAGTCTATCGAGAAGAAGATGGCTTACGTTTGGTCTCCATCAATCCTAAATACAAGGATATTCACATCTCTTACGAAGAAGATCCGCGGATTGTAGGCATTATCGTGGGCAATTTCGTACCTATGGAGGGATAGCCTATGGGCTACTTTGATTATTCCAGAGAGCCCCAAAGTGATATTGCCTTTGTCGATATGAAGTCCTTTTATGCCAGTGTTGAGTGTGTGGAAAGAGGACTCCATCCCCTTAAAACCTCCCTTTGTGTTATGAGTCGGGCGGATAATTCTGTTGGGCTTATTCTTGCCTCCTCGCCTATGTTTAAAAAGGTCTTTGGGAAAGCAAATGTTGGCCGTGCCTATGACCTTCCCTTTGATATCAAGACGCGTAAATTTTCCTACTATAATGCCAAAAAACAAGGCTTACGGACAGACCCGGACTATGTGAGATTTATCGAAGACTGGGCTCGGGTGACCGTCATTGTCCCTCCTCGGATGGATAAGTATATTGCAGTTAATATGGAAATCCAAGGAATCTTTCAGAACTATGGCAGTCCAGATGATATTTATCCTTATTCAATTGATGAAGGCTTTATTGACCTAACTAGTTCGCTCAATTATTTTGTCCCAGATCAGCAGATTTCTCGTAAAGATAAGCTGGACATGCTTTCGGCTCGTATCCAGAGGGATATTTGGCGACAGACCGGGATTTACTCAACAGTCGGTATGTCGAATGCCAATCCTCTGCTTGCTAAGTTGGCTTTGGATAATGAAGCCAAGCACACACCAACCATGCGAGCCAATTGGTCTTACCAGGACGTGGAAAATAAGGTCTGGTCCATTCCAAAGATGACCGACTTTGGGGGATTGGGCATCGGATGGAGAAGCGCTTGAATAGCTTGGAAATCTATTCGATTAAGGAATTAGCCAATAGCAATCCTGATGTCCTGAAGAAAGAACTTGGCCAAGCTGGACTTCGCTTGTGGTTTCATGCCAATGGAATAGACGAGAGTAATGTTCACAAGCCCTATAAAGCCAAATCTCACGGTCTAGGAAATTCGCAAATTTTACCGAGAGACTATGTCAAACAGCGAGACATCGAAATTATCCTTCGAGAGATGGCTGAGCAGGTGGCTATCAGGCTTCGAAGGGCCAGAAAGAAGACGACAGTAGTGTCTATTCATCTTGGGTTTTCTAAGCAGGAACAAAAACGCTACATCCATACCCAGATGAAGGTGGAGCCGACCAATAATACCAGTCTTTTGGTCAGCTATGTACTGAAATTATTCCATAGCAAATACACTTCTGGAGCTGTCAGGAGTGTAGCCGTTAGTTATTCAGGATTTGTGGACGAATCCTTTGCGTTGATTTCCCTTTTTGATGATGTTGATAAAGTAGAAAAAGAAGAGAGGCTCCAGACCGCCATTGATTCCATTCGAGAGCAATTCGGCTTTACTTCTCTCTTGAAGGCGACTGCCTTAGAGGATGCATCGAGAAGTATTGCCAGAAGTAAGCTGATCGGAGGGCACTCTGCTGGAGGATTAGATGGATTAAAATGATTGATCGCTCTTATTTGCCCTTCCAATCCGCGAGGGACTATCAAGATCCAGGCATGCAGAAGTGGATGGGCTTTTTTCTATCGGAGCATACCAGTTCACTCAGTGCAGAAAAAAATCGTGTCGATTTATCAACAGATTTGAATCAAGTCGAGAAGTTGTTGCTACTTTCCCAGCTCTACGTTGGACGACTAAAAGGCTCTTTTATGGTCAAGGAGAAAAATCATAAAAGCACGATAATCGGTGAAGTAAGAGAATTATCTCCTCAAGAAATCTCGGTTAGAACCGATGAAGGCTATCGATTAATAAGGGTAGATGATATTCTCACAATCCAACTTTGTCAGGAGGAAGTTGATGACTAGAAAAGAGTTGTATGAAAACAAATTGCAGATGGATTATTTTTCAGATGACTACATTCGTTTCGAGGAAGATTTCCAAAAATACTCTGCCATGAATGTGCCTCTGACTTTCTTGATTGATGATATTCTACGAACCATGGCTATCAACCAAAAGGACTACTTTGTCTTGAACAAGGAAAATGCCAAGGACGGTAGGGAACATCGGTTTTATTTTAGGGTGAGGATGGAAAAAGATTGTCCACGTACTCGAACTTATGCTTATCTTGGACTTGTGCGAAATCATCAGTAAAGATTCTTGTCTTAGATATATGTTGTTGCAACAATAACAATGCAAACAACTATCATTCCTAGCCGTTCAAGAGTTATTTCTTGAATGGTTTTTTGTTTTCTGTTTAAAAGTAATTGAACTATACCAATTTTTATTCTTGACAAGTGAAAGAAACAAGTATATACTGTTTTTGCTGATTCTAAAAACAGAAAATCAGACTATACCAATTTCGATAAGGAGAAAGCACAGCTTGCCTGTGTCGTATATACTATGTGTGGAATTGTTGGTGTTGTTGGAAACACAAATGCAACTGATATTTTGATTCAAGGGCTTGAAAAGCTCGAATACCGTGGTTATGATTCTGCGGGAATTTTTGTCCTAGGTGGTGCTGAAAACCATTTGGTGAAGGCTGTTGGTCGTATTGCAGAATTGTCTGCTAAGACTGCTGGCGTTGAGGGGACAACTGGTATTGGACATACTCGTTGGGCCACTCACGGAAAACCAACAGAAGATAACGCTCACCCACATCGCTCTGAGACAGGACGTTTTGTCTTGGTCCACAATGGGGTGATTGAAAACTATCTTGAAATCAAGGAAGAATACCTTGCAGGTCATCATTTCAAGGGACAAACAGATACAGAAATCGCTGTTCACTTGATTGGGAAATTTGCAGAAGAAGACGGCTTGTCAGTACTTGAAGCCTTCAAAAAAAGCCCTTCATATCATCCGTGGTTCTTATGCCTTTGCCTTGATCGACTCTGAAAATCCAGATGTCATCTATGTAGCCAAGAACAAATCACCACTCTTGATTGGTCTCGGAGAAGGCTATAACATGGTCTGCTCAGATGCTATGGCTATGATTCGTGAAACCAACCAATACATGGAAATCCATGACCAAGAGTTGGTAATCGTCAAGGCTGATAGCATTGAAGTTCAAGACTATGATGGAAATAGTCGTGAGCGTGCTAGCTACACTGCTGAACTTGACTTGTATGATATCGGTAAGGGAACTTATCCTTACTACATGCTCAAGGAAATCGATGAGCAACCAACGGTGATGCGTAAGTTGATCCAAGCCTATACTGATGAGGCTGGTCAAGTAGTGGTAGACCCAGCTATCATCAAGGCTGTTCAAGATGCAGACCGCATCTACATTCTTGCAGCTGGAACATCTTACCACGCAGGATTTGCATCTAAGAAGATGTTGGAAGAATTGACAGATACACCAGTTGAACTCGGTATTTCCTCTGAGTGGGGCTACGGTATGCCACTTCTCAGCAAAAACCACTCTTCATCTTTATCAGCCAGTCTGGTGAAACAGCTGATAGCCGTCAGGTTTTGGTCAAGGCCAATGAAATGGGGATTCCAAGCTTGACAGTGACAAACGTGCCTGGTTCAACTCTGTCACGTGAAGCCAACCATACCATGCTGCTTCATGCAGGCCCTGAAATTGCCGTAGCATCAACCAAGGCATATACTGCGCAAATCGCAGCCCTTGCCTTCCTTGCAAAAGCAGTCGGTGAAGCAAATGGGAATGCTAAAGCTCAAGCTTTTGACCTGGTTCACGAGTTGTCTATCGTGGCTCAGTCTATCGAATCAACCCTTTCAGAGAAAGAAATGATTGATGCTAAGGTTCGTGAACTTCTTGAAACAACACGCAATGCCTTTTACATCGGACGTGGTCAAGATTACTATGTAGCCATGGAAGCCAGTCTCAAACTCAAAGAGATTTCTTACATTCAATGTGAAGGTTTTGCGGCAGGAGAACTCAAACACGGAACCATTGCCTTGATTGAAGATGGAACACCAGTTTTAGCTCTCTTGTCAGACCCAGTTCTTGCTAACCACACTCGTGGGAATATCCAAGAAGTGGCAGCGCGTGGTGCTAAGGTACTCACAATCGCAGAAGAAAATGTTGCCAAAGATACAGACGATATCGTTCTTACGACCGTACACCCTTACCTCTCACCAATCTCAATGGTCGTACCAACGCAACTAGTCGCTTACTTTGCAACCCTACACCGTGGCCTTGATGTGGACAAACCACGGAACCTTGCTAAGTCTGTAACGGTAGAATAAGGAAGTCCAGTTACTGAATTCCAACATTTCTTGTCAACCTATAAAAATCTTGTTATACTATAGAAAAGTAGTTAATAGTGAAGTATAAGGAGATTGGAGCGGAAATGAAAAAGGGGAAAATTTCATCTATCATAGGACTCTTGTTTGCAAGTTCGTTTTTGATTCGGACTGTAGTGATTCATCAAATGAGAGCTTCAAAGAAACAAGAGAATGAAAAGATTGCTGCAGTTCAGGAATTTATCAAATCTCAAGAACAGGCAGAGTCAGAAAAACAAAAAAGTACTTTTAAAAGTATTCTTGGAAATGGATCAGGGATTTCTGAACCAAGACCTAGCTACGACAAAACCATATTTGTTAATAATCAATACAATATTGGTGTTCGAGACGGAGCCTATTATCTACTGACACTCAGTAGCAACAAAGAACTCTTGCTAGAAGGGGTCGATGACGCCTATGCCTTGGCTGTTAAGAATGAAGATAAAAACAAACAAGAAGTTGCTATGGTTGTTCATAAAGATGGAGCTTGGCATATTATAAATGGTGAAGGGGAAGTTACAACAACCCTTGACCGACAATATATAACAGCTCATACCAAGCTTGTGATTAAGAATAATACTGTTGATTTTGAATAATGTGATTGACTCATGATTCTTTAGAGAAAACATAGATTTACAAAAACCTCCTAGATTCTTTCTAGGAGGTTTTTAAAATTATAAATCTTGCATAGAAATCTTATTGAGTTCGTTGACAACTTGCAGGATAGATAGTCGACTGATATTAATGACGAGCATATCTTCGAGGCTTTTGATATCAAAATTAGAGATAATAGCATCGTAGTCACTATCCATGATTTCTTCGATGTTAAGGGTTTCTTTATCCCAAGTTTCATACTGGATGTTATTTGAAGTATGGAATTCGTAGAGAGAAATCAAGAATTGTGGGTGGGCAAAGTCATACTCACTCAGAACTAAGACCTTGACTTTCTTTTTATGTTCAAATAATTGATCTGTAAGCCCTTCAGCGTGAGTGAATAGCGTGTAGATCAGGTGAGAAAGGGCAGGAGTCTTCTCCTTTTGTCCCATAATGTTTTTGTATCGCATCATTTCAAAGACGGTTGCTTCATAAAATTTAGGGAAGAATTTTTTAATTTTTCCAAGCGTATAATCTTTGTTTTGTGAAATGATCGATTCGGAGTTGATTTCTCTTCTCTCAAGCAAGGCAGTATTGTGTAAGTTCCAAATCAAGGTATCCGTATTTGAAAATTGAACACCAAATCTTCGAGTCAAGTTGTCTAGAATGTCTCGTGCAGCATGATAGGAACGATCGACTTGTTCGTAAGATTGACGGGCAGCTAGGAAATCTTCAACTGTAAAGAAGAGAGCAGGTTCTGCAAAAGGGCTAAAAATCTGATTGAGGTTCTCTGGTGTAATTTCAACATTGAGGCCTTGGGCCAATTCTTGCAGTTGCTGTTGGAAATCATCAAGCTGGTCGTAGATTGGGCTCAACCAAGAAGTACTTTGTTTTGGCAAACGAACAAAATAGCCTCTCTTCATTCGGTGCAAATCGACTGTAGCCTGCGTTCTGATTTGGTAAAGATTTTGATATTTTGCAGGGAATTTTCGCCAAATTGATAAAGAAAGAAACAAAATTATCAATGTCTGCTTCTTTGATTTCTGTGAAGGGCCATTCTAAAAAGCTATAGGCCTCGTGGAAATATTGGGAGAAGAAAAATCGAATATCTTTTTCATCGCCAATGATAGAGATAGGGGTTACCTTGAGCTTAAAAGCGATAGGTTCCATCAAGAATCTTATTGATATCCGCAACCTTCTTACGCAAAGATGGAAGAGAAATATCCAAAGATTCGGCAAGATGTTCATAGGTAAAAGGTCTGTCCAAGAGGAAGAAAGCTTTTAAAATTTGGAAATAATCAGATGTCTGTAAAAAATATTGATAGATTCGCTCGATACCATTATTTTGTACATTCACCATCATAATCCCTGCAGTTGAATGTCTGATATCAAAGTCAGGGAAGACTTCGCGTAAATCCTTGATATCACTCTTGATGATACGAGCGTTGTAGCCAATAATCTTAGATAAATCATCTAGGTAAATCCAGTCAGGATTTTCAAACAAATATTCTAAAATCTTTAATTGTCTCTGCTCTTTTTGGCTGAGTAATTCTCTCATTATAAATAAACTCCCGAAGTAATGTTAGAATAATTAGAAAAGAAGATAACCGGAGATTGTCAGAATTCTTGCATAAAAGAAAGCCACCCCTTAAGAGAGAGTCGAAATCTATCGAAGAGGGGTGATACTTGATAAGAAGTTCTACGAGTCTTCAATCTATTTACGATATAAACGATCGTATTGGTAGTATGGATCAAAGGTTACGTTAATTCCCAATTTACGGAGAACATTCTTATCTTCGTCCGTTAAGATGACAGTAGAATGAGCTTCGCTTCCTTTGAGATTTCCGAGTTCTTTCATAGCACGGTCTGCATCCGGATTCTGCATAGCTGTGATTGCAAGAGCGATGAGAATCTCATTGGAATGAAGACGTGGATTGCGACTACCTAAGTGATTGATTTTCAAACCTTGGATTGGTTTCACCACTTCTGGTTCAATTAACTTGGTTTCAGCATCGATATTCGCTGACTTTTTGATAGCATTGATCAAGGCAGCAGCTGTTGGACCAAAGAGTTCCGAGTTTTTACCAGTGACAATTTCACCAGAAGGTAACTCAAGTGCTAGAGCAGGTCCGTTTGTTTCTTCGGCTTTTTGTCGAGCAGCAACAGCGACCTTGCGGTCGGCTGGTGTGATGCCGAGATCATTCATGAGAAGTTCGATTTTCTTGACAGCAGACTCAGTAACTTTTTCAGCTTTAAAGTCGAGAACGGTTTGGTAGTAGCGACGGATAATCTCTTGTTTTGATGCTTCAATTGCCGCATCGTTATCAGTAATTGCAAAACCAACCATATTTACACCCATATCGGTTGGAGATGCATAAGGAGACTCGCCCAAGATACGTTCAAGCATACGTTTGAGAACAGGGAAAATCTCAATATCACGGTTGTAGTTAACTGTTGTTTTTTCGTAAGTTTGGAGATGGAAAGGGTCAATCATGTTAACGTCATCCAGGTCTGCTGTAGCAGCCTCATAGGCCAGGTTAACTGGATGATGGAGAGGTAGATTCCAAACTGGGAAGGTTTCAAACTTAGCATAACCAGATTTGATACCATTCAGTTGGTCGTGGTACATGTTGGACATACAAGTTGCCAACTTCCCTGAACCAGGTCCAGGAGCAGTCACGACAATTAAATTGCGACTCGTTTTGATATAGTCGTTTTTCCCCATACCTTCAGGAGAGATGATATGGTCCATATCTGTCGGATAACCCTTGATTGGGTAATGGAGATAAGAGTCGATCCCATTTTTAGCTAATTGATTACGGAAGGTATCTGCAGCAGGTTGACCGGCGTATTGTGTGATAACGACAGAGCCAACAAAGATACCAAGTTCGTTAAATTTATCAATCAAACGAAGCACTTCTTGGTCGTAAGAAATACCCAAGTCACCACGAGCCTTTGAGTGCTCGATATTGCTAGCGTTAATGGCAATAACAACTTCGACTTGTTCTTTCAACTCTTGCAAGAGTTTGATTTTGTTATCTGGCTCATATCCAGGAAGTACACGGGCAGCGTGGAAGTCCTCCAACATCTTGCCTCCAAACTCCAAGTAAAGCTTGCCGTCAAACTGGTTAATACGCTCCAAAATGTGGTCGCGTTGTAAATTTAGATATTTTTCAGAACTAAAAGCTTGTTTTTTCATTTTTTTACCTCTATTTTCTATTATATAAAAAAAATAGAAGATAAGAAACTAGAGAGTCACAAAAGTAAGAAAAAAAGATAACGCAAACGCTTGCATAAATCATAAAAAAAGTCTATGATGGAGTAAAGTGAATTTAAAAGAGGTGAAAATATGCAAGAAAAATGGTGGCACAATGCAGTTGTCTATCAAGTCTATCCTAAAAGCTTCAAGGATAGTAATGGAGATGGGATTGGTGATTTGCCTGGAATTACTAGCAAGTTGGACTATCTAGCTGAGCTTGGGATCACAGCGATTTGGCTTTCTCCAGTTTATGACAGTCCAATGGATGATAATGGCTATGATATTGCCAATTATCAAGACATCGCTTCTATCTTTGGAACCATGGAAGACATGGACCAGCTAATCGCCGAAGCCAAAAAAAGAGATATTCGAATCATCATGGATTTGGTGGTCAACCATACCTCAGACGAGCATGCTTGGTTTATCGAAGCTCGTGATAATCCTCAAAGTCCAGAACGAGACTACTATATTTGGCGTGATAAACCTAATGATTTAACCTCTACTTTTAGTGGTTCGGCGTGGGAATATGATGAAAAATCTGGTCAATACTATCTACACTTTTTCAGTAAGAAACAACCAGACCTCAACTGGGAAAACGAAGAGCTCCGCCATAAAATCTATGAGATGATGAATTTCTGGATTGATAAAGGGATTGGTGGATTCCGTATGGACGTTATTGACATGATTGGGAAGATACCTGACCAGAAGGTTGTCAACAATGGTCCCATGCTTCATCCTTACCTCAAGGAAATGAATCAGGCTACTTTCGGCGGCAAAGACCTTTTGACAGTAGGGGAGACTTGGGGGGCAAATCCAGAAGAGGCCAAGAAATATTCGAATCCAGAAGGTCAAGAGTTGTCTATGGTCTTCCAATTTGAGCATATCTGTCTTCAGTATCAGGAAGGACAACCTAAGTGGCACTACCAAAAAGAGCTAAATGTAGGGAAATTAAAAGAGATTTTCAACAAGTGGCAGACAGAATTAGGAGTTGAGGATGGCTGGAATTCCCTCTTCTGGAACAACCATGACCTCCCTCGAATCGTCTCTATCTGGGGAAATGACCGAGAATACCGCGAAAAATCTGCTAAAGCGTATGCAATCTTGCTTCATCTCATGAGAGGAACACCCTATATTTATCAAGGCGAAGAAATTGGCATGACCAATTTCCCATTTGAAAGTTTGGAGCAAGTAGAGGATATTGAATCCCTCAACTATGCCAAAGAAGCGCTTGAACAAGGTGTTCCACTAGAGCAAATTATGGATAGCATTCGTGTGATTGGACGCGATAATGCGCGTACCCCAATGCAGTGGGACACGACAGATTATGCTGGATTTTCAAGCGCGAAACCATGGTTAGGAGTCAATCCAAACTATGCGAAGATTAATGTAGAAGAGGCTTTAGCAAATCCAGATTCCATCTTCTATACTTATCAAAAATTAGTTCAGATTCGCAAAGAAAACAGCTGGTTGGTTCAAGCTGACTTTGAATTATTAGAAACGGCTGAGAAAGTCTTTGCTTATATTCGCAAGGACGGGGAACGCCGTTTCCTAGTAGTAGCTAACCTCTCAAATCAAGAACAAGAATTTCACTTTAATGGGGTTATAAAATCAATCTTAGTTGCTAACACCGAGATTCAAGAAAAACTCGAGCAACTAAGACTAGCTCCTTGGGATGCATTCTGTGTCGAATTGGCCAATTAAACCTAAAAAACTCAAGTATCCAAGATGCTTGAGTTTTTTCTAAAATAAGTGTAGAAATTTCTTTAATAAATATTATTTTGAATTTTTCTAAAAAAATACCCTTAAAAACCCTTGCTTTTATAAAAAAATAGGGTATAATGGTGAAAAAAATAGTATTTTTAAAGGAGAATACCGATGAAATCGAAAAAGTTGCTCGCAGTAGCAGGGATAACGATGAGTGCAGCTCTTCTTTTAGCGGCTTGTGGAAAGACAGAGAAAAAAGCAGATGCTCCTACAACATTTTCATACGTATATGCCATTGATCCATCAACATTGGACTATAGCGTTACTAGTAAGAGTTCAACATCAGACGTCATTGCTAACTTGGTCGACGGACTCTTGGAAAATGACAAATACGGAAACTTGATTCCATCTCTTGCTGAAGACTGGTCGGTTTCACAAGACGGTTTGACCTATACTTACAAACTACGTAAAGGTGTCAAATGGTATACTTCTGAAGGTGAGGAGTACGCCGAGGTCAAGGCTCAAGACTTTGTGACTGGTTTGAAACATGCTGCTGATGGTAAGTCAGATGGCTTAAGTCTGATCCAAGATTCTATCAAAGGTTTGGCAGAATACGTCAGTGGTGAAAGCAATGACTTTTCAACAGTTGGAGTCAAAGCGGTTGACGACTACACTGTTCAATACACTTTGAACCAGCCAGAAAGCTTCTGGAATTCCAAGGTAACAACAGCGACTATGCTCCCAGTCAATGAAGAATTCCTGAATTCTCAAGGTAAAGATTATGGTGCAGCGACACCTTCAGGTATTCTCTATAATGGACCATATATTTTGAAGAACTTCACTTCAAAATCAGTGATCGAGTACGAAAAAAATCCAAATTATTGGGATAAAGACAATGTGAAGATTGACCACGTCAAACTTACTTTCTACGATGGATCTGACCAAGAATCATTGATTCGTAGTTTCTCATCAGGAGCTTATACAACAGCTCGTCTCTTCCCAACAAGTTCAAACTTTGATTCAACTAAGCAAGAATACGGGGATAAGATTGTCTATAGTCCGCAAGAAGCGACCAGCTATTACTTTACTTTCAACGTGAATCGTCAGTCTTACAATAAAACTGCAAAGACAGATGAAGCACAAAAGACTTCTACAAAAGAAGCGCTTCTCAACAAAAACTTCCGTCAGGCAATCAATTTTGCTCTTGACCGTCATTCTTACTCTGCTCAGATGAATGGTGAAGAAGGAGCGGACAAGATTATCCGTACCAGTCTTGTACCTTATGACTATGTTCAGGTCGGTGAAAAGACCTTCGGTGAATTGGCTCAAGAACAATTAGTAACATACGGAGACCAGTGGAAAGATGTAGCTTTGACAGATGGTAAAGACACTATTTACAATCCAACAAAAGCAAAAGCTGCCTTTGAAAAAGCAAAATCAGAATTGCAAGCCAAGGGCGTAACCTTCCCAATTCATTTGGATATTCCAGTTGAACAGACAGATGTCATTGCTGTTCAACAAACCAACTCCCTCAAACAATCTGTCGAAGCAGCGCTTGGAACTGAAAATGTTGTCATCGATGTGCTTCAAATGACAGATAATGAGAAAATGAGTATTACTTCTCAAGCCAAGGTTCCTTCTCAAAAAGACTATGACTTGAATGGAACTGGTTGGGGACCAGACTATCAAGATCCAGCTACCTATCTAAATATTTTGGATGCTAAGAAGGGTTCTGCCCTTAAACACTTGGGTATCACAAAAGGTAAAGATCCAGAAGTCATGGCTCAAGTTGGACTTGATGAGTACAAGAAACTCTTGGATGATGCAAAGATCAGAAACAACCGACCTTAACAAACGCTATGAAAAATATGCTAAAGCACAGGCTTGGGTATCTGATAGTTCACTTCTCATTCCTGTAGCATCTTCAGGAGGTTCTCCTACAGTTAGTCGTACAGTACCATTTTCGAAAGCCTACTCTCAAGTTGGTATCAAGGGGAGATCCGTTTGTATTTAAAGGTCTAGAGTTGCAAAATGATATTGTAACCACTAAAGAATACGAAGAAGCTCTTAAGAAATGGCAAAAAGAGAAACTTGAAACAAACGCTAAATATCAAAAAGAGTTAGCGAACCACGTTAAATAATCTTAAACAACGATGAAAGAAATCCTGATTTTATGCGGGATTTCTTTCTTTTTTCGTCTTAGTGACGGTGTGCAAATAATTAAATAACTTTACTTTTGGGGCGAAATTTGATAAAATAGACATGTGTCATAAAACCTAACATTTAAGGAGAAAATGAATCATGAAACTCAAAAAACGACTGATTGGAGCGGGGTTGATGCTTGCCGCGGCGGTCTTATTGACAGCGTGTGGGAAGTCAGCATCAGATGTTAAAACCTACTCGTCAACATTTGGTGCCGACCCGACAACCTTCAACTACCTGTTGGACTACTCTGGTGATAATACCGCTGTTGTAACCAACTTGGTAGATGGTTTGCTTGAAAATGACAATTATGGGAATCTCATTCCTGCTCTTGCAGAAGATTGGAGCGTTTCAAAGGATGGCTTGACTTACACTTATAAACTTCGTCAAGATGCAAAATGGTTCACGGCTGATGGGGAAGAATACGCCCCAATTAAAGCACAAGATTTCGTCACAGGTATCAAGTATGCAGCTGATAACAAGAGTCAAGCTCTCGATTTGATTCAAAACTCAATCAAGGGATTAGATGATTATGTGACAGGCGCAAATACTGACTTTTCAAATGTTGGTGTGAAAGCTGTAGATGATTACACTGTCCAATATACTTTGACACGTCCAGAACCATTCTGGAATTCTAAAACAACCAATAGTATCCTCTTTCCAGTCAATGAAGAGTTCTTGACTTCTAAAGGTAAAGAATTTGGAGAATTGAAACCAGATAGCATTCTCTACAGTGGTCCTTATTTGTTAAAAGAATTCACATCAAAATCATCACTTGAGTACATGAAGAACCCTCATTACTATGATCAAGAAAAAGTGACGATTGAAAGAGTTAAGTTGGCTTATGTTGATGGTTCTGACCAAGATATGACGATCCGTAACTTCGAAAGCGGTGCCTACTCGTCTGCTGGTGTCTATCCAAATAGTTCAAACTTTGCTAAGACAAAGGAAAAATACAAGGACAACATCGTCTATAGCTTGCAGGATGCGACTTCTTGGTACTATAATTTTAACGTTAATCGCCAAACATACAATCATACAGCTAAGACTAGCGATGAGCAAAAACAAGCTACCCAAGCTGCTATTTTAAATAAAAATTTCCGTCAAGCAATCAACTTTGCCATTGACCGTACGGCTTATTCGGCTCAGTCTAATGGAGAAGAAGCGGCTAAAAACACTCTTCGTAACACACTTGTGCCACCAACTTTCGTGCAAGTAGGTGACAAGACTTTTGGTGAGACAGTTTCATCTAAGTTGGTAAACTATGGTACACAGTGGTCAAATATGAATCTTGAAGACGCTCAAGACGGCTACTTCAATAAAGAAAAAGCACAAGCTCAGTTTGCAGAGGCTAAAAAAGAACTAGAAGCACAAGGTGTGACATTCCCGATCCATTTGGACTTGCCTGTAGACCAAGTTAACAAAACCTTGCTTCCAAAGATTCATTCGCTTAAACAATCTGTCGAATCAACTCTTGGGGCAGAAAATGTAGTGGTTGATGTCGTTCAAATTTCAACAGAAGACTATGCCAATGCGACATTTCAAGCGCCAACTACAGCTGATCATGACTATGACTTGAACTTGGATGGTTGGTCTGCAGACTACCAAGATCCATCGACTTATCTCAATCCTTTCAACGCTGAGGATGGATTCTATCTCAAGATTTTAGGACTTGATCCAAGCAAGGATACTGATAAGATTACAAATATCGGATTGGACCAATATACTCAAAAATTGAAAGCGGCAGATGCAGAAAATACAAACGTAGCCAAACGTTATGAAAATTATGCAGATGCACAAGCTTGGCTGATTGATAGTTCGCTATTGCTCCCTGTGAATTCAAACGGTGGTGGAGCTTCAGTAACGCGTGTGACACCATTTACACGAGCTTACTCACTTGTCGGAATCAAAGGTACTGGAAGTAACTACAAGTACATGAAATTGCAAACCGAAGTCGTAACAACTGCTCAATTTGACGAAGCTAAAGCCAAATGGGAACAAGAACGTAAAAAAATTCAGTCGAAAAGAGTCAAAAAAAGAATTCGAAAGTCACGTTAAATAATTAAAAATAGAGCTTTTTAAGAGCTCTATTTTTTTATTTTAGCTGTTTTTTTAAAAAAACATAAAATGTAGTAAAAATTCTAATAAATATACACTCATTAAAAACATTTTCAAAATTAAACGCTTCCTTGACTAATGTAGATAGCCTTTAGAGATACTTTGTGATATAATTAAATTAAAATGTTTTGAAGAGGTGTTCCATGAAAAGTAGACGCATAAAAAAAAGTAAATCTAGTAAATTTCAGCAGAGTTTAAACATAGGTTTGTTGCTAATCTATGCTATTCTAGCTTCTTTTTTATTGTTTTTGATTTTTAAATATCAGATTTTAGCGGTCAGCTATTTTAATATTATCTTGGCAGTAGTTTTAGTGCTCATAGCATTATTATCCCTCTTGTTGATAGTTAAGCGCAAAGCCAAGGTGTTCACCTTGATAGTCCTATTGCTCTCAGTTTTATTTAGCTCTGTAGCTTTGGTAGCTGTAAATCGATTTATAGGGCTCGCCAATCAATTCAATGCAACTTCAAATTATTCAAGCTACTCTATGAGTGTGGCAGTGCTAGCAGACAGTGAGATTAATAACGTTTCTCAACTTTCTAGTGTAACTGCTCCAACAGGAACAGATGCTGAGAATATTCAAAAATTGATAGATGACATTAAAACAACTCAAAGCAAGGAATTGACAGTTGAGGAAGCTTCTTCTTACCTAGCAGCCTATAAGAGTTTGTTAGATGGAGAAACCAAAGCAATCGTCTTAAACGGTGTTTTTGAAAATCTGATTGAGCAGGAATATCCCGACCACGCTAAAAAGATCAAGAAAATATATACCAAGGACTTGACCAAGAAAGTGGAAGCACCTAAGGTAGCTACAGGAAATTCTTTCAATGTCTACATCAGCGGGATTGATACCTATGGTCCTATCAGTTCTGTTTCGCGCTCAGATGTCAATATCATCATGACAGTGAATCAAGATACGAAGAAGATTCTCTTGACGACAACTCCTCGAGATGCCTATGTCCCTATTGCAGATGGTGGAAACAACCAAAACGATAAGTTGACGCATGCGGGTATCTATGGCGTAGATGCTTCTATCCATACCTTAGAAAATCTTTATGGTATCGACTTGAACTATTATGCTCGCCTTAATTTCACCTCTTTCTTGAAGTTGATTGACCTTCTCGGAGGTGTGGATGTATACAATGATCAAGAATTCACATCGCGTCATGGGCAATACCACTTCCCAGTCGGTAATGTCCATCTGAATTCTGAACAAGCTTTGGGATTTGTACGTGAACGTTATTCGCTTGCGGATGGTGATGGGGATCGCGGTCGTAACCAACAAAAAGTCATTGCGGCGATTATCCAGAAATTAACCTCGGCAGAATCTCTGAAAAACTATGACAGTATTATTCAGAGCTTGCAGGATTCAATTCAGACCAATATGCCACCAGAAACAATGGTTGGCCTTGTCAACACTCAGTTGGCAAGCGGAGGAAAATATACCGTTACCAATCAAGATTTGAAAGGAACTGGTCGTATGGGTCTCCCGTCTTACGCTATGCCAGATAGCAATCTTTACATGTTAGAAATCGACCCAACCAGCTTGGAAACTGTTAAAGCAGCCATTAAGGCTACCATGGAAGGAAAATAAGATGATTGATATTCACTCACATATTGTTTTCGATGTTGACGATGGACCTAAAAATAGAGCTGAGAGCAAGGCTCTCCTAGAGGAAGCTTACGCACAAGGTGTTCGAACCATTGTTTCCACCTCTCATCGTAGAAAAGGGATGTTTGAAACACCAGAAGACAAAATTGCGGCTAATTTTAGCGAAGTTAAACAGTTGGCTCAAGAAATCGCACCGGATTTGAACATCGTGTACGGAGCTGAGATTTATTTTTCAAGTGATGTTTTAGAAAAACTTGAACAAAATATCATTCCAAAACTCAATGGAACTCGTTATGCTTTGATCGAGTTTAGCATGAATACACCCTACAGAGATATTCATAGCGCCTTGACCAAAGTTCTCATGTTAGGGATTACACCAGTGGTTGCTCATATTGAGCGCTATCACACCTTGGAAAATGATGAGAAAAAAGTTAGAGAGCTCATCAATATGGGCTGCTATATGCAGATTAATAGCTCGAGTGTCTTAAAACCGCGACTTTTCGGAGACACCTACAAGTTTATGAAAAAGCGTGCTAGGTATTTCTTGGACAAGGACTTAGTACATGTAGTGGCTAGCGATATGCACAATTTAGATAATCGCCCACCGTATATGAGAGAAGCTTATGAGCTTATTGCTAAAAAATACGGATCAGGAAAAGCTCGTGAACTTTTTGAAACAAATCCATCAAAAATAATAAATGACAAACTAATTTAGGAGAAATGATGAAAGAACAAGATAAATTTGAAATTGATGTATTTCAATTGGTAAAAGTGCTATGGAAACGAAAATTCCTCATTGTCTTAGCTGCACTAGTAGCAGGTCTAGGGGCTTTTGCTTATAGCTCATTTGTGATTAAGCCTCAGTATGCTAGTACCACCCGTATCTATGTTGTCAATCGTAACCAAGCAGATAAGCCTGGTTTGACCAACCAAGATTTGCAGGCGGGTGCTTACTTGGTAAAAGACTACCGTGAAATCATCCTCTCTCAGGATGTTCTTGAAAAAGTAGTGGCCGACCAAAAATTAACTATGGATGCAAAAACTCTTGGAAGAAAAGTTTCAGTAACAGTTCCAGCAGACACTCGTATTGTATCTATCTCGGTTCGAGATGGCAATCCTGAGGAAGCAAGTCGTATTGCCAATGCACTCAGAGAAGTAGCCGCTCAGAAAATTATTTCTGTAACACGGGTGTCAGATGTAACGACACTTGAAGAAGCAAGGCCGGCAACATCACCATCTTCTCCAAATATTCGTCGCAATACAATGATAGCCACTATAGCAGGTGTAGGATTCGTCACGATTATCGTGCTTTTAGTTGAATTGTTGGATGATCGAGTGAAGCGTCCAGAAGATATCGAAGAAGTGATGCACATCTCGCTTTTAGGTGTTATTCCAAATCTTGAGAAATTAAAGTAAAGAGGGAAATATGGCAAAGTTAGAATTATCAGAACAACGATTACACTCTGTAAAAAAAGCTGAGGAGTATTATAACGCACTACGGACCAATATCCAGTTGAGTGGAGATGGTCTCAAAGTGATTGCCCTTTCTTCAGTTAGACCTGGAGAAGGGAAGTCGACTACTTCAACCAACATAGCTTGGGCATTCGCGCGTGCAGGCTATAAGACACTCCTTATCGATGCCGATATTCGTAATTCGGTCATGTCAGGTGTCTTTAAATCTCGAGAAAAAATAACAGGTTTGACAGACTACTTATCAGGAACCAAAGATTTATCTCATGGTTTGTGTGAAACAAACGTAGAAAACTTGTTTGTCATTCAATCAGGAGCTGTTTCACCAAACCCGACTGCTCTTCTTCAAAGTGACAAATTTGAAGCAATGATTGAGACTTTACGCAAATACTTTGACTATATCATTGTGGATACAGCCCCTATCGGTGTTGTCATTGATGCAGCTATTATCGTACAAAAATGTGATGCCTCTATCCTGGTAACTGAAGCTTCTGCAACAAAACGGAGAGAAGTTCAAAAAGCTAAAGACCAGTTAGAGCAAACAGGAACACCATTCTTAGGAGTTATTCTGAATAAATTTAATATTCAGCTTGAAAAATATGGTTCATATGGTTCATACGGGAACTACGGTTCCTACGGGAAGAAATAAGTAGGAAAAAAAGGGAGTAAAAAATGGAAGGAAGGGGTTTCTACAACGTAACTCTAGCGTTTTTGCAGAGTATACTGGTCAGCATATTGGCTTATATACTAATCTCTGTATCTGAAACAGAAATTGTTGCAAAAACGGTTTTTGTTCTGTATTTTCTTCATTTTGCAGCCTTCTATATCAGTGGCTACGGAAAGGATTTTTTCAAACGCAGTCAATCCGTCGAATTGATAGAGATAGTAAAATACATCATCTTTTTTGCATTGCTGATTAGTTTTTCTAGTTTTTTTCTGAAGGATCAATTTGTAATTTCTAGACGGGGTATGATTTACTTCCTATCTTTGTACGGAGTGTTTAATTATTTCCTGAGTTTTGTTATCAAAAAATATTGGGTCCATTTTAACCATAATTTAAAAGGGAGCCGTAAAATCATTTTGATCACTGCGACATCCCGAATTGAGAAGGTTATCGACCGTTTGTTAAATGCAACTGATGTCGGTGGGAAACTTGTCGCTGTGAGTGTACTAGATAAACCAGATTTTAAACACAATAAAGTAACGGTTATTCCTCGAGAGAATCTAATTAATTATGCAACTCATGAGGTTGTGGACGAAGTTTTTGTGAACCTGCCTAGTGAGGATTATGATATCGGTAGCATTATTTCACAATTTGAAACAATGGGAATTGATGTTACTGTAAATTTAAATGCCTTTGATAAGAATTTAGGTAGAAATAAACAGATTCATGAGATGGCTGGATTAAATGTAGTAACTTTTTCTACAAACTTATATAAACCAAGCCACATAGTTGCCAAACGAATTATTGATATTTTAGGGGCAATTGTTGGGTTAATCATCTGTGGACTAGTAAGCATAGTCCTTGTTCCAATGATTCGAAAAGATGGTGGACCAGCAATTTTTTCTCAGACCCGAATAGGAAAAAATGGTCGTCATTTCACTTTTTATAAATTCCGTTCTATGCGAGTAGATGCGGAAGAAATCAAGCAGCAATTGATGGACCAAAATACCATGCAGGGTGGTATGTTTAAGATGGACAATGACCCTCGCGTTACCAAAATTGGACACTTTATTCGAAAGACAAGTTTGGATGAACTGCCCCAATTTTGGAATGTGTTGATTGGTGATATGAGCCTAGTAGGAACTCGACCTCCAACAGTGGACGAATACGAAAAATACACACCTGAACAAAAACGTCGTTTGAGTTTCAAACCAGGAATTACTGGCTTGTGGCAAATTAGTGGTCGTAGTGAAATTACCAACTTTGATGATGTTGTCAAACTAGATGTGGCCTATATCGATGATTGGACAATCTGGAAAGATTTTGAAATTTTATTAAAAACAATAAAAGTAGTGCTGATGAGAGATGGAGCAAAATGATTCTATGAATAAAGTGAGAGAAATTCAATTAGGAGAGTTAACACTTTTAGAAAGTTATATCGATCTTTGTAAAAGACATAATTTGCGTTATTATGCATTGGGTGGGACTTTACTCGGTGCCATTCGTCATAAAGGATTTATCCCATGGGATGACGATATGGATTTAGGAATGCCTAGAAAAGATTATGAAAAATTCTTGTCAATCTGTGAGAAAGAGCTTCCTGAAAGTGTTATTTTAAGACTTCACGATGATAATCTAGGTAATACTTCGATTATGGATACTTCAATCCAAATTCAATTTGGTAATGAATGGTGTAGTCCTTTTATTGATATCTTTCCTTTAGATGGTTATCCAGAAGATGGAATCCATTACTGGTTGCATACGAATAAAATAAAATTGTATCGTGCCTTGTCTAAAATTTCTGTCATTGATCGCATACATGAGAGAGATAGAGGCTCGTTCGAAAATGCGATTGTAAAAGTTTCAAGAGCCTTAAAATTAAATAAACTCTTAAACACTTCAAAAATTAACAAAAAATTACAAAGTATCATTAAACAATATGATTACGAGACTAGTAACATGGTCGGAAATGTCTTGGGTTCCTACCGCGAACGAGAACTCGCAAGAAAAGAAGTATTCGGTGAACCGCAATTACTAGAGTTTGAAAACTTAAAAATTAGTTGTCATGCAAATCCTGATGAATATTTGACAAAAATATACGGTGATTACATGCAACTGCCAAAAGAAGCTGAGCGTAAGGGTCATTTTGAATCTACGTGGGGAGATTAAATTGAATAGTTTTAATTTAATGGGGGTCAGAATTGACCCCTTAACAATGGACGAAACTGTCCAAGCTGTTGAAAAATTTGTTCTTGATCAACGTCCACTCCACTTAATGGGAGTGAATGCAGACAAAATTAATCAATGTCAAACAGATGAATCTATTAAAAAGATTGTTAACGATTCTGAAATTATTAATGCAGATGGGGCTTCAGTTGTTCTTGCTTCCCGTTTTTGGGTTATCAAGTTCCTGAGAGAGTCGCTGGAATTGATTTGATGCAAAAGTTGCTTCATTTAGCTAATGAAAAGTCTTATTCGGTTTATTTTTTTGGTGCCAAAGAAGAAGTTTTAGTGGATATGTTGGAAATCTTTAAGAAAGATTATCCAAATTTACGAGTCCTTGGGCATCGCAATGGTTATTTTTCTGAAGAAGATGAATATGGCATTCAAGAAGACATTCGTGAGAAAAATCCTGATTTTGTTTTTGTTGGGATCACCTCTCCTAAGAAAGAATACATCATTCAAAAATTTATGGATCAAGGTGTTAATTCTGTCTTTATGGGAGTTGGAGGTAGTTTTGACGTTTTATCTGGCCATATTAAACGAGCTCCTCTATGGATGCAAAATGCACATCTTGAGTGGCTGTTCCGAGTGGCAAATGAACCTAGACGTCTCTTTAAACGTTATTTTGTAGGGAATGCCACTTTTATTAAGCGAGTTTTAGATGAAAAACGAAAATCGAAAAAATAATATTTTACATATTTCGCGTACCATGGATATAGGTGGTGCAGAGCGTATTGTTTACCAGTTGAGCTCAGATTTGAAAGATGAGTTTGACAGTGTTCATGTCGCATCTACAGGTGGTCTTTGGGAGAGTGAGCTTTCTGCTAAAGAGATCCAACATCATAAAATTTTAGATATTGATAGCAAAAACCCTCTGACAGTAATAAAGATTCTATATTCTATTGGCCAGATTATCAAAAATAATGAAATTACCATAGTCCACACTCATCATCGGATGGCTGCTTTTTATATCCGATTATTAAAACTTGTTCATCCAAAATTGATACACGTTTATACAGCCCACAATGTCTTTAAAGATAAATTGCCCTTATATAGATTTGCCTTAAAGAATGCCAAAAGTGTTGCTGTAGGTGAAGCTGTGAATAATAACCTGAAAGAAGACGTAGGGATTACTGATAGTAAGGTTATTTACAATGGAGTTATCTTAAAGGAAACGGATAATCAAGTCGATGATATTGTCGGTTATGATGGGACTAAGCTTGGGTGTATAGCTAGATTGTCTGAACAAAAAGGTTTGACTTATCTTATTGAAGCTATGTCTTTACTAACAGTAAAGAATATTCGGTTGTTTATCGTTGGTGATGGTGAGCTTAGAAATGAACTTGAGAATAAGGTTGAAGAGCTACATCTTCAAGATTCGGTTACATTTTTAGGATATCGCAAGGATATAGTAGAATGTATCAATAGTTTTGATTTCCTGGCTTCATCGTCTTTATTTGAGGGGTTAGCTCTAAACATCATTGAAGCTTTTATGAATGGAAAAACGATGGTTGCTACGGATATTCCAGGCATAAATGAAATAGTTAATGATGAAAATGGAATTCTTGTTCCTGCCAAAAATCCAGGTGCATTAGCTGTTGCCATAGACAAATTAGCAACAGATGTACCGCTAAGAAATCGTCTTGCTTTTCATGCCAAAAAAACTTATGAAGAAAGATTTAGTTATTCAATGTTTTTGGAAAACTATCGAGCATTGTATAGAGAAATACAAGGAGAACCAAAATGAAAAAAGTAATGTTGGTTTTTGGGACACGTCCAGAAGCAATCAAAATGTGTCCGTTAGTAAATGAGTTGAAGGAAAATGATTCAATCAAGACCATTGTCTGTGTAACTGGCCAACACAAGGAAATGCTTGACCAGGTTCTGAATGTCTTTAAGGTTGTTCCTGACTATGATTTGGGGATTATGAAGGCCAATCAAACTCTATTTACAATTACGACCAGTATTCTAGACAAGATTCAAGCAGTTCTTGAACAAGAAAAGCCTGATATTGTTCTGGTTCATGGGGATACAAGTACAACATTTGCCACAGCTTTAGCTGCCTTTACATGGGCATCAAAGTTGGGCATGTGGAAGCGGGTTTGAGAACTTATAATCTCCAGAGCCCTTTTCCTGAGGAGTTTAACCGTCAAACAACTTCTATTATTGCGGATTATCATTTTGCGCCAACAGAAATGGCCAAGGAGAATCTTCTGAAAGAAGGAAGAAAAAATATCTTCGTGACTGGGAATACTGTTATTGATGCTCTGAAAACAACTGTTCAAGACAACTACCACCATCCTATTTTAGAGTGGGCTAAAGATAGTAAGTTAATTATGTTGACAGCTCACAGACGTGAAAATCTTGGACAACCAATGGAAAATATGTTTAATGCTGTTAATCGTATTTTAAATGAATTTGAAGATGTAAAAGTTGTTTACCCAATTCATAAAAACCCTAAAGTTCGTGAATTGGCAAGTAAAGTCTTTGGGGATAATGAACGCATGAAAATCATTGAACCTTTAGAAGTTATTGATTTCCATAATTTTATGAACCAAAGTTATATGATTTTAACAGATTCTGGTGGTGTGCAGGAAGAGGCTCCATCCCTAGGGAAACCAGTGTTGGTAATGCGAGATACTACAGAACGTCCAGAGGGGATTGCTGCCGGGACATTGAAATTAGTCGGTACGGAAGAAGAAAATATTTATACGAACTTCAAGCTTCTTTTGGAAAATGAGGAAGAATATAACAAGATGAGCAAAGCTAGTAATCCTTATGGAGATGGTAAAGCATGTAAACGAGTTGTTGATATCATTTTGGAAGGATTGTCATAATGGATAAGGTTTCTATTGTTGTACCTGTGTACAATGTTGAAGACTGCCTGAGTTATTGTGTAGACAGTCTAAGACAACAGACCTATAAAAATATAGAAATTATACTGGTAGACGATGGTTCTACAGATTCTTCAGGAGAAATTTGTGACCAATATGCTCGAGAAGATGACAGAATAAAAGTTTTGCATATTGAAAATGGGGGATTGTCCAATGCCCGCAATACTGGGGTAAAAGAATCTTCAACAGATTGGATTGTTTTCATTGATTCAGACGATTATTATGACCATAGAGCCATTGAATATTTAGTAAAACTTAGAGATAAGTATAGAGTCGATCTTGTAGCAACTCCAGTGATTGAAGTTAGAAACTATGAAAATAGTGATTTCCTAGGAGATTTCAGAGAGAAATATTCTGGAAAATTAGATCGTCGAACAGCTTTAGAACAAATGTTTTATGGAAATTATGTTGGGACACATTCAGGTGGTAAATTATATAAGAAAGAAATCTTATTAAGGTTTCCATATCCTAATGGGATGTTGTATGAAGATTTATCTCTTGCTTATGAGCATATTGCTTCCTGTGAAAATATTGCTGTTAGTGCTCTAAATCTTTATAAATACTATCGAAGACCAGGAAGTATTGTAAATTCTAAGTATAGTGATCGTCTCTTAGATTTTTACAAGGCAATGGAATGGAATAGAAACTATATCGAACGAGACTATCCTAATGATAAGGAAATGAGAAGGGCTTTAAATGTTCGCTATGTTTTTAATGGTCTGCATATTATACATGCTATGCTTAGTTCAGATATGTATGCTGAAGTTAATAAAATTAGAAAAGAATACATTCAATATTTCAAAGATGTTATTCTGAATTCAAATGTTACAAGGAAAAATAAAGTGAAATACTTGATGCTTTTGGTTTCTCCAAAACTGTATGAAAAAATTAGAGAGAAGATGAGTTAGGTAAGAATGAAGATTTTAAAAAATTATGCATATAATCTCTCTTACCAGCTACTAGTGATAATTCTTCCTATTATAACAACACCTTATGTAACTAGGGTATTTAGTTCAACTGATTTAGGTACTTATGGTTATTTCAATTCAATTGTAACCTACTTTATTTTATTGGCGACATTGGGCGTGGCCAATTATGGTACAAAAGAAATTTCAGGCCATCGTAAAGATATCAGAAAAAACTTTTGGGGCATATACACCTTGCAGTTTGGTGCGACCATTCTGTCGATATGCTTATACATTCTCTTATGTCTGTCCTTGTCATTTATGCAAAATCCCGTTGCATATATTTTGGGCTTGAGTCTGGTATCTAAAGGGATGGATATCTCCTGGTTATTTCAAGGTTTAGAGGATTTTCGCAAGATAACAGTTAGAAATATTACTGTTAAACTGGTCGGTGTCATTTCAATCTTCTTATTTGTAAAATCAGCAAATGATTTATATCTTTATGTGTTTTTGCTAACAATATTTGAATTATTGGGGCAGTTTAGTATGTGGTGGCCAGCTAGAGAATTTATCGGGAAGCCACATTTTGATTGGTCCTATGCTAAACAACATTTGAAACCAGTTATTCTCTTATTTTGCCGCAAATAGCTATTTCGCTATATGTTACTCTGGATCGTACTATGCTAGGGGCATTAGCCTCAACTAAAGACGTCGGAATTTATGACCAAGCCTTAAAATTGGTCAATATTTTGCTTACACTAGTGACTTCGTTAGGAAGCGTAATGCTTCCTCGTGTTGCCAATCTCCTATCAACTGGAGATCACAAGGCTGTAAACAAAATGCATCAGATGTCTTTCTTAATATACAATTTAGTCATTTTTCCTATAATAGCAGGAATGTTAATTGTTAATGATGATTTCGTGCAATTTTTCTTAGGACAGGATTTCCAAGATGCTAAATATGCGATAGCAATTATGATTTTTAGAATGTTCTTTATTGGCTGGACAAATATTATGGGTATTCAAATCTTGATTCCACATAATAAAAATAAAGAATTTATGATTTCGACAACTATTCCAGCTATTGTGAGTGTCGGTTTAAATTTATTATTACTACCTAAATTAGGTTATATCGGAGCAGCCATTGTTTCTGTATTAACAGAAGCCTTAGTATGGGCTATTCAACTGTATTTTACAAGAAACTATTTAAAGGAAGTGCCTCTTCTAGCTTCGACAGTTAAAATTATAGGAGCATCAGCTCTCATGTACGGTGTACTATTCGTTGTAAAAACTACAGTGAATTTTTCGCCTGTTATAAATGTTATGGTATTTGCTACAATAGGAGCGATACTTTACATTTTTTTCAAATACTATTCTTAAAGGTAATTAGTCCAAAAGAGTTGAAACAGCAGTTATTGAATAAGTGAAATTGAATGGAATAAATAGAAATTTCAGTAGCTTATAGTCTTATTGTAAAATGAACTCTTGTATAGATTAAATTCGCTTTGGTTGATTAAATAGTTAGGAAAAGGAAGGATAGAAGAGTATAAGTGAACTAGAAGATTAAAGAAATATTATTTTTTTCTCATTCAATTCCATATTTCTTTTTCTTATAAATCACTCTGTATGATTCTTTTTTTCAAAAAAATATGATAAAAATTAAATTTGAAAACCTACTAGTCAGCATTGTTGTATCTGTAGTGGTATTTTTTAATACCATATCAACTACGATGCTGGATAGGACTTTTTTTCAAGTCAAAGCAAATTTCCTATTTTTGGTTGTATTGCTTTTAGGGCTTCGTTTTTTGTATAAAATGCGGGTCTCATACAAATATCTAATACTTTCTATTCTATTGTTGCTTTCGGGGGTTTTAGTGTATTTTCAAACGAATAGACTTAATTTTCTAGTCTATTCGATGCTACTAGTCCTCTTGGTTAATGTAGATATGAAAGTAGTTTTGAGGAACTATGTAGTTGTAGCTGGTATTCTCGTAGTTGGAGTTTTTCTTTTATCACTTGTTGGCATAGTTCCTAATCTACAATATAATCGTGCGGGTGTTATTCGAAATTCGTTTGGGTTTATTTATCCTACGGATTTTGCATCACATTGCTTCTATCTATTTTTAGCAATTTCCTATCTTCTAAAAGATAAATTTATATGGACCAGATCTCTGTTTGGTGTCTTGCTATCAGCTTTCATTATAAAATACTGTGATGCACGTTTAAATGCTTTGTCAATCTTATTAGCGACAGTTATTTTCATTTATTTTTATTACAGTAAAGAGAAAAAACTAAAGATATTTGCCTTGTTCCCATATTCGGCTGTTATATTCGCATCAATTGTTACCTATTTGTCATACAAGTTTTCTTGGTCTAATCCATTTTTGGTAACGGTAAACAAATTAATCACGGGAAGGCTAGCTCTAGGTAGGAATGCATTTGATACATTTGGAGTTCATCTATTTGGGACGAGAAACGTTCAATTTATAGGATCAGGTGGAAAAACAGAATCTGTAATAGGGTATAACTATGTAGATTCCTCTTATGTGCAGATGTTATTTACATATGGAATAGTGCCTGTAGTTCTATTGATAATAATTTATGTTGTCGCCTCAAAGAAACAGTATAAGGATGGTCAATATTTATTAGTTGCGATTTTATCATTGATTGCTTTTAACTGTATGATTGAAGCCTTCTGGTTTGTTCCTACATATAATATATTCATGTTTTTACTATTTACAACAAATACTTTTAGTAAAAAAGAATCAAATGATATTACTAAATTAAATGCGACCTAGTTCTAGAACTAGACTTTAGGAGGCTCTAATAGATGCTAAGAGTCCTTTCTAAGAAAGAATAACGTTTGCTGGCCTGGAGTCAGCATTAATAAGAAATTGTAGAGTTCATTAACGGAGTTTTAATATGTATGACTATTTAATTGTTGGTGCAGGTTTGTCTGGAGCAATCTTCGCACACGAAGCTACAAAACGTGGCAAAAAAGTAAAAGTGATTGACAAACGTGATCACATCGGTGGAAATATTTACTGTGAAAATGTTGAAGACATCAATGTCCACAAGTATGGCGCCCACATTTTCCATACTTCTAACAAAAAATTGTGGGACTATGTGAACCAGTTCGCTGAATTCAACAACTATATCAACTCACCAGTGGCTAACTACAAGGGAAGCCTCTACAATCTTCCTTTCAACATGAATACCTTTTATGCCATGTGGGGAACCAAGACACCACAAGAAGTTAAGGACAAGATAGCAGAGCAAACGGCTGATATGAAAGATGTTGAGCCTAAAAACCTTGAAGAACAAGCAATCAAGTTGATTGGTCCGGATATCTATGAAAAGTTGATCAAGGGCTACACAGAAAAACAATGGGGACGTTCAGCAACAGAGCTTCCACCATTTATCATCAAGCGCCTTCCAGTGCGTTTGACTTTTGATAACAACTACTTTAATGACCGTTACCAAGGAATTCCAATCGGTGGATACAACGTCATCATCGAAAACATGCTTGGTGATGTGGAAGTAGAGCTTGGCGTTGATTTCTTTGCTAATCGTGAAGAGCTGGAAAAATCAGCTGATAAAGTTGTCTTTACAGGTATGATTGACCAGTACTTTGACTACAAGCATGGAGAGTTGGAATACCGTAGTCTTCGTTTTGAACACGAAGTCTTGGATGAAGAAAATCATCAAGGAAATGCCGTGGTCAACTACACAGAACGTGAGATTCCTTATACTCGTATCATCGAGCACAAGCATTTTGAGTATGGTACTCAACCGAAGACGGTTATCACCCGTGAATACCCAGCTGATTGGAAACGTGGAGATGAACCATACTACCCAATCAATGATGAAAAGAACAATGCCATGTTTGCTAAGTATCAAGAAGAAGCAGCCAAAAATGACAAGGTCATCTTCTGTGGCCGCTTGGCAGACTATAAATACTACGATATGCATGTGGTTATTGAGCGTGCTTTGGAAGTCGTAGCAAATGAATTTGATTGAAAGAAACAGTGATTCATGAAGTATTTTCTAAAAGAAGAATTTTTAAAAGATTCTGGTGCTCGAAACGCCGGGAATAAGGCTAGAAATGATGTCGAGGAGATCGTCAAACGAGAAGGTTATCAACCTTTGTTGTTAACAGTTGATAATTGGTACCATATGGGAACCGTTAAAGCTCAACAACACAAGGCGAAAGCTCTAGCTCAAGCTTTCTCTCAGTTGAAATCAGGGGATCAATTATTGATTCAATTTCCCATGCTCCACCATAGTTTTTTCACCACTCGATTGGTAAGAAAAATCCAGCGAAGTGGGGTGAAAGTCTACTTTATTATCCATGATTTGGAAGCTTTACGATATGCTAATTTGGATACAGTACCTTTAAAACATAAGATTCGGGTTCATCTTCAAGAATCAAGTTTGTTGAAGATAGCTGATGGAGTGATTGCCCATAATCCAATCATGAAATCTGTTTTAGTGGACAAAGGGATTGCAGAAGATAAGATTGTTAGTCTTGGAATTTTCGACTATTTGATTCCAGATTTTCAAGAAAAGAGTGGCCAAACAAAAGATCAGCCCATTATTGTCGCAGGTAATTTGGCTCAGGAAAAAGCGGGTTATCTTTATAAACTTCCTGCAGAACCTCCTTATAATCTCTATGGTGTCGGCTTTGATGAGAATAGAGCTCTTTTAAACGAAACCTACTTTGGTTCCTTCCTGCCTGATGAGTTACCTTCAGTTCTTGAGGGAGGCTTTGGGCTTGTCTGGGACGGTGATAGTGCTGACACGTGCAGTGGTGTCTTTGGTGAGTACCTTCGCTTCAACAATTCTCACAAGGCATCCCTTTATTTGGCATCTGGATTCCCACTTGTAGTGTGGAAACAGTCTGCCTTGTCTCGTTTTGTGCTTGAAAAAAACTGTGGGATTGCAGTAGAATCGCTTCATGATTTAAAAAACACGATCGAAAATCTATCAGATGCAGATTATCAAGAATTGGTTGCAAATGCAAAAAATATTGGTAAAAAGATACGAGATGGTTTTTATCTAACCAGTGCTCTTAAACAATTAACAAAATAAGAAGTCTATTTGGACTTCTTATTTTTTTGTTACAACTAATCATTTTTTTGTATAAAAAAATTAGACCAACAGAGAACGATTTTTTTAGGGGAAAAATTAAGTACTTCATCTTAACGTAAAATTGAAATGAACTTGGCATGAAAATACTTGAAAAAAATACAATAAATTACACCGCATTTTTTTCAGCTTTTTCTGACATTTTTTTACACTGTTTTTTTCATAGAAAGAATAAAAAAAGAGGGACTTGTAATGGAATATTAAAATAAATTTAATGAAAAACCTTCGATAAAATCACAAAAAAATTAGGCACGAATCGGATTTTTTTGTGATATAATATTCTGTGAATAGCTATGCCTTCTTGTAGCTGTTAAAAAAAATCAAAAGTGTGAAACTTGGAAGATAGAGAGGACGCAATGTAATGACTAGAAATGGTTTCTTTACAGGCTTAGATATTGGAACAAGCTCAATTAAAGTGTTAGTTGCTGAGCTTGTAGATGGTGAAGTAAATGTAATCGGTGTTAGTAACGCCAAAGTAAAGGTGTCAAGGATGGGATTATCGTTGACATCGAAGCCGCAGCAACGGCTATCAAATCTGCTATTTCTCAAGCAGAAGAAAAAGCAGGGATTTCAATCAAATCTGTAAACGTTGGACTTCCAGCAAACTTGTTGCAAGTGGAACCAACTCAAGGAATGATTCCTGTAACATCAGATACAAAAGAAATTACAGATCAAGATGTTGAGAATGTTGTCAAATCAGCTTTGACTAAGAGCATGACACCTGATCGTGAAGTGATTACGTTTGTGCCAGAAGAATTTGTAGTAGACGGTTTCCAAGGTATTCGAGACCCTCGTGGTATGATGGGTGTTCGTTTGGAAATGCGTGGACTTCTCTATACAGGTCCAAGAACCATTCTTCACAACCTTCGTAAAACTGTAGAACGTGTTGGAGTTCAAGTTGATAATGTGATTATTTCACCACTTGCAATTGTAAACTCTGTTCTTAACGAAGGTGAACGTGAGTTTGGAGCGACTGTTATTGATATGGGTGGTGGCCAAACAAGTGTTGCTACTATCCGTAATCAAGAACTTCAATACACAAATGTTTACCAAGAAGGTGGCGATTACGTAACTAAAGACATTTCAAAAGTTCTTAAAACTTCTAAGAAGATTGCAGAAGGTTTGAAGCTTAACTACGGTGAAGCTTATCCGCAACTTGCAAGCAAAGAAACTTTCCAAGTTGAAGTGATTGGCGAAGTAGAACCTGTAGAAGTTACAGAAGAATACTTGGCTCAAATTATTTCAGCTAGATTGAAACACATCTTTGAACAAATCAAACAAGATTTGGAAAGAAGACATTTGTTGGACTTGCCGGGAGGTATTGCTCTGATCGGTGGAAATGCTATTCTACCAGGTATCGTTGAGCTTGCCCAAGAAGTACTTGGAGTTCGTGTGAAACTTTATGTTCCAACCAAGTAGGTATCCGCAATCCTGCATTTGCTCATGTGATTAGTTTGTCAGAATTTGCTGGAAGTCTTACAGAAGTGAATGTTTTGGCTCAAAGAGCTATCAGAGGAGATCAAGTTCTACGTCAACAACCAATTGATTTCAGAACTTCAAGTCAGGAAAAACCTGCAGCTTCTCAACGTTCAGTGTTTGGTACAACTTCAACTGAAACAGCAGAACCAACTTATACTGTTGAATCAGCAACTCCAAATCAATCAGAAGAAAAACCAAAATTAACTGAGCGATTCCGTAGCTTAATCGGAAGCATGTTTGATGAATAGGATAGAGGAATAAAATATGACATTTTCATTTGATACAGCAGCAGCACAAGGTGCAGTAATTAAAGTAATTGGTGTCGGTGGTGGCGGTGGGAACGCCATTAACCGCATGGTTGACGAAGGCGTTTCAGGTGTTGAGTTCATCGCAGCTAACACAGATGTACAAGCCTTGAGCAGTACAAAAGCTGAAACAGTTATCCAACTTGGTCCAAAATTAACTCGCGGACTGGGTGCTGGAGGACAGCCTGAAGTTGGTCGTAAGGCTGCTGAAGAAAGCGAAGAAGCAATTACTGAAGCTATCAGTGGTGCAGATATGGTCTTCATCACTGCTGGTATGGGTGGTGGTTCTGGTACAGGTGCTGCACCAGTTATCGCTCGTATCGCTAAAGGTTTAGGTGCTTTGACTGTTGGTGTTGTGACACGTCCATTTGGTTTCGAAGGAAGCAAACGTGGTCAATTCGCAGTCCAAGGGATCAACGAACTACGTGAACATGTTGATACTCTCTTGATTATCTCAAACAACAACTTATTAGAAATTGTTGACAAGAAAACGCCACTTCTTGAAGCTTTGTCTGAAGCAGATAACGTTCTTCGTCAAGGTGTTCAAGGGATTACAGATTTGATTACAAATCCTGGTTTGATCAACTTGGACTTCGCAGACGTGAAGACAGTAATGGCAAACAAAGGAAATGCCCTTATGGGTATCGGTATCGGTAGCGGAGAAGAGCGTGTTATCGAAGCAGCTCGTAAAGCTATCTACTCACCACTTCTTGAAACAACTATCGATGGAGCAGAAGATGTTATCGTTAACGTAACTGGTGGTTTGGATATGACTTTGATTGAAGCGGAAGAAGCATCTGAAATCGTCAATCAAGCTGCTGGACATGGCGTAAATATCTGGCTCGGTACTTCTATTGATGAATCAATGAAAGATGAAATCCGTGTAACTGTTGTTGCTACTGGAGTTCGTCAAGATGCAGTCGAAAAAGTTGTAGCGCCACAACCAAGACAAGCGTCATTCCGTGAACCAGTAAAATCTGGACATACACACACTTATGACCGTCATTTTGATTTGGCAGAAACAGCTGAACTTCCAACTCCTTCACAACGTCACACTGAAGCGCCTAAAGCATCAGCTTTTGGTGACTGGGACTTGAGACGTGATTCAATTGTTCGTCAAGGTGAATCAGTCGTATCTCCAGTTGAGCGTTTTGAAGCACCAGCTTCTGACGAAGATGAGTTGGAAACACCACCATTCTTTAAAAACCGTTAATAGAGATGGATTTAAAAGAAAATACAAATCAGGTATTTCAACAGGTTACAAAAGCAATTCAAGAAACCGGCCGTGAAGACGGTTCGGTTTCTGTAATTGCCGTAACAAAATATGTTGATATTGCAACTGCAGAAAATTTGATTGACCAAGGAGTCAAACACATCGGTGAAAACCGTGTCGACAAATTTCTTGAAAAGTATCATGCTTTAAGTGATAAAGATGTCACTTGGCACTTGATTGGTAGCTTGCAAAGAAGAAAAGTCAAGGATATCATTCCTTATGTTGATTATTTTCACGCTTTAGATTCTTTGAAATTGGCCCAAGAGATTCAAAAACGTGCCGATCGAACCGTTAAATGTTTTTTGCAGGTCAATATTTCTGGAGAGGAAAGCAAGCATGGTTTTTCAAAAGAAGAACTATTGACAGTCTTGCCAGACTTGTCTAGCTTGGATCAAATCGAGTATGTTGGTCTCATGACCATGGCTCCCTTTGAGGCCCAAACAGAAGAGTTGCAAAAAATCTTTAAACAAACGCAAGAGTTGCAACAATACATTCGTGAACAACAATTCCCCAATATGCCAATGACAGAACTAAGTATGGGAATGAGTCGTGACTACAAAGAAGCGATTCAGTGTGGCTCAACTTTTGTTCGAATTGGTACAGCATTTTTTAAATAGGAAATAATCATGTCATTAAAAGATAAATTTGATAAATTTATAGATTACTTTACAGAAGATGGAGATGAAGTTGCTTCAGAAGTTGTAGCTGCACAACCTGAACGTTCACTAGCTTCGGTTCCTCAAAAAAGAGAATTGCCACAGCAAGCTGCTGCTCAAGAATCTTCTTCAGTCGAAGCAAAAGAGAAAAACATTACAAAACTTCATGCCCGTCAGCAACAACTAGCGATGGAAAGCCATCGCTCTACTGAAAAAGTAACCATCGATGTTCGTTACCCACGCCGTTACGAAGATGCAACAGATATTGTTGATTTGTTGGCTGGAAATGAAAGTATCTTGATTGACTTCCAATATATGACTGAAGTTCAAGCTCGTCGTTGTTTGGATTACTTGGATGGAGCACGTCATGTCCTTGCTGGTGAGTTAAGAAAAGTAGCGAACACAATGTATCTTTTGACACCAGTAGGTGTTGTGGTAAACATTGAAGATATTCGTTTGCCAGAAGAAGCTCAAAGCGAAGAGTACGATTTTGACATGAAGAGAAATAGAGTACGTTAATGTTTCTAATAATTCGTTTTATCCAAAATGCTACAGATATCTATTCACTGATACTTGTAGCTTTTGCTCTATTATCATGGTTTCCAAATGCCTATGACACACAGTTGGGGAAATTTTTAGAGACTTTGTGTAAACCAATTCTTGAGCCTCTAAAACGTCTACCTCTTCAAATCGCAGGTTTGGATTTCTCTGTTTGGATTGCCCTAATTCTCTTACGCATGATTAGCCGCTATCTCATCAATTTGCTGGTCGTATTATGAGCAAGGAACTTTACCAACATTTCGCAACGGAGGATATTCCATTCATCGATAAGGGCTTGGAATGGTTGAGTCAAGTCGAGGAGCACTATGCACCGATTTTATCTCCTTTTATAAATCCTCACCAAGTATTTATCTTGGAAACTTTGGGAAATAATAGAGGGATAAAAGTCTTTTCTAGTACGAGTTATATCTCTTCGGAATACGCTAGGGTTATTTTAGCGCCTGATTACTTCACACCAAGTTTGGAAGATTTTGAAATGACCTTGCTTGAGATCGTGTATCCCAGCAAGTTTCAGCAACTGACCCATTCAAAGATATTGGGTACAGTTCTCAATCGACTAGGGATTGACCGTAAGTTATTCGGAGACATTCTGGTGACAGAAGATAAAGCCCAAATTATTGTCGATCGAAGATTTACCACTCTTTTCCAAGATGGAATTCGAAAAGATTTCCAAGTTGCCTGTAAGTTTAGTAGAACGTCCTTTTTCAGATATGATAGAATCTAAAGACGAGTATCAAGAAAAAGAAGTCTTGGTTTCAAGTCTTCGTCTGGATACCTTCTTATCTAGCATATTGAAATTATCTCGTTCCCAAACTTCGGCTCTGGTTGAAAAAAAGTTGGTTCAAGTCAACTATCATATAGTTGAAAAATCGGACTATCCGGTAAAATTTGGTGATTTAATCAGCGTCAGACGCTTTGGTCGAATTATCTTACTCAAAGAAAATGGTCAAACCAAAAAGGATAAGAAAAAATTAACAGTCCAGCTACTATTAAGCAAGTGAGAAAAATATGTCAATTACACCACAAGAAATTAGTGATAAGGCGTTCTCAAGATCATTCAGAGGCTACAATCAGGAAGAAGTTGACCTATTTCTAGATAAGATTTATTTTGAATTAGAGGAATTAATCCGAAACAAAGAGGAAACTGAACTCTACATCAAAAAACTAGAAGAACGTCTTTCCACCTATACGAATGATATTCCTAAGAGAACAGTAACAAACGAGCAAGAACCAGAAGCAATTAATGATTCTATTTTTTATTAAATAAGTGAGGAAAAATATGCCAATTACATCGTTAGAAATTAAGGATAAAACCTTTGGTGTTCAGTTTAGAGGTTTTAACCGTGAAGAAGTTGATGAATTTTTTAGATATTGTTGTTCGTGACTATGAAGATTTGGTTCGTAGTAATCATGAAAAAGATCAGCACATTAAAAATTTAGAAGACCGTCTATCTTATTTTGATGAAATCAAAGATTCATTGAGTCAGTCAGTATTGATTGCTCAAGACACAGCTGAACGTGTAAAACAAGCTGCGAATGACCGTTCTAATAACATCATTAAGCAGGCTGAGCAAGATGCTCAACGCTTGCTTGATGAAGCAAAATATAAAGCCAATGAAATTTTGCGACAAGCAACAGATAATGCTAAAAAAGTTGCTGTAGAAACTGAAGAGTTGAAGAACAAGAGTCGTGTCTTCCACCAACGTTTGAAATCAACTATCGAAAGCCAGTTGGCTATTGTTGATTCATCAGATTGGGAAGAAATTTTGCGTCCGACTGCAACTTATCTTCAAACTAGCGACGAAGCATTCAAGGAAGTCGTCCAAGAGGTTCTAGGTGAAGATGTATCTTCATATCATGATGAAGAACCAATTGACATGACTCGTCAATTTTCTCCAGAAGAAGTTGCAGAACTTCAAGCGCGTATTGAAGCAGACTAACAAAGAATTGTTAGAGGCTGAACAAGCAGCTGAAGATTCAACTGAAACTGAAGTTGAAGTTCAGCCTGTTGCTGAAACTCCTGTTGAACCAGTACATGAGGAAGGACCTCAAGATGATGCTGACACTCAACAAGAGTCAGTTCTAATTTTATAAGAATCTCATTAGAGAACAAGAATTTATCAAACACATTTCTAGCGAGTAGGAGATGGTGGAAGTCCCTACAATCCCTGTTGGTAAATTTATCCTCTCTTAGTATCAAATCTGAAAATAGTAAGATTTGACGTTGCCCACGTTACGGGAAAAGAGGGAAAGAGACTAGGTCTTTTTTTCCGAACAAAAGGTGGTACCACGATTTTTCGTCCTTTTTGCGAGTCGTGGTTTTTATATTGTCAATTTACATTAAAGGAGTAAACATGAAACTTAAAGAAACCCTCAATCTTGGGAAAACAGAATTTCCAATGCGTGCCGGTCTTCCGACCAAAGAGCCAGTTTGGCAAAAGGAATGGGATGAAGCTAAACTTTATCAACGTCGTCAAGAGTTAAATGAAGGAAAACCGCATTTCACGCTTCATGATGGCCCTCCATACGCTAACGGGAACATCCACGTAGGACATGCCATGAACAAGATTTCAAAAGATATCATTGTTCGTTCTAAGTCTATGTCAGGATTTTACGCACCTTACATCCCAGGTTGGGATACTCATGGTTTGCCAATTGAGCAAGTTTTGGCAAAACAAGGTGTTAAACGCAAAGAGATGGACCTTGTTGAATACTTGAAACTTTGCCGTGAATACGCTCTGTCTCAAGTAGATAAACAACGCGAAGACTTTAAACGTTTGGGTGTTTCTGGTGACTGGGAAAATCCATATGTAACACTAACTCCTGACTATGAAGCAGCGCAAATCCGTGTCTTCGGTGAAATGGCTAATAAAGGCTACATCTACCGTGGAGCGAAGCCTGTTTATTGGTCTTGGTCATCCGAGTCTGCGCTTGCCGAAGCGGAAATTGAATACCATGACTTGGTTTCAACATCACTTTACTATGCCAACAAGGTAAAAGATGGTAAAGGTGTCCTTGATACTGATACTTATATCGTCGTTTGGACAACAACTCCGTTCACCATCACGGCTTCTCGTGGTTTGACTGTTGGTGCGGATATTGATTACGTCTTGGTGCAACCAGCTGGCGAATCTCGTAAGTTTGTGGTTGCTTCAGAATTGTTGAACAGTTTGTCTGAGAAATTCGGTTGGTCTGATGTTCAGGTTTTAGCTACTTACCGTGGTTCAGAATTGAACCAAATTGTGACAGAGCATCCATGGGATACAGCAGTAGATGAACTCGTTATCCTTGGTGACCACGTTACAACTGATTCTGGTACTGGTATCGTCCATACAGCTCCTGGTTTTGGTGAGGATGACTACAATGTCGGTGTTGCCAATGGGCTTGAAGTTGCTGTGACTGTTAACGAACGCGGGATTATGATGGCCAATGCAGGTGCAGAGTTCGAAGGTCAATTCTACGACAAGGTTGTGCCAACGGTTATTGAAAAACTTGGTGATTTACTTCTTGCTCAAGAAGAAATCTCTCACTCTTACCCATTTGACTGGCGTACGAAAAAACCAATTATCTGGCGTGCAGTGCCTCAATGGTTTGCTTCTGTATCTAAATTCCGCCAAGAAATCTTGGACGAAATTGAAAAAGTGAAGTTCCACTCAGAGTGGGGTAAGGTCCGTCTTTACAACATGATTCGTGACCGTGGTGACTGGGTTATCTCTCGTCAACGTGCTTGGGGAGTTCCTCTTCCAATCTTCTACGCAGAAGATGGCACACCAATCATGACAGCTGAAACCATCGAGCATGTAGCTCAACTCTTCGAAGAACATGGTTCAATCATCTGGTGGGAACGTGATGCCAAAGACCTCTTGCCAGAAGGATTTACCCATCCAGGTTCACCAAATGGCGAGTTCAAGAAAGAAACAGACATCATGGACGTTTGGTTTGACTCAGGTTCATCATGGAATGGTGTAGTGGTTAACCGTCCAGAACTAAAATATCCAGCAGACCTTTATCTTGAAGGTTCAGACCAATACCGTGGTTGGTTCAACTCATCACTCATCACCTCTGTAGCTAACCATGGCGTTGCACCATACAAACAAATCTTGTCACAAGGTTTTGCCCTTGACGGTAAAGGTGAGAAGATGTCTAAATCTCTTGGAAATACCATTGCCCCAAGCGACGTTGAAAAACAATTTGGTGCAGAAATCTTGCGTCTCTGGGTAACCAGTGTAGACTCAAGTAACGACGTACGTATCTCTATGGATATCTTGAGCCAAGTCTCTGAAACTTACCGTAAGATCCGTAACACCCTTCGTTTCTTGATTGCTAACACATCTGACTTTAACCCAGCTGAGGATTCAGTCGCTTACGAAGAACTTCGTTCTGTTGATAAGTACATGACTATCCGCTTTAACCAACTTGTTAAGACTATTCGTGACGCTTATGCTGACTTTGAATTCTTGACAATCTATAAAGCCCTAGTGAACTTTATCAACGTTGATTTGTCTGCTTTCTATCTTGACTTTGCCAAAGATGTTGTCTATATCGAAGGTGCAAAATCTCTCGAACGCCGTCAGATGCAAACAGTCTTCTATGACATCCTTGTGAAAATTACCAAACTCTTGACACCAATTCTTCCACACACTGCTGAAGAAATCTGGTCATATATCGAGTTTGAAACAGAGGACTTTGTTCAATTATCAGAATTACCTGAAGCTCAAACTTTTGCCAACCAAGAGGAAATCTTGGATGCCTGGGCAGCCTTTATGGACTTCCGTGGACAAGCTCAAAAAGCCTTGGAAGAAGCACGTAATGAAAAAGTGATTGGTAAATCACTTGAAGCTCACCTGACAGTTTATCCAAATGAAGTGGTGAAAACTCTTCTTGGGGCTGTTGATAGCAATGTTGCCCAACTCTTGATCGTCTCTAAATTGACAATCGCAGAAGGTCCAGCTCCAGAAGGTGCAGTTAACTTTGAAGATGTAGCCTTCACGGTTGAGCGTGCGGCTGGTGAAGTTTGTGATCGTTGCCGTCGTATCGATCCAAGTACAGCAGAACGTAGCTATAATGCAACCATCTGTGATCACTGTGCAAGCATCGTTGAAGAAAACTTTGCGGATGCAGTAGCAGAAGGATTTGAAGCTAAATAGTCTAACAAAAAAATACAGGAGAAATTCCTGTATTTTTTTAAAAATAAAAACTTTAATAAAAAAATATGGTATAATAAACCTTATTAAAATAAAAGGAGATATTTATGAAAACAAAAACACTAGCACAAGTAGATGGCTTTATTGGTATTATTGCAGGGGCAATTTTAGCTTTCTTACCAGTTTTTATTGTTTTTCTTGCAGCCATTTCCGAAGATGAAGATTTTGCAGGAGTAGTATTGGGAATTATTTTCGTTGTATTTTCTTTAGTGAAAATTGCAACCCTCATTCTTGGAATTCTCTCACTTGTCTACTATAAGGATGACAATCGTATTTCACTAGCACCATCGATTCTATTTATCGTTGGTTCTGTAGTTGCCTTGATTCCTTTCTTTGGATGGATTGGTGGAATTGTCCTTGTGATTGGTGGGGCTCTTTACCTAGCAAGTTTGAAACAATTCAAAATTGAAGGATAAGTTATTCTAGGAGAAGAGACAAAGAGCTCTTCTCTTTTTCGTTGATTTTAACTAGCTTTTTTGTGAAAAATTGTGTAAAATAGAATAGATAAACGAGGGCAACCTCGAAAAATAAAAGGAGAATCCAACTAATGGTAAAATTGGTTTTCGCTCGCCACGGTGAGTCTGAATGGAACAAAGCTAACCTTTTCACAGGATGGGCTGACGTAGATCTTTCTGAAAAAGGTACTCAACAAGCTATCGATGCTGGTAAATTGATCAAAGAAGCTGGTATTGAATTTGACCAAGCTTACACTTCAGTATTGAAACGTGCAATCAAAACAACTAACCTTGCACTTGAAGCATCTGACCAACTTTGGGTTCCAGTTGAAAAATCATGGCGCTTGAACGAACGTCACTACGGTGGTTTGACTGGTAAAAACAAAGCTGAAGCTGCTGAACAATTTGGTGATGAGCAAGTTCACATCTGGCGTCGTTCATACGATGTATTGCCTCCAGCAATGGATCGTGATGACGAGCACTCAGCACACACAGACCGTCGTTACGCATCACTTGATGACTCAGTAATTCCAGATGCTGAAAACTTGAAAGTGACTTTGGAACGTGCCCTTCCATTCTGGGAAGATAAAATCGCTCCAGCACTTAAAGATGGTAAAAACGTATTCGTAGGTGCACACGGTAACTCAATCCGCGCCCTTGTAAAACACATCAAACAATTGTCAGACGACGAAATCATGGATGTGGAAATCCCTAACTTCCCACCATTGGTATTCGAATTTGATGAAAAATTGAACGTAGTTTCTGAATACTATCTTGGTAAATAATGTAAAATAGAGTCTAGGATTATTCCTAGGCTTTTTTATTTTAAAAATAGGAAAATGCAGAGTGCAATTTAACTTGTCAAAGACAAGGATTCTTGTTATAATAGATAGGATGGAGGCGCTATGGCACTTAAAAAAGCAAGTTTAGCCTGTGCGGTTTGTGGTTCAAGAAACTACTCAATTAAAATTAGTGGGAATCCAAAACCGACTCGCTTAGAAGTAAATAAATTTTGTAAACATTGTGGTAAATACACAACACATCGAGAAACGAGATAGGAGATAAGAATGGGTTTTATTAAGGATATCTTTACACTTCTTAAAGATACAACTTGGCCAACTCGAAAACAAAGTTGGGTAGATTTCAAATCTATCATGGAATACACTGCCTTTCTTTTGTTGTCATCATTTATATTTTTGACCAGTTAATCGTTAGCGGATTGATCCGATTCATTAACATTTTTTAAGATAATATAAATAGGCTGAAAGAAGTTTACCATTAAGAAAGGAAAAAAAGATGGATAGTTTTGATAAAGGATGGTTTGTCCTACAAACATATTCTGGTTATGAAAATAAAGTAAAAGAAAATCTCTTGCAACGTGCACAAACATACAATATGTTGGATAATATCCTACGTGTGGAAATTCCAACTCAAACTGTGCAAGTTGAAAAAAATGGGAAGAAAAAAGAAGTTGAAGAAAATCGCTTCCCAGGATATGTCCTTGTGGAAATGGTTATGACTGATGAAGCTTGGTTTGTGGTTCGTAATACACCAAACGTTACGGGATTTGTCGGCTCACACGGGAACAGATCTAAACCAACTCCGCTTTTGGAACAAGAAATCAGAGATATCTTGGTATCAATGGGACAAACGGTTCAAGAATTCGATATCAATGTTGAGGTTGGTCAAACAGTTCGAATTATTGATGGTGCCTTTGCTGATTACACAGGAAAAATTACTGAAATTGATAACAACAAAGTGAAAATGATTATTTCAATGTTTGGTAATGATACAGTAGCAGAAGTAAACTTGAATCAAATTGCTGAATTGTAATCTCAGTTACTCATCTACTTGTGAATCTAGAATTCTGTCAACTAATTTTTTTAAAAAAACTAGTTGACAAGATTCTAAAAAGTAGGGTATAATAGAAAGAGTTGAAAAAGCTCAAGGGTCCGTTGGTCAAGGGTTAAGACACCGCCTTTTTCACGGCGGTAACACGGGTTCGAATCCCGTACGGACTATGGGTGTATCGCGGTTGATGGAAATAGGAATTAAAAAAAAGTTAAAAAAACCTGTTGACAGAGAAAAAGTGACTGTGATATACTAATATAGTTGTCGTAAGCGCGACAAAGACCTTTGAAAAACTGAACAAGACGAACCAATGTGCAGGGCACTACAACTGATGTTATAGTACTGAACAATGAAAAACAATAAATCTGTCAGTGACAGAAATGAGTGAGAACTCAAACTTTTAATGAGAGTTTGATCCTGGCTCAGGACGAACGCTGGCGGCGTGCCCTAATACATGCAAGTAGAACGCTGAAGCATGGAGCTTGCTCTTTAGCGGATGAGTTGCGAACGGGTGAGTAACGCGTAGGTAACCTGCCTGGTAGCGGGGGATAACTATTGGAAACGATAGCTAATACCGCATAACAGTAGATATCGCATGATAGTCGCTTGAAAGGTGCAATTGCATCACTACCAGATGGACCTGCGTTGTATTAGCTAGTTGGTGAGGTAACGGCTCACCAAGGCAACGATACATAGCCGACCTGAGAGGGTGATCGGCCACACTGGGACTGAGACACGGCCCAGACTCCTACGGGAGGCAGCAGTAGGGAATCTTCGGCAATGGACGGAAGTCTGACCGAGCAACGCCGCGTGAGTGAAGAAGGTTTTTCGGATCGTAAAGCTCTGTTGTAAGAGAAGAACGAGTGTGAGAGTGGAAAGTTCACACTGTGACGGTATCTTACCAGAAAGGGACGGCTAACTACGTGCCAGCAGCCGCGGTAATACGTAGGTCCCGAGCGTTGTCCGGATTTATTGGGCGTAAAGCGAGCGCAGGCGGTTAGATAAGTCTGAAGTTAAAGGCTGTGGCTTAACCATAGTACGCTTTGGAAACTGTTTAACTTGAGTGCAAGAGGGGAGAGTGGAATTCCATGTGTAGCGGTGAAATGCGTAGATATATGGAGGAACACCGGTGGCGAAAGCGGCTCTCTGGCTTGTAACTGACGCTGAGGCTCGAAAAGCGTGGGGAGCAAACAGGATTAGATACCCTGGTAGTCCACGCCGTAAACGATGAGTGCTAGGGTGTTAGACCCTTTCCGGGGTTTAGTGCCGTAGCTAACGCATTAAGCACTCCGCCTGGGGAGTACGACCGCAAGGTTGAAACTCAAAGGAATTGACGGGGGCCCGCACAAGCGGTGGAGCATGTGGTTTAATTCGAAGCAACGCGAAGAACCTTACCAGGTCTTGACATCCCTCTGACCGCTCTAGAGATAGAGTTTTCCTTCGGGACAGAGGTGACAGGTGGTGCATGGTTGTCGTCAGCTCGTGTCGTGAGATGTTGGGTTAAGTCCCGCAACGAGCGCAACCCCTATTGTTAGTTGCCATCATTCAGTTGGGCACTCTAGCGAGACTGCCGGTAATAAACCGGAGGAAGGTGGGGATGACGTCAAATCATCATGCCCCTTATGACCTGGGCTACACACGTGCTACAATGGTTGGTACAACGAGTCGCAAGTCGGTGACGGCAAGCTAATCTCTTAAAGCCAGTCTCAGTTCGGATTGTAGGCTGCAACTCGCCCTACATGAAGTCGGAATCGCTAGTAATCGCGGATCAGCACGCCGCGGTGAATACGTTCCCGGGCCTTGTACACACCGCCCGTCACACCACGAGAGTTTGTAACACCCGAAGTCGGTGAGGTAACCATTTGGAGCCAGCCGCCTAAGGTGGGATAGATGATTGGGGTGAAGTCGTAACAAGGTAGCCGTATCGGAAGGTGCGGCTGGATCACCTCCTTTCTAAGGATAAGGAATGCACATTGGTCTTGTTTAGTCTTGAGAGGTCTTGTGGGGCCTTAGCTCAGCTGGGAGAGCGCCTGCTTTGCACGCAGGAGGTCAGCGGTTCGATCCCGCTAGGCTCCATTGGTGAGAGATCACCAAGTAATGCACATTGAAAATTGAATATCTATATCAAATAGTAACAAGAAAATAAACCGAAAAACGCTGTAGTATTAATAAGAGTTTATGACTGAAAGGTCAGAAAAAAAAGTAAGGTTAAGTTAATAAGGGCGCACGGTGGATGCCTTGGCACTAGGAGCCGAAGAAGGACGTGACAAACGACGATATGCCTTGGGTAGCTGTGAGTAAGCGATGATCCAGGGATTTTCGAATGGGGAACCCAACAGGTACTACCTGTTACCCATATCTGTTAAGGATATGAGGAGGAAGACGCAGTGAACTGAAACATCTAAGTAGCTGCAGGAAGAGAAAGCAAAAAGCGATTGCCTTAGTAGCGGCGAGCGAAACGGCAGGAGGGCAAACCGAAGAGTTTACTCTTCGGGGTTGTAGGACTGCAATGTGGACTCAAAGACTATAGAAGAATGATATGGGAAGATCAGCCAAAGAGAGTGAGAGCCTCGTATTTTAAATAGTCTTTGTACCTAGCAGTATCCTGAGTACGGCGAGACACGTGAAATCTCGTCGGAATCTGGGAGGACCATCTCCCAACCCTAAATACTCCCTAGTGACCGATAGTGAACCAGTACCGTGAGGGAAAGGTGAAAAGCACCCCGGGAGGGGAGTGAAATAGAACCTGAAACCGTGTGCCTACAACAAGTTCGAGCCCGTTAATGGGTGAGAGCGTGCCTTTTGTAGAATGAACCGGCGAGTTACGATATGATGCGAGGTTAAGTTGAAGAGACGGAGCCGTAGGGAAACCGAGTCTGAATAGGGCGTCTTAGTATTATGTCGTAGACCCGAAACCATGTGACCTACCCATGAGCAGGTTGAAGGTGCGGTAAGACGCACTGGAGGACCGAACCAGGGCACGTTGAAAAGTGCTTGGATGACTTGTGGGTAGCGGAGAAATTCCAAACGAACTTGGAGATAGCTGGTTCTCTCCGAAATAGCTTTAGGGCTAGCGTCGACATCAAGATTCTTGGAGGTAGAGCACTGTTTGGGTGAGGGGTCCATCCCGGATTACCAATCTCAGATAAACTCCGAATGCCAATGAATTATGGTCGGCAGTCAGACTGCGAGTGCTAAGATCCGTAGTCGAAAGGGAAACAGCCCAGACCACCAGCTAAGGTCCCAAAATAATTGTTAAGTGGAAAAGGATGTGGGGTTGCACAGACAACTAGGATGTTAGCTTAGAAGCAGCTATTCATTCAAAGAGTGCGTAATAGCTCACTAGTCGAGTGACCCTGCGCCGAAAATGTACCGGGGCTAAAACAATTTACCGAAGCTGTGGATACCTTTATAGGTATGGTAGGAGAGCGTTCTATGTGTGAGAAGGTGTACCGTGAGGAGCGCTGGAACGCATAGAAGTGAGAATGCCGGTATGAGTAGCGAAAGACAGGTGAGAATCCTGTCCACCGTAAGACTAAGGTTTCCAGGGGAAGGCTCGTCCGCCCTGGGTTAGTCGGGACCCTAAGGAGAGACCGAAAGGTGTATCCGATGGACAACAGGTTGATATTCCTGTACTAGAGTATGTAGTGATGGAGGGACGCAGTAGGCTAACTAAAGCAGACGATTGGAAGTGTCTGTCTAAGCAGTGAGGTGTGAATTGAGTTAAATGCTTAGTTCTATAACATTGAGCTGTGATGGGGAGCGAAGTTTAGTAGCGAAGTTAGTGACGTCACACTGCCAAGAAAAGCTTCTAGCGTTTAAACATACTCTACCCGTACCGCAAACCGACACAGGTAGTCGAGGCGAGTAGCCTCAGGTGAGCGAGAGAACTCTCGTTAAGGAACTCGGCAAAAATGACCCCGTAACTTCGGGAGAAGGGGTGCTGACTTTAGGTCAGCCGCAGTGAATAGGCCCAAGCAACTGTTTATCAAAAACACAGCTCTCTGCTAAATCGTAAGATGATGTATAGGGGGTGACGCCTGCCCGGTGCTGGAAGGTTAAGAGGAGTGCTTAGAGGTAACTCGAAGGTATGAATTGAAGCCCCAGTAAACGGCGGCCGTAACTATAACGGTCCTAAGGTAGCGAAATTCCTTGTCGGGTAAGTTCCGACCCGCACGAAAGGCGTAATGATTTGGGCACTGTCTCAACGAGAGACTCGGTGAAATTTTTAGTACCTGTGAAGATGCAGGTTACCCGCGACAGGACGGAAAGACCCCATGGAGCTTTTACTGCAGTTTGATATTGAGTGTCTGTACCACATGTACAGGATAGGTAGGAGTCTATGAGATCGGGACGCCAGTTTCGAAGGAGACGTTGTTGGGATACTACCCTTGTGTTATGGCCACTCTAACCCGGATAGGTGATCCCTATCGGAGACAGTGTCTGACGGGCAGTTTGACTGGGGCGGTCGCCTCCTAAAAGGTAACGGAGGCGCCCAAAGGTTCCCTCAGAATGGTTGGAAATCATTCGCAGAGTGTAAAGGTATAAGGGAGCTTGACTGCGAGAGCTACAACTCGAGCAGGGACGAAAAGTCGGGCTTAGTGATCCGGTGGTTCCGTATGGAAGGGCCATCGCTCAACGGATAAAAGCTACCCTGGGGATAACAGGCTTATCTCCCCCAAGAGTTCACATCGACGGGGAGGTTTGGCACCTCGATGTCGGCTCGTCGCATCCTGGGGCTGTAGTCGGTCCCAAGGGTTGGGCTGTTCGCCCATTAAAGCGGCACGCGAGCTGGGTTCAGAACGTCGTGAGACAGTTCGGTCCCTATCCGTCGCGGGCGTAGGAAATTTGAGAGGATCTGCTCCTAGTACGAGAGGACCAGAGTGGACTTACCGCTGGTGTACCAGTTGTCTTGCCAAAGGCATCGCTGGGTAGCTATGTAGGGAAGGGATAAACGCTGAAAGCATCTAAGTGTGAAACCCACCTCAAGATGAGATTTCCCATGATTTTATATCAGTAAGAGCCCTGAGAGATGATCAGGTAGATAGGTTAGAAGTGGAAGTGTGGCGACACATGTAGCGGACTAATACTAATAGCTCGAGGACTTATCCAAAGTAACTGAGAATACGAAAGCGTAAGGTTTTCTTGGAATTTGATAGATATTCAATTTTGAGTAGGTATTACTCAGAGTTAAGTGACGATAGCCTAGGAGATACACCTGTACCCATGCCGAACACAGAAGTTAAGCCCTAGAACGCCGGAAGTAGTTGGGGGTTGCCCCCTGTGAGATATGGAAGTCGCTTAGCTCGAGGGAGTTTAGCTCAGCTGGGAGAGCATCTGCCTTACAAGCAGAGGGTCAGCGGTTCGATCCCGTTAACTCCCATAGGTCCCGTAGTGTAGCGGTTATCACGTCGCCCTGTCACGGCGAAGATCGCGGGTTCGATTCCCGTCGGGACCGTAATAACGAAAGTTATTTGACTCGTTAGCTCAGTTGGTAGAGCAATTGACTTTTAATCAATGGGTCACTGGTTCGAGCCCAGTACGGGTCATATTTGCGGGTTTGGCGGAATTGGCAGACGCACCAGATTTAGGATCTGGCGCTTAACGGCGTGGGGGTTCAAGTCCCTTAACCCGCATAATAGAAATCAGCCGGCTTAGCTCAGTTGGTAGAGCATCTGATTTGTAATCAGAGGGTCGCGTGTTCAAGTCATGTAGCCGGCATTTTTTTTAATATAAACCAGAGTCGATGCGAACGTAGTTCAGTGGTAGAACACCACCTTGCCAAGGTGGGGGTCGCGGGTTCGAATCCCGTCGTTCGCTTAGAGAGGCCGGGGTGGCGGAACTGGCAGACGCACAGGACTTAAAAATCCTGCGATTGGTAACGATCGTACCGGTTCGATTCCGGTCCTCGGCATATATTGAAGAGCACCCTTAGCTCAACTGGATAGAGTACCTGACTACGAATCAGGCGGTTAGAGGTTCGACTCTCTAGGGTGCATTAAACATTTAACTCGGGAAGTAGCTCAGCTTGGTAGAGTACTTGGTTTGGGACCAAGGTGTCGCAGGTTCGAATCCTGTCTTCCCGATTGATGGCGGTGTAGCTCAGCTGGCTAGAGCGTCCGGTTCATACCCGGGAGGTCGGGGTTCGATCCCTTCGCCGCTATAATGATCTTGTTGGACCTTTAGCTCAGCTGGTTAGAGCTCTCGGCTCATAACCGAGTGGTCGTAGGTTCAAGTCCCTACAAGGTCCATTGTAATGATGGAGGATTACCCAAGTCCGGCTGAAGGGAACGGTCTTGAAAACCGTCAGGCGTGTAAAAGCGTGCGTGGGTTCGAATCCCACATCCTCCTTTATTTATTATTAACGCGGGATGGAGCAGCTCGGTAGCTCGTCGGGCTCATAACCCGAAGGTCGTAGGTTCAAATCCTGCTCCCGCAATATTTGGCTCGGTAGCTCAGTTGGTAGAGCAATGGATTGAAGCTCCATGTGTCGGCGGTTCGATTCCGTCTCGCGCCATTTTTTTAATAAGATACTATGCGGGTGTAGTTTAGTGGTAAAACTACAGCCTTCCAAGCTGTTGTCGCGAGTTCGATTCTCGTCACCCGCTTTGAACTTTGTTCAAATACCAAGTTTTTTACTTGGGCGCGTAGCTCAGGTGGTTAGAGCGCACGCCTGATAAGCGTGAGGTCGGTGGTTCGAGTCCACTCGTGCCCATTAATAGGAGAATTACTCAAGAGGCTGAAGAGGACGGTTTGCTAAATCGTTAGGTCGGGTAACTGGCGCAAGGGTTCGAATCCCTTATTCTCCGTAATTAAAGAGCTGTATAGCTCTTTTTTTATTGTCTTAGTCTTATATTATTCTTTTTATAACTGTTAAACATTTGATATAATGTAAGTGAAAGCACTACAATAATTAGTTAACTACCAAAGGAGTTCGTTATGGAATCTAAAGAAGATCTTTAGGAAGCTTGCTAGTTCTTTTTCATAAGTCTTTTTATGTTTGGTTGTAGTAATCATAGTTCTGAAAATTCAAGTCAGGGATCTTAGTTTATCAACAACTGTCAATCAATCAAATACTAGTGAACAAACATCCGTAGAGTCTAAGAAAAATTTTTAAAGAATTCTACAAGCCAGTTTTTTTGATAATTATCAAAAAAATTCTTTCTACACCGAAGGATGTAAATGCAATTTGCTGATCTCTATAAGAGTTTACAAGGTACTGAACGTCCCTATCAATAGTTGGTCAGTTGAAAATGCGGTTTATCAAGCTGATAAGATGAGTTTTGCCTATGCGGATCTTAATAAAGATGGTTTAGAGGAATTGTTAATAGGCGTTGAGCAATCTAATGGTGATTATTTTTATTTCGGTCTTTATTATCTTGTAAATGAGAAACCGATACTTTTAGCAGAGGGTTTTGTAGCCAGTCATGGTGGGGCTAGAAATTCTATGAATATCTATAAGGATGGAGATATCTTAGAATTAAGCTGGTCATCTGGTACAGGTGAAGGTAGGGGAGTACTTTATCATCTGAATTCTAGCCAGCAAGCAGCAAGTAAAGTTCAGGAACAGGACATTCGTGTACCAGGTAACAAAAGTTTGCATTCTGACTTTGGTAAAGCAGAGGCAGATTTAATGAATTTCAAGCAACTAGATTGGCAGAAATTTGAAAACTCTACTAGCACGACTATTTCAGGAGAAAAGCAAAAAGCTCCTTGGAATGCCAACAAATCCGCTAAATTAGAAGCTTTTATTAAAGGCTGGGGAGAAAGACTTGGTCAACCTAATTACAAAAAAGGAATTGCTGGAGGAGATGTCGGTGCAGATAATCTCTATACCTTTGGGGATGGGCCGAGTGAAAAAATAAATGCGGAATACTCGGATAATGGGTTAGGAACTGCTAAGTATCGCATCGTAGAGCGCTACAGTAATTGGGATAAATTTCCAGATGTTCATAGTTACTTCTTTGCGATTACTAACACAGGAGAAGCGATTGTCTTTCATTCACCGACAACTAATGGTGGGATTATGTACTTGAAACCAACCGAAAACACAGAAATACAAGCAGAATTCAAACGCTTGGTTGAAGAAGACTAGAAAAATGAAGAATTTGGTCTTGGCTAAGCTCTTTTTATAAAAATCTCTTTTTTCATTTTTATATTCTTTGATTATTTAATTGTATGCTAGTGTTATATAAGAACGTAAAGCATTATTTGACGATGACTCTATAATTCAGGGGAATAGAATATATGACAAAAATTGTGAAGTTTCATAGTATTTACTATAGATTTGTTCTTTTTTTATAGTTATTTTTATATCTTTTGGGTGTTCATCAAATTTTTGGTCGAGGAATTCAAACAGTTAATATTTTTTTGATTACGCCTTCAGCTTCCATCAGACACAGTTAGGGTATTTTCCTTCTTTTATTGCTTTTACTTGGTATCGGCATAAATTTTCTTTTTCCTTGGAAATTTTTATATTACACAGGATGGTATTTACCTTAGAAGATTAGCTTTATTTGTTCCTTGGAGTGCTATTAGTGGCGTTTCGCATATTTGGATTAATAAGTCAAGTAATTTTTAGTAGTGGGATTAATTTTTTTATAACAGTAAATGTTTAGTTTTTTTATCGTCATGATTACAAGCCAATTTGTATCTATAATATTTCTTTATTGGCTTTATTTGCTGTCAAACTCTTTAATCCTCAGATCAAGACGAATATCTTATCAGCTAGTTTTGCTACGGGCTTTTAATATTCTATTGAATACATCAATTGTCTTTTATCTTTACTTTCTTGACTTAATAACTCTTAGTTTTTAGTTCTTTTTTACTTTTTTTGCTTACTCTATTTTATAAAAATTTTTTTATCATTCCCTTATGGTTGGTTTATAGTCAAAATTGTAAGTATGGTCCTTATCTGGGACATAGTAATTTCTTTAAGAGGAATGCTTCAGATGTGATTCATGTTTAATTTTTATAAAAATGATGACTTTCTACTTTTTTTGGTAGGAAGTTTTTATTATTTCTATATCGAAATAATTGACAACTGTAATTTAGAGTGTTACAATAGTTAAAAACTTTGATATAGAATAAAAAAGGAGACAAAATGGACAAGATGTTAGGGGGCTACCAAGCTCTACAGATTCGATTGTTGAATGGGCGTATCTTTCAAAAACTCTTGAGCAAGGAACCAGATGCTCAATACAGAAGTGAACAAGGGAAAATTTTAACAATTTTGTGGAAGCAAGAGTTAGGGTGTGCTACTGCGACCGATATCGCTCTTGCGACGGGTTTAGCCAATAATACATTGACCAGTATGGTTAAGAAATTGGAAGAACAAGGTTTGGTCACGATTCAACCTTGCACGCAGGATAAAAGAAAAAAATATATCTCGTTGACAGAACTCGGCTGGGCACAAAAAGAGATTGGTGACCGTGTTAGTAAAGAATTGGGTGAAATTTTCTACCAAGGTTTTTCGGATCAAGAAATCCAAGAATTTGAAGCCTATCAAGAGCGTATAATCTCAAATCTAAAAGCTAAAGAGAATGACATCTAGGGAAAGGAAGTAACAGTTATGATTGGAATTACAGGTGTAACAGGGAACTTAGGCTCCTATGTGGCTGATCTTGTCGATAAAAAAGGAATCGCTTCCGTGCATCTAGCACGAAGTCCAGAGCGTGCTAAGGTTTACGCGTCTGCGGAAATCCGTAGAATGTCGTATACCAATACTCCAGAAGTGGTTGAGGCTTTAAAGGGTATCGATATCTTGTTAATGGTTTCTGCTCGGGAAAATCCAGAGCGTGTCAAGGAGCACAAGGAGTTTTTGGATGCTGCAAAGCTAGCAGGAGTAGAGCATATCGTTTATACCTCCTTTTATGGGGCAGATGAGAAGGCAACTTTTATCTTGTCTCGAGATCATGCCCAGACGGAAGCCTATATCAAGGAGTTAGGGTTCACCTATACTTTTTAAGAGATAATTTTTACTTGGACTTCCTGATTGATATTGCGTTTGAAAATGGAGAAATTCGTGGTCCGGCTGGCAGTGGGAAGGTTTCAGCAGTTGCCCGTAAGGACACATCTAGGGTTGCAGCAGAAATTCTTTTAAATCCTAAGGAGTGGGAAAATCAAACCTTGAACTTGACTGGGCCAGAGGATCTTTCCATGGAAAAAATCGTAGCGCTTCTCTCAAAAGAGACCGGTAAGACCATCACGTATGTGGATGAATCAGTAGAAGAAGCTTATGAGTCACGGAAAAAATGGCCAGCACAAACTTGGGAGTACGATGCCTGGGTCAGCACCTATACAGCTATCAAAGTTGGGGAACAAGCTGGGGTTTCAACAGATATCGAAAAAGTGCTAGGGCATCCAGCAAGTAGCTTATTGGATATTCTTAGAGATAGAAAACTTATTGAGGAAAAAAATGATTGAATACAAACATGTAGCCTTGCGCTACACGGATAAAAATATTTTAAAAGATGTCAATCTCCGCATTGAAAATGGAGAATTTATGGTACTAGTGGGTCCTTCAGGATCTGGAAAGACCACTATGATCAAGATGATTAACCGTCTTTTGGAACCGACAGATGGCAATATCTACATGGATGGAAAACGCATCAAGGACTATGATGAACGGGAATTACGTCTTAGTACCGGCTATGTCCTCCAAGCTATTGCCCTATTTCCTAACTTGACGGTTGCGGAAAATATAGCTCTCATTCCTGAGATGAAGGGCTGGAGCAAAGAGCAAATCGCTTCTAAAACAGAAGAACTCTTGAACAAGGTAGGCCTGCCTGCTGCAGATTATGCCCATCGTTTACCAAGCGAGTTATCTGGTGGCGAGCAACAGCGGATTGGCATTGTACGAGCCATCATTGGGGAACCAAAAATCTTACTCATGGATGAGCCCTTTTCAGCCTTGGATGCTATCTCTCGCAAGCAGTTGCAAGCTCTCACCAAAGACTTGCATAAGGAGTTTGGTATGACGACTATTTTCGTTACTCATGATACGGATGAGGCCTTAAAATTAGGGGATCGAATTGCAGTTTTACAAGATGGAGAAATTCGTCAGGTGGCAGCCCCTGAAACAATTTTACAAGCGCCTGCGACAGACTTTGTAGCAAATTTGTTTGGAGGTAGACTTCATGTCTAATTTGATTTCAACCTTTCAAGAGCGATTTAGTGAATGGGTAACAGCTCTGGGACAACACTTACAATTATCTCTTTTGACCTTATTGGTTGCTATTTTTCTGACCATTCCACTTGCGGTTTATCTAAATGGACACAAAAAAGCGGCGAACTGGGTGCTACAAGTTGCGGGTATCTTCCAGACCATTCCCTCAATGGCTTTGTTGGGTCTCTTTATTCCTTTCATGGGAATTGGAACCTTACCAGCCCTCACAGCCCTTGTTATTTACGCTATTTTCCCGATTTTAGAAAATACGATTACAGCCTTGAACGGCATTGATCCTAGTCTTGAGGAGGCAGGGATTGCTTTTGGAATGACCAAGTGGGAGCGACTCAAAAAGTTTGAAATTCCACTGGCCATGCCTGTCATTGTATCGGGGGTTCGTACAGCAACTGTTATGATCATTGGGACAGCGACTTTAGCCGCTCTTGTGGGAGCTGGAGGATTGGGCTCCTTTATCCTTTTGGGAATTGATCGTCGGAATGCTAGTCTGATTTTAATCGGTGCAATCTCATCAGCCATCTTGGCCATTCTCTTTAATGTTATTCTCAAATGGTTGGAAAAGGCAAAGTTGCGTACGATTGTTGCAGCCTTTTGCTGTTATGGTGCTTGGTTTGGGAGCGAGTTATGCTCCAAGCATGATTCCTAACAAAGAGAAAGAAAATCTGGTTATAGCTGGGAAGTTGGGACCTGAGCCAGAAATTCTTATGAATATGTATAAACTTCTCATCGAGGAAAAATACGGATATGACGGTGACGGTCAAGCCTAACTTTGGGAAGACAGATTTCCTTTATCAAGCGCTGAAAAAAAGGGTGATATCGATATCTATCCAGAATTTTCTGGAACAGTGACAGAAAGTCTCCTCCAACCATCTCCACAAATTGGGCATGACCCAGAAAAGGTTTACGAGGTGGCTCGTGATGGCATTGCCAAACAGGATCAACTAGCCTTTCTTAAACCCATGGCTTATCAAAATACTTATGCTATAGCAGTTCCCAAAAAAATTGCGCAAGAATATGGGCTTAAGACGATTTCAGACTTGAAAAAAGTAGAAGGACAGCTCAAGGCGGGATTCACTCTGGAGTTTAATGACCGTGAGGATGGAAACAAGGGTTTGCAGTCTGTTTATGGATTAAATCTCAATGTAGCCACTATGGAGCCAGCTCTTCGCTACCAAGCCATCCAGTCAGGAGATATTCAAATCACAGATGCTTACTCAACGGATGCAGAAATTGCACGTTATGATTTGGTAGTTTTAGAGGATGATAAACAACTCTTCCCTCCATACCAAGGCGCTCCGCTGATGAAAGCTGAGTTACTCGAAAAACATCCTAAGTTGGAAGATATTCTTAATAAACTAGCTGGGAAAATCACCGAGAGCCAGATGAGTCAGATGAACTATCAAGTCGGAGTAGAAGGCAAGTCTGCTGAAGAAGTAGCACGGGACTTTCTCCTTCAAGAAGGAATACTTAAGCAATAATCAAAGGAGTATTAGTTTATGAGTATACAAAAAAGGATCAAAAGATCCTTTTTTATTGTACCAAGGCTAACAAGATGGTAAGCACCAGTGCAATTCCAATTCGAATCAGATGGTGGGCTGGATGGAAGTTTTCTTTTTGTTTGCCATTCCAATAGGCTCCGTAGCAAATTAATCCACAGCCAATCAGCCAAAGAGATAGTGCGATAATCGGCAAAAAGAAGTAGAGGAAGATAGATAAGGTCGCAAGGCTACTTCCGATAAGGAGAAATGTATTTCCTAGAGTGTGATTCCCTTTTTTAACTTCAGACAGAGAAGCCAATAAGTGAAGAAGAACAAAAGCAAGGGCAAAGAAAGCCGTAAAAAAGCCGAGAAGAATGGGGAAGAACATAGGGTTTCCTTTCTAAGATATGATTGCCTGAGTACTATTTTTTATGACTGATTTTATGAAGAATCATAAATGATACTACAAGATTTAAAATAATAACCAATAAGGTAAAAAGAGAGTAACCATAAAGTTTAATTGGAAATTCATTTTTTTGAGATTGCAAAGAGCAAACAAACTCGTTAAAATTCCCGTCAACAATCCAGGCACATATTTTTCGAATAACGACTGTCTGAATCAGATGTCCTAAGACATGGTAGATATAAGCGATTATGATGCTTGCGTAAATGCTATAGTTGTTAAATTGGTAACTAAGATATAGCGACATCATTAGGATCAGAAATTGCTCTAAGACAATGGCATTGAAAGCAAAAGGAGTGTAATAAGATAGGATTCGATTGTTTGGATACTGGATTGATATTTTTTTGACAAAGGATGGCATCCAAACGATTTCTTCCAGTTCGTGAAGCATGAAGAGTGATGGAAATAGAAAGTAAAATTGCATGCTGGTCATTGAAAATACTCCCTTCTAGTTCGAGCCCACTTTTAAAATCTCCAAATAAAATTGGATCACTTCTTGTTCCGTGTAGGACTTGCCTTTTTTCAACCACCAGCTGAGGGTTTCGATGAAATGGCTGACGACCAAGTGTTTGAGGTAAGAGTGAGGGAGAGTTGGATGGGACTTGATGAGTTCGTCGGCTACCATTGGGTAGACATCGTGTTCTAGTTCTTTTCGCAGTTGCCGGATAAAATAATCGTTTTTAGAGAGCAAGAGACTGGTCACATGGTCTTGATTTTTCTTGAAATGCTGAAAGATATGAGCCAGATAGTCTTGTGGTGAGAGGTGTTCAGCACGCTCAAAGAGATGGTGAAAGAGCTTTTGACAGAGTTCATCTAGCAATAATTCCTTACTCTCGTAATGGCTGTAAAAGGTCGAGCGCCCCACATCAGCAAGGTCTATGATTTCCTGAACGGTGATGGTCTCGTAGTCTTTTTGGTTGAGTAATTGTAAAAAGCAGTATAAATAGCTTTTCGAGTCTTGCTAATGCGACGATCCTGTGCTGTCATATGGACACTTAGAACAAACTGTTCAGTAACGTACACCCTAAATGGTTTGCCCCTATCCTTTCTGTTGTGAATGTTAGATAATGATAATGAACATGATGTTCATGAATCTATTATAACAAAGGATTAAGGATTATGAAGACAAAACATGCAGTTTGGTTAGCTTTTTTCTTGAATTTGAGTTATGCCATTATTGAGTTTATCGCAGGTGGGATTTTTGGATCCAGTGCAGTTCTTGCTGATTCCGTTCATGACATGGGAGATGCAATCGCAATTGGGGTATCAGCCTTTCTTGAAACAATCTCCAATCGTGAAGAAGATAGTCAATACACCCTAGGTTACAAACGGTTTAGCCTTCTAGGTGCCTTGGTAACGGCTGTGATTCTCATGACAGGCTCTGTTCTGGTTATCTTGGAAAATATAACGAAACTCTTTCATCCACAAGCGGTCAATGATGAGGGAATCCTCTGGCTAGGAATCATTGCTGTTAGCATTAATGTGCTAGCCAGTCTTGTCGTTCGTAAAGGAAAAACAAAAAACGAATCCATCCTTAGCCTACACTTTCTGGAAGATACTTTGGGTTGGGTGGCCATCATCCTAATGGCCATTGTTCTGCGATTTACCGACTGGTATATTCTGGATCCCCTCCTATCCCTTGTAATTTCCTTCTTTATTCTGTCAAAAGCCATTCCACGTTTTTGGAGCACGCTCAAGATTTTCCTCGATGCCGTGCCAGAAGGAGTGGATATCAAGCAAGTAAAAAGCGACTTGGAGCAGTTGGACCATGTTGCTAGCCTTAATCAGCTCAATCTCTGGACCATGGATGGTTTGGAGAAAAATGCCATTGTCCATGTTTGTCTAGAGCATGTTAACCACATGGAGGTTTGTAAAGAAGCGATTCGAACCTTACTCAAAGATTGTGGTTTCCAAAATATCACCATTGAGGTTGATGCAGACCTAGAAACTCACCAAGCCCATAAGCGCAATATGAAAGAGATAGAAGCAGTCCAAAACCATGGACATGAACATCATTATTAATGAGATGTAGTATAAATAAGCGAAAGCTTGATAAAGTGTATACTTAGAGTAGTTAGATACAGAGAGGAAATTTTATGAAATCAGCAGTTTATATCAAAGCAGGTCAGGTCGGTATCGAAGAAGTCAAGCGTCCAAGCATTCAAGAGGCGGATGATGTTATTATCCGTGTGGTACGTTCTTGTGTTTGTGGTTCGGACCTTTGGAGCTATCGTAATCCAGATATTAAAGCGGGTCACAAAAATAGCGGACACGAAGCGATTGGAATCGTTGAAGAAATTGGAGAAGCCATTACAACGGTCAAGCCCAGTAATTTTGTGATTGTGCCATTTACTCATGGTTGTGGAGAATGCGACGCTTGTCGTGCTGGATTTGATGGTTCTTGTGACAATCATATTGGGAAATAATCTAGGAGGAAATTTCCAGGCTGAATATCTCCGTTTCCACTACGCTAATTGGGCACTTGTGAAAATTCCTGGTCAACCTTCAGATTATAGCGAAGGCATGCTCAAGTCTCTCTTAACTCTAGCGGATGTCATGCCAACAGGCTATCATGCAGCGCGTGTGGCTAATGTGCAAAAAGGCGACAAGGTTGTCGTTATTGGGGATGGGGCTGTTGGTCAATGTGCTGTCATTGCAGCTAAGATGCGTGGCGCATCCCAAATTGTCCTTATGAGTCGCCACGAAGACCGTCAACAAATGGCCTTGGAGTCAGGCGCGACAGCAGTCGTAGCTGAGCGAGGAGAAGAAGGAATTGCCAAGGTACGTGACATTCTTGGCGGTGGAGCAGATGCAGCACTTGAGTGTGTTGGTACTGAGGCTGCTGTTGAGCAAGCACTGGGTGTACTTCATAATGGCGGTCGCATGGGATTTGTAGGAGTTCCACATTATAAGAATCGTGCACTTGGTTCAACCTTTATGCAAAATATCTCTGTTGCAGGTGGAGCAGCTTCTGCGACAACATACGATAAACAATTCTTGCTCAAAGCTGTCCTTGACGGTGATATCAATCCAGGTCGTGTCTTTACTTCAAGTTATAAACTGGAAGATATTGACCAAGCCTATAAAGATATGGATGAGCGCAAGACTATCAAGTCTATGATTGTGATGGATTAATACTCTTCGAAAATCTCTTCAAACCACGTCAGCTTCAGCTTGTCGTAGATATAGGTAACTGATATCGTCAGTCTTATCTACAACCTCAAAGCAGTGCTTTGAGCAACCTGCGGCTAGCTTCCTAGTTTGCTCTTTGATTTTCATTGAGGATAAAAAGAAAAACCTAATAGGATTTGAGAATCTCTATTAGGTTTTTTTGTGTTTAACTATTGCGCTTAATGCGAAGTACTTTCTCTTAAAGTCAGTTTGGTTCCCAGCATAGTGAGGCTTGGGATTTTACGGCCGTGAAGGACTTCTCTGTTCAGAATATCCATTCCTGTGCGTCCCATTTCTTCGGTGTAGACGGTAATACTGGAAAGTGGAGGGAACACTTGCTTGGTTAGAATGGTATCATTAAAGGAAATAATACTGACCCGCTCCGGTATGCTGATGCTGGCTTCTTGAAGGGCGCGAAGGGCACCAATGGCCAAGCTATCACTGGCTGCAAAAAGGCCTGTGGAAGCTTCTCTCCTAATTTTTCGATAGCTTCTTTCATCAAGTCGTATCCAGATTGGGCAGTAAATTGACCTTGAAAAACGAATTTCTCGTTATAAATTCCTTTTTCTTGCGTATAAAATTTGAAGTAATCTAAACGCTTGTCTGCGATAACTTCTTCTTGGTCAGTAGTAGTTTCAAGACCGGATAGAATACCAATTTTTTTAAGTCCGTGGTCTGTAAAGTAATCAACCACCTGTCTAACAGCATTATTAAAATCTGTAATGACACAGGTATGGCCCAAGGCGATGGTGTCACTATCAAGAAAAACTAGAGGTTTTTGATATTCTTCAAATGATGCAATCTGTGCTTGGCTAAATTTTCCAATACAAAGAATTCCAATGACTTCTTCGCTAAGTGTAAAAGGTTGATCATTGAAATAGCGTAAGATTTCATAATCTAATTCTTGTGCCCTATTTTCGATTCCTAGTCGAATCTGGTAGTAGTAGAGGTCTTCCAACTCACCTTGTTCGCTGACCCACTGGATAATAGCAATCTTTTGTTTCAGTTTGTGACTTTCGCCTGTTTTAAGATGTTTGGTATAACCTAGTTCTTCGGCGACAGTTAAAATACGATGTCGGGTTTCTTCTGTGACAGATAGACTCTGATCGCGATTGAGGACACGGGATACAGTTGCGATTGAGACAGAGGCTAACTGAGCAATATCTTTGAGTGTAGCCATAATTCCCCTCCTTTTTAGGTTATTATATCATATTTTTCTATCTTTTTACTCATAGTTTAGTAAAATATCGGTAAAAATGTTGACCAAAGCAAAACCCTTGGGTACAATAGAAGAAAACGATTACAAGGTAAACTTTTTTACCTAACAAATTGTCAAAGGAGAATTCATATGACACAACATCTTACTGCTGATGCACTTCGCAAGGACTTTCTTGCTGTTTTTGGTCAAGAAGCAGATCAAACTTTCTTCTCACCAGGGCGCATCAACTTGATCGGGGAACATACGGACTATAATGGTGGCCATGTTTTCCCAGCTGCTATTTCACTAGGAACTTATGGAGCAGCACGCAAGCGTGATGACCAAGTGTTGCGTTTCTACTCAGCAAACTTTGAGGACAAAGGCATTATCGAAGTGCCTCTGGCTGACCTTAAGTTTGAGAAAGAGCACAACTGGACCAACTATCCAAAAGGTGTCCTTCATTTCTTGCAAGAAGCTGGGCATGTGATTGATAAAGGTTTTGATTTTTATGTCTATGGGAATATCCCAAATGGTGCTGGTTTGTCTTCATCTGCATCCTTGGAGCTATTGACAGGTGTCGTGGCAGAATACCTCTTTGACCTAAAATTGGACCGTCTAGACTTGGTTAAAATCGGAAAATTGACAGAGAACAACTTTATTGGGGTTAACTCTGGTATTATGGATCAGTTTGCGATCGGTATGGGGGCAGACCAACGTGCTATTTACTTAGATACTAATACTCTAGAATACGACTTGGTTCCCCTTGATCTGAAGGACAATGTTGTTGTTATCATGAACACTAACAAACGCCGTGAACTAGCAGATTCTAAGTACAATGAACGCCGTGCTGAATGTGAAAAAGCAGTAGAAGAACTCCAAGTGGCCTTGGACATTCAAACCTTGGGTGAATTGGATGAATGGGCTTTTGATGAATATAGCTACCTGATCAAAGACGAAAATCGCTTGAAACGTGCGCGTCATGCAGTTCTTGAAAACCAACGTACCCTTAAAGCGCAAGCGGCTCTTCAAGCAGGAGATTTAGACAAGTTTGGTCGTTTGATGAATGCTTCTCATGTTTCACTTGAGCATGACTACGAAGTAACTGGCTTGGAATTAGATACCCTTGTTCATACAGCTTGGGCTCAAGAAGGTGTTCTCGGTGCTCGTATGACAGGAGCAGGTTTTGGTGGTTGTGCAATTGCCTTGGTTCAAAAGGATGCTGTTGAGTCCTTTAAAGAAGCTGTAGGTAAGCACTATGAAGAAATCGTTGGCTACGCTCCAAGTTTCTATATCGCTGAAGTGGCAGGTGGAACTCGCATCCTTGAATAGTCAGAAGGAGGTTTTCTAGTGACCTTAGTAGAAAATTTTGTGACCAAAGTCATTGCAGAAAGTAGCTTTGAAGAGTTGGATCGTATCTATCTGACCAATCGTGTTTTAGCACTGGTGGGAGATGGAGTTCTTGAAGTTGAGACTGACCAAGATGATTTGATTGAACTTAAAGATCAGCTTGTCGAGGAAGCCGTTCGATTGGGAACAATTGAAGATAGTCAGACTGCGCGTGAGATTCTCGGTGCTGACCTCATGGACTTGGTAACGCCTTGTCCAAGTCAGGTTAATCGTGATTTTTGGTATACCTATGCTCAGTCACCAGAGCAGGCAATTGCGGATTTCTACCAACTCAGTCAGAAGAATGATTACATCAAACTGAAGGCTATCGCAAAGAATATTGCTTATCGTGTACCATCTGACTACGGTGAACTAGAGATTACCATCAATCTCTCTAAGCCCGAAAAGGATCCAAAAGAGATTGCGGCAGCTAAGTTGGTCAAGTCGAGCAACTATCCTCAATGTCAGCTCTGTATGGAAAATGAAGGCTACCATGGTCGTGTCAATCATCCAGCTAGAAGCAATCACCGGATTATTCGTTTTGATATTTCTGGGCAGGAGTGGGGCTTCCAGTATTCGCCTTATGCTTACTTTAATGAGCACTGTATTTTCCTAGATAGCAAGCATCGTCCTATGGCCATTAGTCGCCAAAGTTTTGAACGTTTGTTAGCAATTGTGGAGCAATTTCCAGGATACTTTGCTGGTTCAAATGCTGATTTGCCAATCGTGGGTGGTTCCATCCTGACCCATGATCATTATCAAGGTGGTCGTCATGTTTTCCCAATGGAAGTGGCTCCTATTCAGAAAAACTTTACCTTTGAAGGTTTTGAAGCTGTCAAAGCAGGGATTGTTCAGTGGCCTATGTCTGTGATTCGACTAACTTCAGATTCTAAAGAGGATTTGACAGAACTAGCGGATAAAATCTTACTGGCTTGGCGTCAGTATTCTGACCCAAGCGTTCAGGTTTTGGCAGAAAGTAATGGAACACCGCATCACACTATCACACCGATTGCGCGTAAACGAGATGGACAGTTTGAGTTGGATTTGGTCTTGCGGGATAACCAAACATCTCCAGAGCATCCAGATGGTATCTATCATCCCCACAAGGATGTCCAACATATCAAGAAGGAAATATCGGCTTGATAGAGGTCATGGGCTTGGCAATTTTGCCACCACGCTTGAAGGAAGAAGTGGAGCAAGTAGCAGCTTATCTAGTCGGAGAGGATGTTTCAGTAGCAGATTATCACCAAGAATGGGCAGATGAGTTGAAAGAATCCCATCCTGGATTGACTGACAAAGACCAGGCTCTTAATATCGTCCAAGAATCTGTTGGAAAAATCTTTACTCGAGTTTTGGAAGATGCAGGAGTTTACAAGCAAACAGAAGAAGGACAAGCTGCCTTTATGCGCTTTGTAGAGCAGGTTGGTATTTTGCCCGAATAAGTACTTGTCTCTTGCGTAGAGTCTTGAAAAGTAGTATCATAGTGTCGTTTGAAATATCAGGAGGAACGTATGAAAGATTTTCACTTTGACGCTATATCTGCCTTTGAAAATTACGAAATTGAAAAAATGAGAGACGGTCACGTGGTGGTGACGACAAAAGTAGTGGACTCTTCACTCAACTACTATGGAAATGCCCATGGAGGCTATCTATTTACCCTTTGTGACCAAATCAGTGGTCTTGTGGTGATTTCGCTAGGATTAGACGGGGTGACACTCCAGTCTTCCATCAACTATCTGAAAGCTGGAAATCTAGGGGATGTTCTCACTATCAAAGGAGAATGTGTCCACCAAGGACGGACCACTTGTGTCGTCGATGTTGACATCATTAACCAAGATGGCCGAAATGTCTGCAAGGCAACCTTCACCATGTTTGTCACAGGACAACGGTCTGAAGATAGACAGGTGAGGATATAAAATAAAAAAGAGGTCTATGCCTCTTTTTTTATTACTTTTTCACTCCAATGCGTTATTATTCTATTCACTAAATCTTAAAAAATAGCCATCTGGGTCTAAAACTGCAAATTCATGAGGGTAGATATATTGTTCACCAACACGAAATTCTCTTTTAGTCAAAGGACGATGAATAGGATAGTTAGACTCGATTACTTTCTGATAGAGTCTGGGGACATCCTTGATACCAAAGGAAATATTGACACCACGCCCGAAAGGATAAGTCAGTTGGGATAATTCTTCTGCGTTGCCTTCTTCTAGCATCAGCTGGCAGTCTTCAAGCGAAAGGAAGAGAAATTTTTCCTCTGGACGCTCGTATTCGACAGAGAATCCCAATAAGTCGCAGTAGAAGTGACGCGATTTCTCGATATCCGATACGACAAATTCAGGGATGACAGCTTGATAGTCCATTCGTTTTCTCCTTAGAAATCAATCTCCAAGACAATCGGTGTATGGTCTTGGCGTGCGCCTGAGTCAATCATGTCTGACTTGGTAACCTTGTCTGCTACACGGTTACTTGTGAGCCAGTAGTCGATTCTCCAGCCTGTGTTGTTGATTTTTGAAGTCTTGCTGCGTTGTGCCCACCAAGTATAGCGTTCTGGCACATCTCCATGGATATGGCGGAAAGTATCTGTAAATCCTTTGGCTAAAAGGTTTGTAAATCCTTCACGTTCTTCGTCTGTAAATCCTGGTGAACGTCGGTTGCTGGCTGGGTTGGCAAGGTCAATTTCCTTGTTGGCAACGTTGTAGTCTCCGGTTGCTAGGACAGGTTTTTGCTTGTCTAGTTGAGCCAAGTACTCTGCATATTTGACATCCCAGACTTGACGTTCTTCCAAGCGTTTGAGGCCATCTCCAGCATTAGGAGTGTATACTTGAGTCACGAAAAATGTATCAAATTCTAAAGTGATGATGCGACCTTCAGAGTCCATGGTAGAAGGAGCACCGATTTCTGGGAAGTTGATAGTTGGAGTCAGTTCTTTCTTATAGAGGAACATAGTCCCAGCATAGCCTTTACGAGCAGGCTCTTGAGAGGAACGCCAAGTATTTTCATATCCAGGGAAGAGTTCTTCTAACACCTCGAGATGTTTTTTAGTAGGCCCTGTAGCTGAAAGCTTGGTTTCTTGGATGGCGATGATATCAGCGTCTTCGGCTACCAAGGTTTGGAGGACATCTTGTGATAATTTCGCACGCACAGAATCACTCGTGAGTGCAGCGTTTAGGGAATCAATATTCCATGAGATAAGTTTCATATTACTTCCTTTTTCATTCAGATTATAGACAATATTATACCAGAAAAGGAAGCAATTCCCCAGCGTATAGTTTGAAAAATCCAGGTCATTCCTATATAATAAAGAATGATTTATGTAAAAGAATGAAAATAAATGAAATGTTACTCCTTTGAGTATCTTTATCGCTAAATATGACAAAGTTTAAGTTAGTGTCATCACCTATGAATAGGAAAAACCTGAGGCAGTCGCCTCAGGTTTCCATTTGTTATTAGAAAGGAATACTATGTCCATCATTCAAAAACTCTGGTGGTTTTTTAAATTAGAAAAACGTCGTTACCTAGTTGGAATTGTAGCTCTGGTCTTGGTATCTGTGCTAAACCTCATCCCACCGATGGTCATGGGGCGCGTGATCGATGCCATCACTTCGGGACGATTAACACAAGATGAGCTCCTGCTTCATCTCTTTTATCTCCTGCTGGCAGCTTTCGGGATGTATTACCTGCGTTATGTTTGGCGCATGTATATCCTAGGGACCTCCTACCGACTTGGACAAATCATTCGTTCAAGACTATTTGAGCACTTTACAAGAATGTCGCCTGCTTTTTATCAGAATTATCGAACTGGGGATTTGATGGCTCACGCAACCAATGATATCAATGCCCTGACTCGTCTAGCAGGTGGTGGTGTCATGTCGGCGGTGGATGCCTCTATCACGGCCTTGGTGACTCTGCTGACTATGCTCTTTAGCATTTCTTGGCAGATGACCTTAGTTGCCATTCTCCCTTTGCCGTTTATGGCCTATGCGACTAGTCGTCTGGGGAGAAAGACCCATAAGGCTTTTGGCGAATCCCAAGCAGCCTTTCTGAACTTAACAATAAGGTTCAAGAATCTGTATCAGGTATCAAGGTAACCAAGTCCTTTGGCTATCAGTCTGATGAATTGGCATCTTTCCAGGAAGTCAATGATTTGACCTTCCAAAAAAATCTGCAAACCATGAAATATGATAGTCTCTTTGACCCGATGGTTTTGCTCTTTGTAGGTTCTTCTTATGCCTTAACTCTCTTAGTCGGTGCCTTTATGGTGCAAGCAGGACAAGTAACTGTCGGAAATCTTGTCACCTTTATCTCTTACTTGGATATGTTGGTCTGGCCCTTGATGGCGATTGGTTTCCTCTTTAATATTACTCAAAGAGGGAAGGTTTCTTATCAACGAATTGAGAGCCTCTTGTCTCAAGAGTCACCTGTCAAAGACCCAGAATCTCCACTTGAAGGGATTGAAAATGGGCGCTTGGACTATGCTATTGATCGTTTTGCCTTTGAAGACGAAGAGACGCTGAGAGATATACATTTTAGTCTCGAAAAAGGGCAAACCTTGGGCTTGGTTGGACAGACTGGTTCAGGGGGAAAACAGCTTTGATTAAATTGCTCCTACGTGAGTATGACGTTGACCAAGGAGCTATTTATCTAAATGGTCATGACATTCGTGACTATCGACTAGCTGATTTACGAAGTTTGATGGGATACGTCCCACAGGACCAATTTCTCTTTGCTAGCTCTATCCTAGATAATATCCGCTTTGGAAATCCCGACTTACCTTTCTCAGCAGTAGAAGAAGCGACAAAGTTGGCTCAAGTCTATCAAGACATTCAAGCCATGCCTGAGGGATTTGATACAGTTATCGGGGAAAAAGGTGTCAGTCTATCTGGTGGACAAAAGCAACGTCTGGCTATGAGTCGGGCTATGATTTTAAATCCTGACATCTTGATTTTAGATGATTCCTTGTCAGCTGTGGATGCTAAGACAGAGTTTGCGATTATCGATAATCTCAAGGAAACTCGCAAAGATAAAACGACTATCATCACTGCCCATCGTCTCAGTGCAGTTGTTCATGCAGATTTGATTTTGGTCATGCAGGATGGTCGCATCATTGAACGAGGTAGGCATGAAGACTTACTAGCCTTGGATGGTTGGTATGCCCAAACCTACCAGTCTCAACAGTTAGAAATGAAAGGAGAAGAAGATGCGGAATAAACAAGAACAATGGACTGTATTGAAGCGTTTGTTGTCTTATCTTAAGCCCTATAGTCTCCTCACCTTTTTAGCCCTTGCTTTTCTCCTCGCGACGACTGTTGTTAAGAGTGTTATCCCCCTGGTAGCTTCTCACTTTATCGACCAGTATCTAAACAACCTTAATCAGCTTGCTGTTACAGTTTTGTTGGTTTACTATGGTCTCTACATTCTTCAAACTATTGTCCAATATGTGGGGAATCTCCTCTTTGCGCGCGTGTCCTACAGCATCGTTAGAGATATCCGACGTGATGCCTTTGCCAATATGGAGAAGCTAGGCATGTCTTACTTTGATAAAACGCCTGCAGGCTCTATTGTCTCTCGTTTGACCAATGACACCGAGACTATCAGTGATATGTTTTCAGGGATCTTATCTAGCTTTATCTCGGCAGTCTTTATATTCGTGACGACCCTTTATACCATGTTAGTTCTGGACTATCGTCTGACTGCTTTAGTCTTGCTCTTCCTACCTTTGATTTTCCTTTTGGTCAATCTCTACCGTAAAAAATCGGTCAAGGTCATTGAAAAAACCAGAAGTCTCTTATCAGATATTAACAGTAAGCTGGCAGAAAACATCGAAGGCATTCGTATTATTCAAGCCTTTAATCAAGAAAAGCGCCTGCAAGAAGAGTTTGATGAGATAAACCAGGAGCACCTGGTCTACGCCAACCGTTCGGTAGCCCTTGACTCTCTCTTCCTACGTCCGGCCATGAGCTTATTGAAGCTATTGGGGTATGCAGTTTTGATGGCTTACTTTGGCTATCGTGGTCTCTATCTAGGCATAACGGCAGGAACCATGTATGCCTTTATCCAGTACATCAATCGCCTCTTTGATCCCCTCATCGAGGTAACACAAAACTTTTCTACCCTTCAGACATCTATGGTGTCAGCAGGTCGTGTTTTTGCACTTATCGATGAAACCAACTATGAACCGGCTCAAGAAAATGGACAAGCGGAGATTCAAGAAGGAAATATCCGTTTTGAACATGTGTCCTTCTCTTATGATGGGAAACACCAGATTCTCGATGATATTTCCTTTACGGTTAATAAAGGTGAAACCATCGCCTTTGTCGGACATACTGGCTCTGGGAAATCCTCTATCATCAATGTTCTTATGCGCTTTTATGAATTCCAGTCTGGTCGGGTTTTACTTGATGGTGTGGATATTCGTAAGTATAGTCAAGAGGAGTTGAGAAAAAATATCGGTCTGGTCCTACAGGAACCTTTCCTCTATCATGGGACCATCAAGTCCAATATCGCCATGTACCAAGATATCAGCGATGACCAGGTTAAGGCAGCAGCAGAGTTTGTGGATGCAGATTCTTTCATTCAGGACCTTCCATTAGGTTATGATGCCCCTGTGTCTGAGCGTGGTTCGAGTTTCTCTACTGGTCAACGTCAGCTTCTTGCCTTTGCTAGAACCGTTGCCAGTCAACCGAAATTCTGATTTTGGATGAAGCGACAGCCAATATCGACTCTGAAACAGAAGCCTTGGTCCAAAATTCCCTAGCCAAGATGAGACAGGGCCGGACGACCATTGCCATCGCTCATCGTCTCTCTACTATCCAAGATGCCAACTGTATCTATGTCCTTGATAAGGGACGTATTATTGAGAGTGGAACCCATGAGGAACTTTTGGCCTTGGGTGGAACCTATCACAAGATGTATAGTTTGCAGGCAGGTGCTCTTTCCTAGGGAAGAATTCCTTTAAAATACATATTTCTTGCACTGCCTCTTTCATTTTGTGGTATAATGTAGAATGTTAATAAAGATTACATATTAAAAGCAGAGGAGAATGTGCATGCTGAAATGGGATGAACTACCTCAGGAGATGCAATTGAGCGAGGTAAAACCATACTACCAGCTTGTTTCTAAAAGAAAAGGCTCTCTGATTCTCAAGCGTTGTCTAGACTTGTTTCTAGCCTTGGTCTTGTTAATCTTGACTTCACCCGTATTTCTGATTCTAAGCATTTGGATCAAGCTAGATAGCAAAGGTCCAGTTATTTACAAGCAGGTGCGGGTAACCCAGTACAACCGACATTTCAAGATTTGGAAATTCCGTACCATGGTGACGGATGCGGACAAGAAAGGAAGTTTAGTAACTTCTGCGAATGACAGCCGCATCACCAAGGTTGGAAATTTCATTCGTCGTGTTCGTTTGGATGAACTTCCGCAATTGGTCAATGTCCTCAAAGGGGAGATGTCCTTTGTGGGAACTCGTCCAGAAGTACCACGTTATACAGAGCAGTACAGCCCTGAAATGATGGCTACCTTGCTCTTGCCAGCAGGGATTACATCGCTTGCCAGCATTAACTATAAGGACGAGGATGCTATTATCAGTCAAATGACTGCAAAAGGTATGACGGTTGACCAGGCCTATGTCGAAAGAGTCCTACCAGAAAAGATGCACTATAATCTAGCCTACCTACGTGATTTTAATTTCTTCGGGGATATTAAGATCATGTTCCAGACTGTATTTGAAGTTTTAAAATAAGTAGTCGCAAGATTGAAACCAATCAAAGGAGTAAAACAATGACAAAGTATAATATTCCATTTTCACCACCTGATATTACCGAAGCTGAAATTGCTGAAGTAGCAGATACCCTCCGTTCTGGTTGGATCACAACAGGTCCAAAGACAAAAGAATTGGAGCGTCGTCTATCTGCCTATACTCAGACACCTAAGACAGTCTGCCTCAACTCTGCAACAGCAGCTCTTGAATTGATCTTGCGCGTGCTTGAAGTGGGTCCTGGCGATGAAGTTATCGTTCCAGCTATGACTTATACAGCATCATGTAGCGTTATCACTCACGTAGGTGCTACACCAGTTATGGTTGATATCCAAGGCGATACATTTGAAATGGACTATGACAAGCTTGAACAAGCAATCACTGAGAAGACTAAAGTTATCATCCCAGTAGAACTTGCAGGGATTGTCTGTGACTATGACCGTTTGTTCCAAGTTGTTGAGAAGAAACGTGGCCTCTTTACAGCTACTAGCAAGTGGCAAAAGGTATTTAATCGTATTGTTATAGTATCTGATAGTGCCCATGCTTTGGGTTCGACCTACAAAGGACAAGCAGCTGGTTCTATTGCAGACTTTACGTCCTTCTCTTTCCACGCAGTTAAGAACTTCACAACTGCTGAAGGAGGAAGTGCTACTTGGAAAGCTAATCCAGCTATTGATGATGAAGAAATGTACAAGGAATTCCAAATCCTATCTCTTCATGGTCAAACGAAGGATGCGCTAGCTAAGATGCAACTAGGTTCATGGGAATACGATATCGTAACTCCTGCCTACAAGTGCAACATGACGGATATCATGGCTTCACTTGGTCTGGTTCAGTTGGACCGTTATCCTGCTTTATTACAACGTCGTAAGGACATCGTGGAACGCTATGACCGTGGATTTGCAGGGACTCCTATTCACCCATTGGCTCATAAGACAGATACTGTTGAATCTTGTCGTCACCTCTACATCACCCATGTAGAAGGAGCAAGTCTCGAACAACGCAACCAAATCATCCAAGAATTGGCCAAAGCAGGAATTGCAAGTAACGTTCACTACAAACCGCTTCCTCTTTTGACAGCCTATAAGAATCTTGGATTTGACATGGCTGATTATCCACGAGCTTATGCTTTCTTTGTAAATGAAATTACACTACCACTTCACACGAAATTAACGGATGAAGAAGTAGACTATATCATTGAGACTTTTGTCAGAGTTTCTGAAGAAGTTCTTGCTTCTACAAAAACTAATTAAAAAAATTAGTAAAAAATGAATGAAAACGGTTGACAAAGAAAAGGCAATAACATATAATTAACTCAACAAATCAGAAAAGTAGTTATTTTTGATCTTCAGGGAGCCTGTGGTTACTGTGAACAGGTGGTTGAAACTAGTGAAATTGGGCTGATTTTAAAAGTGAATTTGAAACAATAAAAATTTGGTAGGCACACCTTACAGTGCAACTTGTTGTTAGACAAGGCAGAGATGTAAAGGGGATATTCTCTTTACAAATGAGGTGGTACCGCGTTACAAACGCCCTCACATGGAAGAAAAATCCGTGTGTGGGCTTTTTTTATCCGTCATTTTGTTTATCTTTTATTAGGGTGTTAAGTCGCTTTGATGAACTTGAGTTCTATCTACAGCTCCTTGCCTACTACTAAAAGCAAACAAAAAGCCGGATTCATACAGAAGGAGGAAAATTTTATGACAACTAAAGGATATTTTGGACAATTTGGTGGTAGTTTTGTACCAGAACCAATTCAGGCTTTATTAGATGAGTTGGAAGTGACTTTTGATAAATACAAGGATGATCCAGAATTTTTGGCAGAATATCGTCATTACTTGAAGGATTATTCAGGTCGTGAGACTCCGCTCTATTTTGCAGAAAGTTTGACGGATTATCTAGGTGGGGCTAAGATTTATCTCAAACGTGAAGATCTTAACCACCTTGGGTCACACAAACTTAACAATGTCCTTGGACAGATTCTTCTTGCTAAACGCATGGGTAAAAACGTGTGATTGCAGAGACAGGAGCTGGTCAGCACGGTGTTGCGACAGCTGCAGCGGCGGCCAAATTTGGTATGGCATGTGATGTCTACATGGGGGCAGAAGATGTGGAACGTCAACGTCTCAACGTCTTCCGTATGGAGATGATGGGAGCGACTGTTCACTCAGTTGAAACGGGAACTCGTACACTGAAGGATGCGGTTGATGCAGCCTTTGGAGCGTGGATGAACGACCTTGATGCTTTCTACGTTTTAGGTTCGGCTGTAGGTCCGCACCCTTACCCAACGATTGTTCATGAATTCCAAAAAGTAATCAGTGAAGAGTCTCGACGTCAGATCTTGGAAAAAGAAGGACGTTTGCCAGACTACGTCATTGCCTGTGTGGGTGGTGGTTCTAATGCCATCGGTGCCTTTTCACAGTATGTAGCTGATGAAGAAGTTAAATTGGTTGGGGTAGAAGCTGCTGGTCACGGTTTAGATACCGATAAACACGCGGCAACAATGACCAAGGGTAGTGTAGGAATTGTCGATGGAATGAAAACCTATGCAGTCTTTGGTGAAGATGGAAATGTTGCACCTGTTTACTCTATCTCTGCTGGTTTAGACTATCCAGGGGTTGGACCAGAACACGCCTTCTTTAAAGACTCTGGTCGTGTAGAGTATGTTGCAGCGACTGATGAAGAGGCTGTACAAGCCTTGCTCCTTCTTAGCAAGACTGAAGGAATTATCCCAGCTATTGAAAGCTCCCATGCTATCGCAGAAGCAGTCAAACGAGCACCAAAACTAAGTAAAGATGAAATTATCGTCATCAATGTCTCTGGTCGTGGAGACAAGGACGTAGCTGCTATTGCAGACTACCTTGAAGCTAAAAAATAAAAGATGGAAAAGATACAGAGATTTCTCTCACAGAGAGCTTGTGGTTGCTGAAAACAAGTAGAGAAAGCTGTAAGATTGGGTCCATCTGAAAATGAGAGAAGAAAACATGATTCTCAAGGGAGTGCCCTTTATCGCACAGCCTGTTACAAGAAGGTTCTGAGACAGGAATGAGAGATAGGAGAAATCCTATAATTGAGGTGGCACCGCGAATTTCGTCCTCACGCAAGTTATTTTGCGTGGGGATTTTTTGTAGATTCAACACGGGATTTAAGAAGAACTGAAAGGGAAATTACAATGGAACGAATCATTCATGGAGATGTTTTATCACCAATCTTGGCGTATATGCGCTTGAACGGACAACACAAGGTCATACTTGAAAGTATCCCAAGAGAAAAGGAAAATGCTCGATTTTCTATCTTGGCCTATAATCCAGTTTTTGAGATTAAGTTTGAAAATGGAGTTCTTTATCAAAATGGGCAAGTCATTGATCGTGATCCCTTGGATTTCCTTTATGAGGTGACACAAAAGAGCCAGCACCATTTAGACCTACCTTTTGGTGGTGGAGCGATTGGCTTTGTTGGTTACGACATGATTTCTCTTTACGAAGAGATTGGCCAGCTTCCTGAGGATACGATTGGGACGCCAGATATGCATTTCTTTGTTTACGAGTGTTATATGGTATTTGACCACAAGAAAGAAAAAATTCATATCATCGAGGATGCTCTTTACAGTGATCGAAACAATGAAGAACTAGAAGCAGCTTTGGATCAAGTTTTAGAGGAGTTGAAAATCCCTGCTCCAAATGAATTTGAAGACTTGGACGTTTCTCCACTTCAGTTTAGACCACATATTGCACCTCAGAAATTTGAAGAAATGGTAGAAACAACTCGCGACTTGATTCGCAATGGAGATATGTTCCAATGCGTGCTCAGTCAGCGTTTCTCAGCAGAAGTAACTGGAAATCCTTTTGACTTCTACAGAAATCTCCGAGTAACAAATCCATCAAATTACCTATACTTTTATGACTTTGGAGATTATCAAATCATCGGTGCCAGTCCTGAGAGTTTGGTTTCCGTCAAAAATGGTATCGTGACAACCAATCCAATTGCAGGTACGCGACCAAGAGGTACCAATGACGAGGAAGATGCAGCATTAGCTAGTGATCTACTTTCTGATGAAAAGGAAACGGCAGAACACCGAATGCTAGTGGACCTAGGACGCAATGATATCGGTAGAATTGCTGAAACAGCAAGTGTCCAAGTAACCAAGTATATGGAAGTGGAACTTTTCCGCTATGTCATGCATTTGACCAGCGTGGTAAAAGGACGTTTATTACCAGAATTAACTGCCATGGATGCCTTGAAAGCGACTCTTCCAGCAGGAACAGTATCGGGGGCACCAAAGATTCGGGCTATGAAACGCATTTATGAATTGGAAACAGAGAAACGAGGCGTTTATGCCGGGGCTATCGGTTATCTTTCAGCAACTGGAGATATGGACTTTGCCATTGCAATTCGAACCATGATTCTAAAAAATAAAACAGCCTATGTGCAGGCTGGAGCAGGAATTGTTTATGACTCTATCGCTCAAAACGAATACCAAGAAACGATTAATAAAGCTAAATCTATGACTAGAATGGGAGAACTAAGACCATGATTTTATTGATTGATAATTATGATTCATTTACTTATAACCTGGCTCAATACATTGGGAATTTCGCAGAAGTTCAGGTTTTGAGAAATGATGATCCAACCCTTTATGAAGAAGCTACAAAGGCAGATGGACTGGTCTTTTCTCCTGGTCCAGGTTGGCCAGCTGATGCTGGGAAGATGGAAGAAATGATTCGTGATTTTGCAGGTAAGAAACCGATTCTAGGGATTTGTTTGGGGCACCAGGCCATCGCAGAAGTCTTTGGTGGCAAGTTGGGCTTGGCTCCTAAAGTTATGCACGGTAAACAAGCCAGATTCGATTTGAGACTCCGTCAGTTCTCTATCAAGGAATCGAGGACAATCGTCCAGTCATGCGTTACCACAGTATTTTAATTGAAGAGATGCCAGAAGAGTTTGAAGTGACAGCTCGTTCGACAGATGACCAAGCCATTATGGGAATTCAACACAAAACTCTTCCGATTTATGGCTTGCAGTATCATCCAGAAAGCATTGGAACGCCAGATGGCCTATCTTCTATTCAGAATTTTATCGAGAAAATTGTAAAGTGAGGAAGACAAAATGAAAGAAATTATTGAAAAATTAGCGAACTTTGAAGATTTATCAAGTGTTGAAATGACAGATGTGATTGAACGCATCGTGACAGGGCGAGTGACAGAAGCACAAATCGCTTCACTCCTTTTAGCCCTCAAGATGAAGGGAGAAACACCTGAAGAAAGAACAGCCCTCGCTCAAGTCATGAGAGGACATGCTCAACACATTCCAACCAACATTCAAGATGCTATGGATAACTGCGGTACGGGTGGAGATAAGTCATTTAGCTTCAACATTTCTACAACTGCAGCCTTTGTCTTGGCTGGTGGTGGCATTCATATGGCCAAACATGGAAATCGTTCTATCTCTTCTAAATCTGGTTCAGCAGATGTTTTGCAAGCTTTGGGAATCAATATTGACCTCAAGCCAGCACAATTGGGTAAGGTATTTGATCAAACAGGAATCGTCTTTCTCTTTGCCAAAAACATGCACCCAGCTATGAAATATATCATGCCAGCTCGTTTGGAGTTGGGAATTCCAACTATCATGAATTTGACAGGTCCACTCATTCACCCAATGGTTTTGGAAACACAGCTTCTAGGAATTAGTCGTCCTGAACTTCTGGAAAGTACTGCTCAGGTTTTGAAAAACATGGGTCGCAAACGTGCTATTGTAGTAGCTGGCCCAGAAGGGTTGGATGAAGCTGGCTTGAATGGTACTACCAGCATTGCCCTTCTTGAAAATGGAGAAATTACTTTGTCAACTTTTACTCCAGAAGATTTGGGAATGGAACGCATTGCCATTGAGGACATTCGTGGTGGTAATGCTCATGAGAATGCAGCCATCCTTGTCAGCGTTCTTAATAACGAACCAAGTCCATTCTTGGAAACAACAGTCTTAAATGCAGGCCTAGGATTCTACGCCAATGGTAAGGTAGATAGTATCAAAGACGGAGTTGAAATGGCACGTCAAGTAATTGCCAGTGGTAAGGCCCTTGAAAAACTTCGACTATTACAGGAGTATCAAAGATGAGTCAGGAATTTTTATCACGTATCCTAGAGCAAAAGGCGCGTGAAGTTGAAACGATGGAACGAGAGGAACTTCAGCCCTTGCGAGCAAGCTATCGTTTGGCTGAATATTTGAAAAACCATCAGGATCGCTTGCAAATCATTGCAGAGGTCAAGAAGGCGAGTCCAAGTATGGGTGATATCAATCTGGATGTGGATATCGTTCAACAGGCCCAGACTTACGAGGCTAACGGCGCTGTTATGATTTCTGTTCTGACAGATGAAGTTTTCTTCAAAGGTCATTTGGATTATCTTCGTGAGATTTCCAGTCAGGTAGAGATTCCGACTTTAAACAAGGATTTTATTATTGATGAAAAGCAAATCATCCGAGCTCGCAATGCAGGTGCGACAGTTATCTTACTCATCGTAGCTGCTTTATCAGAAGAACGCCTCAAGGAACTGCATGACTATGCGACAGAGCTTGGACTAGAAGTGTTGGTGGAAACTCATAATTTAGTAGAACTAGAAGTAGCCCACCGCCTTGGAGCTCAAATTATCGGTGTGAATAATCGTAATTTGACTACCTTTGAAGTTGACTTGCAGACTAGTGTAGACTTGGCCAAACACTTCAAGGACGATTGCTTGTACATTTCTGAATCTGCTATTTTTACAGAAGCAGATGCGAAACGAGTTGCACCCTACTTTAACGGAATTTTGGTAGGAACAGCTCTCATGCAAGCGGAAGATGTCGCCCAGAGAATCAAGGAGTTGCAGATTGACAAAGGTTAAGATTTGTGGACTATCGACCAAAGAAGCGGTAGAAACAGCTGTGTCAGCAGGGGCCGACTACATCGGTTTTGTCTTTGCACCTAGTAAAAGGCAGGTGACCTTGGAACAAGCAACAGAGCTGGCTGAGATTATTCCTACAAATGTAAAAAAGGTTGGCGTGTTTGTTTCACCAAGTCGGTCAGAATTACTAGAAGCGATTGAAAAGGTTGGCTTGGATTTGGTACAGGTTCACAGTCGAGTGGCAGATGATTTGTTTGATGATTTGCCTTGTGCCAGCATTCAGGCTGTGCAGGTGGATGGAAATGGTCACGTGCCAAGTTCTCAGGCAGATTATCTACTCTTTGATGCTCCTGTGGCAGGGAGTGGCCAAACCTTTGACTGGGGGCAACTGGATACGACAGAACTAGCCCAGCCTTTCTTCATCGCAGGCGGGCTAAATGAGGACAATGTAGCAAGAGCAATTCAGCATTTCACTCCCTTTGCAGTAGATGTATCAAGCGGAGTAGAAACAGACGGACAAAAAGATCATGAAAAGATTAGAAGATTTATAGAGAGGGTTAAGCATGGTATATCAAGAACCAAATAAAGAAGGATTTTACGGGAAATTCGGTGGACGTTTTGTCCCAGAAACATTGATGACAGCAGTATTGGAGTTAGAAGAGGCTTATCGTGAAAGTCAGGCAGATCCAAGTTTCCAAGAGGAGTTAAACCAACTTTTGCACCAGTATGTAGGACGTGAAACACCTCTTTACTACGCAAAAAACTTGACCCAGCATATTGGTGGAGCCAAGATTTACCTCAAACGTGAAGACCTCAACCATACAGGTGCCCACAAGATTAACAATGCCTTGGGCCAAGTTCTTCTCGCTAAACGCATGGGCAAAAAGAAAATTATCGCTGAAACTGGTGCCGGTCAGCACGGTGTAGCAACTGCAACTGCTGCAGCCCTTTTCAACATGGAATGTACTATCTATATGGGTGAGGAAGATGTTAAACGCCAAGCCCTCAATGTCTTCCGTATGGAACTTTTGGGAGCCAAGGTGGAAGCTGTAACAGATGGTTCGCGCGTGCTCAAAGATGCGGTCAATGCAGCCCTTCGTTCATGGGTAGCCAACATCGATGATACCCACTATATCCTTGGTTCTGCCTTAGGACCCCACCCTTTCCCAGAAATTGTTCGTGACTTCCAAAGTGTTATCGGTCGAGAAGCTAAACAACAGTACCGTGACTTGACAGGGCAAGATTTGCCAGATGCTCTAGTAGCCTGTGTTGGTGGTGGTTCTAATGCTATCGGTCTCTTCCATCCATTTGTGGAAGATGAGTCAGTGGCTATGTATGGAGCTGAAGCGGCAGGACTTGGTGTGGATACAGAGCATCACGCAGCTACCTTGACCAAGGGTCGCCCAGGAGTTCTTCACGGTTCTCTCATGGATGTTCTCCAAGATGCCCATGGACAAATCTTAGAAGCCTTCTCTATCTCAGCAGGTTTGGACTACCCAGGTATCGGTCCTGAACATTCTCACTACCACGATATCAAGCGTGCGACCTATGTTCCTGTGACAGATGAGGAAGCCTTGGAAGGTTTCCAACTCCTGTCTCGTGTGGAAGGAATTATCCCTGCCTTGGAATCTAGTCACGCTATCGCTTTTGCAGTGAAATTAGCCAAAGAACTTGGTCCAGATAAGTCTATGATTGTCTGCCTATCAGGACGTGGGGACAAGGATGTAGTCCAAGTCAAGACCGCTTGGGAGCAGACGCAGCAAAGAAGGGAGAAGCTCATGCCTAAGACACTAACAGAAAAATTGAACGCTATAAAAGCGACTGGAAAAGGAATTTTTGTTCCCTATATCATGGCTGGAGACCATGAAAAAGGTTTGGATGGCCTTGCTGAAACAATTCGCTTTTTAGAAGACTTGGGTGTGTCTGCCATTGAGGTAGGAGTTCCCTTCTCGGATCCGGTTGCAGATGGTCCTGTTATCGAAGAAGCTGGCTTGCGTAGCCTAGCCCATGGGACCTCTACTCAAGCTTTAGTCGAAACCTTGAAAACCATTGAAACTAAAATTCCGCTTGTCATCATGACCTACTTTAACCCCCTCTTTCAGTACGGTGTTGAGAAATTTGTTAAAGACCTTTCTGATACAGCAGTCAAGGGCTTGATTATTCCAGACCTCCCTCATGAGCATGCTAATTTTGTAGAGCCATATTTGGAGGATACAGACATTGCCTTGATTCCCCTAGTTAGTTTGACAACAGGGATTGAGCGCCAAAAAGAGTTGATTGAAGGGGGAAGAAGGCTTCGTCTATGCTGTTGCTATTAATGGGGTGACAGGGAAGTCAGGCAATTATCGAGATGACTTGGACAAGCACTTGTCTCAACTTCATCAAGTGGCTGATATTCCAGTCTTGACAGGATTTGGTGTATCCACACAAGCTGATGTAGAACGGTTCAATGCTGTATCAGACGGTGTTATCGTCGGTTCCAAGATTGTTAAGGCTCTGCATGAAGGGCAAGTGGCAGAAATTGCTGACTTTATCCAAGAAGCAGTAGCTTACCAAAAATAATCATGCAAGCAGCAAGTAAGAGGAAAGGCACAAAAGGAAGTCTTTCCTTTTTCTTTAGCAGAAGAAAAGCTAGTATGCCGGTTGTGGAGGCAAATTGGATTAAAATCAACATTTCAGTTAGGTTAAAAATAAGGGCGCAAGAAGCAAGAAAAAGAAAATCACCTGCTCCTATGCGGATATCGATAACATGAGCAATGATTCCAAAAATCAAGAAGAAAGCCATGATTAGATTCCAACTACAGCAAATCATGAGGATTAAGTGAAAAATTAGCCAGACGATCAAGGGATATTCTTGATGACGAAGGTCATAAATTCCCAAAGTTAAGCCGGCAGTTACCAGGATGACTTGACCTAAGGTTAGAATTTCCCAAGAAAAAGCTAGAAAGAGCAGTCCAAAGCACAACTCAAAGAAAGCATACCAGAAAGGATAGTGAACCTTGCAGTAGCGACAGCGAAAGCGATGGACTACTTGAGAGACAATTGGAATCAAATCCAGAGGTCTCAAGCGAGTCTGACAAGAATCACAGTGACTTGCAGGAAATACGATGGATTGTTCAGGAAAGCGATCAATGACCAATCCAAGAAAGGAAGCAAGAATCGTTCCAACAAGAAAAAAATAAAGATGAATCATACTTATTTATTCGGAAAAAATAAGAGAAAGAGTATAATAGTTGGATGTAGGAGAAGTTTTAGGAGCAAATATGAAAATTCACTTTGAAAAAGGACTTCAGTTAGAAAATGCCAAACTCATTTGTCAGTGGTCTAATGCTTCGGGAGAAAGTTTTCAGAAGCAATGGATGGGGCCAAAGATTTCTTATCCCTTGATTGCCCAATCCTTGCAAAAGATGGAAGGGATTTTTTCCATTTTTGTTGGAGAAGAGTTTGTAGGCATCATCCAGAAAATCAAACTAGAAGATAGAAATCTTCATATTGGAAGATTTCTCATAGCTCCACAGAAGCAGGGAAAAGGAATAGGCCGAAAAGCTTTTCAATACTTTCTTCAAGAAATGTTTGAAAATGAAGAAATAGAAAGTATTTCCCTAACGGTTTTTGAGTCAAATCAAATAGCTAGAGACCTCTACCACAAAGAGGGATTTGAAATCGTTCAAATGGTTGAAGTACCTATACGAAAATACATCATGAAAAAGGTCAGATAGAACATAAATAACTTCGAGGAGCTGTCCCCTTACAATTTTTTTAATTCTCAAACTTGTTGCAGAGAAATTTTTCTTGATAAAATAGATACATGACTAGATATAAAGCAATCATTTCCTATGATGGCTACGCTTTTGCTGGTTTTCAGCGGCAACCACACGCGCGTAGTGTTCAGGAGGAAATTGAAAAAACTTTAACAAAATTAAATAAAGGACAAGCTATTACCATTCATGGCGCTGGGCGAACAGATAGTGGTGTTCATGCATTAGGTCAGGTCATCCACTTTGATCTTCCCTATCAGATGGATGAGGAAAAACTTCGTTTTGCTCTCGATACCCAAAGTCCTGAAGATATCGATGTGATTTCGATTGAGATTGTGGCCGATGATTTTCATTGCCGTTATGCTAAGCATAGCAAGACCTACGAGTTTATCGTGGATAGAGGACGTCCTAAAAATCCCATGCGTCGCCATTATGCGACTCATTATCCCTATCCACTCGATGTGGAGCGGATGCAAGAAGCTGTAAAAAAACTAGAGGGAACACATGACTTTACTGGTTTTACGGCATCAGGTACTAGTGTGGAAGACAAGGTAAGAACGATCACGGAAGCCAGTCTTAGGGTTGATGAAACAGGGCAGTTTTTGACCTTTACATTCTCTGGCAATGGTTTCCTCTATAAGCAGATTCGAAATATGGTTGGAACCCTGTTGAAAATTGGCAACAATCGTATGCCGATTGAACAGATTGACCTGATTTTGGAGAAAAAAGACAGACAGTTGGCAGGTCCAACTGCAGCACCCAATGGTTTGTATTTGAAGGAGATTCGTTATGAAGAATAATCGTATTTTAGCACTTTCAGGAAATGATATTTTTAGTGGTGGTGGACTAGCTGCTGATCTTGCAACCTATACTTTGAATGGTTTGCATGGATTTGTAGCCATGACCTGCTTGACTGCTTTGACAGAAAATGGTTTTGAAGTCTTTCCAACTGATGAAACTATTTTCCAACAACAGTTGGATAGTCTCAAGAGCGTAGACTTTGGAGGGATTAAAATTGGTCTTTTACCGACTGTTGGTGTTGCTGAGAAAGCTTTGAATTTCATCAAGGAACGATCAGGAGTTCCTGTCGTCTTGGACCCTGTTCTCGTTTGTAAGGAAACGCACGATGTTGCAGTCAGTGAGCTCTGTCAAGAGTTGATTCGCTTTTTCCCTTATATATCAGTGATTACTCCGAATCTTCCTGAGGCAGAATTGCTAGCAGGCCAAAAGATTGAAACCTTAGAAGATATGAAGTCTGCAGTTCAGAAATTACATGACTTGGGTGCGCCAGCAGTGATTATCAAGGGTGGAAATCGTCTCAGTCAGGATAAGGCTGTGGATGTCTTTTATGATGGAGAGAATTTTACCATTCTTGAAAACCCAGTCATTCAAGGACAAAATGCTGGTGCAGGATGTACCTTTGCATCAAGCATTGCTAGTCAGTTAGTCAAGGGAGAGGAACTATTACCAGCAATTGAAACTTCCAAAGCCTTTGTTTACCGTGCTATTGCACAAGCAGATCAATATGGAGTGAGACAATATGAAGCAAACCAGAACAACTAAAATCGCCCTAGTATCCATCTTAGCAGCCAGTTCGGTTGTATTAGGTTATTTTATTAAAATCCCGACCCCAACCGGAATTTTTACACTTTTGGACGTTGGAGTCTTCTTTACAGCTTTTTACTTTGGCAGTCGTGAAGGAGCCATTGTCGGAGGTTTAGCAGGATTCTTAATTGACCTCATTTCAGGTTATCCTCAGTGGATGTTTTTTAGCTTACTTAATCATGGATTGCAAGGTTATTTCGCAGGTGTTAAAGGGAAATGGCAATGGTTAGGATTAGTCTTTGCGACTATTTTCATGGTAGGGGGATACGCCCTAGCATCGGCTTGGATGAATGGTTGGGGAGCAGCTATACCAGAAATTATCCCAAATCTCCTGCAAAATATCGTTGGAATGACTTTAGGATTTCTTCTTTGTCATAGTGTAAAGAGATTCAGATAATCGTGAAAAAGGGAATCCTCTGCAGGAACTATTGAAAAAACTCTGATTATTTGCTAAAATGAAAGCTATGAAAACACTCTATGATGTGCAACAATTTCTCAAACAGTTCGGTATCATTGTCTACATGGGGAAACGTCTCTATGATATTGAGTTGATGAAGATTGAACTATCTCGAATCTATGATGCAGGCTTGATGGACAAGCTGGATTATCTTGAAGCAGAGGCTGTTCTTCGTAGAGAGCACAAACTAGAATTAGACTATTTAGAAAAAAATGGAGATTAAGTATTATGGTAACTTGGGTATTATGGGGACTTGTCGTAGCAATGTTAGCTTGGATGGGATACAACTATCTTCGCATTCGTCGAGCAGCGAAAATCGTAGACAATGCAGAGTTTGAGTCTTTGATTCGTACAGGTCAGTTGATTGATTTGCGTGATCCAGCTGACTTTCACAGAAAACATATCCTCGGAGCTCGTAATATCCCTTCAAATCAATTGAAGACAAGTCTTGCAGCGCTTCGCAAGGATAAGCCTGTACTTCTCTATGAGAACCAACGTGCGCAACGTGTGACCAATGCAGCACTGTTTTTGAAAAAACAAGGTTTCTCAGAAATCTATATCCTCTCTTATGGATTGGATTCTTGGACTGGGAAGGTGAAATCTAATTAACAATGTGAAAAAAACTTGTCACATATGTTTAATATAGAAATATGACTTTTTATAGTATAATGGTAATATAAATTTTAAGGAGTTTTTATTATGCAAGAAAAGAAAAAAGCATCGCTTGTTTTAGGTATCCTATCTATCGTCCTTGGTTTGCTATCTCCAATCGTAGGTCTTATTTTGGGTATCGTTGGACTTGTTTTGGCTAATTCGCACGAAAAACAATCTGAACTAAATTATAAAACAGAAAGAATCCTCAATATCGTAGGGATTGTCATTTCAGTCCTTAACTGGATTGCAGGAGTCATTTTGATGATGCACTAATCAGGATTCTAACAAAAAAAGCTTTATTTTTAAAGCTTTTTTATTTTATCCACTTTTCATTAAGTGGTTTTTAATCATTTTTAATTTTTTTGGTTCAGGGACAGGTTTTCATAGTTCTAAAACTTGTTACTAATAGATAAAAGCCGGTTTTTTTATGATATAATGAATGTGTAAAAAAATTTAAGGAGTTTATTGAAAAAAATGGAAGAAAAAGAAGAAAAAAATCCACTTATAGTGGGTATCCTATCTATCATTCTTAGTTTGTTATTTCCGTTGGGAGGTATTGGTTTAGGTATCGTTGGTTTATTATTTGCTAACGAACTTCAAAAAAAAGAATCTGGATTAGATTATAAAACAGAGAGAATTGTATCTATCGTAGGTATTGTTCTTTCTGCTCTTAACTGGATTATTGGAATTTTTCTTACACATGAGTTAAAGAATCTAAAAAAAGCTTTTATTTTTTTAAAAGCTTTTTTTGTTTTATCCACTTTTCGTTAAGTGGCTTTTTAATCATTTCTAGTTCTTTCTGGCTCAGGGACAGGTTTTCATAGTTCTAAAACTTGTTACCTAATAGATTAAAGCCGGTTTGTATGGTATAATGAATGCATAATAAGTTTAAGGAGATTTTTAGAGCATGCAAGAAAAAGAAAAAAAGCTTCACTTGTTTTGAGTATCCTGTCTATCATATTTGCCTTTGGATTTCCAGTGTTAAGTATTATTTTTTTGGTATTTTTTTGGTTTGGTCTTGGCTAATTCACATCAAAAAGAGTCTGGACTAGACTATAAGTCAGAAAAAAATTCTCTATTTTTAGGGATTGTGTTAGGGATTGTGATTTCTGCACTTATCTGTATCGTACTTATCTCACAACTTTCGAGAATTCATTAAAACAAAAGAGCTTTTAGTTTTAAAAGCTCTTTTGTTTTACCTACTCTTTTCTAAATATTTTTTTAATGATTTTCAATTCCTCTTGATTCAAGTGCCTGTATTGACCTTCTGCTAGGTCAGGGTCTAATAGGAAATCCCCGAACTGAACTCGTTTGAGGGCAGTGACCTTGACACCGACAGATAGGAACATTTTCTTGACCTGGTGAAATTTTCCTTCAGAAATGGTGATGGTGGCTCTACTGTGGCTAGGACTTGAGGCTAGAATTTCAAGCTGAGCAGGTTTACAGGCAGTTCCATCAAGAAAGACAATCCCATCGTTAAACTCTTGGATATGATTAGGAGTCAGTGGTCCATTGACCTCAGCTTGATAGGTTTTATCGACATGATATTGAGGATGAAGGAGTTGAAAACCTAGAGGGCCATTATCTGTTAGAAGAAGCAGCCCTGTCGTATCTCTATCCAATCGACCAATTGCGTATAGCTGATCCGACTGGAGATGTTGAGGAAGGAGGTCCATGACAGTTGGAAGTTTTTTGTCCTTACTTGCAGTTACAACACCACCTGGCTTATGGAGCATGAGATAGGTGTGCTCATATCCTTGGATTTTTCTACCTTGAAAAATCAGCTCTTGAAGACCAGTATCTATATTTTGTGCAAGGGAAGTAGCAGCTTGTCCATCTACTAAGATTTCTTTTTTGAGAAGAGCTTGTTTCATGGCTTTCCGACTGAATTTTTCCTGGGCCAATAAATTATCTAAACGCATACCAGCCTATCTTATCACAAGTCAGGATTTTTGAAAAGAAAAGTTAAGTCATGAATTTTCTTTTGAAAACATTTACACTTACTTGAGTTATGCCATTTGCTTAAAATTGTGGTATAATTGCTCAGTTAGAAAATAAATTTTTGAATATAACAGAGGAAATCATGACAAAATTAAGAGAAGATATCCGTAATATCGCGATTATCGCCCACGTCGACCACGGTAAAACGACCCTCGTTGACGAATTGTTGAAACAATCTGAAACTCTTGATGCACGTACAGAATTAGCTGAGCGTGCAATGGACTCAAACGATATTGAAAAAGAGCGTGGAATCACCATCCTTGCTAAAAATACAGCCGTTGCCTACAACGGAACTCGTATCAACATCATGGATACACCAGGACACGCGGACTTCGGTGGAGAAGTTGAGCGGATCATGAAAATGGTTGACGGTGTTGTTTGGTCGTAGATGCTTACGAAGGAACAATGCCTCAGACTCGTTTTGTTTTGAAAAAAGCCTTGGAGCAAGATCTTGTTCCGATCGTTGTGGTTAACAAAATCGATAAGCCATCAGCTCGTCCAGCAGAAGTAGTAGATGAAGTTTTGGAACTTTTCATCGAACTTGGTGCAGATGATGATCAGCTTGACTTCCCAGTAGTCTATGCTTCAGCAATCAACGGAACATCTTCATTGTCAGATGATCCAGCCGACCAAGAAAAGACTATGGCGCCAATCTTTGATACCATTATTGACCACATTCCAGCTCCAATCGATAACTCAGATGAGCCACTTCAATTCCAAGTGTCTCTTCTTGACTACAATGACTTTGTTGGTCGTATCGGTATCGGACGTGTCTTCCGTGGTACTGTTAAGGTCGGAGACCAAGTTACTCTTTCTAAATTGGATGGTACAACCAAGAACTTCCGTGTTACAAAACTCTTTGGTTTCTTTGGTTTGGAACGTCGTGAAATCCAAGAAGCTAAAGCTGGTGATTTGATTGCCGTATCAGGTATGGAAGACATCTTCGTTGGGGAAACAATCACTCCAACAGATGCAGTTGAAGCTCTTCCAGTTCTTCACATCGACGAACCTACTCTTCAAATGACCTTCTTGGTTAACAACTCACCATTTGCTGGTCGCGAAGGTAAATGGGTGACTTCTCGTAAGGTTGAAGAACGCTTGCAAGCAGAATTGCAAACAGACGTATCTCTTCGTGTAGATCCAACAGACTCACCAGATAAGTGGACAGTTTCAGGACGTGGGGAATTGCACTTGTCAATCCTCATCGAGACTATGCGTCGTGAAGGTTATGAGCTTCAAGTATCTCGTCCAGAAGTTATCGTCAAAGAAATCGATGGTGTTAAATGTGAGCCGTTTGAACGCGTGCAAATCGATACACCAGAAGAATACCAAGGTTCTGTTATCCAAAGCCTTTCTGAGCGTAAGGGTGAAATGTTGGATATGATTGCAACAGGTAATGGTCAAACTCGTTTGGTCTTCCTAGTTCCTGCGCGTGGTTTGATTGGATACTCAACTGAGTTCTTGTCAATGACTCGTGGTTACGGGATCATGAACCATACCTTCGATCAATACTTGCCATTGATTCCAGGGGAAATTGGTGGACGTCACCGTGGAGCCCTTGTTTCGATTGATGCTGGTAAGGCTACAACTTACTCTATCATGTCTATCGAAGAACGTGGTACTATCTTTGTTAACCCAGGTACTGAGGTTTACGAAGGAATGATCATCGGTGAAAACTCTCGTGAAAATGACTTGACTGTTAATATCACGAAAGCAAAACAAATGACTAACGTTCGTTCCGCTACTAAGGACCAAACAGCGGTTATCAAGACTCCTCGTATCTTGACTCTTGAAGAATCACTTGAGTTCTTGAACGACGATGAGTACATGGAAGTAACGCCTGAATCTATCCGTTTGCGTAAGCAAATCCTCAACAAGGCAGAGCGCGAAAGCAAACAAAAAGAAAAAATCAGCTGAATAAGAGCTAGAAAGAGAAAAAGATGGTCTATTTAATCATAGGGATACTCTTATTACTACTCTATGTATTTGCGACACCTCAAAGTATCAAGGGGACGGTCAATGTTGTAATATTAGTCTTTGGACTTGTTGCCCTCGTAATCTTATTGCTCTTGTCTGCCCTGCAGATTTTCCAACTTCCAGCAGAAATCTTTATTACATTGGGGATGCTAGCTCTTACTTACTTTAGTTTGAGAGATATCAGCCTCATGTCTATTCGAAAGAAGCGCGAAAATTAAATCTATTAAAAATAAAAAAACTTCTATCAGCAAATGTGTTGCCGATAGAAGTTTTTATTTGTTACTGTTATTGTCAGAATAACGGTTGTAGAAATCTACTTTTATCTGGATAAAATGTTCTAATTCACGAAAGAGTTGTAATAAGGTTGCCCGTGTCTCAAACTCCTCTCTTGTTTTAGGAAGAGAACGATTGCGAAACACTTCTAGGTAGCTCTCAATGTCGTTCAATAAGTCGTAGGCTGGATTGGTTTGACTCAATTGGCTAGCTGTTTTTGAAAAGAGCTGAGCAACAATCAAACTCTCACTAGCAGCTAGTTGGCATGTGTTAATCTGTTGAGCCATATTTCTCAAGATACGCGTTTGTCTTTGCCGCATCTCAAAGTAGTGAATATGATAATCTGTTTGGTGAAAGAGATGGTCAGAGTGATCGAGGTAAACTAACTTAAGAGCATCCTCAAGTAGTTGGTCGAGTTCATTTACAAGTTGAGCCTGATTACGGCCATTCCCTCTTTTCAGATAGTAAGAAAGCCGGAGAAGAACATCTCTGAGTTTTTCTTCAACAAGAGTATGATAATGTTGAATGTCTTTTTCACGTGAAGGCATGTAGAGATTGACCAGAAGTGCAAAGCCAGTACCTATTAAGAAGAGTAAGAGCTCATTTAGTAAAAGTGCTGGTGATGTTGTTTGTTGGATTAAGAGATGGCTGACTAGGACGCTACTAGGAGTAATTCCAATTTCCCAACCGAGTTTATAGGCTAGAGGAACATAGATTGCTAAGTAAAGTCCAAAGCTCCAGATATGATAGCCAGTCAGTTGGAAAGCTATAACACCAACTAAGAGAGCTAGAAGAGTTGAAAAGAGACGATTGCGGGCTAGCTTGATCGTGCTTCTTCGAGTATCAGAAAGACTCAAGATAGCAATGATACCAGCTGATACAGCTGACGACAAATCAAAAAAGTATGCTAGAAAACAGGCAAAACAGGTTGCCAGGACTAATTTTAAAGTACGTTGTGAGATAGACATAGAATACTTCCTTGAGATAAATGATTTAATATTTTAATGGTCGGTATGGTAAAAAAGTCTATTCCAATAGAATCATTAAGAAAATAATTAGTTCTTCTTGTAGTGGTTTGATTATAGTATAAATATGTTTTTGAAATCAAGTCAATCTATTGATAATATTGGCAGAATGAATATTTGCCAAACTGGTTCAGATATCGTTTTGTGGTATAATAATTAGAAAGGAGTTTTACATGCAAGAATTTTTTAGAAGTTATTTTAATAAGCTAGATTTAACAACGGTATTTGAGAATCTCTTAACGAAAGTGATTTCTCTTTTGATTTTATTTGTGCTATTTTACATAGCTAAAAAGCTCCTCCATACGGCTGTCAAAAAAATTGTGAAACCTTCACTTAAGTATTCAAATCGTGATGCAGGAAGACAAAAGACAATCTCTCGTTTATTAGAAAATATTTTTAATTACACTCTTTATTTCTTTTTAGTCTACTGCATTTTGTCTATCCTAGGACTACCTGTATCCAGTTTACTAGCTGGTGCTGGGATTGCTGGGGTTGCGATTGGTATGGGGGCACAAGGCTTCCTTTCAGATGTCATCAATGGTTTCTTTATCTTGTTCGAACGTCAAATTGATGTAGGAGATGAAGTAGTTCTTACAAATGGGCCGATTACGGTTTCTGGAAAGGTTGTTAGTGTTGGCATTCGAACCACTCAGCTAAGAGGTGAAGACCAGGCTCTCCACTTTGTTCCCAACCGTAATATCACTGTGGTTAGCAATTTTTCAAGAGAAGAAGAGAACTGAAATTTTACTTGATTTATGGTACAATAGAGGGAGTTTGACAGAGGAGAAATGATGGTTTTAGATAAACAATTAGGAAATGGTTGTACCTGGATAAATCTTGATATCGAAAAAATTAAAAATCTTGAAGATTTATCTGAAATTTATGGTTTGGATAAGGAAACCATCGAATATGCTCTGGATAGAAATGAACGAGCCCACATGGACTATAACCGTGAAAATGGGACTGTAACTTTTATCTACAATGTTCTGGATCTTGAGAAGGACAAGGAATACTATGAAGCCATTCCTATGACCTTTATCGTTGAAAAACAACGAATGATTACGATCAGTAACCATAAGAACGCTTATGTGATTGAACGTATGCTGACTTATCTTAAAACTCATGAAACGATTTCAATCTACAAGTTTCTCTTTGCCAGCTTAGAGCTTATCAGTAACGCTTATTATCCTGTCATCGAAGAAATGGATAAAAGTAAGGACGAAATTAGTGCCTTGCTACGTCAAACCACGACAAAGAAAAATCTCTTTGCTCTCTCTGATTTGGAGACTGGTATGGTTTACTTGACAGCTGCGGCAAAACAAAATCGACTTCTATTGGAACATATCCAAGGTCATGCTCTTTATCGGAGATTTAACGATGTCGAACGAGAGCAGTTTGATGATGCCATGATTGAAGCCCATCAGTTGGTGTCTATGACAGATTTGATTTCTCAAGTCTTACAACAACTCTCTGCTTCATACAACAACATCCTAAACAATAACCTGAATGATAGTTTGACAATTTTGACTATTATCTCCGTCTTACTAGCAGTACTTGCGGTTATTACAGGTTTCTTCGGGATGAATGTTCCTCTACCATTTACAGAAGAGCCAAATGCTTGGATTTATATCTTAATGGCTAGCTTGATTTATGGGCGGCCTTATCTCAATGGCTGAAGAAAATTACTAGAAAATAAGAGAAAAGGAGCCAAAATGGTGATTGAAAACTACATGCCAGACTTTGCTGTAGAAGCAGTTTATGATTTGACAGTCCAAAGCCTGAAAAACCAAGGGATCAAAGCTGTTTTGGTGGATTTGGACAATACTCTGATTGCTTGGAATAACCCTGACGGGACTCCAGAGATGAAACGATGGTTGCATGACCTTCGTGACGCAGGGATTCGCATTATTGTAGTCTCAAATAATTCAAAAAAACGTGTCCAACGAGCAGTTGAAAAATTTGGGATTGATTATGTCTACTGGGCTTTGAAGCCTTTTACTTTCGGGATTGATCGTGCTATGAAAGAATTTCACTATGAGAAAAATGAAGTCGTCATGGTTGGGGATCAGCTCATGACAGATATTCGTGCAGCTCACCGTGCAGGAATTCGCTCGATTTTAGTTAAACCCTTGGTGCAGCACGATTCCATCAAAACGCAAATCAACCGCGCTCGTGAGCGCCGTGTTATGAAACAAATCACTGAAAAGTACGGGCCTATCACATATAAAAAAGGAATCTAACTATGGAAGAAATTCTCTGTATTGGCTGTGGAGCAACCATTCAGACGACAGATAAGAACGGTCTAGGCTTTACGCCTCAGTCAGCACTCGAAAAAGGTTTGGAAACTGGTGAAGTTTATTGCCAACGTTGTTTCCGTCTTCGTCATTACAATGAAATCACAGATGTGCAACTGACGGATGATGATTTCTTAAAACTCTTGCACGAGGTGGGAGACAGTGATGCCTTGGTGGTCAATGTTATTGATATCTTTGACTTTAATGGCTCTGTTATCCCAGGTTTACCACGTTTCGTGTCAGGTAATGATGTGCTCTTGGTTGGAAATAAAAAAGATATCTTGCCTAAGTCAGTTAAACCAGGTAAGATTAGTCAATGGCTCATGGAACGTGCCCACGAAGAAGGTCTACGTCCTGTTGAAGTCGTTCTGACTTCAGCCCAAAACAAGCATGCTATCAAGGAAGTCATTGATAAAATTGAGCATTATCGTAAGGGTCGTGACGTCTATGTAGTTGGGGTTACCAATGTTGGGAAATCAACTCTTATCAATGCTATTATCCAGGAAATTACGGGTGACCAGAACGTCATCACAACCTCACGTTTCCCAGGGACAACCTTGGATAAGATTGAAATTCCGCTCGATGATGGTTCTTATATCTATGATACACCGGGAATTATCCATCGTCATCAGATGGCCCACTACTTGACGGCTAAAAATCTCAAGTATGTCAGTCCTAAAAAGGAAATCAAACCTAAAACCTACCAGCTCAATCCTGAGCAAACCCTATTTTTAGGTGGCTTAGGACGCTTTGATTTCATTGCAGGAGAAAAGCAAGGATTTACAGCTTTCTTTGACAATGAACTCAAACTTCATCGTACCAAGCTTAAAGGAGCGAGTGCCTTTTACGACAAGCACCTTGGAACCCTCCTTACACCACCAAATAGCAAGGAAAAAGAAGATTTTCCAAAACTGGTCCAACATGTCTTTACTATCAAAGATAAGACAGACCTCGTTATCTCAGGACTAGGCTGGATTCGTGTAACAGGAACTGCCAAAGTAGCCGTCTGGGCCCCAGAAGGCGTCGCAGTCGTCACACGAAAAGCCATTATTTAAACATAGAAAGGAAAGGGTTGTCTTTATAAAGGTGAGTACTGCGAGCTCATAGAAGATACTTTTCGCCGTGGTGTTAGTTGGTACAAGTGATTGTACCAACTGCGGAAAATTTGAGACCTTAGGCTCAAATTTTAGTCATGAAAGTCCAGAGGATTTTGCTGACGTCCGTCACTACTTCAAAAAAGTATAAAAAGAAACTCTTTTAAATGAATTATGTCATTAACATCAAAACAACGTGCCTTCCTCAACAGCCAGGCACACACCCTCAAACCCATCATCCAAATCGGGAAGAATGGCCTCAACGACCAAATTAAAACTAGCGTCCGTCAAGCACTTGATGCTCGTGAATTGATCAAGGTTACTCTCTTGCAAAACACAGATGAAAACATCCACGAAGTAGCTGAAATCTTAGAAGAAGAGATCGGTGTGGATACAGTACAAAAGATTGGCCGTATCTTGATTTTGTATAAGCAATCAAGCAAGAAAGAAAATCGTAAGATTTCTAAAAAAGTTAAAGAAATCTAAGCACAATACTCCCAAAAACTGTATTTTACAGAAGACTAAAGGAGATTAGCCTATGGCAATCGAATTATTAACTCCCTTTACGAAAGTGGAGTTAGAGCCAGAAATCAAGGATAAAAAACGGAAACAAGTCGGTATTTTAGGTGGGAATTTTAATCCCGTTCATAATGCCCATCTGATTGTTGCAGATCAAGTACGCCAACAGTTGGGATTGGATCAGGTTCTGCTCATGCCCGAATACCAACCACCTCACGTAGATAAAAAGGAAACCATTCCTGAACACCACCGTCTCAAGATGCTTGAATTAGCTATTGATGGAATCGAAGGTTTAGCTATTGAGACGATTGAGTTAGAACGTAAGGGTATTTCCTACACTTACGACACCATGAAGCTTCTAACAGAGAAGAATCCAGATACAGATTACTATTTCATTATCGGTGCAGATATGGTAGACTATCTGCCTAAATGGTACCGAATTGATGAGTTGGTGGAACTAGTTCAGTTTGTAGGGGTTCAACGTCCGCGTTACAAGGCAGGGACTTCTTATCCAGTTATCTGGGTGGATGTACCTCTCATGGATATTTCATCCAGCATGGTGCGTGATTTCATTGCCCAAGGACGCACACCTAACTTTCTCCTACCTAAGCCAGTGCTAGACTATATCGAGAAAGAAGGACTTTACTGATGGCATACCAGGACTATATCAACTGTTCCCGTGAGGAATTATTGAAAAAAATGGCAGAGCTTCTACCTGAAAAACGCTTAACACATTGCTTGGGTGTAGAGCGTGCAGCTATAGAACTTGCAGAACGATTCGGAGTGGATGCCGAGAAAGCAGGTCTAGCAGGTCTCCTTCATGACTATGCTAAAAAGTTGTCAGACCAGGAATTTCTAGACTTGATTGACCGTTATCAGCTAGATCCTGACCTCAAAAACTGGGGCAATAATGTTTGGCATGGTATGGTCGGTATCTACAAAATTCAGGAAGATTTGAACTTGCAAGACTCTGAAATTTTGCGTGCAATAGAAATCCATACAGTAGGAGCGAGTCAGATGACGGATCTTGACAAGGTTATCTATGTGGCAGACTACATCGAGCACAATCGTGCCTTTCCAGGAGTAGATGAGGCGCGTGAAATTGCTGAACTATCACTAAATAAGGCAGTAGCTTATGAGACAGCTCACACAGTGGAGCATTTAGCTCATCAGGGATTTCCCATCTATCCCCAAACCCTTGGAACCTATAACGCCTATGTGCACTATTTGAAAGAGGACTAAATGAACGAAAAAGAATTACTAGAACTAGTCGTGAAAGCGGCTGATGAGAAACGCGCGGAGGATATCCTCGCACTTGACGTACAAGAATTGACCAGTGTGACAGACTATTTTGTTATCACTAGCTCAATGAATAGCCGTCAGTTGGATGCTATCGCTGATAATATCCGTGAAAAAGTAGCTGAAGCTGGCTTTAAAGGCAGCCATGTTGAAGGCGATGCGACTGGTGGCTGGGTCTTGCTAGACCTTGGTGGCGTTGTTGTGCATATCTTCTCAGAAGAGATGCGTGCCCACTATAACCTAGAAACTATGGCATGAGGCAGAGTCAGTAGACCTCTCAGAAACTCTGGCTTAGAAGATGAACTCAGTTGCATTCAACTGGGTTTTATTTGCTTATTTTAGAAAAATTGATTGAAAGGTAAAGGGCGAGTGGTGTTTGCCATGGACGCTCTTGGTATCATGATGATGGTGACTTATGAAACGTTTGCAGCGGTCTATGATGCAGTTATGGATGATAGTTTATACGACAAATGGACGGACTTTTCCCTCCGTCATCTACCTAAGACTAAGGAGAGAAAGAAACTCTTGGAATTGGCTTGTGGGACAGGCATCCAGTCCGTTCGCTTTTCTCAAGCAGGTTTTGATGTGACTGGGCTTGATTTAAGTGCGGATATGTTGAAGATTGCTGAGAAGAGAGCGGCTTCAGCCAAGCAAAAGATTGACTTTATTGAAGGCAATATGCTGGATTTGTCCAAGGCGGGGAAATACGATTTTGTGACTTGCTACTCGGACTCAATCTGTTACATGCAGGATGAGGTTGAAGTCGGGGATGTCTTTAAAGAAGTCTATAATGCCCTCAATGAAGATGGGGTCTTCATCTTTGATGTGCATTCGACCTACCAGACAGATGAAGTCTTCCCAGGTTATTCTTATCATGAAAATGCCGAAGACTTCGCTATGCTTTGGGATACCTATGAGGATGCAGCACCACATTCTATCGTGCATGAACTGACCTTCTTTATCAAGGAAGCGGATGGTTCCTTTAGTCGTCATGATGAAGTTCACGAAGAGCGTACTTATGAGGTCTTAACCTATGATATTTTGCTGGAACAGGCTGGCTTTAAATCCTTTAAACTCTTTGCGGACTTTGAAGACAAGGAACCAACAGAAACTAGCACCCGTTGGTTTTTGTGGCACAGAAGTAGGAGATTACCATGACCATTACAGGTATTATCGCTGAGTTCAATCCCTTTCATAATGGCCATAAATACCTGCTGGAACAGGCAGAGGGACTGAAAATCGTTGCCATGTCTGGGAATTTCATGCAGCGCGGAGAGCCTGCTATTGTGGACAAGTGGATACGAGCCCAGATGGCGCTGGAAAATGGTGCAGATTTGGTCGTAGAATTGCCCTTTTTAGTCAGTGTTCAGGCAGCGGATTTCTTTGGACAAGGAGCAGTAGATATCTTGGATCATTTGGGGATGGATACCCTAGCCTTTGGGACAGAAGAAGTTCTGGATTACCAGCAAATTGCTAACCTATATACAGAGCGTGGTCAAGAGATGGAACTCTTCATGGAAAACTTACCGGATTCTCTTTCTTACCCTCAGAAAACCCAAGCCATGTGGAAGGAATTTGCAGACCTTGATTTTTCAGGTGATACGCCCAATCATGTCCTTGCTCTTGCCTATGCCAAGGCGGTAGCAGGGCGAAAGATCAAGCTTCATCCAATTCAACGTCAGGGAGCAGGTTACCATTCTGTGGACAAGGATGTTGACTTTGCATCTGCAACAGCCCTCCGTCAGCATCAAACAGATCAGAATTTTCTAGAGCGTTTTATGCCTTCTGTTGAACTTTTTGAAAATGCTAGTAAGGTGAGTTGGGAAGATTATTTTTCACTCTTACGCTATCAAATCTTGTCAAATCCTGACCTAACTAACATTTATCAGGTCAATCAAGAAATGTCGGTGCGCATCAAGGATGCTATTAAGACAGCTCAGTCTGTGGAAGAATTAGTCGAGATAGTTGCTACCAAACGCTACACCAAAGCGCGTGTGCGACGCCTCTTGATCTATATCTTGGTACAAGCTAGAGAAAGTGACCTGCCAGAAGCCATTCATGTCCTTGGTTTTACCGAAAAAGGAAGACAACACCTTAAAACTCTTAAGGAGCAGGTTAATCTAGTTAGCCGAATCGGTAAAGAACCCTGGGATGCTATGACTCAAAAGGCAGACCAGATTTATCAACTGGGACACCCTAGTGTCGTAGAACAAAAATTTTGGCAGAGTGCCAATCAGAATCGAATCGAACTAAGTCTACTGAAAGGTAGGCTTTTTTTAGTTTTTTCGAATAACTAGATAGAAATGAAAAAAATCTTGTACAAGTTCCTGACAATTTTTTTCTTTTTTCGTGTATAATAGTGGAAAAGAGGTAAAACGAGGTATGGTTATGGAAGCAGTTCTTTATTCAACATTCCGAAATCATTTAAAAGACTACATGAAGAAGGTAAACGATGAGTTTGAGCCTTTGACAGTAGTCAATAAAAATCCAGATGAAGATATTGTAGTCCTATCAAAGAGCGAGTGGGATAGTATTCAAGAAACTTTGAGGATTGCTCAGAATAAGGAACTTTCTGACAAGGTCTTGCGAGGAATGTCCCAAGTTCGTGCAGGGCGCACGCAGGTCCATGTTATTGAGGAGTGAGAAATGCTACTCAAGTTTACAGAAGATGCCTGGGCGGATTATTGCTACTGGCAAACTCAGGACAAGAAAAACATTAAAAAGAATCAACAAACTAATCAAGGATATTCAACGTGATCCATTTACAGGAATTGGTAAACCAGAACCACTCAAATACGATTACCAAGGAGCCTGGTCACGTCGCATTGATGCAGAGAATCGCATCATCTATATGATGGATGGTGATAGCGTCGCTTTCTTATCCTTTAAAGATCATTACTAAGTCTACTGAGAGGTAGACTTTTTACTTATTTTTTTGTAAAAAAATTCTATAAAAAAATGGTTTCGTTAAAGAAGCTTATTTTAATAAGGAAAACAACAATTTAAACTCGAAAAAAATGACCAAAAATATCTTCCATTTAAGGTTTGTTAAAAAAATATTTTTTTGTGGTAAAATGTATAAGAATGCATGTCATTCAGATAAACAAATAAATTGAGGTAAAAAAACATGGAAATTATGGCGATTGTTATAGTTGTTTTTGCCGTCATCATTGGTTTAGTCATTGGATATGTCAGCATCTCAGTCAAGATGAAATCATCACAAGAGGCTGCAGAGTTGATGCTTTTAAATGCTGAACAAGAAGCAACTAATTTACGAGGACAAGCTGAGCGCGAAGCGGATTTATTAATCAATGAAGCTAAAAGCGAAAGCAAATCCCTTAAAAAAGAAGCACTATTGGAGGCTAAAGAAGAAGCCAGAAAATACCGCGAAGAAGTGGACGCTGAATTTAAGTCGGAGCGTCAAGAACTCAAGCAAATCGAAAGTCGTTTGACGGAGAGAGCTACGAGCCTTGACCGTAAAGACGATAATTTGACGAACAAAGAAAAAACACTTGAACAAAAAGAACAAAGTATTTCTGATAGAGCAAAAAACCTTGATGCACGTGAAGAGCAACTAGAGGAAATTGAAAAGCAAAAGCAAGCTGAACTTGAGCGTGTCGGAAGTCTGACTCAGTCGGAGGCAAAAGATATCATCTTAGCCCAAACAGAAGAAGACTTGACTAAGGAAATTGCTAGCCGCATTCGTGAGGCTGAGCAAGAAGTTAAGGAACGTTCTGATAAGCTTGCTAAGGATATTTTGTCCCAAGCCATGCAGAGAATTGCTGGTGAGTATGTAGCTGAGTCTACAAACTCAACCGTTCATCTGCCTGATGATACCATGAAAGGTCGTATCATTGGTCGTGAAGGTCGTAACATCCGTACCTTTGAAAGTTTGACAGGGGTTGATGTCATCATTGATGATACGCCAGAAGTGGTAACCTTGTCAGGTTTTGATCCTATCCGCCGTGAGATTGCCCGTATGACGATGGAAACCTTGCTTAAGGATGGACGTATTCACCCAGCTCGTATCGAAGAGTTGGTTGAGAAAAACCGTCAAGAAATTGATAACCGTATTCGTGAATATGGTGAAGCTGCTGCCTATGAAATTGGAGCACCAAACCTTCACCCTGACTTGATGAAAATCATGGGTCGCTTGCAGTTCCGTACTTCATACGGACAAAATGTCTTGCGTCACTCAATCGAAGTGGCTAAGTTGGCTGGTATCATGGCTAGCGAACTTGGTGAAAATGCAGCCCTCGCTCGTCGTGCAGGATTCCTCCACGATATCGGGAAAGCTATTGACCGTGAGGTGAAGGCAGCCACGTTGAGATTGGTACAGAATTGGCTCGCAAGTACAAGGAGCATCCAGTTGTGATCAATACCATTGCTAGTCACCACGGAGATGTAGAGCCTGAAAGTGTAATCGCAGTTATCGTTGCTGCGGCGGATGCTTTAAGTGCAGCCCGTCCAGGAGCTCGTAGCGAATCACTTGAAAGCTACATCAAACGTCTTCATGATTTAGAGGAAATCGCGAATAGCTTTGAAGGTGTTCAAAAATAGCTTTGCCCTTCAAGCTGGTCGTGAAATCCGCATCATGGTAAATCCCAGGGTCAAATCAAGGACGACAAGGTCACAATCTTGGCTCATAAAGTTCGTGAGAAAATCGAAAGTAATCTCGATTACCCAGGAAATATCAAGGTAACCGTGATTCGTGAACTTCGTGCAGTTGATTATGCAAAATAAATAAGAAAGAGCAGTTGAAAAATTACTGCTTTTTTGTTACACTAGATAGAAAGATTGTAGTAAGCAGAAATGCCTTCACAAAGAGAATTCTGATGAATTTTCAAGTCATTTCACAAACTATCCAAAGGAGACATCATGGCAGACCGTGGCTTACTAATCGTTTTTTCAGGTCCTTCTGGAGTTGGAAAAGGAACGGTTAGACGAGAAATTTTTGAGAGTTCTGAAAATCAATTCCAATATTCTGTATCTATGACAACGCGGGCGCAACGTCCAGGTGAAGTAGACGGTGTTGATTATTTCTTCCGCACACGTGAAGAATTTGAAGAATTAATTCGTCAAGGACAAATGTTAGAGTATGCAGAGTATGTAGGCAACTACTATGGAACTCCTCTGACTTATGTCAACGAAACTCTTGATAAGGGAATCGACGTCTTCCTTGAAATTGAAGTACAAGGGGCTCTCCAGGTCAAAAAGAAAGTTCCAGATGCAGTCTTTATCTTTTTGACACCACCAGATTTAGAAGAATTGCAAGACCGTCTTGTAGGCCGTGGTACAGATAGTGCAGAAGTGATTGCTCAGCGTATCGAAAAAGCCAAAGAAGAAATTGCTTTGATGCGTGAGTATGACTATGCTATTGTCAATGACCATGTTCCTCTTGCCGCAGAACGTGTCAAACGTGTGATTGAAGCTGAACATTTCCGTGTCGATCGTGTTATCGGTCACTATCAGGATATGCTACCAAAGTCTCCGACTATTCGATAAACTATAGAAAACAGGTACAAACAAATGATGCTTAAACCCTCTATTGATACCTTGCTTGACAAGGTACCATCAAAATATTCACTCGTCATCTTGGAAGCAAAACGTGCTCACGAATTAGAAGCTGGAGCACCTCCAACTCAAGAATTCAAATCTGTAAAATCTACGCTTCGTGCCTTGGAAGAGATTGAATCTGGAAATGTAACTATCCACCCAGATCCAGAAGGGAAGCGCGAAGCTGTTCGTCGTCGTATTGAAGAAGAAAGACGCTTGAGAGAAGAAGAAGAAAAGAAAATCAAAGAGCAAATTGCGAAAGAAAAAGAAGAAGGCGAAAAAATTTAAGGTTGGGGGGACTCAATCTTATTTTTTCTATTGCAAGAATACTCAATCAATTGAAACGATTTAAGAAGAGAAGGAGGTGAGGATATGGCTATTGCAAAAATCATTGTAGATGTTCCTTTGATGCAGACGGACCAACCCTATAGTTACAAGATTCCTGAAGAATTTAAAGATATGTTGGAAGTCGGCATGCGAGTCCACGTTCCATTTGGGAAGGCTAATCGCTTGATTCAAGGGATAGTACTTGGAATGGAACAAGAAAATGATACGGAAGTGGCAGACGATGACTTGAAAGAGATTGCCGAAGTGCTGGACTTTTCTCCTGTCTTAACGGAGGAACAGCTCTGGTTAGCTGAAGAACTACGTAAGTCAGTATTCTCTTATAAAATTTCCATTCTTAAAGCTATGCTTCCGGGGTTTTTGAACTCTAGCTATGATAAGATCCTCTATCCTCTGGAAGGCTTGAGTCAGAAGGACAGAGACCGTTTGTTTGGTTCGCAGGAGTCTCTAGCATTTTCATCTCTCGACCTAGAAAAGCAAGCTGAGATGATGCGCTTGACCCGAAAAGGGCTCTTGAAGCTAGAGTATCAGGCTGTAGACCAGAAGAAAGTTAAGACGCAGTCTTGGGTTGAAGTGAATCCTGACAAATTAGAAAAGCTAGAAATCTCAAAGCGTGCCAAGAAGAAATTGGAACTGCGAGAATATTTATTAGCACATCCTGCAACAGTTCCTTTGGCTGATTTGTTAGAATATTACTCACGGGAACAAGTTAACTTCTTTGTGGAACATGGTGCTGTTACCATCGTTCAAAAGGAAGTCCAACGTTCAGCTGCCTACTTTGAAGGAATTGAATCGAATCAAGCCCTAGAGTTAAACCCAGAGCAAACAAGCCTGTGAGGCAGTTGTTGGAGCGATTGGGAAAGAACATCCTCCATTTCTTCTACAAGGAATCACAGGAAGTGGGAAAACCGAGGTTTACCTGCAGATTATCCAAGGTGCCTTGGATATGGGAAAAACAGCGATTGTTCTTGTACCAGAGATTTCTCTGACACCTCAAATGACGGAGCGCTTTATCGCTCGTTTTGGCGATAAAGTTGCCATTCTCCACTCTGGCTTGTCAAATGGTGAAAAGTACGATGAATGGCGCAAGGTGGAGCGTGGGGAAGCCCAGGTAGTTGTTGGAGCCAGATCTGCTATTTTCGCTCCATTGAAAAATCTAGGTGTTATCATTATTGATGAAGAGCACGAGGCCAGCTACAAGCAAGATAGCAATCCTCGTTACCATGCTAGAGATGTGGCTCTTTTACGAGCTCAGTACAATCAAGCAGCATTAGTCCTTGGTTCTGCAACACCGAGTCTAGAAAGCCGTGCGCGTGCTGGCAAGGGTGTTTATCAACATATCCGCCTGACGCAAAGGGCCAATCCTTTAGCCAGTATTCCTGAAGTTCAACTCATTGACTTCCGTGATTATATCGGACAAAATGAGGCGTCGAACTTCACACCACCTCTGATTGAGGCCATTCGAGATCGATTGGATAAAAAGAGCAGGTTGTTCTCATGCTCAATCGCCGTGGTTATTCAAGTTTTGTCATGTGCCGGGAATGTGGGACCGTGGATACCTGTCCGAACTGCGATATTTCCCTGACGCTGCACATGGATACCAAGACGATGAACTGTCATTATTGTGGTTTTTCTAAGGAAATCCCCCATGTCTGTCCAAACTGTCAGAGTCGCAGCATTCGTTATTACGGGACAGGGACTCAAAAGGCCTATGATGAGCTAGCAGAACTCTTTCCAGAGGCACGCATTCTACGCATGGATGTGGATACAACTCGCAAAAAGGGTAGTCACCAAGCCTTACTTGAGAAGTTTGGAAAAGGGGAAGCGGATATTTTACTTGGCACCCAGATGATTGCCAAGGGCTTGGATTTTCCAAATGTAACCCTTGTCGGTGTTCTCAATGCGGATACAGCCTTGAACCTGCCTGATTTTCGTTCTTCTGAGAGGACTTTCCAACTCTTGACCCAGGTAGCCGGTCGTGCCGGTCGCGCTGAAAAAGCAGGTCAGGTCTTGATTCAGTCCTATAATCCTCAACACTATGCCATTCGTTTTGCCAAGGAACAGGACTACGAAGGTTTTTATGCCTATGAAATGGGCATCAGACGTCAGTTGGGTTATCCACCTTATTATTTCACTATTGGGATTACCTTGTCTCATAAGAAAGAAGAAGAGGTTCTTAGAAGAGCTTATGAGGTCATGGAAATTTTGCGGTCAGGTTTGTCGGATGCTAGTATCATCCTTGGTCCAACGCCTAACCTATCGCTCGTACTCATAACCTCTATCACTACCAAATATTGATTAAATATCGTTTAGAAGATGAGTTGGCTTCGACCCTTAACCAGGTCTTGGCCTTGACACAAGAACGTGAAAACAGTGAGCTTCGTCTCAGTATTGATCACGAACCGCAGCAATTTTTGTAAAAAGGAGAAAAGATGACAAAACTAATCTTTATGGGAACGCCCGATTTTTCAGCGACCGTTTTGAAGGGACTTTTGTCAGATGATCGCTATGAAATCGTGGCCGTCGTGACTCAGCCAGATCGAGCGGTCGGTCGTAAAAAAGTCATTCAAGAAACCCCAGTGAAACAAGCAGCTAAAGAAGCAGGGCTTCCTATCTACCAACCCGAAAAATTATCAGGTAGTCCAGAAATGGAAGCTATCATGAATTTGGGAGCTGATGGGATTGTGACTGCAGCTTTTGGACAATTTCTCCCAAGTAAACTCCTTGATAGCATGGATTTTGCAGTCAACGTTCATGCTTCCCTTCTTCCTAAACACCGTGGCGGTGCTCCTATTCATTACGCCTTGATTCAAGGTGATGAGGAAGCAGGAGTAACCATTATGGAAATGGTCAAGGAAATGGATGCTGGTGATATGATTTCTCGCCGTAGCATTCCCATTACCGATGAGGACAATGTCGGAACCTTGTTTGAAAAATTGGCCATTGTTGGTCGTGATTTGCTTTTGGATACTCTACCAGCTTATATAGCTGGTGAAATTCAGCCTCAACCACAAGACCCAAGCCAGGTTACATTCTCACCAAATATCAAACCTGAGGAAGAAAAGTTGGATTGGAACAAGACCAACCGTCAACTCTTTAACCAAATCCGTGGGATGAATCCATGGCCAGTTGCTCATACCTTCCTAAAAGGAGAACGCTTCAAAATCTATGAAGCTCTGCCTGTAGAAGGGAAGGGTAATCCGGGTGAGATTATCTCCATCGGTAAGAAGGAGTTGATCGTCGCAACAGCAGAAGGAGCTCTATCTCTCAAACAGGTTCAACCAGCAGGAAAACCTAAGATGGACATTGCCTCCTTCCTTAACGGTGTGGGCCGTACCTTGGCTGTAGGAGAACGATTTGGTGACTAAAGTAGAAACGGCTAGAAACTTAGCCTTAAAGGTGCTAGAGGATGTCTTTGTCAATCAAGCTTACTCCAATATCGCCTTAAATAAACACCTCAAGGGAAGTCAACTGTCAACAGCAGACAAAGGTTTGGTGACAGAGCTTGTGTATGGAACAGTAGCACGAAAACTCACACTAGAGTGGTACATTTCCCACTTTATTGAGGATAGAGACAAGCTAGACAGCTGGCTCTATGTTCTGCTTCTCATGAGCGTCTATCAACTCCAATATCTAGATAAGCTTCCTGACCATGCAGTGGTCAATGAAGCGGTGAAAATTGCAAAAGCTCGTAAGAAAGGTAGTGAGAAACTAGTCAATGCTGTTCTGCGCCGTATCTTGCGTGAGGGTTTGCCAGATATTGCAAGTATCAAACGTAAAAATAAGCGTGATTCCATTGCTTACTCTCTTCCAGTTTGGTTGGTTTCTAAGCTCAAGGAAGAGTACGGAGAAGAGCGAGCTAAAGCGATTTGAAAGTCTATTAAAACGCAACAAAGCCAGTATACGTGTGACAGATTTGGGTCGAAAAGAGGAAATTAAAACTTTACTTGATGCAAGTGATTCGATTCTGTCAGCTGCTGGTCTGGTCAAGGAGCAAGGGCACTTTGCGGGTCATGACTTGTTTGCTGAGGGGGCTATTACCATCCAGGATGAGTCTAGTCAGCTGGTTGCACCGACACTAGATTTACAAGGAGATGAGCAGGTTTTAGATGCTTGTGCGGCTCCAGGTGGTAAGACAGCCCATATGGCTTCTTATCTAACGACAGGTCAGGTCACAGCTCTGGATCTCTACGATCATAAACTCACTTTGATAAAAGAAAATGCGGAGCGTTTAGGTGTAGAGGACCGTGTTCAAACGCAAAAACTGGATGCACGAAAAGTGCATGAGTTTTTTGGCAAGGATCAATTTGACAAGATATTGGTCGATGCCCCTTGTTCTGGTATTGGACTCTTACGTCGAAAACCAGATATCAAATACAATAAAGACACTGCTGATTTCGCGTCATTACAGGAAATTCAGTTGGAAATATTAGGTAGTGTTTGTCAAACGCTACGTAAAGGTGGTATAATAACTTATAGTACCTGCACTATTTTCTCTGAAGAGAACTTTCAAGTTGTTCAAGCGTTTTTAGAAAGTCATCCAGAGTTCGAGCAGGTTAAACTAGAACACGAATGCAAGGATATCCTGAAAGATGGTTGCATCCTCATTACTCCAGAGTTGTATGGAAGTGATGGATTCTTTATCAGCCAATTTCGCAAGATATCCGATTAGGAAGGAACTGACACAATGGAGATTTCATTATTAACAGATGTTGGTCAGAAACGTACAAATAATCAAGACTATGTTAATCACTTTGTCAACCGTGCCGGTCACACAATGATTATCTTGGCTGACGGGATGGGAGGACACCGAGCTGGTAATATTGCTAGTGAGATGGCAGTAACAGATTTGGGTGTAGCCTGGGTTGATACTCACATCGATACCGTGAATGAAGTTCGTGAATGGTTTGCTGAACATCTAGAGATTGAAAATCAAAAGATTTACCAATTAGTCGAGATGAAGCATATAAGGGGATGGGTACTACTCTAGAAGCCCTTGCAATCATTGATAATCAAGCTATCTATGCTCATATTGGCGATTCCCGTATCGGATTGGTTCGTGGTGAAGAGTACCACCAATTAACGAGTGATCATTCATTAGTCAATGAGTTACTCAAGGCAGGTCAATTAACACCTGAAGAAGCTGAAGCACATCCACAAAAAAATATCATTACCCAGTCAATCGGACAAAAAGATGAAATTCAACCTGATTTAGGAATTGTAAGCTTGGAACCGGGGGACTATATCGTTATGAACAGTGATGGTCTCACGAATATGATTTCAGGAAGTGAAATCTATGACATCGTGACAAGTGATATTTCACTTGAAGACAAGGCGGCAACCTTAGTACGTTTTGCAAACAATGCCGGAGGGCTTGATAACATTACTGTTGCCTTGATTGCGATTGAGGAGGAATCAGAATGATCCAGATCGGCAAGATATTTGCCGGACGATATCGGATTATCAAACAAATTGGCCGTGGTGGGATGGCAGATGTCTACCTAGCCAAAGATTTGATTCTGGATGGGGAAGAGGTTGCTGTAAAGGTTCTAAGAACCAACTACCAGACAGACCCTATCGCTGTTGCACGTTTTCAGCGTGAAGCACGTGCGATGGCAGACCTAGATCATCCTCATATCGTTCGAATTACGGATATCGGTGAAGAAGACGGTCAGCAGTACCTAGCTATGGAATATGTGGCTGGTCTTGACCTCAAACGCTATATCAAAGAACACTATCCTCTCTCTAACGAGGAAGCTGTTCGTATCATGGGGCAAATTCTCTTGGCTATGCGTTTGGCGCATGCAAAGGGGATTGTTCACCGTGATTTGAAACCGCAAAATATTCTCTTGACTCCTGATGGCACTGCAAAAGTTACAGACTTTGGGATTGCGGTGGCCTTTGCAGAAACAAGTTTGACACAGACCAACTCTATGTTAGGTTCTGTTCACTATCTATCACCTGAACAGGCGCGTGGTTCAAAGGCGACCATACAGAGTGATATTTATGCCATGGGGATTATTTTCTTTGAAATGTTGACCGGTCATATTCCTTATGACGGAGATAGTGCAGTTACTATTGCACTGCAGCATTTCCAAAAACCACTTCCTTCTGTCATTGCAGAAAACCCATCAGTGCCACAATCCCTGGAAAACGTAGTTATAAAAGCGACAGCTAAAAAGTTAACAGACCGTTACCAAACTGTCTCAGAGATGTATGTTGACTTATTGAGTAGTCTTTCTTATAACCGTCGCAATGAACCAAAGCTAGTATTTGAAGACACAAGTAAAGTTGATACAAAAACCTTACCGAAAATCTCACAGTCTACTTTAACAGGGATTCCTAAAGTGCAACCGAAGGAAGAGAGTCATCAGAGCCAAAAGCCGACCCAAAAGGCAACTAATAAAGAAACCGTTGCAAAACCAGTCAAGAAACGTCGTTTCAAAGCAAGATATTTTGTGCTTTTAGCTAGTTTTATACTTGTTATGGCTTCTCTATTTTGGATTGTATCGAAAACACCAGCAACTGTGGAAATTCCAAAAGTTGCAGGACAAACTGTAGCAGAAGCCAAGGAAAATCTTAAAAAAGCTAATTTTGAAATTGGCGAGGAAAAGACTGAAGCTAGTGATACTGTCGAAGAAGGTCGAGTTATCCGAACAGATCCAGATGCTGGCTCGGCACGAAAAGAAGGAACAAAAGTTAATCTTATTATCTCTTCAGGTCAGCAATCGTTTAAGATTGGAAATTATATTGGACGCAAATCTACGGACGTCATTGCAGAGTTGAAAGGGAAAAAAGTTCCTGAAAATCTCATCAAGGTTGTAGAAGAAGAATCAAGTGAAACAGAGGCAGGACTTGTTATGAGACAGAGCCTGCCAGAAGGAACCACTTATGATCTTAGTAAGGCGACAGAGATTACCTTGACAGTAGCCAAGAAGGTAACTAGCGTTCCTATGCCAATTTATATTGGATCAAGCCTTGAATTTACCAAAAATAATTTGATTCAGATAGTCGGTGTCAAAGAGGCGAATATTGAAGTGGTAGAGGTCTCTACAGCACCAGAAGGGACTATTGAGGATACTGTGGTTAGTCAAAGTCCAAAACCAGGTGAAAGTGTAGATTTGAATACAACTCGTATCAAGATTTCTATCTATAAACCGAAAATAACAACAACAAATCCTACAGTAAGCAATCCTAGTCGTGCAGAAACATCTCCACAGATTAGAGAACCACATGCTAATCAAAACACTACAACGTCAGATTTGCATTGAGGGGGATAACTAGTCAATCTTTGTCGCAGTTTTTTTGTGACAAAGATTTTTCCTTCAAATTTATGATAAAAATAGTAAGGAGTTTAAAAAGGAGGGGAACATGGACGAATCAAAAAAACTGAATGCAGTCATTGATGTCATTATGTTAGCAGGAACAATTCTGCTTCGCAATGGATCAGAAATCTATCGTGTCGAAGACACCATGATTCGAATCGCTCATTCACAAGGCATCATGGATTGTAATGTTTTGGCCATGCCTGCAGCTATTTTTTTCTCCATTGAAAATACAAATATCTCTCGAATGAAACGAGTAACCTCCTCTGCTTATAATATTGAGAAGGTGTGTGATGTCAATCAGATTTCACGGCAGCTTGTATCAGGGCAGCTTGATTTGGAGACAGCCTTTATTCAACTCAAGCAATTAAATGCTAAGGCATCTCCCTACACCAATATTCAGCTAACTGCTGCAGCGACTCTCAGTGCTCCCTTCTTCTCTATCATGTTCGGGGGTAATGTCTACGATGCCATTGGTGCAGGAGTAGCAACCATATTTGCTTTCACCTTTTCCCTTTACGTAGAAAAATTCATTCGTATTCCCTTTATGACAGCTTTTGCAGGTGCTCTTGTTTTTGGCTTGATTGCACAATTTTGGGCGCGCTATTCTGGATTGCCTTCTACAGCTGATTTGGTCATTGCAGGTGCGGTCATGCCGTTTGTACCTGGAATTGCCCTGACTAATGCCGTTAGAGATATTATGACCAATCACATTAACTCTGGTATGAGCAAGATGTTTGAATCCTTGCTAATTACCCTTGCCTTAGGGGCTGGAACATCAGTCGCCTTGGTACTCATGAACTAATATGACAGTAACAACATTTTTATTACAAGCTCTGGCAAGTTTGCTTGCCATTATTACTTTTTTAATCGTTTTAAATGTACAACGTTCCATGCTCATTCCTGGTGGAGTTTTGGGGATGTCTATATGGTTACTCTACCTGCTACTCAAGGAACCAACCAATGTCATTTTAGCAACCTTTATTGCTGCGGTGATTGGTTCTTGTATCAGCCAGATTATGAGTATCCTCTACAAAACGCCAGCAGTGGTTTTTGCCCTAGCTATTCTGGCACCACTAGTACCTGGTTATCTGTCTTATCGAACAACGTCATTCTTTGTGACAGGCGACTACGGCCATGCCATTTCTAGTGCCATGTTAGTCATGATGTTGGCTCTCGTTATCTCCATTGGAATGGCCAGTGGAACAGTTTTGTTGAAATTGTATCATTATCTCAAAAAGAATCGAGCTAGCTAAGACTCGATTTTTTCGTGGGTAGAGTGGCTGAAAGAATATGGATGCTCCGATGGAAATGAACTTGATTTGGGGAATCAAGTCTTTTTTCGCTCATTTGACTTCAATTGTGATAAAATAGAGGTGAACGAATTTTTACAATGAATGATAAAAATAGAGGTAAATATGACAATCGGTATTGATAAGATTGGTTTTGCGACCAGTCAATACGTTTTGAAATTACAAGATTTAGCAGAAACCCGAGGAATTGATCCTGAAAAATTGAGTAAAGGACTCCTTTTAAAAGAATTGAGTATCGCTCCTTTAACAGAGGATATTGTTACCTTGGCTGCTAGTGCAGGAAATTCTATCCTGACTGAAGAAGATAAGCAAGAGATTGATATGGTTATCGTAGCGACAGAATCTGGGATTGACCAGAGTAAAGCTGCAGCTGTCTTTGTACACGGTTTACTTGGAATTCAACCTTTTGCTCGTAGTTTTGAAATCAAAGAAGCTTGCTATGGTGCAACTGCGGCTCTTCACTATGCTAAGTTACACGTAGAAAATTCTCCTAAATCAAAAGTTCTGGTGCTGGCTAGTGATATTGCAAGATATGGTGTCGAAACTCCTGGAGAACCAACTCAAGGTGCAGGATGTGTTGCTATGTTGATTAGCCAAAATCCACGTGTGATGATTTTCAACAATGATAACGTTGCGCAGACTCGTGATATCATGGACTTTTGGCGTCCAAATTATTCAATGACACCATTTGTAAATGGAGTATATTCAACACAACAGTATTTGGATAGCTTAAAAACAACTTGGGAAGAGTACCAAAAGCGTTATGATTGCGACTTGAATGATTTTGAAGCTATTTGTTTCCATTTGCCATATCCAAAGCTAGCTCTCAAGGGATTGAAAAAAATTCTTGATAAATCCTTGTCTCAAGAGAAGAAGGACTTGCTTCAAAAGCACTTTGATGAATCTATTATTTATAGCCAAAAAGTTGGGAATATCTATACAGGTTCACTCTTTTTAGGCCTCTTGTCTCTTCTTGAAAATTCTGATAGTCTTAAAGCAGGGGACAAGCTAGCTCTCTATAGCTATGGTAGTGGTGCTGTATCTGAGTTCTTCAGTGTGGAATTGGTTGAAGGGTATGAACAGCAATTGCAGAAAAATCGCTTAGAATTGCTAGACCAGCGTCAAGCATTGAGCGTAGCTGATTATGAACGAATCTTCTTTGAGGAAGCCCAATTAGATGAGTCTGGATCTGCAACGATGTCAGGTTATGAAGGGCAAGACTATGCCCTTGTTGAGATTGTAGACCACCAACGTCGCTACAGCAAGGTTGAAAAATAATGAAAAAAAATTGGAATGGATTTGCTAAAAAATCAATTCAAGAGCGCCTAGAGCTTGTTAAGTCTCAGGCGCTTACTTCTATGGAAGCCCAAGAAAGTCTCGAGCAAAATGAAAATCTTAGTATAGCAGTTGCGGACCAACTGAGTGAAAATGTAGTGGGGACCTTCTCACTTCCATACTCAGTGGTGCCAGAAGTACTGGTAAACGGTCAAGAATACACCGTTCCTTATGTGACCGAAGAGCCATCTGTTGTTGCTGCAGCTAGTTTTGCAAGCAAGATTATCAAACGTGCGGGTGGTTTTATTGCTCAGGTTCATCAACGTCAAATGATTGGTCAGGTAGCTCTTTATCAGGTTTCAGATAGGGATAAAGCTTGTCAGGCTATTTTGAGTCAGAAAGCAGAGCTACTCGAACAAGCAAACCAAGCCTATCCATCTATTGTCAAACGTGGTGGTGGAGCGAGAGAGCTAAAAGTTGAGAAAATTTCTGGTGAGGCTAACTTTTTAGTGGTTTATCTCCATGTGGATACTCAGGAAGCCATGGGAGCCAATATGCTCAATACCATGCTTGAGGCTTTAAAACCTAGCTTAGAGGCTCTAAGTCAAGGGCAAAGTTTAATGGGCATTCTATCCAACTACGCGACAGACTCTCTAGTAACTGCAACTTGTCGGATTGCTTTTCGTTATTTGAGTCGCCAGAAGGATGAAGCGCGTGAACTAGCTGAAAAAATGGTTTTAGCCAGCCAGTTTGCTCAAGCAGATCCTTATCGGGCAGCTACCCACAATAAGGGAATCTTTAATGGAATCGATGCTCTCTTGATTGCGACAGGAAATGATTGGCGTGCCATCGAAGCAGGAGCGCATGCCTATGCGAGTCACGATGGAGCTTATCGAGGTCTCAGTCGTTGGACTATGGATTTGGAAACAGAAGAGCTAATAGGAGAGCTGACTATGCCGATGCCAGTTGCTACCAAGGGTGGTTCGATTGGTCTCAATCCTCGAGTCGTACTCAGTCATGAGTTGCTAGGTCATCCATCTGCCAAAGAATTGGCTCAAATTATCGTGTCAATTGGTCTTGCACAAAACTTTGCGGCTCTTAAAGCTCTTGTCAGTACAGGTATTCAGCATGGACATATGAAACTACAAGCAAAATCCTTGGCTCTTCTAGCAGGAGCCACAGAGGCTGAAGTACCTAAGTTGGTAGAAAGCTTGATTGCTGAAAAAACTTTTAATTTAGAAAAAGCCCAAACTCTTTTGAAAAACTTAAGATCATAAGAAAAACTCAGACGAAACTAGTCTGAGTTTTTTTGTGCTTAAATACTTTTTCCTGGTAAGAGACTAACTGGTAAGAAATAACCAGTTGTGGCAACCTCTTTGCCCTCGATTTTTTGAAGTAGTAAATCGACTGTCAGGCGAGCAATTTCTTCCAAGGGTTGTTTAATGGTAGTGAGGTGAGGATAGAAATTCTCGATAAAATAAGTTCCATCGTAGCCAATAACCTTAAGTTGTTCTGGAACAGAAACACCAAGTTCCTGAGCGATCTTCATCACCAAGATGGCTGTCAAATCATCCGATGCGAAAATCGCATCTGGTTTTTGTTTGGTTAGGATAGTTTTAATTTCCATTTCCTTACGAAGGGGTGAAAAGTCACTGGAAACATTGATAATAGGAGCTTTGGGTAAGATAGAAGCAAAGCCTGCATGACGAAGTCCAGTTGGTGAGTTGGAGTTGTCATTTCCTGTAATCATGATGATAGACTTGGCTCCAGTTTTAGCCAAGGTTTGAGCTGCAAGGACTCCACCAGCATAGTTATCAGAGGAAACAACAGGAATGTCCGGTGATAGGTTTCGGTCAAATGAAATAATCGGAGCGGTCACACGATTGTAATCCTCAATCCCAAGGTTATGACTTCCAGAAATAATACCGTCCACTTGATTGGCTTCCAACATTTCGATGTATTCACGTTCTTTTTCCGAATCGTGTTCACTATTACAAATGATGGTCTTGTAACCTTTTTTGAAGAGTTCGTGTTCCAATTTGTCAATCAATTCAGCGTAGAACACATGGCTGATTTTAGGGAAAATCAAACCGATTAACTTGGCTGATTTTCCTTGAAGACTTCGAGCTAAGTTATTGGGTTTATAGCCCAGCTCACGCATAGCATCATTAACCTTTTGAATGGTTTTTTCTGAAAGATAACCCTTTTTGTTGATGACACGTGAAACAGTAGTAGGGCTGACGCCAGCTAATTTTGCGACATCAGTTAGTTTTGCGACCATATTCTAATTCGTAGTATGTTCCAGTTGGGTTTCCAGATTTAATGAGGATTCCATTTTGCTCTTCGTGAGGGAAGACACGACCAGAAAATACTTTTTCTCCTTTATTAATGAAAATTTCAAAGACTGAATTATCGATGAAGATATTTACAGTAGTAGCTTGCTTGTCAATAGGACATGAGCGAGTAGTTCCAAATTCTTGAGCGTATTGCTCACCTGCTTGACTGCGGTCGACGGTTACTTGACCATTGACAAGGTCAAAATTGATAGAGAGTCCCTTGCCATCTTTATCAGCAAGAAGAACGATTTCACTTTGGCTATCAGCTTCTAGGTTAAGCTCAAGTTCGTAGCTATTCTTAGTTTCAGAACGATTTGAAGTTCCTCTTTTGAAGCACGGAGGTCCTTGATGGCTGCTACAGGATACTGATAGAGTTTGCCATCTTTAATGGTTAATTCTTTGACCAATGAGAAAGTTCCTTGGTGATCAAAGCGATCAGATGGATAAGACACATCTGGCAAACCAAGCCAACTAACAGCAAGAGCACGTCCATCAGGAGCGTTAAAAGCTTGAGTAGCATAGGCTTCAAAACCATGATCAAGATTGTGAAGTTCAGAAACATCTACCATACGAGCATTTTCTGGGTCAAAGGAAGCACCGATTTTATACATATTTGGGTAGATGTTGTCATAGTCAAGAACCTTTTTATCCAAGCCTTGCGGGCAGTAGAGAAGGACTGGCTGCTCCCCAACAAAGACTAGATTTGGGCACTCCATCATATAGGCAGTGCGGTCATTGTTGAAGTCTAAATCGCCCACTTCTTGCCAGTTTGTATAATCATTTTCGACAGCTTTGTAGAGACGGACAAACCCTTTTTTCTCCAAGTCTTGTCCACCAACGATCGCGTAGTATTGTCCTTTAAAGTTAAAAATCTGTGGATCGCGGAAGTGGTCAGTAGCATCAGCAGGTTGATCAATCAAGATTTTATCAATCTTTTCGATTTTTCCATCCTTATCCATCAAAGCACCGATTTGATAAGGGTGACGTACCCAATTTTCGTCACGAACATTTCCTGTATAAAATAAGAACAGTTGATCGCCAAACTGCATAGCAGATCCTGAGTAAGCACCATGACTATCAAGAGGGGTATCAGGCAAAATCTTGACACCAGTTTCTTTATAGTGCACCAAATCGTCACTTTCAAGCTGAACCCAAGATTTTAAACCATGAGCTGCACCAAAGGGGAAGTTTTGGTAAAAGACAACCCACTTGCCATCAAAATAAGAAAAGCCATTTGGATCGTTTAGGAGACCTTGTTTGGGTTCGATGTGATAGCTTGTATGCCATGGTGACTGCGACATATTTTCTTTGATTTGTTTTATTTCTTCTTGTGTCCAATCTTCATAGCGTCTATAACGACGCTCAGTAGTCCATTCCATTTATATTCCTCCATAAATTCTACTATCTTTATAGTAAACGTTTCCTTATAAAAAAAGCAAGTCTTTTATCATAAAATTAAGAAAAAAATGTCAAACGATTGACAGTAAATAGAAGTTAAATTTTATGAAAATCAATGAAAAATATGAAAGTTTTTGAAAAAACTTTTTAGCAAAAACCTTTTCAATAATAGGTATTTATCGAAGAAATACTATTCAAAAAAATATCAAAAACAGTCAAAAAAACAAAAAACAAATAATTTTTTTCTGCAAAACGCTTGACATATTTTTAAAACGTGATAGAATAATACTCGTAGGGCGAATAAATCGCTTTCAAACATTTTACAAAATTTTTTATAAGGAGATTTTTGCAAATGACGAATACAGAAATTGCAAAAAAAGTCATCGAAGCCTTAGGTGGACGTGAGAACGTTAATAGTGTAGCTCACTGTGCGACTCGTCTTCGCGTTATGGTTAAAGATGAAGCGAAAATTAACAAAGATGCTATCGAGAACTTGGAAAAAGTTCAAGGTGCTTTCTTTAACTCAGGTCAATACCAAATCATCTTTGGTACTGGTACAGTAAACAAGATGTACGATGAAGTCGTAGCTCTTGGTTTGCCAACTTCTACAAAATCTGAAATGAAAGCAGAAGCTGCAAAACAAGGAAATTGGTTCCAACGTGCTATCCGTACATTCGGTGACGTCTTCGTTCCAATCATTCCAGTTATCGTAGCGACTGGTCTCTTCATGGGTGTTCGTGGTCTCTTGACTGCTCTCGGAATGACACTTCCACAAGATGTGACAACTTACACTCAAATCTTGACTGACACAGCCTTTATCATCTTGCCAGGATTGGTTGTTTGGTCAACCTTCCGTGTATTCGGTGGTAACCCAGCCGTTGGTATCGTCCTTGGTATGATGCTCGTATCTGGCTCACTTCCAAATGCCTGGGCTGTTGCTTCTGGTGGGGAAGTAACTGCAATGCAGTTCTTCGGATTTATCCCAGTTGTAGGTTTGCAAGGTTCAGTTCTTCCAGCCTTCATCATCGGGGTTGTCGGAGCTAAATTTGAAAAAGCTGTTCGTAAAGTTGTTCCAGACGTTCTTGACCTCTTGGTAACACCATTCGTAACACTTTTGGTTATGTCAATTCTTGGTTTGTTTATTATCGGACCAGTCTTCCACGTTGTTGAAAACTACATCCTTCTTGGAACAAAAGCACTCCTTAACTTGCCATTCGGTCTTGGTGGTTTCTTAATCGGTGGAGTTCACCAATTAATCGTCGTATCAGGTGTTCACCACATCTTCAACTTGCTTGAAGTTCAATTGCTTGCTGCTGACCATGCTAACCCATTCAACGCTATCATTACTGCAGCTATGACTGCTCAAGGTGCTGCAACTGTTGCCGTTGGTGTGAAAACTAAAAATCCTAAACTTAAAACTCTTGCTTTCCCAGCTGCTCTTTCTGCCTTCCTAGGTATTACTGAGCCTGCTATCTTTGGGGTTAACTTGCGTTACCGTAAACCATTCTTCCTTTCATTGATTGCTGGTGCAGTCGGTGGTGGATTGGCATCAATCCTTGGACTTGCTGGTACTGGTAATGGTATCACAATCATCCCAGGTACAATGCTTTACATTGGTAATGGACAACTCCTACAATACCTTCTTATGGTAGCTGTATCATTTGCACTTGGTTTTGCTCTTACTTACATGTTTGGTTACCAAGATGAAGTAGAAGAAGTTTCAGGAGCAATTTCTGAAGCCGAAACTGACCGTTTAACAGAAGAAGCAGTAACTGGTACTCTTGCTTCACCTAGCGAAGGTGTTATCCAAACACCAATCGTTGGTGACGTTGTAGCTCTTGCTGATGTGAATGACCCAGTCTTCTCAAGCGGAGCTATGGGGCAAGGTATCGCTGTGAAACCTAGCCAAGATGTTGTGTATGCACCTGCTGATGCAGAAGTGACAATCGTCTTCCCGACAGGACACGCTTACGGTCTAAGAACTGCTAACGGTGCTGAAATCTTGATCCACGTTGGTATCGATACTGTTTCAATGAACGGTGAAGGCTTCAACCATAAAGTTGCCCAAGGTGACAAGGTTAAAGCTGGAGATGTTCTTGGAACATTTGACTCAGCTAAGATTGCTGCTGCAGGTCTTGATAACACAACAATGGTTATCGTAACAAACACTGCAGACTTTGCTTCAGTAAATCCAGTTGCTTCTGGATCAGTTGCTAAGGGAGATGCAATCATCGAAGTTAAAGCTTAATAAATCAAAAAAACGAACAAATGTCATGTTTGTTCGTTTTTGCTTGAATGGTAAAATTTACAGAGGAAAATCTAAAATATAGAGCAACTTTCCTTCTGGAAATATGCTATAATAGAAAAAACAATTACAAGAGGTTTATCATGACAAAACTATACGGAAGCTTGGAAGCGGGCGGTACAAAATTTGTCTGTGCTGTCGGTGATGAAAACTTTAACGTTGTAGAAAAAGTACAATTTCCAACAACAACTCCTATCGAGACAATCGATAAAACTATCGAGTTCTTTCAAAATTTGAGAATCTTGCAGGACTTGCCATTGGTTCATTTGGTCCTATTGATATCGATAAAAACTCAAAAACTTACGGATTTATCACAACAACTCCAAAACCTAACTGGGCAAATGTAGATTTACTTGGTGCCCTTCGTCGCTCTCTAAACGTGCCTATGTATTTCACAACAGACGTAAACAGTTCTGCTTACGGTGAAGTGGTAGCTCGTAATAATGCGGGTGGTCGTATCGAAAACTTGGTTTATTACACAATCGGTACAGGTATCGGTGCAGGTGTTATCCAACGTGGCGAGTTTATTGGCGGTGTTGGTCACCCTGAGATGGGTCATTATTATGTGGCTAGACACCCAATGGATATTGAAAAAGAATTTAAAGGTGTTTGTCCTTTCCATAATGGGTGTTTGGAAGGTTATGCAGCTGGTCCAAGTTTGGAAGCTCGTACAGGTGTTCGTGGTGAAAACATCGAACTGAACAACTCTGTATGGGATGTTCAAGCCTACTACATTGCTCAAGCTGCAGTGAATGCGACTGTAACTTTCCGTCCAGATGTCATCGTCTTTGGTGGTGGGGTTATGGCTCAACAACATATGCTTGACCGTGTACGTGAGAAATTCACATCCTTGCTCAACGGCTACCTACCAGTTCCAGATGTACGTGACTATATCGTAACTCCAGCTGTTGCTGGCAATGGTTCAGCTACACTAGGAAACTTCGTTCTTGCTAAGAGCGTTGCAAAATAAGAATATAAAAAACTCCCAACTGAGAAAGTTGGGAGTTTTGCTTTAGTCTTTTTCTATTTTGGTTTCCTGATGGAAAATATTTTGCCAAGTTTCGTGACGACGCCAGATGCTGGTATGAATGGTATCACCGACTTGGTAGCGGATGAGTTTAGTCTTTTGACTGATGGAAGTTAAATGAAGCTCCTTGATAGCAGAGGTCAATTCTTTTTCAGCCTTATAGGCTCCTTTGTCTAATTCTTGTCCGTCTTGGCGGATATAAATGAAGTCTTCTGCAAGTAACTCTTCCAGTTGATTTCCTTGGTCAATCAGTTGCTCTCTCATGAGCAATTTTTTATAGACATTATCTAGGATTTCATCCTCAGGGATTGGGGCTGGTTCGATATGAATGTCTGTATCAAAAACACCAAATTGTTCTGATAACATGGATTCGACCTGATCCGCAATTTCGTGGCTCTCGAAAACAGAGAGGTCTGGGTTCATCTCAAGAGTAATATCCAGATAAATGTTGCTACCGTAGGTACGACCGCGTTGTGATTTAACTTTGCTAATCTTAGGGATTTCCATGATAGCCTTTTGGTAATCTTCGAGTAAGTGCTCATCAAAACCATCAGAAAGACTGAAGGAAGACTCGATAAAGATATCATAGGCAGTTTTGAGGATAAAAAAGGTGATAACGATGGCAACCAACTTATCCACGAGAGGGAAGTTAAAACTGCTGGCTAGGATGGCGATAGTGGTTCCGAGTGAAGTGACCACATCTGATAGATTGTCCTTGGCAGCTGCTTTCAACGCCTTAGATTTAGACTGCTTGCTGAGGTGAGTGTTGTAGAGATAGACTCCAAACATAATCACTGCAGAGATTACTCCCAGAATCGCCCCAAGTGGGTCAATCACAGTTTCTTCGCGACTGATAATCTTTTGAATCGTATCGCGTAAGACATCAAAACCAACATAGAACATGATGATAGAGGTGATAAGACTTGCTAGGTCCTCGATTTTCCAGTGACCGAAGCGATGATCTCTATCTGCGGGTTGGCGAGCCAAACGAATCCCGATGAGAAGGGCCACGTTTCCAACAATATCTGAAACGTTGTTAAAACCATCAGCTACCAAACTGGATGAATGGAGGAGGTGTCCGGTCGCTAGCTTAGCTGCAGATAAGAATAGATAGGTCAAAATGCTGATAATGGCACCACGCTCAGCCAATTTTAAGTTTGAAACCGATTGATTCATCTAACTCCCCTTCTAGCATTTTAGTATTCTTTCATTATACTGGTTTTCCAAGGAAAATTCAAATGGAGGGGATGGGGAGTTTTGCATTGATTCAACAGATTTTTTGATTGAAATATGATAGAATATAAAGTAATCATAATTTTAGAGAGAGTTTTCCATGACCCATAAACAAATCACAGATAGAATGATTCGAATTGGTCTGATTGTGCTACCATTTTTTATTTTTTATGGATATAGATTGATGAAAGGCTTTGAATATCCAGTCGTAGATGATATCATGGTCAATCAAACCATACTATCTGGTGATAATATGTTGCTTCCCTACATTGGGATTATGTTGTCATCTGCTTTAGTATTCCTTCAGCAATTGTTTACAACTTGGAATGTTTATTTTATTTTCCTAGCCCTCAGTTTTTGCTTGAGCTTTAGTGTATACTTGGATTCTTTTTTCAGGAAGAAACTTTTTTTTGTTCTTCCCCTACTTGTTATACTTCAAATGATTTTGATGAAGTATTTCTCGTTTTCAGTAATCGCTTATTTGTTGTCTACAGCAGGGATACTTTTATTGTTCGATAGAAAATACATCGTAGGAGCTCTGTTGTCTCTGATTGGATTGTCGATTAGACCGCAAATCATTGCCAGTTTATTGCTACTTTTACTGCCGTTTCTAGTTTTTGAAGTAATCAAAGAGAAAAAGAAAAAAGAGTTCTTCGTATTATCTGCTCTTATTTTACTTATCTTTGCTTCTAATAAAGTTTACACATTAACGAAACCAGATGTTCAAGAATACTTAACTTGGAATACTCTAAGTACCAATTTGAGAGATTTCCCTGCGATTGAGTATGAGAAGCATGCCAAGGAATTTCAGGAATTGGGGGTCAGTGAAAACGACTTATCTGCTTCAACCTACTGGTTGTTTGCAGAAAAAAAGATGCTTTGAACAATGAGCTGTTAACAAAAAATTCAATCCGTACGTTCTTTTCTCTGAAAAGTACTCCTTTAATGTATTTCAGATGGTGAAAGATTATTTCCAAAATATCATTTTGACAACCTTTCTTCTTGTTATGGTTGGCTGGTTTTTGTTCTTCAAGCCTAAGAAAGTCTATGGCTGGTTACTCCCCCTTGTTCCATTTGCACTAATTGGAGCTCTATTTGTTAGGCAGAGAGTGGTAGAACGTGTTTATATCCCGATTATCGTTAGCTTTTTAATCTTTTTTGTTTATTATGCACCTTTGTTTTACACTAAGCGAAAACTGTTGAAAAAAAGAGGAATTTTTTATAGTCTACAACTTGTAGGAATGCTGGCGAGTATGGCCTGGGTAAATAGTGTGGGACAAGAACTTTACTGGTTCCCAATCATTCAATCATCCATAGTATCAGAGTATCATGATGTAGTGGAAAAACATTCTGATAAATTGCTTGTTTTTGGCGGTTATGGAACACTTGTCAATTCTCAACCGAGCTTGGCTACGATTAGAAGAAAGCCTGATCAGTTGATTGAAAATACAACAACCTTAGGTAACTGGCAAACTTTTTCGCCACATTATTATCAATTAATGAAAAAGTATAATGTTGAGGAGCCTAGTAATCTTCTTTCTTCTGCTATTGATAAGGAGAATACCCTATTCTTTTGGTCACCCTCTTCAGGAAAGATGGATCAAGTCAAGAAAATAATGAAAGAACATTACCAGAAAGATGTTTATTTTGAAGAAGTTGAGGTGGTCACTTCTGATATGAATCTTTATCGACTAAGAACAGGAGAAGGGAGATAGGATGAAAAAAAGCGCATAGGTTACCTAGATATGGCTAAGGGGCTAGCGATTATACTTGTTATTATAGGGCATAGCAGTTTTGTGCCTCTTCGTGCAAAAATACTCCTCTATGTTTTTTTCATATCCCTTATTTTTTTCTTCTTGTCAGGTTTTACTTTAAATGTCACTAAATACAAAACATTTAAGGAATATTTTTCTTAGCAAGGTGAAAAGTTTGGTCGTTCCCTTTTTTTGTCTGAATATTTTTTTGTTTTTTTCTTTTTCAACTCTTTGTCATGTATCCTGAACAAGTGTTTAGTTTTTAATCTTATTCATTTTACTAAACAGTTATTGTTGTCAGACCGCTTGCATGTTTATTTTCAGTTATGGTTTCTGAATGTCATGTTTTTAGCACATGTTTTTAGTTACTTTATTCTCAGAAAAAAATGGACCATTATCCAATGGCTTTTGATTAGTGTATCACTCTTATTTTTAGTCGTTTTGGGACAAAAAAATCTATGCTTGGAATTTTTTTATCTTATCTGGAATATTGACCTGGTCCCTGTAGCCATTATCTTTTACACTCTTTAGGTGTCGGAGTGAGAAAATATTTAGCGCAGATGGAAAAGTTTTTTGCAATTTATTATTTGCCGCTTGCCTTATTGCTGACTATATTTGTTGGTAGGTTGAACTATCATTGGAGTGGGAAACAGATTGTTGATCTTTACTATCAACAGATTGGAAACCATCTCTTGTTTTACATTGCTGCAATTTCAGGTATATGGTCCACCCTCATATTCTTTAAGTCAATTCCTGAAATGACTCTCTTGAAATCAATCGGTCAAAGAACCTTGATTTACTATGGTGTCCATGCCCCGATTGTTTTAGTATTGGTAGAAAAATTAGTTTTACAATTATCTACTAGATACACCGGTATTTTTGTGAATGGTTATATTACAACAAGTGTTGTGGTAATATTGACTTTAATAGGTTGTGAATTGATTGTAAGGGTATTTAGAGGGACAAACTTTCCCTTTGGGATTAAAAGGTTAGGAGTCAAAAATGAGTAGAAATAATCCGATTTTATATATCGTGATTCCATGTTATAACGAAGAGCAAGTGTTGCCTCATACAAATCCGATGTTTGTGGGGAAAATAGAGGAGCTTGTGAAAAATCAAGAGATTCATCCACAAAGCAAGGTCATGTATGTGAATGATGGCAGTAAGGATAAAACTTGGGAATTCATCCAAGAATATGCTTCATCGAATCCATATGTAGTAGGTATTTCTCAAAGTCGCAATCGTGGTCATCAAAGTAGCGTATTGGCTGGGATGTACGAAGCTGCAGAATTTGCGGATATCGTGATTACAATTGATGCGGACGGTCAGGATGATATTCATTGTATGAATCAGATGATTGCTGAATATAAGACAGGTTCAGAGATAGTCTACGGCGTTCGTGATAATAGAGATACAGACTCAGCTTTAAACGTATTACAGCAGAAGGTTTTTATAAAGTGATGCATTTATTTGGAGCGGATGTTGTTTTTAATCATGCTGATTATCGTTTAGTCTCAAAACGATTTCTACAGGAATTATCTAAGTTTAAAGAAGTAAATCTGTTCCTTCGAGGGATTATGCCTCTTGTAGGATTTAAGTATTCTTACGTGACCTATAAACGGCATGAACGGATTGCTGGTGAGAGCCACTATCCACTCTCTAAAATGCTTGGTCTAGCTATGGATGGAATTACTAGCTTATCGATTAAACCAATCCGTTTGATTACTAGCTTGGGAGTTATGACTTCACTGTTTAGTTTTTTGTTAATCATTTGGGTTTTGTGGAGCAAATTTGCTGGTACAGTAGTAGCTGGTTGGGCCAGCACATATGCCATTGTAAGTTTACTTGGCGGAGTTCAGCTGATTAGTCTTGGTGTAATTGGGGAATATATCGGAAAAATCTATCTAGAAACTAAGCAACGTCCAAGATATATTATCAGTGATCGTACCTATGATGAGAGTGATGAGTAACCCCACCTCAAGACTTGAAAACTTTTGAAATTCTGATATAATAGAACTACTCAAGGGAGTAGCTGGCGGGAAACCGCGATAGTGTCGTCATTACGAATTATTTCCGGCACTATATTAAACAGCGAGACTTGTTTTTTTAAAAAACAGGTCTCTTTTTTTGTAAAAAGAGGCCAAAAAGGAGGAGACTGTTTTGTCAAAAGAACAAAATAAAGATTTGTTTTACACGCAATCTTCTGAGGAAGTCCTAAAGAACTTGGACTCATCTGTAGAAGGTTTGTCAACTGCCCAGGCTCAAGAACGCTTAGCGACTTATGGTCGTAATGAGTTGGAAGAGGGAGAGAAACGTAGCCTACTAGCTAAATTCCTTGATCAATTTAAGGATTTGATGATCATCATCTTGCTTGCGGCAGCGGCACTTTCTGTCATTACAGAAGGAATGGACGGTTTAACAGATGCCCTTATCATCTTGGCCGTAGTTGTCTTGAATGCTGCCTTTGGGGTTTACCAAGAAGGGCAAGCAGAAGCAGCCATTGAAGCTCTGAAAAATATGTCTAGCCCGATGGCTCGTGTTCGTCGTGATGGCCATGTTATTGAGATTGACTCAAAAGAATTGGTACCCGGAGATATCGTCTTGCTTGAAGCGGGAGATGTCGTGCCTGCAGATATGCGTTTGTTTGAAGCAGCTTCTCTTAAAATTGAAGAAGCAGCTCTTACAGGGGAGTCTGTGCCAGTTGAAAAAGATGTGACAGGACTTGTTGAAGCAGATGCTGGTATTGGGGACCGCGTTAATATGGGTTACCAAAACTCAAATGTAACTTATGGTCGTGGTATTGGTGTCGTAACAAACACTGGTATGTATACAGAAGTTGGTAAGATTGCAGATATGTTGGCTAATGCCGATGAGACTGAAACACCATTGAAGCAAAGCTTGGAACAATTATCTAAAGCCTTGACTTACTTAATCGTTGTGATTGCGGTCATTACTTTCTTAGTTGGTGTCTTCGTTCGTGGAGAGCATCCATTAGAAGGCTTGATGGTTGCGGTAGCCCTTGCGGTTGCGGCGATTCCAGAAGGACTTCCTGCCATTGTAACCATCGTTCTCTCTTTGGGAACTACAACTCTGGCTAAACGTAATTCAATCGTTCGTAAATTGCCAGCCGTTGAAACACTTGGTTCAACAGAAATCATCGCATCTGATAAAACAGGTACCTTGACCATGAACCAAATGACGGTTGAAAAAGTCTATACAAACGGTCAATTGCAAAGCTCTGCAGCTGAAATTACCGCTAACAACAATACGCTTCGCATCATGAACTTTGCCAATGATACAAAGGTGGACCCATCTGGCAAATTGATTGGGGATCCAACAGAAACTGCTTTGGTACAGTTTGGTTTGGACCACAACTTTGACGTTCGTGAAGTTTTGAAGGATGAGCCACGTGTAGCAGAATTGCCATTTGACTCAGAACGTAAACTTATGTCTACGATCCATAAGGAAGCAGACGGTACTTACTTTATCGCTGTTAAGGGTGCTCCTGACCAATTGCTCAAGCGTGTGACTCGTATTGAAGTTAATGGGGAAGTTCGTCCAATCACGGATGAAGATAAGAAAGCTATCCTTGCTACCAATAAAGATTTGGCCAAACAAGCCCTTCGTGTCTTGATGATGGCTTATAAGACAAGCAAGGAAATTCCAACCTTGGAATCTGAAATCGTTGAGTCTGACCTCATCTTCTCTGGTTTGGTCGGAATGATTGACCCTGAACGTCCTGAAGCAGCAGAAGCTGTCCGTGTCGCTAAAGAAGCAGGTATCCGTCCAATCATGATCACGGGTGACCACCAAGATACAGCAGAGGCTATTGCTAAACGTCTTGGAATCATCGATCCAAATGATACAGAAGACCATGTCTTCACGGGTGCTGAGTTGAATGAACTCACTGATGAAGAATTCCAAAAAGTCTTCAAGCAATACTCTGTTTATGCTCGTGTATCGCCTGAACACAAGGTTCGTATCGTGAAAGCATGGCAAAAAGAAGGTAAAGTTGTTGCCATGACTGGTGACGGGGTTAATGACGCACCATCGCTTAAGACAGCTGATATCGGTATTGGTATGGGGATTACTGGTACAGAGGTTTCTAAGGGTGCTTCTGATATGGTCCTTGCCGATGACAACTTTGCAACCATTATCGTAGCAGTAGAAGAAGGACGTAAGGTTTTCTCAAATATCCAAAAATCCATTCAATACCTCTTGTCTGCCAATATGGCTGAGGTCTTCACTATTTTCTTTGCAACCCTCTTCGGTTGGGATGTGTTACAACCAGTGCATCTTCTATGGATTAACTTGGTAACAGATACGCTACCAGCCATCGCTCTTGGTGTTGAACCAGCTGAGCCAGGCGTTATGACCCACAAACCTCGTGGCCGTAAGTCAAACTTCTTTGACGGTGGTGTATTCGGAGCTATCCTTTATCAAGGTATCTTCCAAACCATGCTCGTTCTTGGTGTCTATGGTTGGGCAATTCTCTTCCCAGAGCATCAAGTTCAATCTGAAATCCACGCAGATGCCCTTACCATGGCTTTTGCAACTCTTGGTTTGATCCAATTGCTCCATGCCTTTAACGTCAAGTCTGTTTACCAATCAATCTTTACAGTCGGACTCTTCAAAAACAAAACCTTTAACTGGTCAATCCCAGTTGCCTTCATCCTCTTGATGGCTACGATTGTAGTTCCAGGATTTAACAGCCTCTTCCACGTTTCACATTTGAGCTTGACTCAATGGATGGCGGTTGCTGTAGGAGCACTTATGATTGTTGTTCTTGTTGAAATTGTTAAAGCAATCCAACGCGCACTTGGAAAAGATAAAAACGCCATTTAAACATTGAAAAGTCATCTTCGGATGGCTTTTTTGCTTTTATATAAGATAAACGGAGATAGATTTTATGCTATAATCAAGTAGAATGATAAAGATGGAGGAAATAGTAGTTGGAAAAGAAAATTGTCAAAGATATGATGTTTTTATCGCAGGTATCCCAGCCTGCTAGTCAGGAGGATTTACCTCTAGCAAAGGATTTGCAAGATACTCTGCAGGCTAATCGAGAGACCTGTGTTGGACTAGCGGCTAATATGATTGGGGTGCAAAAGCGCGTGATTATTTTTAATATTGGCATGATTCCCATGGTTATGTTTAATCCCGTTCTCAAGTCTTTTGAAGGGCCTTACGAGACCGAGGAAGGATGTTTGTCTTTGACAGGAGTAAGACCGACAACTCGGTATGAAAAAATTACCGTATCCTATAGAGATGTTCATTGGCAAGAGCAGACCATTTCCCTGACAGGCTTTCCGGCTCAGATCTGTCAGCATGAACTGGATCATTTGGAAGGTCGTATTATTTAGATTTAAATCCTTGGTAGTCCTAAAAAAATATGCTACACTAACACTATGAAAATTTTAATCCCAACTGCAAAAGAAATGAACACTGAAATCCCTAGTTTAGAGGGAAAACCTTTGTGTCTTGAGAGTCAGGCTGTTCTGGATGAATTAGCTAGATATTCTGCCCAAGATTTAGAGAGTTTTTATAAATTCTCTGCCGAAAAGGCGCAAGAGGAGTATGACCATATCCAAGCCTTGAAAAATGGAACGGCTAAAAACTATCCTGCCTTGCACCTCTTTGATGGGCTCATGTATCGCAACATCAAACGGGACAATCTAACCCAAGCGGAGCAAGCCTATCTGGAGAAACACCTCACGATAACATCAGCTCTCTATGGTGTGATCCCGGCCTTTGCCCCCATTGCTCCCCACAGACTGGACTTTTTGATGAAACTCAAAGTCGCTGGGAAAAGCCTGAAAAGTCACTGGCAGTCAGCCTATGAAGAGTCGGTGAAGGAGGAAGATTGCATCTTTTCACTCTTGTCTTCTGAATTTGAAAACGTCTTTCCAAAAGAAATCCGAGAGAAGATGGTGACCTTTAAGTTTATGGAAGAGCGAGATGGAAAACTAAAAATCCATTCAACCATTTCTAAAAAGGCCAGAGGAGCCTTCTTAACAGCCTTGATGGAAGGTCAGGTCACTTCGGTTGAAGAGATTAAAAAACTCAGCTTTGCAGGTTTCCACTATCGAGAAGGCCTGTCTAGTGACAAGGAATTGTCTTTTGTAAAATAGCAAACATAAATCCTGCCCATGAATGTATCGGGGCAGTTTTTTTGTGATTTGGTGCTCCTATTTTTAGTTTAGAATGGTAGGAATTTTCTCACAATTTTGGTATAATAGGACTATTAGAAAATTTCGAGGAGACAAACATGTCAGTTAAGATTGCTTTACTTGGATTTGGTACAGTAGCCAGTGGTGTACCATTCTTGCTAAAGGAAAATAGAGAAAAAATTGTTCAAGCAGCCCAGTCAGAAATTGAAGTAGCTAAAGTTTTGGTCAAAGACGATCAAGAAAAAGCACGCTTGCTTGAAGCGGGAAATGATTTTAATTTTGTAACAAATATCGATGAAATCTTGTCAGATAAAGACATCACGATCGTTGTTGAGTTGATGGGGCGTATCGAACCTGCTAAAACTTTTATCACTCGTGCTTTAGAAGCAGGGAAACACGTCGTGACAGCCAACAAGGACCTTTTGGCAGTCCATGGTGCAGAATTGCTTGAAATTGCCAAAGCTCACAATGTTGCTCTCTACTACGAAGCAGCTGTTGCAGGAGGAATTCCAATCCTTCGTACCTTGGTTAACTCACTAGCATCAGACAAAATCACTCGTGTTCTTGGTGTTGTCAATGGAACATCTAACTTCATGATGACTAAAATGGTAACCGAAGGTTGGTCTTACGAGGATGCTTTGGCAGAAGCCCAACGACTTGGCTTCGCTGAAAGCGACCCAACCAATGATGTGGACGGGATTGATGCAGCCTACAAGATGGTTATCCTTAGCCAGTTTGCTTTGGGATGAATGTCAAGTTTGAAGATGTTGGCCACCAAGGAATTCGCAACATCACTCCAGAAGATGTAGCAGTAGCTCAAGAACTTGGTTATGTTGTGAAATTAGTTGGTTCTATCGAAGAGACAGCTTCTGGAATCGCTGCTGAGGTTACACCAACCTTCCTTCCTAAAGAACACCCACTTGCAAGTGTTAACGGTGTTATGAATGCGGTTTTTGTGGAATCTATCGGTATCGGCGAGTCTATGTACTACGGACCAGGTGCAGGTCAAAAACCAACTGCAACAAGTGTTGTGGCTGATATTGCCCGTATCGTTCGTCGTTTGAATGATGGAACAATTGGAAAAGCCTTTAATGAATACAGCCGTCCAGTGGTCTTGGCTAAGCCAGAAGATGTCAAAGCCAACTACTATTTCTCAATCTTGGCTCCAGACTCAAAAGGTCAAGTCTTGAAATTGGCTGAACTCTTTAACGCAGAAGATATTTCCTTCAAGCAAATCCTACAAGATGGCAAGCAAGAAGGCAAAGCTCGTGTCGTTATCATCACTCATAAAATCAACAAGTCACAGCTTGAAAATATTACAGAAGCTTTGAAGGCCTTGTCTGAGTTTGAACTTCTCAATACCTTCAAGGTTTTAGGAGACTAAGATGAAGATTATTGTACCTGCTACAAGTGCTAATGTGGGTCCAGGTTTTGACTCTGTTGGTGTAGCTGTAACTAAGTATCTAGAAATTCAGGTTTGTGAGGAACGTGAAGAATGGATGATTGAGCACCAACTAGGCAAATGGATTCCACGTGATGAACGTAATCTTTTACTGAAGATTGCTCTACAAATTGTTCCAGATTTACAACCAAGACGTCTGAAAATGGTCAGTGATATTCCGCTTGCACGTGGACTAGGTTCTTCTAGTTCAGTCATCGTTGCAGGGATTGAGCTGGCAAATCAACTCGGAAACTTGAAGCTAAGCAAACATGAAAAATTACAGTTGGCGACTAAGATTGAGGGACACCCTGATAATGTTGCACCTGCTATCTATGGAAATCTCGTCATTGCAAGCTCAGTTGAAGGCCAGGTTTCAGCAGTTGTGGCGCCCTTCCCAGAGTGTGCTTTCTTAGCTTATATTCCAAACTATGAATTGCGAACTCGCGATAGTCGTGGTGTCTTGCCAAAGAAACTTTCTTACAAGGAAGCTGTTGCAGCAAGTTCTATCGCCAATGTGGCTATTGCAGCCCTACTGACTGGAGATATGGTCAAAGCAGGCCAAGCGATTGAGAGTGACCTCTTCCACGAACGTTACCGTCAAGAACTGGTGCGAGAATTTGCGACCATCAAAAAAGTTGCCAAGAAAAATGGTGCTTATGCAACCTACCTCTCTGGAGCTGGTCCGACTGTCATGGTCTTGGCTGACCCTGACAAGATGCCAAAGATTAAGGCAGAGCTTGAAAAGCAACCTTTCAAAGGCAAGCTTCATGATTTACAAGTAGACACAGAAGGCGTTCGCGTCGAAGCAAAATAAATTTAGCAATAGGATGGGGAAACTCTCTATTAGAGGGCTTCCTGTCCTTTTTTTGAAAATGAAACATGGGATATGAAATGTTTCCCGTGTTTAGCGACCGACAGACGGTCAAGGAGGATTTGAAATGGCAGAAATATATCTAGCAGGCGGTTGTTTTTGGGGCTTGGAAGAGTACTTTTCACGTATTTCTGGAGTGTTGCAAACCAGTGTTGGTTACGCTAATGGTCAAGTTGAAACTACCAATTATCAATTAATCAAAGAAACAGATCATGCTGAGACTGTGCAAGTTATCTATGATGAAAAGACAGTCTCGCTCCGTGAGATTTTACTCTATTATTTCCGAGTTATCGATCCCCTTTCTGTCAACAAACAAGGGAATGACCGTGGTCGTCAATACCGCACAGGGATTTATTATCAAGATGAAGAGGATTTTGCCAACCATCCATACGGTCGTTCGAGAACAAGAGCTTCTTATCGGTCGTAAAATAGCGGTAGAAGTGGAGAAGCTTCGTCACTATATCCTGGCTGAGGACTATCACCAAGACTACCTCAAGAAAAATCCTGGTGGTTATTGCCACATTGATGTGAGGGATGCTGAGAAACCACTGATAGATGCCGCCAACTATGAAAAACCTAGTCAGGCAGTTTTACGAGAGAATTTGTCAGAAGAGTCTTATAGAGTTACCCAAGAAGCAGCAACGGAAGCTCCATTTAGAAATGCCTACGACCAAACTTTTGAGGAAGGAATTTATGTCGATATCACGACTGGGGAGCCCCTCTTCTTTGCCAAGGATAAGTTTGCCTCAGGCTGTGGTTGGCCAAGCTTTAGCCGTCCTATTTCCAAGGAACTCATTCATTACTACCAGGATTTGAGTCACGGTATGGAGCGTATCGAAGTTCGTTCACGTTCGGGTAATGCCCACTTGGGTCATGTCTTTACAGACGGGCCTCAGGAACTAGGTGGTCTCCGTTACTGTATTAATTCTGCTTCTTTACGATTCATCGCTAAGGATGAGATGGAAAAGGCTGGCTATGGCTACCTACTTCCATATTTGAACAAGTAAAAAAGATGGTGGTTTTTCCACCTTCTTCATTTTGAAAATAGAAGGGACTTATGAAACACTTACTTTCTTACTTTAAACCCTACATCAAAGAGTCTTTCCTAGCACCCTTGTTTAAGTTGTTAGAGGCTGTCTTTGAACTTTTGGTTCCCATGGTGATAGCTGGGATTGTCGACCAATCCATTCCTCAAAAAGATCAGGGTCACCTATGGATGCAAATGGGACTCCTCTTTGTTTTTGCGGTCATCGGTGTCCTGGTAGCCTTAGTTGCTCAGTTTTACTCAGCCAAGGCAGCAGTTGGCTTTACCAAGGAGTTGACCAATGACCTCTATCGTCATATTCTCTCTTTGCCTAAGGATAGTAGAGATCGTTTGACGACTTCGAGTTTGGTGACACGTTTGACTTCAGATACCTATCAGATTCAGACAGGGATCAATCAATTTTTACGCCTCTTTTTAAGGGCGCCTATTATTGTTTTCGGTGCCATTTTCATGGCTTATCGCCTCTCGCCTGAATTGACCTTCTGGTTCTTGGTCATGGTTGCCATTTTGACCCTTGTCATTGTCGTGTTATCACGCTTGGTCAATCCTCTTTATAGCATTTTGAGAAAGAAAACAGATCAGCAGGTTCAGGAAACACGCCAACAACTACAAGGGATGCGCGTGATTCGTGCTTTTGGCCAAGAAAAACGAGAGATTGAACATTTCCAAGTACTCAACCAAATCTATACGGCTATCCAAATGAAAACAGGCTACTGGTCTAGTCTCTTGACCCCCTTGACCTATTTGATTGTCAACGGAACTTTGCTGGTGATTATCTGGAATGGTTATCTTTCTATCCAGGGAGGATGGCTCAGTCAGGGTGCCTTGATTGCCTTAATCAACTATCTCCTGCAAATCTTAGTCGAATTGATCAAGCTGGCCATGCTGATCAATTCACTCAACCAGTCCTATATTTCTGCCAAGCGGATTAATGAAGTCTTTGCAGAAAAGCCTGAAGATATACTGGCAGAAATTGTTCAAAAAGAAACTTCCTCGAACCAGTCCTTACGAGTTGAACACTTGAGTTTTACCTACCCAGATGCTGCTCAACCATCCTTGCGAAATCTTTCTTTTGCTATGCAACAAGGACAAATTCTTGGAATTATCGGGGGAACTGGTTCTGGTAAGTCAACCTTGGTCCAGATCTTACTTGGCCTTTATGCAGCAGATAAGGGAAGCATTTCCCTTTATCGAGATGGACGTAGTCCTCGCAATCTTTCTGAATGGCGGTCCTGGATGGCTTATGTCCCTCAAAAAGTTGAACTCTTTAAGGGAACCATTCGTTCTAACTTGACCTTGGGTATGGAAGAGCCTGTCTCTGACCAAGAACTTTGGCAGGCTTTGGAAATTGCTCAGGCCAAGGACTTTGTCAGTGAAAAGGATGGTCAGCTGGATGCAGAGGTCCAAGCGGGTGGCCGTAATTTCTCAGGTGGACAAAAACAACGCTTATCAATTGCCCGAGCAGTTTTACGTCAAGCTCTTTTTCTCATCCTCGATGATGCGACTTCAGCCCTTGATACCATCACCGAGTCCAATCTTCTAAAGGCCATTCAGGAAAACTTGCCTGATACTAGCTTGATCTTGATTTCCCAACGAACTTCGACTTTGAAGATTGCTGATCAAATTCTTCTTTTGGAGAAAGGTCAGCAATTAGCGCTTGGAAATCATGAGGAATTGATGAGGACTAGTCAAGTCTATCGTGAAATCAATGCATCCCAACATGGAAAGGAGGATTAGAATGAAAGGCAAACACGCAAGTCAAACCCTCAAACGTTTGGCAAAGATTTAGCAAGTCATCCCATCCTTCTTTTTCTAGCTTTCTTGGGAACCATTGCTCAGGTAGCCCTGTCTATTTATTTACCAATCTTGATTGGACAGGTGATTGACCAAGTCCTAGTCGATGGTTCATCCCAGCTATTTTGGCAGATTTTCCTCCAGATGATTTTGGTGGTCATAGGAAATACGCTGGTTCAATGGGCCAATCCTCTCCTCTATAATCGACTGATTTTCTCCTATACCAGAGATTTACGAGAAAAAATTATTCAAAAACTCCATCGTCTTCCGATTGCCCTTGTAGATAGACAAGGTAGTGGGGAAATGGTCAGCCGTGTCACGACAGATATCGAGCAGTTGGCAGCGGGTTTGAATATGATTTTCAACCAATTTTTCATAGGAGTTTTGATGATTTTGGTCAGCATCCTTGCCATGCTCCAAATCCATCTCTTGATGACTCTATTAGTTCTGCTCTTAACACCTCTGTCTATGGTCATTTCACGCTTTATTGCCAAGAGATCCTACCATCTCTTTCAAAAGCAGACTGAGACTAGGGGGATTCAAACCCAGTTGATTGAAGAATCGCTCACCCAGCAGAATATTATCCAGTCCTTCAATGCCCAGGAAGAATTTATCGAGAGACTTCATGAGGCAAATGATAACTACGCAGGTTATTCTCAGTCAGCTATCTTTTATTCTTCGACAGTCAATCCTTCCACCCGTTTTGTCAATGCCCTCATTTATGCTCTCCTTGCTGGAGTAGGGGCCTTCCGTATCATGGCGGGTTCTACTTTGACAGTTGGGCGTTTAGTGACCTTTTTGAACTATGTGCAGCAGTATACCAAGCCTTTTAATGATATTTCATCTGTCTTAGCCGAGTTGCAAAGTGCCTTGGCTTGTGCAGAACGTGTTTATGCTGTTCTAGAAAGTCCTGAGGTTACAGAAACTGGTCAGGAAGAGTTGAACAGCGACCAAGTCAAGGGAGCTATTGCCTTTAAACATGTTTCTTTTGGTTACAATCCTGAAAAATCTTGATTAAGGATTTGTCTATTGATATTCCAGCTGGTAGTAAGGTTGCTATCGTTGGGCCAACGGGCGCTGGTAAGTCTACCCTTATCAATCTCCTCATGCGTTTTTATCCGATTAATTCAGGAGATATTTTGCTAGATGGTCGCTCCATTTATGACTATACTCGAGCATCCCTTCGACAGCAGTTTGGAATGGTGCTCCAAGAAACCTGGCTCAAGCAAGGGACCATTCATGACAATATTGCTTTTGGAAATCCTGAAGCAAGCCGAGAGCAGGTCATCGCAGCAGCCAAGGCAGCTAATGCGGACTTCTTTATCCAGCAGTTGCCACAGGGTTATGATACCAAGCTTGAAAATGCAGGGGAATCCTTATCTGTTGGTCAGGCTCAGCTCTTAACCATTGCCCGTGTCTTTCTAGCCATTCCTAAGATTCTGATATTAGACGAGGCGACTTCATCCATCGATACCCGGACAGAGGTGCTGGTTCAGGACGCCTTTGCCAAACTCATGAAAGGGCGGACAAGCTTTATCATTGCCCACCGTTTATCGACCATTCAAGATGCTGATTTGATTCTTGTCTTGGTGGATGGAGATATTGTCGAACATGGTAGCCATCAAGAACTCATGGCGAGAAAAGGTAAATACTATCAAATGCAAAAAGCAGCAGCTTTTAGCCCAGAATAAGTGGGCAATCCTTTATAATGCCAATGAACAAACAAGAAAAGTTGCCTTCGGGTGACTTTTTTGTTACAATAGCTAGAAAAATTATCCAGTATGAATACTTATATAGAAAAGGAGCCTATGAATGAAAGTCTTTCAGCATGTAAATATCGTGACTTGTGACCAAGATTTCCACGTTTACCTGGATGGGATTTTAGCTGTTAAAGAATCCCAAATCGTCTATGTCGGTCAAGAGAAACAAGAAATCTTAGATCAAGCTGAACACCTTATAGACTATCAGGGTGCCTGGATTATGCCTGGTTTGGTTAACTGCCATACCCATTCTGCCATGACAGGCTTGAGAGGCATTCGTGATGATAGCAATCTCCACGAATGGTTGGAGGACTATATCTGGCCAGCAGAAGCAGAGTTCACACCAGAGATGACTACAAAGGCCGTCAAAGAGGCTCTAACAGAGATGCTCCAGTCAGGAACGACAACATTCAACGATATGTACAATCCCAATGGAGTGGAGATAGAGAAGATTTATGAGGTGCTCAAGGCATCCAAGATGCGATGCTATTTTTCTCCAACCCTCTTTTCTTCAGATGTGGAGACGACAGACGAGACTATAGCCAGAACGCGTGCTGTTATCGAGACAATCAAAGGCTATCAGGATCCCAATTTCAAAGTTATGGTGGCTCCGCATTCGCCCTACAGTTGTAGTCGAGAATTGCTGGAAGCTAGCTTAGAACTAGCAAAAGAAGAAGACATTCCCCTTCATATCCATGTAGCTGAGACCCAGGAAGAGTCAGGCATTATCCTGAAACGTTATGGCAAAGACCAATAGCATTTTTGGATGAACTTGGTTATTTAGACCATCAAGCTGTCTTTGCCCATGGAGTGGAGTTAAATGAAGCAGAGATTACCCGCTTGGCAGATTCGCAAGTCGCTATCGCCCACAATCCTATCAGCAACCTCAAACTGGCCTCGGGGATTGCACCAGTCGTTCAACTTCAACAAGCAGGTGTGCCTGTCGGTATTGCAACTGACTCAGTTGCTTCTAACAATAACCTTGATATGTTTGAAGAAGGACGGACCGCAGCTCTTTTACAGAAAATGAAGAGCGGTGATGTGAGTCAATTTCCTATTGAAACTGCCCTCAAGGCACTGACGATTGAAGGAGCTAAGGTGTTGGGAATAGAAGATGAAATTGGTAGCCTAGAAGTTGGCAAGCAGGCTGATTTTCTCGTCATTCAACCCCAAGGCAAAATCCATCTTCAACCTCAAGAAAACATGCTATCTCACCTCGTTTATGCCGCCAAATCCAGTGATGTTAATGATGTCTATATCGCTGGTGAGCAAGTCGTGAAAGACAGTCAAGTGTTGACTGTTAACTTGTAAAAAGTAGTATAAATTTTCTAAATCTCATGGGAAAATTCTTGTGAGATTTTCTAGTTTTGCTTATGGAATTGCAGGTTTGACTTCTTACAGAAATCTATTGATAATAAATTTTTAAAAAAACACCGATTAGATAAATAAGAAAAAAATTGTGGTATAATAAAACGATACAATTAAAGGAGTATGTATGGACATTTCAGAAATTCGTCAAAAAATTGACGCAAATCGTGAAAAATTAGCTTCTTTCAGGGGGTCTCTTTGACCTCGAAGGTTTAGAGGAAGAAATTGCCATTTTGGAAAACAAAATGACAGAACCTGATTTTTGGAACGATAATATTGCGGCCCAAAAAACGTCGCAAGAATTAAACGAACTCAAAAATACCTATAATACCTTCCACAAGATGGATGAGTTGCAGGATGAAGTTGAGATTTTACTGGACTTTTTGGCAGAGGATGAATCCGTTAAGGATGAGCTGGTTGAAAAACTCTCTGAGTTAGACCAGATGATGACCAGCTACGAAATGACCCTTCTCTTGTCAGAGCCCTATGATCACAACAACGCCATCCTTGAAATCCATCCAGGTTCAGGGGGAACAGAGGCTCAAGACTGGGGCGATATGCTCCTTCGTATGTATACTCGCTATGGAAATGCTAAAGGCTTCAAGGTTGAGGTCTTGGACTACCAAGCAGGTGATGAGGCAGGAATCAAGTCAGTAACCTTGTCTTTTGAAGGACCAAATGCTTATGGTCTTCTCAAGTCAGAGATGGGAGTTCACCGTTTGGTTCGAATCTCACCATTTGACTCTGCTAAACGTCGCCACACCTCATTTACCTCTGTAGAAGTGATGCCAGAGTTGGATGATACCATCGAAGTTGATATCCGTGAGGATGATATCAAGATGGATACCTTCCGTTCAGGTGGAGCAGGTGGACAAACGTCAACAAGGTTTCAACAGGTGTCCGCTTGACTCACATTCCGACAGGGATCGTCGTAGCATCAACCGTCGACCGTACTCAGTACGGAAACCGTGACCGTGCTATGAAGATGCTTCAGGCAAAACTCTACCAGATGGAGCAGGAAAAGAAAGCTGCTGAGGTAGACTCGCTCAAGGGTGAGAAAAAGGAAATTACATGGGGAAGCCAAATCCGCTCCTATGTATTTACGCCTTATACAATGGTAAAAGACCATCGTACCAACTTTGAAGTAGCGCAAGTAGATAAGGTAATGGATGGAGACCTAGATGGTTTCATCGATGCTTATCTGAAATGGCGTATCAGTTAAAAGAAAGGAAGTCACATGTCAATCATTGAAATGAGAGATGTTGTCAAAAAATACGACAACGGGACAACAGCCCTACGTGGCATCACTGTAAATATCGATGCAGGAGAATTTGCCTACATCGTAGGACCTTCAGGTGCTGGTAAATCAACTTTTATCCGTGCCTTGTATCGTGAGGTCAAAATCGACAAAGGAAGCTTGCAAGTTGCAGGTTATAACCTCGTTAAGATTAAAAAGAAAGATATTCCGTTCTTGCGTAGAAACGTTGGAGTAGTCTTTCAGGATTACAAACTTTTGCCAAAGAAAACCGTTTATGAGAACATTGCTTACGCCATGGAGGTTGTTGGTGAAAGTCGTCGTAACATCAAAAAACGTGTTATGGAAGTCTTGGACCTTGTCGGTTTGAAGCACAAGGTTCGTTCATTCCCGAATGAACTTTCAGGTGGTGAGCAACAACGTATCGCCATTGCGCGTGCTATCGTAAACAATCCTAAGGTTTTGATTGCCGACGAACCAACAGGAAACTTGGACCCAGATAACTCATGGGAAATCATGAACCTCTTGGAACGTATCAATCTTCAAGGGACAACTGTTTTAATGGCGACCCACAATAGCCAAATCGTAAATACCTTGCGCCACCGCGTTATTGCCATCGAGAATGGTCGCGTGGTACGTGATGAAGCGAAAGGAGAGTACGGATACGATGATTAGTAGATTTTTCCGCCATCTGTTCGAAGCTTTAAAGAGTTTAAAGCGTAATGGATGGATGACCATTGCTGCTATCAGTTCAGTAATGATTACCTTGACCTTGGTTGCTATCTTTGCTTCAGTTATCTTCAATACTGCGAAACTAGCGACTGATATCGAAAACAACGTCCGCGTCATGGTTTATGTTCGTAAAGACGTTGAAGACAACAGTGAAACCATTGTAAAAGAAGGCCAAACAGTCACGAACAATGACTACCACAAGGTCTATGATGCCCTCAAAGCTTTGCCAGCTGTTAAAAATGTAACCTTCTCAAGTAAAGAAGAGCAGTACCAAAAGCTGACTGAAACTATGGGTGATGAGTGGAAGGTATTTGAAGGAGATGCAAACCCTCTCCATGATGCCTACATCGTAGATACCAATTCACCAAGTGATGTAAAACCAGTAGCTGAAGCAGCTAAGAAAATCGAAGGTGTCTCTGAAGTTCAAGACGGTGGTGCCAATACCGAACGTCTCTTCAAGTTGGCTTCCTTCATCCGTGTTTGGGGATTGGTCATCGCAGGACTCTTGATCTTTATCGCAGTCTTCTTGATTTCAAATACCATCCGTATTACCATCATTTCACGTAGCCGTGAAATTCAAATCATGCGTTTGGTTGGTGCCAAGAACGGTTACATCCGTGGCCCATTCTTGCTAGAAGGTGCCTTTATCGGATTGTTGGGAGCAGCTCTCCCATCAGCTTTGGTTTACTTCATCTATAACCGAGTGTTCCAATCTGTCAACCCATCCTTGGTTGGTCAAAACCTATCTTTGATTACACCGAATACCTTTATTCCATTGATGATCGGTCTCTTGTTCCTCATCGGAATCTGTATCGGTTCACTTGGTTCAGGAATCTCAATGCGTCGATTCTTGAAAATCTAAGTCACATAACTGGATAAAACACATAAAAAAGTGGGATGTCATCAAGACTTCACAGCTCTTGATGCCCCGCTTTTTCTTTTGGTCTTGGTGCTTACTCGCTTGCCAATTTTGGGTAAAGAGTGTATGATAGGAAAGGACCTTTTTACTAATATGAAAAATGAACAATGAATGAGGAAAAGATGAAACAATTTTTGGAAAAAGTGAGCATACTCTCCCTATCGTTAGTATTGATCACATCGTTTTCTATTTCTAGTGCCCTACCTGCTATGTTTGACTATTATCAGGGCTATTCGACCAGTCAGGTCGAGCTCTTGGTTAGTCTCCCATCCTTTGGGATTATGGCCATGCTCTTATTAAACGGAGTTTAGAGCGTATATTTCCTGAACGTCTGCAGCTAACTCTGGGGCTCTTGATTTTATCAATCAGTGGAACAGCACCTTTCTGGTATCAGGGTTATTACTTTGTTTTTGCGACCCGCTTGCTATTTGGAATCGGAGTTGGAATGCTCAATGCCAAGGCTATCTCCATTATCAGTGAACGTTACCATGGCAAAACCCGTATCCAGATGCTTGGTTTTCGTGGGTCAGCTGAAGTAGTAGGAGCCTCTATCTTGACTTTGGCAGTCGGTCAGCTCTTGGCCTTTGGCTGGACCGCAACCTTCTTAGCTTATGCAGCTGGTCTAGTGGTTCTGGTACTCTTCCTTCTCTTTGTCCCTTATGGAAAAGGAGAAGCTCATGAGTCCAAGCAAAAGACAGAAGAAGCAGTGAGATTGACTGCTTCAATGAAAAAGCTCATTTTCTTCCTTGCCATTGTAGCTGCTGTCATCGTGTGTACAAATACTGCCATTACTTTCCGTATTCCTAGCCTCATGATTGAGGCAGGTTTTGGAGATGCTCAGTTGTCTAGTCTGGTACTCAGTGCCATGCAGTTGATCGGTATTTTAGCGGGTATCAGCTTTTCTTACCTCATCTCTGCCTTCAAGGAAAAACTTCTATTGGTAGCTGGTGTCACCTTTGGTATCGGGCAAATCATCATTGCTCTTTCCCCTTCACTCTGGGTGGTGGTTGCAGGTTCTATCTTGGGAGGTTTTGCTTATAGCATCGCCCTGACGACAGTCTTTCAGTTGATATCTGAGCGAATTCCTGCAAAACTCCTCAACAAAGCAACTTCCTATGCTGTTTTGGGATGTTCTTTTGGAGCATCATTAACACCCTTCGTTCTTTCAGGGATTGGCTTGGTGACTACAGATGGTCGAATGACCTTTATCATTCTAGGAGCATGGATGATTGCTACATCCATACTAGTTTCCTTATTATTGAAAAAAGAAGCCTAACAAAGAAAAACTCAAGGATTCATCCTTGAGTTTTTTGTGTATTAGCCAAACATCTGCCAAAAGTAATCGATGATGTAGGTCAAGCCATAAGTGTAAACGACCAGGGTAAAGGGTTTGGTCAGGATGATAATGGTCATATACCGCTTGAAGCTCATCTTGGTCAAAGCAGCCAACATGCAGAGAAAATCAGCTGGACTAACTGGCCAAATCATCATAAAGATAAAGAAACGGTCAAAGCGATTGCCCTCATCTAACCAACCGATATACTTGTCATAGGTGCGTTTGCTGACCATGGACTGGACAAAGGGTGCTCCGTAGAGACGCACCAGATAAAAGATAATCGCACAACCAATGACAATTCCGATATAGTTGTAAATGGTCCCGATGATGTGACCATAGATAAAGACACCTGCAACGGAGGTAAGAGCACCTGGAATGATAGGAACAACTGTCTGCAAAATCTGTAAAAAGATAAAGAGAGGTGGCCCCCAGATACTGCCTGTTGGATAAAGGCAGAAAGGGTTTCCTTGGAGTGTAAAACTCCTGCCTGATAGGCCCAAATGCAGAATATTAAAGTACCAACTCCACCAATGATGGAGGAAATATGAATGGCTTGCTGTAGAAGGGGAGAAACAGCTTTCATTTCTTTCTCGTGTGACATGTAAACTCCTCTTGTGTAGTATGATTCTACTATACCATATTTTAGGGAGAAAGACTATATGGCTTTTGGGAGGGAAGTAGGATCTAGAAGGCGTTTTCTTCTAGGAATATGATATAATAATAGGAAGAATATGGTCCCTGAAGGAGAAATATAGATGCAGGTAAAACCAGAACTGGAAATAGAAAAACAACTGATAAACCAGTTGGTAACTGGTGAAAGCCAATGGACTTATAGAGATGACCTAAAAACAGAAGAACAACTATGGGACAATTTCTTTGAGAAACTAGCCCAAAACAACGTTGCTCTGCTAGCAGACCATCCCTTGACTGAACAGGAAAAACGCCAGATTCAGAACCAACTCAACTTTGTCAGCTACTATGATGCTGCCAAGTGGTTGGTCGGAGAAAATGGCATTGCCAAAGTCGAGGTACAGAGAGAAGATGCAAGCCTAGGCACCATCCGTTTGTCAGTCATTTGGCGTGACAATATCGCAGCAGGAAAGTCTAGCTACGAAGTTGTCAATCAAGTCCAACGAGAAAAAGTAAATCCACTGGACCAAGACCGTAGACTGGATGTTACTCTTCTCATTAACGGCTTGCCCATGATTCAAATCGAGCTCAAGAGTTCCCAAGCAGCCTTCATCGATGCCTTTCACCAGATTAAAAAATATGACCGTGAAGGGAAATTCCGTGGTATCTACTCTAGCTTGCAGATGTTTGTTGTGACCAATAAAGTAGACACTCGCTATATCGCTGCAGCTCGTGAAAATAAACTTAACAAACAATTTCTAACCAAATGGGTGGATAAGGACAATCATCCTGTGACAAATCTGACCAGTTTTGCCCATGAAGTCCTTTCGATTCCGCGTGCCCATCAGATGGTCATGCAATATTCTGTCATTGATGATAGCAAGAAATCTCTCATTCTCTTGCGCCCCTACCAGATCCATGCTATCGAAGCGGTGCAGGAATCCTCTCGCCAACAAGCATCAGGCTATGTTTGGCATACGACAGGTTCAGGGAAGACCTTGACTTCTTATAAGGTGGCTAGGAACCTCCTTCAGATTCCTTCCATCCAAAAGACGATCTTTGTCGTTGACCGCAGGGACTTGGACCAACAGACCACTTCATCCTTCCTCTCTTATGCGACCAATGATGTCATTGATATCGATGAGACGGACAATACACATGATTTGGTCAAGCGACTAGGTAGTAATGATAAGCGTGTCGTGGTGACAACTATCCAGAAAATCACGACCATGATGCGCAAGTTTGACCAAGGTCTTTACCAACGAGATGCAGACAAAATCAAGGGACTCCGAGTGGCCTTTGTCGTGGATGAATGCCATCGTGCCGTGACACCACAAACACAAAAAGACATTAAAGCATTTTTCCCACAATCCCTCTGGTATGGATTTACAGGCACGCCTATCTTTAAGGAAAATAAACGCCAGCAGGTCGGCGACCTAGCCCAAACCACCCAGCAACAGTATGGAGACCGTCTCCATGAGTATACGGTCAAGGAAGCCATCCATGATGGAGCTGTCCTAGGCTTTAAGGTAGATTATCGCAATACCCTCATCACAGACCAGTCTGAAAATGACATACCTGATAGCGTCTATGAGAATGAGGAGCACATGCTGGAAGTCTTGGATGCCATTATCAATAAATCCCGCCAACAACTAGGCTTCCAAAAAGGAGTGGGCAATACCTACAATGCCATCCTGACGGTCAAGTCTATCCCTCAAGCCCAAGCCTACTATGACCTTCTCAAAAGAGTCAAGGCTGGTCAAACACGAGTCAAGGTGTCTGAGAGAGTCAAGATGGTTCTTCCGGACTTTCCAAAGGCGACCATCACCTACTCTGTCACTGAAAATGAAGAAGACTCAAGAGCCAACCAAGACCACATGAAGCAGGTCTTAGAGGACTATAATCAAGAGTTTGATACTCACTTTACAATGGCGGATCTTCGTGGCTTTAACACAGATGTTAATAACCGCCTTGCCCGTAAGCAAGACAAGTATCTCTATCGCAATGAGCAATTGGACTTGGTTATCGTGGTCAATCGTCTCCTAACTGGATTTGATGCACCTTGTCTATCGACCCTCTTTATCGACCGTAAGCCCATGCAACCGCAGGACTTGATACAGGCCTTTAGTCGTACCAATCGTATCTTTGATTCTAGTAAGACCTATGGGCATATCATTACTTTCCAAAAGCCTATAGCCTTTAAGGAAGCAGTGGATAATGCCCTCAAACTCTACTCAAATGGTGGAGAAAATGATGTCCTAGCACCTAGCTGGGAAGAAGAAAAGAGAAACTTTTTGAGAAGTTGTAGCGACTTCCAAAATCTCATCACCGATGACCCCGAAGAAGGACTCCAAATTGAGCAAATCTCTACGCCACAGTTGAGAAAAATTGCCAAAGCCTATCAAGGATTTGATAAGTACCTAGCTTCTATCCGAGTTTATAAAGAGTATGACGAGGAAGAAATCTATGCAGAGACTGGACTAACCGCAGAAGAATTGGAGAACTATCTAGGCTTCTATCAAAATATCCTTGCCGAACTTAAAAGTCGTTCAGAAGATGGTGATGAAGATGGGGAGTCACTGGATATCCACTATGAACTAGAGTCTATCCAAGTAGATGAGATTAACTATGCCTATATACTGACCCTGATCCAAAGCCTGATCGAGCAAGAGCAAAGTCAGGAAAAGAGTCTCAGTGCACAGGACAGAGAAGCAGTGGATACCTATATCCAAAGTTTGGAGAAGACCAATCCAAACCTCGCCCAGATCATCTCAGAGCTTTGGCAAGAAGTACAGGCAAATCCTGACCGATACAGAGGTCAATCCATCGCCAATATCCTTGACCAGATGATTGAAGCAGTCATTCAGCAGCATATCCAAGACTTTAGTAAGAACTGGTATGTCGGTGAAGATGAACTCCGCTACTATGTCAATCACTACCGCAAGGGAGCGAAAAAACAACTAGGAGAAAGTCAACTGACCAAGAGTCAGCGCTACAAGGACTATAAAGTTGAGGTGACAGATGCCCTCAACCCACTCCTCTATAAAAAACAAATCAAAGAAGCCTATACCCAACTCATCGAAGAAGTGATTGAGCCACTCAGAGTTGGGGGATAATCGCATATAGTCTTATTAAAATAAATTAATATTTAATAAAGTTGTGAGAATTTAAAGAGAATGATATTTGAAAGTTAGAAAATAAATAATAACTTTTGAAATATCATTCTCTTTTGAATTTAATTTATTATATTCTTTTTTTATAGGAAATATTAATATCACGAATACTATTTAATAGGGGTTTAAACTTTTCAAAGTTCATAGTTTTATAATTTTTTTAAGAACGTAATTAGCAAGTTCATTTTTTTCCGTATTCAAATTCTCTCTTATAAGATTCTTGTGAACTGAAAGTTCGACCATTAATTATGGGCTTGTTAATTAGCAGACTTTCTATGTCACTCTTTGTATCATGTGCCTCCTTTGGGGTAGAAATAACAAATAAGTTCTTTTTACTTTCTGACAATACATCTCTTTACGTCTATCATCCAAATCATTATTTTTGAAATTTGAATTCTCTTTTTAACATGACAAATGAAATTACTTAAAGGTTGACCACTTCCTTCATTATCAAAAAAAGGAATATTGTGGGAGATGTCGCTGAATGGAGTGTTAATTTTTTTCAAAAATATTCCAAGTAATTAGTATAGATATCTTCTTGTGTATTGTTCTTAGGTTTAATATCGGAAAAAGTAGTTATACAGGAATTTTAACCCATCTCCACCACCTTCAGGAACTCCAAAAAGAAGTTTATTTGTATCACTGGTACGGTTGAAAAAAATTAATTTTGAATGTAAATTTTTTTGATTATCATATGTTACAAGTTCAGGATAATCTTTATAAAAGATTTTTTTAATGCTGCTTTAATGTAGAGGGATCTGTTTTTTTCCTTCACAAACTATAGTTGGGTATGTATTTCCAAAAAAATTTAAATAAAATAAAAAAATTTTTTTGATATTCCTTTTCTTTGGTACTTAAATATTTTATATAGTCACTCTCATATTTTTAAAAAAAATAAGAATAGAAATCTTTAGGTAGAAAAAGTTTATTAAGTTTTGGAGAATAATAGGATGTGTTATTTATATCATGATCTTGTAATAGAAATTTTTGTGTATAAATCATTATTTCCTTTAATTCCAATATTTCTAGACAATAAATTTTTTTGATATTCTACACTATTCTTTTGATAAAGATTTTTTTATAACTTAAAAAAATTATTATATTTTTTTCTATATTATAGATAAAAAGAGAATCGACCATGTAGTTGGTTAATGCTACCTTTATTATTTTCATCAATATAAAATTCACCATTTTTTATAAGCTATGAGCCATGGCACGAGTTTTTTTATAATATTCTCGTCTTACATTAATTTTTTTATTAACAATTAATCCTGTAACTTCTTGTCGCTGATTATATAAACTTATATGAGTTTTTTTGAATCATTGATTTCAAATCCAGATTTTTTTGAATTATATTCGTCAACTCAATGATAAATTCTGTAACAGATTGTAAGAAAGAATTATTATTTGTTGAAAAAGTTAAATCATCTGCATATCGTGTATATGTTACTCTGTATTTTTTTGACAACGTAACAATTCGATAATCTAAAATCTCACAAATTAGATTAGTAATTAATGGTGAAGTTGGGGCACCTTGGGGTAATTTTCCATTGTAGCAAGTAAGCTGTGCCAGTAAGGTTGCCACTTCCTCCGGTAATTTGAAATATTTATTTTTTTAGAAAAAAACCTCGCACCCTACCAAAAATGGAATGAATCGAAAAAAATCTTTTAAGTCTATATTTAATATGATTTTTCTATTTCTATGTTTTTGTGCATTGGTTATAATACTTCTATTTTTAAGGAACCCATGACTTAGTGATGGTGTTTTTTGGTATTTTCCAGTTTTTGATTGCATCACCTCTTCATACCGTTGCCAAAGAAGAGTATATTCTTTTCTGTATCTTCTTTAATTCCGGATTCGGTGATACAATTTGTCTATTATCCCCATTCTTTTTTTGGAATTTCAAATAAACAATACTGTTTAGTTGGTTCAATCCCATACATCAAATAGTTTATATAAGAATAGTTATTAACTTTGATTGCTTTTTATAAAATCGGTTATTGTTTTTAATTTCTGTATATTTCATAAATGTAAAAAGTGCATGGCAACTCATTAGGCTTTGCTTAGTCTCAGTCTGTCTGACCTAAGTCTAGCTATACTATATGCTAAAAGACTCATATAACATTACTTTAATTACTTGCGAATCACAAGTTAAAAATCTAGCCATGCACACTGAAATTTTTACCACATAAATATAAAAAAATATCTAGATACATTTATGTAATCGATAAAATATTGTATAATAAACTAGACTAAGAATATAATTTCTAGTGATTATAGTGTTTAATGATATAACGAGTAAATTAGAGGGGGATTTATAATGCTCCAAAATAAAGTTCCAAATGTTCGCTTTTGTAAATATTTGGATATATGGAAAACAACTAAATTGAATAGGATTACTGAAATTATTGGAGGTGGAACTCCTGATACTAAGCAATTCTCCTATTGGAACGGTGGCATTAATTGGTTTTCTCCTACCGAGGTAGGAAAAACAGTTTATTTAACAAAAAGTGAGAAGACAATTTCACAGTTGGGTTTACAAAAAAGTTCAGCGAAGCTGTTGCCAGCATTTAAAACAATTTTATTTACCTCACGTGCAGGAATTGGTGATGTTGGAATCTTAACTGAAGAGTCTGCAACGAATCAAGGTTTTCAATCATTAGTTGTAAATGAAGAGACTGATGTATATTTTTTATATTCGTATTCAGATCAGATAAAGAAATATGCTCTGAAACATTCAGCTGGCTCAACTTTTTTAGAAATATCAGGTAAAGAGTTAGGGAAAATGGATTTAAGTATACCCTCGCTCCCTGAACAACAAGCCATCGGTTTCCTTTTCCGCACCCTTGATGACCTTCTAGCTAGCTACAAGGACAATCTTGCTAACTACCAATCTCTCAAGGCGACCATGCTTTCCAAGATGTTTCCCAAAGCTGGACATACAGTTCCTGAGATTCGTTTGGATGGATTTGAAGGTGAGTGGGAAGAAAAGTATATTGGGGAGCTAGCTGATATTGTTCGAGGTGCTTCTCCGAGACCAATACAAGATCCAAAATGGTTTGATACAAATTCAGAAATTGGCTGGTTACGTATCTCTGATGTGACAAGTCAAAATGGCAGAATTCATAGTTTGGAACAAAAAATATCAAAATTAGGTCAAGAAAAAACAAGAGTTCTAACAGAACCTCATTTATTACTTAGTATTGCTGCCACTGTTGGAAAACCCGTTGTTAACTACGTTAAAACAGGCGTACATGATGGATTTTTAATTTTTATGAATCCAAAATTTGATAGAGAATTTATGTTTCAATGGCTAGAAATGTTTAGAGAAAAATGGAATCGATACGGTCAACCAGGAAGTCAAGTTAATCTCAATAGTGATATTGTAAAAAATCAAAAGATATTAATCCCTTGTATGGAAGAACAACAAGCCATGGGTGCCTATTTCTCAAACCTCGATAGTCTCATCAGCTCTAACCAAGAAAAAATTTCTCAGCTAGAAACACTGAAAAAGAAACTCTTGCAGGATATGTTTATATAAAAGGAGTGCAGTAAAATGTCAAAAGTAAAATCAGAAACGCTAAAGAAAGAAGAAAAACCTGTAGTAGCAATTTGCTATGATTTTGATAAAACGCTGTCTCCTGATGATATGCAAGCGCAAGGATTTATACAGAAGCTCGGGTATGAAATCAGTGAATTTTGGAAGAAATCTAATGGTTTTGCCAAGGCTAATAATATGGACAAGAACCTTGCCTATATGTTTACGATGAAAACAGAATCTGCAGGAAAGGTTTTATTTACAAAGACAGAGTTAGCTAAGTTTGGTTCAGAGGTAGAACTATTCCCAGGAGTCGAAGACTGGTTTGAGCGTATTCGAAAATATGGTGAAGAAAATGGAGTTATTGTAGAGCATTACATCATTTCATCTGGTTTGAAAGAAATGATAGAGGGGACTTCAATAGCTAAAAATGGTGCTTTTAAGAAAATTTATGCAACTTCTTTTTATTGTGATGAAAAGGGTGTCGCGGTCTGGCCTGCTCAAGTTGTTAACTACACCAATAAGACTCAATTTCTTTTTAGAATTACCAAAGGTATTTTAGATGTCAATGACGATGCAGTGAACGATTTTGTTACTGAAAGTGAATTACGAGTTCCTTTTAGAAATATGGTTTATTTAGGGGATAGTGATACAGATATTCCATGTATGAAGCTTGTCAAAACAAGAGGTGGCTACTCTATCGGTGTATTCAATCCAAGAACCAATGACAGAAAGAAAGTTCACAAAATGACTCAGGATAATCGTATTGATTATTTTGTTCCAGCTGACTACTCAGAAAATACAGAACTTGATAAACTAATCAAGACGATTATTAAAAAGACAGCTTATAATGAATTGTTAGAAAACAAGAAAAATGCTAATAAAATTGAAGCAAACTCCAAAAAGCCAAGAAGAAAGCCAAAACTAAGGTAATTGTTTCAAAAGGCTCTGATTTCCTTTCTATCGAAAATCTGGATTTTATAACCCTCGAAAAACATCGTTTATCAACTTCCTGTTTCTGATATTCCTTTGGAATTGATTCAAACGGTAGAAAGAGAAGTGATTGGTTATAAATGATTGCTTGTTTAAAAATAATTGCAAAACTTAGAAAGAAACATTATGGAAACAACACAAACTTCCCAGTCGCTCTACCAAGCCCTGTGGAACTCAGCGGATGTTCTCCGCTCTAAGATGGATGCTAATGACTACAAGTCCTATCTTTTGGGCATGGTCTTTTATAAGTATCTGTCAGACAAGATGCTCTTTTTCGTGGCTGAGACCATGGAAGAGGGGACAGATAGTCTTGAGGATGTCCTTGAGGTCTATCGTAATTACTACGAGGATGCAGATACCCATGAGGACCTAGTCTCTGTCATGAACGATGAGCTCAACTATATCATCAAGCCTGACCTGACTTTTACGGCTCTGGTAGCACGTGTCAATGAGGGGACTTTCCAGTTGGAAGACTTGGCTCAAGGTTTTCGTGATATCGAGCAGAGTGACGACCTCTATGAAAATCTCTTTGAAGATATCGACCTCTACTCTAAAAAGCTAGGGGCAACTCCGCAAAAGCAAAACCAAACGGTAGCAGCAGTTATGAAAGAGTTGGCTGTGCTGGATGTGGCTGGTCATGCGGGTGATATGCTGGGGGATGCCTATGAGTATCTGATCGGTCAGTTTGCGACTGACTCGGGTAAGAAAGCTGGTGAGTTCTATACGCCTCAACCTGTTGCCAAGCTCATGACTCAGATTGCCTTTTTAGGTCGTGAAGACCAGGAAGGCTTTACCATCTATGATGCGACTATGGGGTCTGGCTCTCTCTTGCTCAATGCCAAGAAATATTCTCATAAACCGCAGACAGTTGTCTACTTTGGTCAGGAGCTCAATACCTCGACTTATAACCTAGCTCGGATGAACATGATCCTACACGGTGTTCCTGTTGAAAATCAATTTCTACACAATGCTGATACACTAGATGAAGACTGGCCGACTCAAGAGCCGACTAACTTTGATGGAGTTCTCATGAACCCACCATACTCTGCCAAGTGGTCAGCAAGCTCTGGATTCCTGAATGACCCTCGTTTCTCTCCTTTTGGGAAACTGGCGCCTCAGTCCAAGGCTGACTTTGCCTTCCTCTTGCATGGTTATTACCACCTCAAGCAGGATAATGGGGTTATGGCTATCGTCCTTCCTCACGGTGTTCTTTTCCGTGGAAATGCGGAAGGTACCATTCGTAAGGCCTTGTTAGAAGAAGGAGCTATTGATACGGTCATCGGTCTACCAGCCAATATCTTCTTTAATACCAGCATTCCAACTACGGTTATTATTCTCAAAAAGAACCGTACCAATCGTGATGTCTACTTTATCGATGCTTCTAAGGAGTTTGATAAAGGCAAAAACCAAAATATCATGACGGATGCCCATATCGAGAAGATTCTGGAAGCCTACAAGTCACGTGAGGAGATTGACAAGTTTGCCCACCTAGCAAGCTATGAAGAAATCGTCGAAAATGACTACAACCTCAATATCCCTCGCTATGTAGATACCTTTGAGGAAGAAGAAGTAGAGCCACTGACAGACATCGTCAGCAAGATTAACGATACAAATAAAGCTATTGAAAGTCAAACAGCTTCTTTACTTGAAATGCTGAACCAACTCCACGGAACCACACCAGAAGCCGATGCTGAACTCAAAGAGTTTTTTGAGAAAAACTTTAAGGGGTGATAGGGCTAATTGATTCGCTCATTTTATAAATACAACTTTGTTTCCGTATTTCCTGGGAACTAGTAGAAAGTTAGGAGAAATATGGAAAATAACAACCAACATTCCCTTTGTCAGCAACTCTGGGCGGAAAAATAAATACCTTGTTTTGAGCCATTCCAGCAATATTTATAAGGATATTCGCCAGTATCTCAAGCAAGAAGTGGTGGAGCTGAGTCAGGTTCAAGAGATGATTGACCGTGCCTGCCAGATTCCAGAGCACAGGGGTCAGGTTTGCAACGCTTTTTCAGCATATTTGGGGCTACTTTTAAAAAGCAAGCCAGTCTTGACGAGCGCAAAGACTATATGCTCTTGCTGGATCGCTATCGCTTTGGTCAAGCTTCTAAGGAAGACTTGATTGCAAAGACCAGAGACTTGCTCGAGCGTTACCCAAATGCTTATCTGCAAGATTCTACCCTGCTGAAAGGAGACTCCCATGAGACTTTGGCATGAGGCTTTGATTTCACAACTTCCCCGCCCGCAGCTCTTGGGACAACATCGAGAGTGCTGCGCCCTGCGTGGCAATGGCTGGGGCAGAAAGCATGCGACGGTTGACTACGTCTTTACCCACTCGCCTTATCGTCTCTATGCCTATCATCGTTTGATCATGGAGGAGATGGCTGGCCGTGGCTACAATGTCAGTCCAGAGTGGCTGGATAAGAACTACCGAGGTAAGACCTGCCCTTCCCATGAAGACTTAGCAGAGGAGAAGCTGAACAGTCCTATCTATAGCGAACATGATGTTACCTACTATGAGGAGTGTCTGGCCAATCTCCGAGAGAAGGGGATTGACCTATAGTCTTTTCTAATAGCAAGTCATAGTCAGCTATCTGTTTACTCAAGTTTGACTATGAACAGGACTATCTTGAAAATCTGTTAATCATTGTCTATCAAAGGATTTGGGGAATCTTCTCCAAATCTTTTTTTGTCTTTTAAATCGAGATATAGTTTCAAACTATATCAAAGCCTAATTTTTTACAATTATACAGACAGTTTCTTTTCTGTTAAGATAGTTTCAACAACAATTTTTGGAGGACAAAACATGTCAACTACAATTATCGGTTTCCCTCGTTTGGGTGAATTCCGCGAATTAAAATTTACAACTGAAAAATACTTTAGAAAAGAAATCTCAGAAGAAGAACTCTTGGCTGCGGCTAAAGAATTGCGTGTAAAACACTGGAACATCGTCAAAGAAAAAGGCATCACTGAAATCCCATCAAATGACTTTTCTCACTATGACAACTTCCTTGATGCTGCTTTCCTTTTCAACGTAGTTCCTGCTTCAGTACAAAACTTGGAATTGTCTAATCTTGAACGTTACTTTGCTTTGGGACGTGGTTACCAAGGAGAAAAAGGGGATGTTCGTGCCCTTCCGATGAAAAAATGGTTCAATACTAACTACCACTACATCGTTCCTAAATTTGAAAAAGACACTCAAGTAAAATTGGCTGGTCACAAGATTTTCGATGAGTTCCAAGAAGCTAAAGAACTTGGTCTTAACACTCGTCCTGTCCTTGTAGGTCCATTCACTTTCCTTCAATTATCAGACTATGAAGAAGGCGTGAAAGCAGAAGACTTCGTAGATAGCTTAGTAGCTGCTTACCAAGATGTTTTTGCAAAATTGGCTGAACTTGGTGCAACTCGTATCCAACTCGATGAAGCTGCCCTTGTCAAAGATTTGACAGCCGAAGAAAAAGCACTCTTCTTGAACCTCTACAACAAGCTTTTGGCTGATAAGAAAGGTCTTGAAGTCTTGCTTCAAACTTACTTTGGTGACGTTCGTGACGTTTACGCTGACCTTGTGAAATTGCCAGTAGATGCGATCGGTCTTGACTTCGTTGAAGGTAAGAAAACTCTTGAACTCGTTAAAGGTGGCTTCCCAGCTGACAAGACTCTTTATGCAGGTATTGTCAATGGTAAGAACATCTGGCGCAACAACTACGAAAAGAGCTTGGATGTTCTTGAGCAAATCCCAGCTGAAAACATCGTTTTGACAAGCTCATGTTCACTTCTTCATGTGCCATTTACAACTGCTAACGAAGAATTTGAACCAGCTATCTTGAACCACTTTGCCTTTGCAGTTGAAAAATTGGATGAGATCCGTGACTTGGATGCTATCCGCAACGGTCAAGGTGCAGAGGCTCTTGCAGCTAACAAAGAACTCTTTGCGACTGAACGTGTTGGTGAAAATGCGGAACTTCGTGCGCGTATCGCAGGATTGACAGATGCAGACTACACTCGTTTGCCAGCCTTTGCAGAACGTGAAGCAATCCAAGAAGATGCCTTCAAACTTCCAGCTCTTCCAACAACAACTATTGGTTCATTCCCTCAAACTAAGGAAGTTCGTGCGAAACGTTTGGCCTTCCGTAAGGGTGAATTGTCACAAGAAGAATACGATGCTTTCCTTGCTGAAACCATCGATGAATGGATCAAATGGCAAGAAGAAGTTGGATTTGACGTGCTTGTACACGGTGAATTCGAGCGTAATGACATGGTTGAGTACTTCGGTCAAAACTTGTCAGGTTACCTCTTCTCTAAGAATGGTTGGGTACAATCATACGGTATGCGTGGGGTTAAACCACCAATCATCTGGGGTGATGTGACTCGTCTCAACCCAATCACTGTGAAATGGTCTAGCTACGCACAAAGCCGTACGGACAAACCTGTTAAAGGTATGTTGACTGGACCTGTTACCATCCTTAACTGGTCATTCCCACGTGAAGACATCTCTATCAAGGATTCTACTCTTCAAATCGCTCTTGCTATCAAGGATGAAGTTCTTGACCTTGAAGCTGCAGGTGTGAAAATCATCCAAATCGACGAGGCTGCTCTTCGTGAGAAATTGCCACTCCGTCGTAGCGACTGGTACGAAGACTACCTTGACTGGGCTATTCCAGCTTTCCGCTTGGTACACTCAACAGTAGCACCAGATACACAAATCCACACTCACATGTGTTACTCAGAATTTACAGATATCATCCCAGCTATCGACAACATGGATGCGGACGTTATCTCATTTGAAGCTAGCCGTTCAAACCTTGAAATCTTGGACGAACTCAAAGCTCAAAACTTCCAGACAGAAGTGGGTCCTGGAGTTTACGATATCCACTCTCCTCGTGTGCCTAACGAAGGCGAAATCGATCACACCATCGAAGCCATCCTTGCTAAAGTACCAAGCAAGAAAGTATGGATCAACCCTGACTGTGGTTTGAAAACACGTGGTATCCCAGAAACGAAAGAAAGCTTGATCCGCCTTGTAGATGCTGCGAAAGCTGCGCGTGAAAAATTGTAAGAAAAGACAATTCTCTCTACACGGTTGATCAGTAAGAAATCAACTAGAAAAGGTTCATACATATGTCACGTCAAACACCGTCCCTCTCATTTGAAGTTTTCCCTCCAAACCCAGAAGTAGGCAATGACAAAATTATTGCAGCCCTGAAAGACATGCAGGGCTTGGCACCACACTTCATCAGTGTGACTGCTAGTAATAATAAATTTAATATCAAAGAGACGACGGTTCGTTTGGCAGACTATATCCAAAATGACTTGGAGATTCCAACCATTGCTCACTTGCCAGCTATCTATTTGACTAAGGATAAGGTGGCTGAGACCATTGCGGATTTGGATAAAGTTGGTGTTCAGAAAATATTGGCTTTGCGTGGGGATATCATTCCAGGTGTTGAGCCACAGAAGGACTTCCGTTACGCCACAGACTTGATTGAGTTTATCAATGAACAGGCACCACACTTTGATATTGTTGGAGCTTGTTACCCAGAAGGGCACCCGGATTCGCCAAACCAAATCTCAGATATTCAAAATCTCAAGAAAAAAGTAGATGCAGGCTGTTCAAGCCTTGTCACTCAGCTTTTCTTTGACAACGAGCGTTTCTACGATTTCCAAGACAAATGTACCTTGGCTGGGATTGATGTTCCCATTCATGCGGGTATCATGCCAATCCTCAATCGTAACCAAGCGCTTCGTCTCTTGAAGACTTGTGAGAATATCCATCTCCCACGTAAGTTTAAGGCTATCTTGGACAAGTATGAGAATGATCCTGAGTCACTCAGAGCAGCAGGACTTGCCTATGCCGTAGACCAAATCGTGGACTTGGTAACGCAAGACGTAGCAGGCGTGCATCTCTACACCATGAACAACGCAGACACTGCTCAGTACATCCACCAAGCAACCCATGCCTTGTTCAATCATCAACCTTAAAATAATTAAAAGCAAACCATTCTTCTTTTCATAGCAGAATGGTTCCTTTTTTATAGAAAAGACCGTACTTTTTAAGAAAAAAATATGATAAAATAGACTCTGTACGTACTTGATACAAAGATGAGGGTATTTAGGTTATAAAGTTTTTTTAATAGTCAATTATTTTTTAATCAAAATCTGATAATTGGTGTCTATAAAAAATACGAACGAAGTGAGTGTAAAAAGATTCATAATTGAATTTTGGCCTCATTTCTTAGGAAAAAAGATAAGCTTCCTAGCACTCATCGAGTGCGGCGTCACCTTCCTATTTTTCTACAGAAATGTTCGGCAGGCCGAACCGTCCAAAATATCTTGAGTAATTGAACCCGTCCGAAAAGCTGTGTAAAAAAGATAAACTGACTTGTCTTCATCGAAGACTTCACCAGTTTCCTATTTTTACTTTGCTTTTTGCGGCCTTAGTATCTTGATCTTTGTAGGCAAGGCGTATAATATTAACAATCCAAAGGGGATTAAAATGACAAAACATGTGTTTCAAACGACTTTTGCGGGTCGTGAGTTGATCGTAGAGACTGGTCAGGTTGCGAAGCAAGCAAATGGCTCTGTTGTGGTGCGTTACGGTGAGTCAACTGTCTTGACTGCTGCCGTCATGTCTAAGAAGATGGCAACTGGGGATTTCTTCCCGCTTCAAGTCAACTACGAAGAAAAAATGTATGCGGCTGGGAAATTTCCTGGTGGCTTTATGAAACGTGAAGGACGTCCTTCAACAGATGCGACTTTGACAGCGCGTTTGATTGACCGTCCCATCCGTCCAATGTTTGCAGAAGGTTTCCGTAATGAAGTGCAAGTCATCAACACAGTCCTTTCTTACGATGAAAATGCATCTGCACCAATGGCAGCTATGTTTGGGTCATCATTGGCACTTTCTATCTCAGATATTCCATTTGACGGACCTATCGCTGGGGTACAAGTAGGTTATGTTGATGGGGAAATCATCATTAATCCAACGCAAGAACAAGCAGAGCGCTCTCTTCTTGAATTGACAGTAGCTGGTACTAAGCACGCTATCAACATGGTAGAGTCTGGTGCTAAAGAATTGTCAGAAGAAATCATGTTGGAAGCTCTTCTTAAAGGACATGAAGCTGTTAAAGAATTGATTGCCTTCCAAGAAGAAATCGTTGCGGCAGTCGGTACAGAAAGCAGAAGTAGAATTGCTTCATGTGGATGCTGACTTGCAAGCTGAAATCATCGCAGCCTACAACAGCGATCTTCAAAAAGCGGTTCAAGTTGAAGAAAAATTGGCGCGTGAAGCCGCAACTCAAGCAGTGAAAGATCAAGTCACAGCAGTTTACGAAGAAAAATATGCAGACCACGAAGAATTTGACCGCATCATGCGGGATGTGGCTGAAATCTTGGAACAAATGGAACACGCAGAAGTGCGCCGTTTGATTACAGAAGACAAGGTTCGTCCGGACGGCCGTAAGGTCGATGAAATTCGTCCTTTGGATGCGCAAGTGGACTACCTTCCTCGCGTACACGGTTCAGGTCTCTTCACTCGTGGCCAAACGCAAGCTCTTTCTATCTTGACTTTGGCGCCAATGGGTGAAACGCAAATCATTGATGGTTTGGACCCAGAGTACAAGAAACGCTTTATGCACCACTACAACTTCCCACAATACTCTGTAGGGGAAACAGGTCGTTACGGTGCTCCTGGCCGTCGTGAAATTGGTCACGGTGCCCTCGGTGAGCGTGCTCTTGCGCAAGTATTGCCAAGCTTGGAAGAATTCCCATACGCTATCCGTCTAGTAGCAGAAGTTTTGGAATCAAATGGTTCTTCTTCACAAGCATCTATCTGTGCGGGAACACTTGCCCTTATGGCTGGTGGTGTGCCAATCAAGGCACCAGTAGCAGGGATTGCTATGGGTCTCATCTCAGATGGTAACAACTATACAGTATTGACAGATATCCAAGGTTTGGAAGACCACTTTGGAGACATGGACTTTAAGGTTGCAGGTACTCGTGACGGGATTACAGCCCTTCAAATGGATATCAAGATCCAAGGGATCACTGCAGAAATCTTGACTGAAGCTCTTGCCCAAGCCAAGAAAGCTCGTTTTGAAATCCTTGATGTGATTGAAGCTACTATTCCAGAAGTTCGTCCAGAATTGGCTCCAACTGCACCGAAAATTGATACTATCAAGATTGATGTGGACAAGATCAAGATTGTTATCGGTAAGGGTGGAGAAACAATCGATAAGATCATCGCTGAAACAGGCGTTAAGATTGATATCGACGAAGAAGGAAACGTGTCTATCTACTCTAGCGACCAAGATGCCATCAACCGCGCTAAAGAAATCATTGCTGGTTTGGTTCGTGAAGCTAAAGTGGACGAAGTCTACCATGCAAAGTGGTGCGTATCGAGAAATTTGGTGCCTTTGTCAACCTCTTTGACAAGACAGATGCCCTCGTACACATCTCTGAAATGGCTTGGACACGTACCAATAATGTAGAAGATTTAGTTCAAATTGGTGATTTTGTGGATGTTAAGATTATCAAGATCGATGAAAAAGGTCGTGTAGATGCTTCTATGAAGGCACTCTTGCCACGTCCACCAAAACCTGAACGTTCAGAAGAAAAAGGTGAAAAGGGTCATCGTCATGGCGATCGTCCTCGTCACCACCACAAACCTAAGAAAGAAACTACAGAAACACCAAAAGACTCAGAATAAGAAAGGAGAAATGTATGGGATGGTGGCGTGAAACCATTGATATCGTAAAAGAAAATGATCCAGCGGCTCGCACCACTTTGGAGGTTCTTTTGACCTATCCTGGTGTGAAAGCCTTGGCTGCTCACCGTCTCTCTCATTTTCTCTGGGAACATGGCTTTAAGCTTTTAGCTCGTATGCACAGCCAGTTTTGGCGTTTTTGGACTCAGATTGAGATCCACCCAGGCGCTCAGATCGAATCAGGTGTCTTTATCGACCACGGGGCGGGTCTGGTTATTGGGGAGACAGCGATTGTTGAGAAGGGTGTCCTTCTCTACCATGGTGTCACTCTCGGTGGTACAGGTAAGGATAGTGGCAAACGCCATCCGACTGTGCGTAAGGGAGCGCTCATATCTGCACATGCCCAGGTTATCGGTCCTGTAGAAATCGGTGAAAATGCCAAAGTCGGTGCTGCAGCGGTCGTTGTGGCAGATGTTCCTAGTGATGTGACGGTTGTCGGTATTCCAGCCAAGATTGTTCGAGTACATGGGCAAAAGGATGAGTCAACGATTCATGAAGTTGAAGGAAAACGTGAATACTACGTCAATAAACTCGAGCAAGCAAGAGAAGCCAGCCACAGGTCTTCTGGTTTGTAAGGAGAAGTGATTCGTTAATTTAGGAGGTTAGGTCGATGCTATTAGAAGAATTTGAAAATGTACCTGCTGTTATCGAGCCAACTGATCGAAGCCTCCTTAGTGGTGGAGAAGTTTGTGATACCATTATCTTGTCTTTTAATGGAGAAATCCTTGAACGAGTAAAGCAGATAGATGGTGTCTACGAAGGTGGCTATCTTACCAATCTAAATGGCAAACTGCCATGGTATATCTATGAAAAAGATGGGAGTAAGATAGCAGTTTCTATGGCTACTATTGGAGCTCCAATGGTTGTTGGACTCTTAGAAGAACTAAAGCAAGAGGATTTAAGAACTTTATTGTTTTGGGATCTTGCGGAGTTCTAGACCAGTCTATTCAAGCAGATAAGATTATCCTACCAAGTTCGGCTTTACGTGATGAAGGTACTAGTTATCACTATGCTCCAGCAAGTGATGAAATAGCCTATGAGCGATCTCTACTCTTAACTATGGAAAACGCCTTGGATAAAGCTGGTGTTGAGCATATTCGAACAAAGTCTTGGACCACAGATGCCTTCTATCGTGAGACAGCTGCTAAGGTCAAACGAAGACTTGAAGCAGGAGCTAGAGTTGTAGATATGGAAGCTTCGGCTATCATGGCCTGGGCCCAATATAGACAAGCCAAGGTCTATCAATTTTTCTATACAGCTGACTATGTCGACCATCATAATCATGAGTGGGATGCCAGACGCGAAGAAAGAAAAGCAGATGCTATGACTTTCTTTGAGATAGCCTTAGTAATTGCCAGAGAGCTGGATTGAAACTACTCTTTACGATAAACAAGAAACAGAAAGGAGTCAGTGAGTGATTAAAATCTATGACACCATGTCTCGTGATTTGCGAGAATTTGTCCCAATCGAGGACGGCAAGGTTAAGATGTATGTCTGTGGGCCGACAGTTTACAACTATATCCACGTAGGGAATGCCCGTTCAACAGTGGCTTTTGATACGATTCGTCGCTATTTGAATACCGTGGCTATGAAGTTGCCTATATTTCTAACTTCACAGATGTGGATGATAAGATTATCAACCGTGCCAAGGAAGAAGGTATCACACCTCAGGAAGTAGCGGATAAGTATATCGCTGCCTTTCGTGAGGATGTGACAGCCTTGGGTGTGAAGCCTGCGACTCGTCATCCACGTGTCGTAGAGTTTATGGCTGATATCATCCGCTTTGTAGAAGACTTGATTGAAAAGGGCTATGCCTATGAGAGTCAAGGGGATGTCTATTTCCGTGTAGAAAAATCCCACAACTATGCTAAGTTGGCCAATAAAACCTTGGAAGACTTGGAACTAGGTGCTTCAGGTCGGACAGACGAAGAAACGGCTCGCAAGGAAAATCCAGTCGACTTTGCCCTCTGGAAAGCTGCTAAACCAGGTGAGATTTATTGGGATAGCCCATGGGGACCAGGTCGCCCAGGCTGGCACATCGAGTGTTCAGTCATGTCAACTGAGATTTTAGGAGATACCATCGATATTCACGGTGGTGGTGCTGACCTTGAGTTTCCACACCATACCAACGAAATTGCCCAGTCTGAAGCTAAGACAGGCAAGACCTTCGCCAATTACTGGATGCATAATGGCTTTGTCAACATTGACAATGTCAAGATGTCTAAGTCTTTGGGGAACTTCATTACAGTACACGATGCCCTCGAAACGATTGATGGTCAAGTGCTACGTTTCTTCTTTGCGACTCAACACTACCGCAAACCTATCAACTTTACGGAAAAGGCTGTGCGCGATGCCGAGACTAATCTCAAGTATTTGAAGAACACTTACGAGCAACCATTTACTGGAGATGTAGATGCTCAAGAATTGCAAGCTTTTAAAGATAAGTTTGTAGCAGCTATGGATGAGGATTTCAATACAGCTAATGGAATCACTGTTGTCTTTGAAATGGCCAAATGGATCAACTCAGGTAACTATGATGCAAGTGTTAAGGAAACTCTTGCAGCCATGTTGGAAGTCTTTGGAGTTGTCTTTGTTGAGGAAGTTTTGGATGAAGAGATTGAAGCCTTGATTCAAAAACGCCAAGAAGCGCGTGCCAATCGTGACTTTGCGACAGCTGACCAAATCCGTGACCAACTAGCTGCTCAAGGGATTAAACTACTTGATACCAAGGATGGAGTGAGGTGGACACGTGATTGATGTCAATCTCATTAACGGGATTGCGCTAGCCTTCGAAGGAGATGCGGTTTATTCTATGTATATTCGCCGTCATCTCATTCTTAAAGGCATGACCAAGCCCAATAAACTCCATCAAGAGGCCACTAAGTATGTATCAGCCAAGGCTCAAGCACGCTTGATTTCCCTCATGTTGGAGGAGCAAGTCCTAACGGAAAAAGAAGAAGAAATCTATAAACGTGGTCGCAATACCAATAGTCACACCAAGGCAAAGAATGCAGATGTAGTGACCTACCGTATGTCTACAGGTTTTGAAGCGGTCATGGGCTATCTTCATATGACTGAAAACGTAGAGCGCCTAGAAACCTTGATTTCTTGGTGTATCCAAAAAGTGGAGGGCTAGGAAATGATTGCAAAAGAATTACTAGATTGGTTTCCACAAGCTCAAATCGTAGACCAACCAGTCGATAAGGAAGGCTATCTGACGCTTCCAGTATCCGCAAATCAGTGGGTTTTACTGGAGGAAGCTGGACTTAGTGAACGTGAGAAGCAGTTGGTGGCTCTCTTAAGCCAGCAGGAACAAACTATCTCTTTAAATCCTTGGTATAGCTATTTGATAGAGGGCAAGGGGCAAGCACCGCAGAGCTTTAAAAAGCTACAGATTGTTTATTGTCACCTTTCTTATTATCAACAGGAGAACCTGACTTCTTGGTTGGATATGATGAGAACCCTCTTTCCTAATTGCGAGACAGTGCTTCAGGTGGGAGCTCAGGATTACCTATTTGTTCTCCAACAGGACAAATACACTTCTGTTCGCTCTATCTTAACAGATACCTTGGAAGCAGTAGAATACGACTTTGGGGTTCGCCTTTCCATCATGCTTGGTCAGGTCTGGTCACAAACAGGAAATCAGAGTTTGACAGATCTCATCAAAGCAGAACGTGACTTGTTTAAAAACTGGTGGCGTCAAGGTCATCAAGGATTCCATACTTTTTCTCAACTTTACCTTTGGAGTATGGGTGAAAAAATGGTGGATCTCAGTTTGATCAAAGATTATCTACACCAGATGATTTTGGATCAGGATCAGATTCAGGAAATCATTCTCTCATTATGGGAAAATAGTGCAGTCCTTACGAAGACAGCTCAGCAACTCTATCTACACCGCAATTCTCTCCAATACAAGATTGATAAATGGGAAGAATTAACAGGGCTACAGTTGAAAAGAATTGACAGATTTGACCTTGTGTTATCAGTTGATTTTACCAGATATTATTTAAAGTTTTTGTGCAAGTTGCACAGAACTTTTTTTATTTTTTGGTCACCTTGCCATAGAAATGTAAAAGCGTTTTCATTTATAATAAAACTATCAAAATTAAAAGGAGTTCACCGAAATGGTAGAATTAAATCTTAAAAATATTTACAAAAAATATCCAAACAGCGAACACTACTCAGTTGAAGACTTCAACTTGGACATCAAAGACAAAGAATTTATCGTTTTCGTAGGACCTTCAGGATGTGGTAAATCAACTACTCTCCGTATGATTGCAGGTCTTGAAGACATCACAGAAGGTACTGCATCTATCGATGGCGTGGTTGTCAACGACGTAGCTCCAAAAGACCGTGACATTGCCATGGTATTCCAAAACTACGCTCTTTACCCACACATGACTGTATACGATAACATGGCTTTCGGTTTGAAATTGCGTAAATACAGCAAAGAAGACATCGACAAACGTGTACAAGAAGCAGCAGAAATTCTTGGTTTGAAAGAATTCTTGGATCGTAAACCAGCTGACCTTTCAGGTGGTCAACGTCAACGTGTTGCCATGGGTCGTGCGATCGTCCGTGATGCTAAAGTATTCTTGATGGACGAACCTTTGTCAAACTTGGATGCAAAACTTCGTGTATCAATGCGTGCTGAAATTGCTAAAATCCACCGTCGTATCGGAGCTACAACTATCTACGTAACTCACGACCAAACTGAAGCGATGACACTTGCAGACCGTATCGTTATCATGTCAGCTACTAAAAACCCTGCTGGTACTGGTACTATCGGACGTGTTGAACAAATCGGTACTCCTCAAGAAGTTTACAAAAACCCAGTTAACAAATTCGTAGCAGGATTTATCGGAAGCCCAGCTATGAACTTCATCAACGTTAAATTGAACGGTGATCACATCGTTGGTGACGGCTTCAACTTGAAAGTTCCAGAAGGTGCTTTGAAAGTTCTTCGTGAAAAAGGTTACGAAGGTAAAGAATTGATCTTCGGTATCCGTCCAGAAGACGTGAATGCAGAACCTGCTTTCCTTGAAACATTCCCAGAATCAGTTGTGAAAGCAACTATCTCTGTATCAGAATTGCTTGGTTCAGAATCTCACCTATACTGCCAAGTTGGTAAAGATGAATTCGTTGCTAAAGTTGATGCACGTGACTACTTGCAAGCTGGTGCAACGGTTGAACTTGGATTTGACTTGAACAAAGCTCACTTCTTCGACGTAGAAACTGAAAAACAGTTTACTAAGATAGATTTTAATCAATCAACACTACTAGACTTTCTCTAGTAGTGTTTTTTAGAGTTCAGCAAAGTCTTACGGAATAGGCTTTTCTAGTTTTCATATCAACAAAAAAGTGTTAAAATGGTAGGAAGAACTGGAGAGTATGCATGCCAAAAGAAGTAATTTATTCAGGCGATGAAGTCGTCGCTTTAACGCAAAAATATTTATCGAAAGAAGATGTGGCTTTTGTCCATAAGGCTTTGGTTTATGCTGTAGAATGCCATAGTGGGCAGTATCGTAAATCAGGCGAGCCTTACATCATCCATCCTATTCAGGTAGCAGGTATTTTGGCTAAACTTAAGCTAGATGCTGTCACTGTTGCCTGTGGTTTTTTGCATGACGTGGTAGAAGACACAGATGCTACTTTGGATGACTTAGAGCGTGAGTTTGGACATGATGTTCGAGTGATTGTAGACGGTGTTACCAAACTTGGTAAGGTCGAGTATAAATCTTTTGAGGAGCAATTGGCCGAGAATCACCGCAAGATGCTCATGGCCATGTCTGAGGATATCCGCGTTATCTTGGTAAAACTCTCTGACCGCCTGCACAATATGCGCACTCTCAAGCATCTTCGTAAGGACAAGCAGGAACGTATTTCCCGAGAAACAATGGAAATCTATGCACCACTTGCTCATCGTTTGGGGATTTCAAGTGTGAAGTGGGAACTGGAAGATCTCTCTTTCCGCTATCTCAATCCTACTGAGTTTTACAAGATTAGTCACATGATGAAGGAAAAACGTCAAGAACGGGAAGCCTTGGTCGATGAAGTTGTGACGAAGCTTGAGGAATATTCATCTGAGCGCCACCTTACAGGAAAAATCTATGGCCGTCCAAAGCATATCTACTCTATCTATCGCAAGATGCAGGACAAGAAAAAACGATTTGAAGAAATCTATGACTTGATTGCCATTCGTTGTATTTTAGACACTCAGAGTGATGTTTACGCCATGTTGGGTTACGTTCATGAACTATGGAAACCAATGCCAGGCCGTTTCAAGGATTATATTGCCAATCGTAAGGCCAATGGTTACCAGTCTATCCATACGACTGTTTATGGACCAAAAGGGCCGATTGAGTTCCAGATTCGTACCAAGGAAATGCACGAGGTTGCTGAGTACGGGGTTGCGGCTCACTGGGCCTACAAAAAAGGAATCAAGGGTCAAGTTAATAGCAAGGAATCTGCTATTGGAATGAACTGGATCAAGGAGATGATGGAACTCCAAGACCAGGCGGATGATGCCAAGGAATTTGTAGATACTGTCAAAGAAAACTATCTGGCTGAGGAGATTTATGTCTTTACTCCAGATGGAGCGGTTCGTTCTCTGCCAAAGGATTCTGGACCGATTGACTTTGCCTATGAGATTCATACCAAGATCGGGGAAAAAGCAACTGGTGCCAAGGTTAATGGACGTATGGTTCCTTTGACTACCAAGCTGAAAACGGGTGACCAGGTTGAAATCATCACCAATCCAAATTCATTTGGACCAAGTCGTGACTGGCTCAACATGGTTAAGACCAGCAAGGCCCGTAACAAAATTCGTCAGTTCTTTAAAAACCAAGATAAAGAATTGTCCATCAATAAAGGCCGTGAAATGCTGATTAGTCAGCTTCAAGAAAACGGCTATGTGGCCAATAAATTTATGGACAAGCGTCACATGGATGAAGTCCTTCAAAAAACCAGCTACAAGACAGAAGAAGCTCTCTTTGCTGCGATTGGTTTTGGAGAAATCGGAGCCATTACCGTCTTTAACCGTTTGACGGAGAAGGAACGTCGTGAAGAAGAACGTGCAAAAGCCAAGGCAGAAGCAGAAGAACTGGTCAAGGGTGGCGAAGTCAAGGTTGAAAACAAGGAAACTCTAAAGGTTAAGCATGAAGGTGGCGTTGTCATCGAGGGTGCCTCTGGTCTCTTGGTACGGATTGCCAAATGTTGTAATCCTGTTCCAGGTGATGATATCGTTGGCTATATTACCAAAGGTCGTGGTGTTGCCATCCATCGTGTGGACTGTATGAACCTTCGTTCACAGGAAAACTACGAGCAACGTCTACTCGATGTTGAGTGGGAAGACCAATTCTCAACCAAGGAATATATGGCTCATATCGACATCTATGGACTCAACCGTTCTGGTCTTTTGAATGATATCTTGCAAGTCCTATCCAATACAACTAAGAATATCTCAACAGTTAACGCCCAGCCAACCAAGGATATGAAATTTGCTAATATCCATGTATCCTTTGGAATTTCAAATCTTTCAACGTTAACTACTGTAGTTGATAAGATTAAGAGTGTACCAGAAGTCTACTCAGTCAAACGGACCAATGGTTAAGTTGGCGTGATATAGTTAGAAAGGATTTCTATGAAAATCATCGTTCAGCGCGTCAAGGAAGCTCAGGTTTCTATTGAGGGGCAGATTCATGGTCAAATCAAACAAGGGCTCTTGCTCTTAGTGGGGGTTGGACCTGAGGATCAGCAGGAAGATTTGGATTATGCAGTCAGAAAACTTGTCAATATGCGGATTTTCTCAGATGATGAAGGTAAGATGAACCTATCTGTCAAGGATATCCAAGGAGAAATCCTCTCCATCTCTCAATTCACTCTGTTTGCCGATACAAAGAAGGGCAATCGACCAGCATTTACAGGTGCTGCCAAACCTGATATGGCTGAGGCCTTCTATCAAGACTTTAACCAGGAACTAGCCAAAGAGGTTCCTGTTGAAACAGGTATCTTTGGAGCAGATATGCAGGTAGAACTGGTCAATGATGGGCCGGTAACTATCATCCTTGATACAAAAAATAGATAAGAAAAACCAAGCTTGTTAGCTTGGTTTTTTTGTGACGTATTTAGTTCATCTTTTCAACATAGAGTTGTTTGGCGATTTCTAGACTTACCAAGAGTTCTTCATTGTTGTGAATTAAAGTAAAGGTATTAGAGAAATCATCAAACTGTTGAACTAGGAGTTTGTCTCCGATATTGATGGCATGTTTTTCCAGATATTTTAGGAGATCAAAACTATCGTGAACCCGAGTCAGGAGATAGGTTCCAGCTTCTTTGGTTTCTGATAGTGGTAGGTTGTTGATTTCAACCAAAAGCTCTCCTTTAGCAGGAATGGTACCACCGTGAGGGCAAGTTTTTGGGAAACCTAGCATACTTTCTAATCTCTCTACAAAAAAGTCTGAAACGGTATGTTCTAATACTTCAGCTTCCTCATGAATTTGGTCACTGGTATAGTCTAGATGGTGGACCAGAAAAACCTCAATCAGACGATGTTTACGATAAAGTTCTGATACAAGTGTTAGCCCAATATCGGTTAGCAAGTATCCTTTCTTCTTATCTTTTAAGATGAGATTTTCAGACTGCATACGCTTAATCATTTCAGTTACAGCTGGAGGAGATACCTGCATCCGAGCAGCAATTTCCTTATTGGTAATTTTAGGAACATCCATGCCAATCTCATAAATACATTTTAAGTAGTCTTCTTTATTTGGTGTCATTCGCATTTCCTTGTTTATTATCTCCATCTAGTATACCAAAAAAGAGGCTGGGACAAAAGTCCTAGCCTCTCAATTGTCTTTGGATTGTCGAGCAAGACGCAGTGGTTGAGTGGACTCTACTACACTGATTTCATCAGCTTTTACAGCCCTACTCAACTGTGCGGAGGTGGGATGACGAAATCGAATTCTAAAGAATTACCGATTTCCGTCCCACTCTCTATTGCTACAAGAGCTGGACTTAGTTGAGTTCTTTTGCAGCTGCAATGGCGGCTTCAAAGTCTGGCTCGCTGTTGATATTGTCTACGTATTCGACGTAGCGGATGGTATTATCGGCATCGAGAACAAAAACTGCGCGTGCAAGCAGATGCCATTCATTGATTAAGAGGGCGTAATCGCGTCCAAAGGAATGGTCGAAGTAGTCTGAAAGCATGATGGCATTCTCAATTCCCTCTGCACCACACCAGCGTTTTTGTGCAAATGGAAGGTCCATAGATACCGTTAGGACAACAGTGTTGTCTAAGCTAGCCAATTCTTGGTTAAAGCGACGAGTCTGAAGCGAGCAGATGCCTGTATCGATAGAAGGGATGACACTCAAGATCTTTTTCTTGCCTTCAAAGTCAGCCAGTGTTTTTTTAGAGAGGTCAGTCGTTGTGAGAGAGAAATCAAGTGCTTTATCTCCTACTTGTAGTTGTTTTCCTGTAAACGTAACAGGGTTTCCAAGGAATGTAGTCATAAGCTACTCCAATCTTTTTTCTTTCATTTTACATTAAACGTTCAGACTCTTCCAATAATTTGACCGAAATTTAAATAGACAAAAAACGCCAATTCATGGTGACTGACGTTTTTTAAAATGATTATTTAGACAAACCTTCAGAAATCTTGTCAAGGTTGTATTTCATCATGTTGTAGTAGCTGTCACCTTCTTTACCTTCTTCAGCAATTGAGTCAGTAAAGATTTGTGCGTAGATTGGGATATTTGTGTCTTTAGAAACAGTCTTCATTGGACGATCATCGACACTGGATTCAACAAATAGTGATGGAACCTTCATTTGGCGAAGTTTTTCAACCAAAGTCTTGATTTGGTCAGGTGTTCCTTCTTCTTCAGTATTGATTTCCCAGATGTAAGCACTTGGGACACCGTAAGCTTTAGAGAAGTATTTAAAACATCCTTCGCTGGTTACGATGAGTTTTTTCTCAGCAGGAATATTGTCGAATTTAGCTTTAGCTTCCTTGTCAAGTTTGTCTAGCTTATCAGTATATTCTTTGAGATTTTTTTCGTAAAATTCTTTGTTGCTAGGGTCTTTAGCGCTCAATTGTTTTGCGATGTTTTTAGCAAAGATGATCCCATTTTCAAGGTTGAGCCAAGCGTGTGGGTCTTCTTTACCTTTTTCGTTTTGACCTTCAAGGTAGATAACATCAACGCCTTCGCTGACTGCAAAGTAGTCTTTGTTTTCAGTTTTCTTGGCATTTTCTACCAATTTTGTAAACCAAGCATTTCCACCTGTTTCAAGGTTGATACCGTTATAGAAAATCAAATCAGCTTGAGAAGTTTTCTTGACGTCTTCAGGTAGTGGTTCGTATTCGTGTGGGTCTTGACCAACAGGAACGATACTGTGAAGATCAATCTTGTCACCAGCAATATTTTTAGTAATATCAGCGATGATTGAGTTTGTGGCAACAACTTTTAGTTTTTGACCAGAAGCTGCATCTTTTTTTCCACTAGCACATGCTACAAGAGCAATGACGGAAAGAAAGAGAACGAGTAATGTACCTAATTTTTTTCATTAGATCCTCCAATTTATTGAGGGCTTTGCCCTCTTATTTTTAACAAATGTTTTATTTTTTTCAGTTTCAAATATCGTTGTTTTGGAGCGATAAAGAAGCTAATGAGAAAGAAACTAGCAGCTGTAAGCACGATACTAGAACCTGCCGCAACGTTAAAGCTATAGCCGATAAAAGAGTCCCAAAACTGAAGCTGTAGCTCCCAAAGGTTGAGGAAAGGAAAAATCATACTTTTCAGGCTATTAGCATACAGATAAGCAGTTGCAGCTGGGGTAATCAGCATGGCTACAATCAGGATAGTTCCGACACTTTGCATGGCTGTCACAGACACGAGAGTTAGGAGTACCATGAGTAAGTAGTGATAGAAATTGACAGGCATGCCCATGGCTTTAGCTAGAGTTCATCAAAGGACGTTATCAAGAGTTGCTTTGAAGAAAATCCAGATTAACAAGAGAATGAGCAGCTCCCTACACCCATAGTAATAAACATATCTGTATCTTGAACAGCAAGAATATTACCAAAAAGGATATGGAAAAGGTCAGTTGAACTTTTAGCGACACTAATCAAGATGATACCGAGGGCTAAGAAAGAAGAAAAGGTAATGCCGATGGCGGTATCGCTTTTGACAATCGAGTTTCCCTTGATGTAGGTAATGATGATAGCAGCTAGCAGTCCAAAGACAATGGCTCCGATAAAGAAGTCAATGCCCAAGATGAAGGAGAGGGCTACACCTGGTAAGACAGCATGTGAAATGGCATCTCCCATGAGTGACATCCCACGTAGAATGATGAAACATCCTACAGCTCCAGCTACGACCCCGATAACAATAGCTGTTATCAAGGCATTTTGTAAGAAATGGAATTTTTGCAATCCATCGATAAATTCTGCAATCATAGGTCACCTCCATTGAAAAAGAGTCGATTACCGTAAGCTTCTTTGAGATTGGCTTGGGTAAAGGTTTCTTTGGTCGGACCAAAAGCAATCACTTCTCGATTGACAAGCAAGACTTGATCGAAAAGTAGTTGGGAACCTTGCTGAGGTCGTGGTGGACGATGAGAACCGTCTTGCCCAGCTTTTTCAGATCTCTCAGCGTATTCATGATGATTTCCTCACTGACTGAGTCAATCCCAACAAAAGGGTTCATCTAAGAGGATATAGTCAGCTTCCTGCACCAAACATCTGAGCAATCAAGACCCGCTGGAACTGACCTCCAGACAGTTGACTGATTTGACGTTCAGCGTAGTCAGCTAGGTCGACGATTTCAAGGGCCTCTTGCACTTTCTTCCAATGTTTAGCATTTAAACTTCGAAAGAGAGGAATAGAGGAAATAGTCCCTAACGAGACGCATTCCTTGACCTTGATGGGAAAGTTGTAGTCAATATGAATTTTTTTGCTCGACATAGGCAACTCGATGTAAGGATTTTTTTAACTTTCCTTGTCATCGATAAAATGCCTGACCTTGATGTGGGATAATTCCCAGCATACCTTTTTAATAATGTTGATTTTCCCAGCGCCGTTTGGACCGATGATTCCCGGTAATCGTTGGTCCTTGGAGCACTAGTGAAATATCCTTTAGTGCCAACGTTTCTTTGTAGGAGACACTGAGGGTTTTTCGATACGTATCATACAGTTGTATTCCTCCTGGATTTTAATATACCTTAATTTTATTTTTAAGTCAAGTTAATTTTGGTAAAAATTTAAAATATTAATAATGAAATCAATTAGGAGGAGACGGCATTTTTAATTGCATTCCCAAGGGAATTTTGCTAAGCTAAGAATAAGTGAAAAATGAAAGCGAGAACAAGATGACACGTTATCAAGATGATTTTTATGACGCTATAAATGGTGAGTGGGAAAAGACTGCGGTCATTCCAGCTGATAAATCACGAACAGGTGGTTTTATCGACCTTGACGAAGAAATCGAAGACTTAATGCTAACGACGACGGACAAGTGGTTGGCAGGAGAAGATGTTCCTGAAGATCCTATCCTAGCAAACTTTGTCAAATACCATCGTATGGTCAGAGATTTCGACAAGCGAGAAGCAGATGGGATCAAGCCAGTCCTTCCTATGCTTAAGGAATACCAAGATTTGGAGAGCTTTGCAGACTTCGCAAGCAAATTAGCAGAGTTTGAACTAGCTGGGAAGCCAAACTTCCTTCCATTTGGTGTATCACCAGACTTTATGGATGCTAGAACCAATGTTCTTTGGGCCAGTGCCCCAGGAACAATCTTGCCTGATACGACCTACTATGCGGAAGACCATCCACAGCGTGAGGAACTATTGAACCTTTGGAAAGAAAGTACTGCTAATCTCCTCAAAGCCTATGACTTCTCAGATGAAGAAATCGAAGATCTTTTAGAGAAACGATTGGAATTGGATCGCCGTATCGCAGCAGTAGTCCTCTCTAATGAAGAAAGTTCAGAATATGCCAAACTTTACCATCCGTATTCTTATGAAGATTTCAAAAAGTTTGCGCCTGCCCTTCCATTGGATGACTTTTTCCAAGCAGTGATTGGGCAAACTCCAGATAAGGTTATCGTAGATGAAGAACGTTTCTGGCAAGCAGCAGAGAAATTCTATAGTGAAGATGCTTGGCCTTTACTCAAGGCGAGCTTGATCTTGAGTGCGGTCAATCTTTCGACTAGTTATCTGACAGATGAGATTCGTATCTTGTCAGGTGCCTACGGACGTGTTCTTTCAGGAGTTCCAGAGGCTCAAGACAAACGCAAGGCAGCTTACCATTTAGCTCAAGGACCATTTAAACAAGCCCTCGGCCTTTGGTATGCCCACGAAAAATTCTCTCCAGAAGCTAAGGCGGACGTAGAGAAAAAAGTGGCGACCATGATTGACGTTTATAAGGAACGTTTGGCTAAAAATGACTGGCTGACTCCTGAAACGCGAGAAAAAGCCATCGTCAAACTAAATGTCATCAAGCCTTATATCGGTTATCCAGAAGAACTGCCAGCTCGCTATAAGGACAAGGTAGTGGATGAATCTGCTAGCCTCTTTGAGAATGCCCTAGCATTTGCGCGTGTGGAAATCAAGCACAGTTGGAGCAAGTGGAATCAGCCGGTTGATTACAAGGAGTGGGGAATGCCTGCTCATATGGTCAATGCCTACTACAATCCACAAAAGAACTTGATTGTCTTCCCAGCTGCTATCTTACAGGCTCCATTCTATGACTTGCATCAGTCATCTTCTGCCAACTATGGTGGTATTGGTGCGGTTATTGCCCATGAAATTTCTCACGCCTTTGATACTAATGGAGCTTCCTTTGATGAAAATGGTAGCCTCAAGGACTGGTGGACAGAGAGCGATTATGCAGCCTTTAAAGAAAAAACACAGAAGGTTATCGACCAGTTTGATGGTCAAGAATCTTACGGTGCAAAAATTAATGGTAAATTAACTGTATCCGAAAACGTTGCCGACCTTGGAGGAATCGCTGCTGCCCTTGAAGCAGCTAAGAGAGAGCCAGATTTCTCAGCTGAAGAGTTCTTCCATAACTTTGCTCGTATCTGGCGTATGAAAGGTCGCCCAGAGTTGATGAAACTCATGGCCAGCGTTGATGTGCACGCCCCAGCTAAACTCCGTGTTAACATCCAAGTGCCAAACTTCGATGACTTCTTTACAACCTATGATGTCAAAGAAGGCGACGGAATGTGGCGTGCACCAGAAAGACCGTGTGATTATTTGGTAATCAAAAAACCAAGGATAATTGTCCTTGGTTTTTATGTTTTAGAAAAATGGATTAAAGGTTTTTTCGTGGGCGATGGTCGTAGCAGGTCCGTGACCTGGATAGACATCGTAGTTTGGGAGAGTGAAGAGCTGGGTCTGGATACTATGAAGAAGTTGTTCCATACTACCAGTAGGTAAGTCTGTTCGGCCAATAGTTCCGACCTGTATCCCGGCTCAGATCAGGCTATCATGACCGAAATGGGTAAAGAATAATAAAACCGTCTGTTTTCGGGGCGTTTGCCAGTTTTGTAGGACGGGCAGGATTTCGTTTGCGCAGAGGCAGGCTGAGGTCTGCCCACAACATATCGGCGGAGGCTTCGGGCAGCGGGTCGCGAGGGCTTTGGCGGTGTTGCGGGACGGTTTTTGCCGCGAGCTTTTGCACCGCTTTTATGCGCGGCTGCGGCGGGTTTTGGAGGAAAGTCAGCGCGCGGTCAGCTCGAATACCGCACTCGGATAACGCGCGGCAAGCAGGCTGCGCTGATGCTCCGCGTCCGCACCGACCAGCAGGATGCGCTTGGGCGCGTTGCGGACGATTTGCAGCCGTTCGTCGCGTCTTGGGCGAGATGGCGGTGTTGCCAGCGTTTGTGCTTGTCTGCGTGACTTTTGCACGACCTTTTTCTTCTTTTTGAAGGGTGGGTAATGCGCTCGCCATTTACCAGGGCGCAGGATGGTTCTTTCAATTTCAATTGACTATATTACATTAACCACTGCACTCCGGTTGCCTGCTCCCTCTTTGTGTCCGGCAGGAGGGATGGCTCTATTTTATTCCATGTCCATCCACCCCCATCCTAACCTTCCCCGCCGGACGAGGGAAGAGATAAGGCATGTCAGCCGTTGCAGTAACGAGGCGTCGTTCCTGCTGACGGGTTTCACACTCTGAAGCCTCGTCATTCTTTCAGTGTTTGGATTCACGCCTGAACGACAACAGCGAGGCTTTCAGACGACCTTTTCGGACAAAAGCCGCGGTAACGTTCGGCAAATTCGTCGGCGTGGCTAAAACGCGGGCGTGTGCCGCTTTTTCCATCAATAGCACTTGCTGTCCGCCAGGTGGCGGTCGAGGTATTCGCCCGCGCGGCGGGTAATGGCGTTCCTTGCCCAAACACTGCGCGACGGGGCTGATGCTGAGCAGGCGGCATCGGCTTGGTTGATGACGTCCAGCGCGGCTTGCAGGGCGGGCGGTGCGCCGTGGCGAGAGGAGAGGGTCGGGCAGGATGCTGCCGATGATTTCGGCGGCGTTTTGGTGTGTGCAGCAGACTGTAATTGTAGAAACCGTTTGATATGTTTTGGCATAATCCCGCGAACGCGCCGACCATCTGCCCAAAGCGGGATTGGACAGCCCTCGGGTAGTCCGCGTCGGCGGTCAGGGCGGCGAAACTTGCGGTCAGCAGAGCGAGCGGACTTTGTCGGACGGCGTGCGGCGAGATGGAGCGCGACCAAGCCGCCGAGCGACCAGCCGAGGTGGGCGGCGCGCATTTCTTCGGCGAAGGCTTCGGGCAATCGCGGCGATGTTGAAGTTTTCTGGCAAGGCGCGTCGCCGTGTCCGTGCGGTCGAGGCGCGGATGTCCTAATCGGCACCGGGCGCGGGATGAGGTCGTCGAAGACGCGGCGGTTCGCCGCTGCGCCGTGTATCAGATAAACTTTTTGGCGGAGTGCGGCATGGCTGTTTTCTCTGGATGTGTTTTTCTTGGTGCAATGCGGGATGGTGGCACAAAAACCGTTGCGTATTATGCCACGCCTTGGTTTCAGCGTGCGAAACCCGCCGCATGGCGGTTTTGCGGCGCTCGCGCGGCGGACTTGGAAGAGTACGGACGCGGCAAAACAGTTACCCTTAAGTTTCCGCACTACAGGGCGGGGCGGTGCGGAGGTCAGTTGGAAGATAGCCGCCGGCATTTGAGTCGGATCTGGGCTTCGCTGTATTGGCGAGCCGCCCGTCAGCAAGTATGATATCAGCGTTGAAGCTATCTGGCCGACCTCGGCATGTGACTTCGTCTGCATGGCGGAACTGATGCGCCGCCATGCGCTCCGATCATGGCTGAAACCGGAGCGTTTTCGATTTTGTGCCGCTCGTGCCATTGAGCGTAAAGAAAGGCTGGCTGCACCGCGGGCTTCAAACCAAAGCGAGGAATTGGCGGATGTTCTAGTCCGAACATTACGGCTGGACGCGCTGCTGCCGAGGCAGACGGTTTTTCAGACGACATCATGAGCCAAAGCACGCTGAAAAGCGCAGATAGGGTTCGCACATAAAAATGCTTTTTGAAACTGGGCCGGCCGCATCTCGAAAAACTGTAATATTTTGTGAATCGACGATGTGTTCACGCACCGGCTCGACGGTTGAGACGAATTGGCGCGGATGCTGATCAGGCGCAGGCAAAAGATTTTTGCTGGAGTCTGGCGCGTCACGCCAATGAAAAGAGAAGCTTAAAGTTTTTGACACGACGGAACATTTCGGCATTATGCCGCTCTATAAGTGATTGACGTGCATGTTTACCATAGTTTTGTACCAACGCGAAATCCCGCCCAATACGGGCAATATCATCCGATTATGTGCGCCAACACCGGAGCTGACAGTACATCTGGTCAAGCCGCCGCCGGCTTTCCCACTGGATCTCGCAAAATGAAGCGCGCAGGTTTGGATTATCACGGGTTTTGCAAAACTGACGTGGTACACTGAGAATTTCGGAAGACTGTCTCAGCCTTGGAAAGGGCGCTGCGATCTCGCGTTGACCGCAAAGGCAAAACCCGTCCGACGTAGAGTTTCTTTTGTTGAGGCGGTGTCTTTTGTTTCGCTCCCGAGACACGAGTGCCGCCCGCCGGTACATCCTTTAGCGCCGCGAAGGGCGTACAAAGCTGCGTTCTGCCCACGAAGCCCGGCGGCCCGGAGCATGACCTCTCCAACACCGTCGCCGTGATTCTGTTTGAACATGGCGGCAAAACGGTCCGCAGGCGGTGTATAACACATCCGCAAGGGAGCTGGAGCCGTTTGACAAAAACTGGCGCGATACTGTCCGACAACAGCTTCTGGTTTTGTCAAACCGCCAATATTGTCGTCTGAAACCGCCACGGAGCCATCCCTGTCGCGTTATCAACTCTAAGAACGGACTGCGTTTTGATTTTCATCTCAAAACCACCCTTTTCTCTGTCTCCACACCGTTGCAATCGGCATCCTTCCATTTCATTCCGCCTCTGCCGACTCCATCGTTCTGCGCTGAGAAGCTGAGTCCCTCAGCCAACCACGCAGCGTCTAAAGTCGCCGGCAGCGCTACACGCCGATGACCAAAGTATTCAACCAGATCAAACCGGCAACGCCTCAGCGGTACGGCAGCCACTCCACGGCCGTAAAGCTTCCGGCGGCGAGCGTTACGCATAGAACGCCCTGACCGCCGCCCACAAAACCCTCCCCATTCGCTCGCCCGTGTGACCAACACCAAAACGGTAAAAGCGTCATCGTCCGCGCTCAACGACGGCGGTCGCTTTCCACGGCAACCGGGTGCGGATCGATGTTTCCAGCCGCCGCCCAGCAATTGCTTTCATCAGCACCGCGTACGGCACATGCCAAAGTCGAACAAATCGTACCGTCAGCACCCGAAGTCGGCGGGATGGCAAAGACATTTTTCGTAGATTTGAAATCCTTCGGTACCGAGCGCGAAGCGCACTGGTCCATATGAACCAGGGCGGCGAGAAACCTTTCCGCCGGCATGATGAACCCGAGAGTTTCTGGAGAAACGCGACTTACAGATGCGATAATGTCACAAAATGGGTCCAGATTCGCCTCCGCAAGAGCGTGCCGCCGAAGCCGAAGGTAAAAGCACACGCGGTCTGATTCAGGGTGCCTTCAGCTGTCCCTCTAGCCGCATCCGTGCTTTTCAGACGACCTGTTGCAAGACAGAATCGTTTATGTATTGTGCCACAGGTATGGTGGATTAACTAGTGGAGCAACCAGTGCAATGATACGGCTGTTGCCAACGCCCTTGTGTACTCAGCCCGTACGCGGCAGGCGTTGCTGCGCTTGTCTCATTTTTATTTTAATCCGCCATAATCGCTTCTCCAGCCAAAGGAACTCTCACCATGTCCCTCACCTTGCCCGCAATGCCAATCTCGAATACACCCCACGAAGACGGTAGCCATGTACATCTGGCTGAATGCGCGTTTGAATGGACCGAGCGATGCGTGAAGCCGCCGAAAACCCTGAGCGTCAAAGATGCCAGCAGCGCCGTGTTGCTGGGCAGCGACACTGTCGACGTCCTGATTAAAGACCTCATGTGTCAGCGCAGCTCCTGCAATTAATAGCAAGGCACGACAGTGAGGTGAGCATGCGCGCCTGCAAAGGCGACGACCAATATCGAAGTTGCCAAAATCGACGGCGCGCGAGTGAATTTGAAATCAGAGTCTGTCAAAAAGCGCCGATGCTGGTATAATGGTGTTGGTGGGTCGCTAGGCCGACCTGAAAACCGTTTGTAAAAGCCACTGTCTCCCGTAGGGGTTGCTTTCTAAACGGTTTTCGCCTTTTGCTGTTTTTCCGATAGAAAACGCACTTTATTGTACAGGTGCAGTTTCTTTGATTTGCATGGTTGAAATTTGGCACTGCGAGTTGGTTGGCTACTAGCATCAGACCGCCGCTTTGACTTCGCCGTCGCTCAGGCTGAGTATTGCCGCCCTTTTGCTGACATGGTGCTGGAAGCCTTCGATGGCATGTTTGTGCGAGGTTTCTTTGCCTGCGTTTGATACGCGGAGCCCAATCGTCATTTTTACCGACAGCAGGGCGCTGCGGATGGTACCGCCGTGGCACATTTGCAGCTGGCTTTCGAGCGGCCTCTTGCCGTCCACTGGCGGAAGAGGCATCCTGCCGGTTTTCTTCGGTTTCGCTATCAGCAGGAGCAGCGTCTTTGCTCGAAGCAGCTTTGGCGGCAGTATCTTCTATCTGCTTGCTGCTTCGAACAGCAGTACGCGGTATCCACGGCGGAAGCGGCGCGATCTTTTAACATCGGTAGCAACTAGCAGTAGCCGCCTTCCTTGCATTTCCTGTTTGGCTTCTTGGGAACAAGCCGTACAGCGGCCATCATCATCGCAGCACGTTAGTAGTTTGTTCATACGCCCATGCTGTCTAAATAGTTAAGGTACCGTTTTATAAAACAGTTGATTCTAACACACATCATTTTTATGTTCGCTGATGTGATGGTTATCAGCAGCTGTGTATTGGGTATGATCATACTTTGTTTTGCGCAAATGTTGACTTCTTTAGCAACTATTCCTATATGGCCTCCGGCTTCATTGGGCCGGTTTGAATCTTGCTGCCGTGCGCTTTAAGCGCCCATCCTGCTCAGCTGCAAAATCACATGCTCTAAAAGCCGGCTTTTGCGGCGCGCGCCATTTCATCCCAACTCACTACTCAAACCAATCAATCCCTATTTTCTTTCATGCAAAAGGTCGTCTGGAAACTGTGCATCAGGTTTCCAGACGACCTTAACTGCTATATCCGCCAGCTTCGAAAACATCTTTTTCATGGCTTTCTGAATAAAGGTCGAGTTGTATTCGCGGGTAATGCATATCAGCAGGCGTGCTGCCCAAGAAAACGCGTTCAGGAACGGTCAGGCAGGTTTCGTCCTGTTTTTGGAGAGCAGGTGAGCGGTTTTGCGGCATTTGTTCATCGTGTCCTTCAATCAGCTTTAATCAGCATGGCGTCCTGCATTGCCGAACCATTTGACGTGCAGGCATTGGCGCAGTCGCATGAGCGCGATGGCATGATGAGTATGGTAGTTGGACATGCCTGATACCCGCGTGCGCGGATGGTTCGTCGGATGAGAAGCCGAGTTTCTTTCATGGTAGTCACGCGGGCAGTGCTGGGCGCATTGGTAGAGGCGGTTTGCAGATTTCACGAAACTCTTTGTTGTCCAACGTCGCGAGGCTACAAGGTTTGCGGATGGCCGTCCGCCGTCCAATACGCGTCTGACGCGAAATCGTTCTTCAAAGCGCTTCGTCCAACATTTCTTCCATAGGCGTATGGCGAATACTTCGTCGCTGCTCGTCCAATCCTAGCGCAGGCAGTCGGTAATTTGTAGAGTCAGATATACAAACAACCAGCTGCCCACTTGTGCATCTCTCTTTTGAAACCTTCGGCGGCGGCAGCGCGGTAGGCGGAAAGCATGGTTTCGTGCTACAGGTCTTCCGCCAAATCTGCGATCGCAATTGGATGCGGGCAAAACGCAGGAGCAGCTTGCGGGATTCGGCAAGCTCGGCGATGAGTCAATTCGGGGAAGGGCACGCGTGTATTACTCGAATGAATGGGTACGGATTTTTACGCCGATATAGGAAGGCGTGTGATGTACCAGAGTACGGACGGACATGAACTTCCGGGCTTTCAGACGACCCTATACATTTCTTAACCATCTAGTAGACAAAAACCAAGCTGTCTAATTGAATCATTTTATAATTTTATGAAAATAAAGCAAGGTTTCACACCATGGCAAAAAAATTCATCTTCCCTAAAGCGCTGGGCGATCTGTTGAAGGTTGCGACAAATATTGTAAAGATGATTTACAGTGGGCAACGGCTGCAGCGCGTCAGCACCCCATCAATGGGTGGCTGGCGCAGTGGTATAAAAGGCGGCTGGGACAATTTGTTGAGCGAAGAGAGAAAATTGAACTGGGCTTGAAAGAAGCGCCCAGACCCGCCAAGCCGCATCAATTGCCGTTGCGGAACAAGACGGCTTAATCACACTCAAGTTTAAGAGTTGGCGGTTCGCATTTGAAGTGCAACTTTTCCACGCAACAGAAAAAGAGCCGGTATGCGGTAGCATACGGCCTTTCCTAAGAAAGATTGCCATGAGCTGCTACGAAGCAGCTGACCCAAGACGAACGATACCATATCCAATACCTGTCCTGCCACTGCACCGTCGCCGAAATCGCCAAACAGCTTAACCGTCACAAAAGCAATCATCAGCCGCGAGTATCATGCGTGCTGCAACATCATGGCAGCAATACAGCGCCGATAAAGCCCAACGGCAAAGCCGGTTGACCAAACAGCAGCACCGGCGAAACCTATAAACTCGATTCGCAGCTCGATTCAACACATCGACACCCTTTATCCGCCGCAAACTCGTCGCGGAGCATAGCAGCTCACCTGCATAAAACACCACAGGATCACACTCCATCACGCTCGTTGCCACCGCCACTCGCTAAGACAAAGCAGCAGCGGCACTTTGCGGCAACATCTCAGTATCATGCAGCAAACCCTACCGCAAACGCTACGGCAGCACATGACCAGAGGCAGTGCCCGACCGCGTCGGCGTAGAAACCGACCTGCTACCGTCGACCGGAAAACCCGCGTCGGCGAACCGATTTCCAGGAAACATCAGCTGGTCGGGAGATACGCAGGGTTCAAGATGGGTTGAAACCACGCCGAGGAAAGAGCCACTTGGCTACGAAACTGCGTTTTATTCTCAAATCTGTCCCAACCACTGGCAACCCCAGTGTTGCACTTGAAATCGGAATCAGGGTCGTCTGAAAACCGAAGGGGCGTAATCATGCGCCCTGTCTTTATTTGAACGATGCAACCCAAGAAGGCTGAAGCCACCCGCGCCGAACCGCCGACGCTACCCTCTCTCTAGCAAAACATACTGAACTTTAAATGCGGTATATCATCAAACCTCGTCGAGTCCCATGCGGGCGGGAATCCATTTTTGAGATTCGAAACTGCTTTTCCAAATCAAGATTTCTGAAAGTTTTACGATGGATTCCCGCCTGTGCGGAATGGCGCTTAACAGAAACGGCAATCGGTCTCACTCCTGTCCCAATGTGGCTTCCCGCATTACCAAGGTCGTCTGAAAACACAAAATATGCTTTTCAGACGACCCTCCCATCTCTCGAACCCGCCCCGAAAATGCTAAAATAACCAATTCATAAGCAAATCCACAGCTCAGACGACCCTCGTCGCTCAGCGATTTAGTAGACGCCATCCGCGACCATTGCAAAATATCGGCAAAAGCCCGTGCGGTTTCCGATCCGCGCAGTCGTACAGCGGGAAATGATTGCGGCGGTTGCCAACGCTTTTTCGCTGCGGACGTTGACGCGCGAAGAAGGCGGCGAGCCGCCTAAGCGCGAGGGCGAGAGCATTGCCGTGATCGGCGTGAGCCCGGCGTGGGCAAATCGCTTGCCGCCTGCGCTGGCGGGGCGGCATGTAGCGCAGGCAGCGCGGCAGCGGCTGATTGTGAGCAGCGCGACGGTTGCTCTCGCAGGAGCGGCTGGCGAGTAGCGATCCGCCGTTTTGGTACTGAGCGGTTTTGGAACCGGCCTTGCACTTGCCAGCAGGGCGCGGCCATACTCTGCTTGCTAAAACCTCTACGTCAACGCCGCATAAGCCAACGCCCAGCAAAATACCATGCCGGTTTTCGAAGCCGCCGTGTTGTGGGACAGCAAAACCCAAGCCCGAAGAATTGAAGCTGCTGCGCGACATCGCGGACGAATCCGCCCGATCGGTTCAAACTGGCGACCGCGACGCGGCGTGATCAGCACGACACCATCTGGATGAAGGTGAACAACGACAACTACGGCTGCCTCAAAGCCGCCTGCCCCCAACCGTCCGGAATGCCCGTTTTACCTTTGCCGCGACACGCTGGAGACCGTCGATGTCGTCGTAACCAATCCACGATTTGCTGATGGTCGACATCAGCATGGGCGGCGGCGTGATTTTTGCCCGGACCCTGGAAAAACAACGCTTTACCATCGACAGGTCACCACCGCAAAAAGCACTCAGCGGTTGCCGCCGACATTCGTGGAACCAAGCGGTGTGGGCATTGGAAAAACTGCCGCAGGTTACCGGTAAAATTGCCGCACTCGCGACAAGGCGAGTTGGCGAACCTTGCCGACGAAGCCGCCGCCGCGCTGCTCGCAGCCTGCACGAATGGCAGTTCCATCTCGCCGAAGAGCCGTCTTTGAGGCTTTGGGGTCGTCTGAAAACGACAAGACGGCTAACAGCGAACCGACTTTGGCGTGGAAGACGGCAAAATCCCCGAAGGCCTCGAAACCACCGTTTTCCAACACCGCTATCGCCGCCCGCAGCCTCTACAAACACATCAACAGCCCTCAACGACGCATTGTCCACCGCCCGCCGCGACAAAGACCAAAAACAGCGCGCAAATCGACCGCCTAAGCACCGAATTCGGCGTATTCGCGCCCGTATCGAGACAAATCGCGCCACATGGCGGTTGCTCTCCACCGTCCCGCTCGAGGGCGAAGAACCGCTGGCGAAATGGATAACCCGCCGCCGACGACAAAAACGACTACATTTTCAACGCCAGCCCCATCAGCAGCGCATCCACCTCGCCAACAGCCCGTGAGCGGCGCGCGGCAGGCGCAGTGTTGACTTCCGCCACCCTGCAATCCTTGGGCAGCTTCAACCTCATCCTGCGCCGACTGGACTGCAATGTGCTGAAACCACCACCCTCGCCCTAGAGCCCGTTTGATTTTCGACGCTCGAGGCGGGCTCTACATCCGCCCGTACGCCAGTCCCAAAGACCCCGCCGCACACCGCCGCCATCGTCGAATGGCTGCCAGCTCATTTTCGCCCATCGAAGCCATCAGCACGCTCGTCCTGTTTTCCTCGCGCAAACAAATGCAGGATGTCGCCTGCGCCTGCCCGAAGACACCTGCCGCTCTTGCTCGTACAAGGCGAATTGCCCGAGCCGTCCTCCTGCAAAAACACCACCAAGCCATAGAGAAGGCAGCCAGCATCATCTTCGGACTCGACAGCTTTCGCCGAAGGACTCGACCTGCCCGGCACCGCGCTACGTGAAGTCATCGCCAAACTCCCTTCGCCGCTGCCCGACAACCCCATCGACCCGAAAACCGCTGGATAGAACAGCGCGGCGATCCTTCATCAAATCGCCGTCCAAGCCGGCATCAAACTCATCGAAACCGTCGGCCGCCTCATCCACCGAACAAGACTACGGCCGCGTGACCATCCTCGACAACCGCGTCAAAACGCAGCGGTACGGCCAGCAATTACTAGCCAGCCTGCCGCCGTTTAAAAGGATAGGTTGAAAACCCATAAAATAAAAAAGGTCGTCTGAAACCAGATTTCCAATTTCAGACGAGCCTCTTTTCAAACCGTATCCGTCAATAAAGTTCTAACGGTACGTCCAACAATGCCTGCGCGTTTTTCAATTTGCGCGGCGCGGGCGTAAACCTGCGGCAGGACGTGGGCGCAATAGACGCGGGCGTTGTGTTGCTGCGCGGCGTAAAAACCGCTGCCGAGCCGTCAGCGTCTTCCGCTTGGGCGGCTTCGGCGGCAAAGGTAGGCGCGGGCGAGTCCGATGGCGCCGAGCGTCAGCCCCATTTGTTGCAGGTAGGCGTTGGACGCGGCGGCGGCAGGGCGGGACGGTCGGCGTATCCGACCATGCGGGCGATGCTTTGTTCCTGCCTTTTCAATGGCTTGCGCCAGTTGCTGCGCGGCGGCGGGTTCGACTGCGGCGGTTTGTCCGCCAGCTCTTTGCCTTCGGCGAGCAGCTTCAAAGGGCAGCGCGCCGTTTTTGCGGTGGTTTTGCGGCCTGCCAAATCGGCGGCCTGTATGCCGTTGGTGCCTTCGTAAATCGGCGTAATCCGCACGTCGCGCAGGTGATTGCGCCACGCCGCTTTCTTCGACGTAGCCTGCGCCGCCGTAAATCTGGACGGCGAGGTTGGTCAGGACGACGCGTTGTCGGTCGGCCAGGCTTTGACGATGGGGAATCAGGAAATCAGTTCGCGCTCGGCTTCTTTGCGTAATACGTTGTCGGGGCAGTGCGGCGTCAAAATCGGTCGAGGGGCGGCGGCGCGCAGATACAGGGCGCGTTGGGCGGCGAGCGTTGCCTTTGTATCAACAACATACGGAGCACGTCGGGATGGCGGATAATCGCTACGTCGTCTGAACCGTCCGCCTCGTCGCGTCCCTGCACGCGTTCTTTCGCATAGGCGAGCGCGTTTTGGTGGCGCGTTCGGCGACGGCGTGGCCTCGATGCCGACGTTCAGCCGCGCGGTTTTCATCATAGTAAACATATACGCCAAACCCTTGCCCGCCCTGCCGACCAGATAGCCTTCGGCGTTGTCGAACTCCATCGTACAGGTCGGACTGGCGTGTGCGCGAGCTTGTGTTCGATGCCGATGGCGCGTACGCCGTTGCGGCCGCCCAGCTGCCGTCGGCATTCACTAAATATTTCGGTACGATAAAACATCGCACGCCCTGCACGCCCGGTGCGGCATCAGGCAGGCGCGCGAGCACCAGATGGACGATGTTTTCCGTCATTTTCCTGATCGCCCCAAGTGATGAAGATTTTTCTGACCGCTGAGGGCATACGCGCCGTTTTCTTTCGGCACGGCGCGGGTGGCGATGGTTCAAATCGAACCCGCCTGCGGTTCGCTCAAATTCATCGTTCCCGCCCATTCGCCGCTGCACATTTTCGGCAGGCAGGTCTGTTGCTGCTCCTCGCTGCCATGTTTGAACAGCGCGTCCACCGCCCCAGCGTCAGCATCGGCATCAGCGACAGGGGCAAGATTGGCGGCGCACATCTCTTCACACGCCGCCGGCACGACCGCCGGCAGCCCCTGTCCGCCAAACTCCGCCGGCGCACGCAAACCCGCCCAGCCGCTTCGCAGAAATCATTGTGGGCACGCGCCAAATCAGGATGGGTCGTAATCAGGTCGTCTGAAAAACCCGCGCCGTAAAGATCGCCGGTGCGGTTGGTGTCCGCCCATTGCTCCGACGCAAACCGCGCCGCCTCGTCCAGCACCGCATCCACCGTTTCGCATCCAAACCTTCCGCATGGGGCAGTTGCAGGATTTCGTCCAACCTGCCGTGCACGTCGGATGCGCGAAACGTAATTCGTTTACAGAGTGCGTGTAGCTCATGGAACTCTCCGAAGTGAATGATTTGAGAATGGATTTGGGATAAATTGGTATGATTATACTAATCCTAAACCACAGGTTTGCAAAGCGCAGGTTTTCAGACAGATGCAGGCAAAATATAGTGGATTAAATTTAAATCAGGACAAGGCGACGAAGCCGCAGACAGGTACAGATAGTGCGGAACCGATTCACTTGGTGCTTCAGCACCTTGAGAATCGTTCTCTTTGAGCTAAGGCGAGGCAACGCCGTACTGGTTTTAAAGTTAATCCACTATAAAGCTATCCTTTATTTTTAAATAAATTATTTCAAATCAGGCAGCATGAGCGAGCGCGCATGGTTTTTGAGCGCGGTCAAAGTCGTCAAAGGTCGTCTGAAAAGGCGGTTTCTGATGAAATGAGAAGTGAGGCAAGTTTTTCAGACGACCTTTTGTCCGTCTTTATCAACAAGAATCTGCTAAAATCGTCGTTTCCACTTCAACCCTGACAGCAGCAATACATGAATATCTTTTTACGAAGAGTCCGGCCAATTCAAAGTCGCGCCATCGTCCGACGACGCCACCTACCAAGTCGATACCCAACACGGCAAGCGCACCAAAGTGAAGGCGAATAATGTCTTTGCCGAGTTCGACGACGATATGGCGGCGTTTTTGGAGAACGCGCAGGCGCAGGCGGCGGACATCGACACCCGATTTATTGTGGGAAGTATGCGGCGAAGAAGAATTTTCCGCCGAAGCCATCGCCGAAGAATATTACGGTCATGCGCCGACCAAAACCGAGCTGGCGGCGACCTTGATTGCGCTGTACGCCGCGCCGATGTATTTCTACAAAAAGCCAAAGGCGTGTTCAAAGCCGCACCTGAAGAAACTTTGAAACAAGCGCTTGCCGCCATCGAACGTAAAAACAACAAGACGCGCAAATCGACGCTTGGGCGGAAGCGTCGAAACGCGGCGAGATGCCGTCTGAAATCGCAGCGGATTTGAAAACCATCCTGCACGCGCCCGACAAGCAGTCGCTGACCCTACAAAGCCTTTACCAAAAGCTGCCGACGCGCTGAAAACCTCCGCCTACGAATTGGCGAAAAAACAGGCGGCATTACGTCCATTCCCCAATATCTGCAAGACGGGTTTGAAATCAAATACTTCCCCAAAGGAACAGGGCTTTCCCGACCTCCCCTTACCTGAAATGCCCGACCTGCCCAAGGCCGATGTTACCGCCTTTTCCATCGACGACAGAATCAACCACCGAAGTGGACGACGCTTAGCCTCGACCGATTTGGGCAGCGGCACGAAGCGCGTCGGCATCCATATCGCCGCGCCGTCGCTCGCCATTAAACAAAGGCGACAAAAATGGAAAACATCATGGAACGCTTGAGCACGGTCTATTTCCCCGGCGGCAAATTACCATGCTGCCCGAAAAACTGGATTGCCGCGTTCAGCCTCGATGCGGGCGCGTACCGTCCCTGCCGTCAGCATTTATTTCGATGTGGACGGCGAGTTCAACATCGGCGAGCCGACCTGCAAAAATCGAAGCGGTCAACATCGCCGAAAACCTGCGCATCCAAACCATCGAGCCGCATTTCAACGCCGAAACCGGCTTGGATGAAGCCGGCGAAATGATGTTCGCCCACCATCAAGACCTGATTTGGTTCCACCAATTCGCCGTCGCCCTGCAAAAAGCACGCGGCAAATACGAACCCGACCGCGCCGCAATACGATTACAGCATCGAATTGGATGAAGAGGCAAAGTTCCGTCGTCCGCCGCGAACGCGGTTCGCCCGATGACATGCTGGTCAGCGAAATGATGATACTCGCCAACAGCACTTTGGGCGCAGATGCTCCATGACAACGACCTACCGGCCTCTTCCGCGTCCAACCTGCCGGAAAAGTGCGCATGAGCACCAAATCCGAGCCGCACATCGGCATGGGCGTACAACATTACGGCTGGTTCACCTCGCCGCTGCGCCGCGCCGCCGACTACATCAACCAAAAACAACTCCTCAGCCTGATAGACGACACTGCCGAGCCGCTGTACCAAAACAGCGATGCCGAGCTTTCGCCGCGCTGCGCGACTTCGATACTGCCTATACAGCCTACGCCGACTTCCAACGCCAAATGGAAGCCTACTGGAGCCCTCGTGTACCTGCAACAGCAAGGCACAAGCGAGCTGACCGCGACCATCCTCAAAGAAGACCTCGTCCGCATCGAAGGCCTGCCGCTGGTAACCCGTGCCACCGGCATCCCGTTCGACGCGCTGCCCAAATCGCAAGTCCTGCTCAAAATCGCGAGCTTGATCCCGAAAAGCAGTTTATCGCGCTGAACTATGTGAAAGCCGTCGCTCCTGCGGTTGCGTAGAGGAGATATATAAAACATCGTCTGAAATCCGATTAGAAGGTTTCAGACGATGTTTTTCTATCCTATTGCCAATAACGGATAAGCTGAGTAAAATGCAAATCAACATACCCGCCATGCCTAGGGTTGGATTTTGTATTTTATGAAATCCAGCCATGCACAAATCGGCGGGTTTTTTGTATATTTTGCGCATGAAAAAGGGAGGCACGGGTATGCGTAAATTCGATAAAACCCGAAAAACAATCAAGAGCTTATTGAAGAATGGGAGCGGCGGGGTTTGGAAATACCGGATAGGCAACGTGCAGAACGCTATTTGGAATTTATCAGCTATTATCGTCTGCCTGCCTATACTATCCCGTTTCAAAAAATTGGTGAGCATACTTTTAAATCGGGTACATCGTTTGACGATATTCTCATGCTGTATGTATTTGACAGAGAATTGAGACTCTTGGTAATGGATGCTGTTGAACGTATAGAGGTTGCCGTCAGAGCACAAATCTGCAATGTACATTCCCTTGAATTAGGAAGAGACGGAGATTCTTATGGCGCATTTTGGTATTTGGATGGGCGGCATTTTTCTCGAAAATTTGCCCATTTCCGTTTATTGGCAAATATCGAAAAACAATTGCTGGATGAGAAGGTTCGTTTGGATAGGGATATAAATAATATTAATAAACGTGAGAGAGTTTCCCTTGAAACAAAACAAGTCCTGATTGAAATGCCCAAAAGAAAATTTCATACGTCATTATGTATCACAATATGAAGAGCCAAAGTTACCGCCTTGTTGGATGATGGTGGAAATGTTGACTTGGGGAGAGCTCAGTCATTTGTACGCAGGTTTGAAGTCTTCAGCAATTAAAAGAAAATCGCCGTCAATTTGGGTGTTAATGCTGAAATTTTAGAATCATGGTTGAAGGCATTAAACAGTATACGTAATATTTGTGCACATCACGGTCGTTTATGGAATAAAGAATTGGGTGTTGCTATTAAAATTCCTAAATCGGACGCCATACGATGGTTGTCTTTGGAACTTGAGGATAATGTTCGGTTTGAGCGTAGGATTTATTCTATTTTAGTCGCGTTGCAGACCATACTTATAAAATAAGCCCCATTCTGCATGGGCGAAACGATTGCGGAGATTGCTAAAGAAATACCCGAACATTCCTAGAAGCAATATGGGAATGCCTGAGAATTGGGAATCTGATAATTTTTGGAAAGATGCTTTCGGCAAAGATGAACCGTGTACATATACATATGAATGCCAATGCGAAATGATTGATGATAAATACCGAATGACTTTAAAAATATAAAAAATCTAGCAGTTTTTACAGGAGTTAATCGGTTTAATGATGATAGGATGACAGATAAAAATTTCATCTGAAAAACTTTTTCAGAAACCCTCCCTTGTCTGTCTCTAAAAGCCATTCGGTCTTCCCCTATCTCAACAATTCATCCGTTATCCGTTGCAAAAACTCGATGCGTTCGGGCTTGGCTTCGCCTGCTTCGGCGGCGGCTTTTGACGGCGCAGCCAGGGTTCGGCGCGGTGGGTGCAGTTGTGGAAGCGGCATTGCCCGACAAGGTGGCGCAGGTCGGGGAAATATTGCAGCAGGTCGGCGGCTTCTAGGTGGTGCAGCCCGAATTCTTGCAAACCCGGGGAGTCGATTAATTGGGTTGCTTCGTTTAAATCGTAAAGCTGGGCGTGGGTGGTGGTGTGTTTGCCGGAGTCGAGCGCGGTGGATATGTCGCCGGTGCGGGCGGTTTGGTTGCCCAAGAGGGCGTTGGTCAGGGTGGATTTGCCCATGCCGCTTTGTCCGAGCAGGATGTTGGTATGCCCTTGCAGGACGGGGCGCAAGATGTCGGCGTTTTCCAGCGCGCGGGTTTCGATGACGGGATAACCGAGCGTTTCGTAAAATTTGAGTTTTTCGCGCCAGAGGGCGGTTTCGGGCAGGTCGGCTTTGTTCAGGATGATGACGGCTTGGATGCCCGCGGCTTCGGCGGCTAGGAGGGCGCGTTGCAGCAGGGCTTCGCTGGGCGAGGGAACGGCGGCGGTAACGATAAGGAGCTGGCTGACGTTGGCGGCGATGAGCTTGGTTTTCAAGCGTCTTGGCGGTAGAGCAGGCTTTCGCGCGGCAGGTAGTCTTCGATGACGGCTTGTTCGGCGTTGACGGTTTGGATATGCACGCGGTCGCCGCAGGCGAAGTCCACCCGCTTTTTGCGCGTGCTGGCTTCGTAGGTTTTGCCGTCGGACGTGCGCACGATGTAGCGGCGGCCGTAGCTGGTGATGATTTGGGCGGTATCGGTCATAAACGGTTGGGTCGGGTGGGGTGGATAAAGGGAATGTTCGCGGCGGCGTGGCTGCCTTGCGGCGAAAAAGGTATTGTACCGAAATAGGCAGGGGTCGTCTGAAACGATTCTATAGTGGATTAACTGGAAACCGATACGGCGTTGCCGCTTGTCTTGATTTCAACTCACCCGCGAGATTCGGAAGGTTTTCAGACGACCTCTCAGCCCATCACAATCCGAGCGACCACGCGTTGACGCCTTCGGAAAAATCTTCCAAACGGTTTTCGTAATGCGCGAAGATTTCTTCGATGATTTCGTCTTCGCCGTCAATCAGTCGGATTAAATCCATATCCGCTTCCGAAATCAGCCCGCGCCCGAGCAGCTCTTTGCGTATCCAGTCCAACAAGCCCGACCAGAAATCCTTGCCCACCAAGATAATCGGTCGGTCGGGCGTTTTGCCCGTCTGAACCAGCGTCAGGCTTTCAAACAGTTCGTCCAGCGTACCGAAGCCGCCGGGCATGACGACATACGCGACCGCGTGTTTCACAAACATCACTTTGCGCGGGAAGAAATGCTGGAACTTGATGGACAAATCCTGATACGGATTGGCTTTTTGCTCGTGCGGCAACACGATATTCAGCCCCACCGCCGGGCTTGCGCCCGCAAACGCGCCCTTGTTCGCCGCTTCCATAATCCCCGGCCCGCCGCCCGAAATGACGGAAAAACCGGCATCCGAGAGCTTGCGCGCCAGCCGCAGCGTAAATTCATAATCGGGATGATTTTCCGGCGTGCGCGCGCTGCCGTAAATGCTGACCGCAGGCTGAATTGCCCGCAGCTCCTCGCCCGCCTCGACAAATTCCGAAATAATCTTCAAAACATGATACGACTCCCGCGCCTGAATCTCGCGGCGCGCTCATCGGTCAGCATAGGCTTGGGCAGTTTTTGAGCAGGCTCACGGTTTTTCCTTCATCTTGTTGAACCCCCACATTGTAACCGACAGAACCCGAGGTCGTCTGAAAACGCAAACATGAACGGCAGCAAGTGTTCCTTATTTGAACAAATTATGCGTTTCTGCCTCAAGATTGCCGTCTCAGCCGCGCCGCTTGCGTTACAATCCCTCATTTCCGCCTGCATCAGACCATGCTCGACATCCTCTACCGCGACAGCCGCACCATCGCCGTCAACAAACCCGCCGGTATGCTCGTCCACCGAAGCTGGCTCGACCGCCACGAAACACAGTTCGTCATGCGAGACCCTGCGCGACCAAATCGGACAACACGTCTATCCCGCCCACCGCCTCGACCGCCCCACATCCGGCGTCCTCCTGTTTGCCCTCGACCCCGAAGCCGCCCGCCTGCTGACGCAGCAGTTCGAACAAAAAACCACACGCAAAACCTACTGGGCAATCGTGCGCGGCTATTTGCCCGACGACGGACTCATCGACTACCCCCTCAAATATCAGCCCGACAAAAATCGCCGAATCCCAAACCGAAGCCACCTCCAAGAAGCCCCAAACCCAATACCGCTGCCTGGCGCGTACCGAATTGCCCTTCCAATCTGCCGCCCGCTACCCGACCTCGCGCTACTCGTGGGCGGAACTCATCCCGCACACAGGCCGCAAACACCAACTCCGCCGCCACATGAAACACATCTTCCACCCCATCGTCGGCGACACCAACTACGGCGACCTGCGCCAAAACCACGCCACTGCCGCCCACCTCGGCACCACCCGCCTCATGCTCCACGCCCGCAGCCTGTCATTCCAAAGCATCGAAAACGGCGAAAACCCTGACCGTCTGCGCCGATACCGACGAGAGCTGGCGGATTTGGCTGGATATGTTTGAAGCGTAAGCGAAAGGTCGCGCGACAGGCGGCTGGTGATGCCGCAAAGCCGGACATGGGTTTCAGACGACCTTTATTCATCAAAACACGCTTTGAGATAACCGAACCCCGTAGCGTGGGCTTTGCCCGCGGGATTTGCCGTCCGTCAGTCTGAATCGGGTGTGTGTACTTGTATTTATTTTTGTGGATATAGCTGAATTACTTTATTTTCGGTATGCAACTTACCGGTTGTCGTCATTCCCGCGCAGGCGAGAATCCATTTTGAAATTCAGAAACATTTTTCAAATCAAGGCTTCTCAGATTTTACGATGGATTCCCGCCTGCGCGGGAATGACGGCTGGTGGTGGGTTCCGTATCAAAAACTAAGCCCGTAGCGTGGGTTTTACCCACGAATGAATAGAAATGATTGGACTCAGATATCAAGGCTGAAAGTCGTGGGCAAAGCCCACGCTACTTTAATATGACGAAGGTCGTCTGAAAACCCTGAATCTTGGTTTTCAGACGACCTTTTGTTTTCGATTCAATCTCAAATCATCAAGGCTGCATCAAATCCGTTTCGCCAATTCTTCCGCTTTGCCGATGTAGAGCGCAGGGGTCAGGGCGAGCAGTTGGGATTTAGCTTCGGCGGGGATTTCCAGCGATTCGATGAAGACTTTCAGCACTTCGGGCGTGATGCCGCCTTTGCCGCGCGTCAGGTCTTTCAGTTTTTCGTAAGGGATTGGCGACGCCGTGGCGGCGCATCACGGTTTGAATCGGTTCGGCGAGCAGCTCCCAAGTGGCATCCAAATCGGCAGCCAGTGCGGCGGGGTTGGGTTCGAGCTTGTTCAGGCCGCGCAGGTGGGCGGCGAAACCCAACACGGCATAGCCTACGCCTACGCCCATGTTGCGCAGGACGGTGCTGTCGGTCAGGTCGCGCTGCCAGCGGGAGACGGGCAGTTTTTCGGATAAGAAGCCCAATACGGCGTTGGCCATGCCGAGGTTGCCTTCGGAGTTTTCAAAGTCGATGGGGTTGACTTTGTGCGGCATGGTGGAAGAGCCGACTTCGCCCGCTTTGACTTTTTGTTTGAAGTAACCCAATGAAATATAACCCCAAACGTCGCGGTTGAAGTCAATCAGGATGGTGTTGATGCGGCTGAGGGTTTGGAAGAATTCAGCCATGTAGTCGTGCGGTTCGATTTGGATGGTGTAGGGGTTGAAGGTCAGGCCGAGGCTGATTTCGACAAAGTTGCGACAGTGGGTTTCCCAATCGACGTCGGGATAGGCGACCATGTGGGCGTTGTAGTTGCCGACCGCGCCGTTGATTTTGCCGAGAAATTCTTGCGCCTGAAGGTTTTTAAACTGGCGTTGCAGGCGGTACACGATGTTGGCGGTTTCTTTGCCCAAGGTGGTCGGCGTGGCGGGCTGGCCGTGGGTGCGGCTCATCATGGGGACGGCGGCAAGGTCGTGCGCCATGTTGGTGAGTTTTTTCGATGATTTCGGCAAGTTTGGGCAAGATGACGGTTTCGCGCGCTTCTTGCAGCATCAGGGCGTGGGACAGGTTGTTGATGTCTTCGCTGGTGCAGGCGAAGTGGATGAACTCGCTGGCGGCGGCGACTTCGGGTACGCCGGCGAAGCGTTCTTTGAGCCAGTATTCAATGGCTTTGACATCATGATTGGTGGTTGCTTCGATGGCTTTGACGGCGGCTGCGTCTTCCAATGAAAAGTTTTCGATAACTTTGTCGATTTCGGCAAGCGTGAAATCGCTGAAGGCGGGGATTTTCGGTGATTTTTCGGTTCGGCGGCGAGGGCTTTGAGCCAGCTCAATTCGACTTTGACACGCGCCCTCATCAGGCCATATTCGGAGAAAATCGGACGCAATGCTTCAACGGATTTGGCGTAGCGGCCGTCTAGGGGGGAAAGTGCAGCGATAGGGTTGATCATGTCGGAGTCCTGTCGGTAGGGTCGGTCAAACGGTTAAATCAAACAGTCAAATTGTTTGCAATTATACATGATTTAACGATATGCATTCGGGTCGTCTGAAACTACAACCTGCCCTTCAAAGCGTTTTTGACAAACGCCGCCGACTCGCGCAATACCGTGAAACCATAACCGCCGTAAGGCTCGGAACAAAACGACGCGGCATACACCTGAATATCGTGTCCCTGCCACCGCTTGTCCGCCATCATCCGCGCCCGCGCTAAATGAAAAACCGGCGCTGACAATGACGACACGCGGGCTGTTTTCAATAAAATTTTCGGCTGAACACAATATTCTCAAACGTATTGCCCGCTTCCCCGCTCCTGAATAATGTCCCCCTTCGGTACGCCCATTTTCTCCGCAATCATCTGCATATTGCCTGCGGAAGACTGCAAATCACGGCTGACTCCGCCCGTCATCACCAGTTTTTTCACCTTGCCGGCACGATACAGCTCGACGGCCGCTTTAACGCGCGCCACCAAACAAGGATTCAGACGACCTTTTTCATAAGCACGGGTCGAAAGCACAACCGCAGCATCCGCCGGACGCACCGTATCCGCATCCAACCGCGACACCCAAAAAAATCGCGCCACATGATCCACAGCGGCAAAAGCGCGGCGGTAAAGAATAAAACCAATATAAAAACGAGGGTTTTTTTGAGCATCCGAATCCTAAAATGATGAAAGTAGTTGGAACGCGGCTGTACGGGCAGGTTCCGATTATTCCTTAATTTTACGAAATTCATACATCAAAAGGTCGTCTGAAAACAGGATTTTCAGACGACCTTTTTGAGACTCTGCACTTCTAAATCCCCTAAATTCCCCATCAAGACATTTAGGGATTTCCCATGAGCACCTTCTTCCAGCAAACCGCACAAGCTCATGATCGCCAAACACATCGACCGCTTCCCACTATTGAAGTTGGATCAGGTGATTGATTGGCAGCCGATCGAACAATACCTGAATCGTCAAAGAACCCGTTACCTCCGAGACCACCGCGGCCGTCCCGCCTATCCCCTGTTGTCCATGTTCAAAGCCGTCCTGCTCGGACAATGGCACAGCCTCTCCGATCCCGAACTCGAACACAGCCTCATCACCCGCATCGATTTCAACCTGTTTTGCCGTTTTGACGAACTGAGCATCCCCGATTACAGCACCTTATGCCGCTACCGCAACTGGCTGGCGCAAGACGACACCCTGTCCGAATTGCTGGAACTGATTAACCGACAACTGGCCGAAAAAAACCTAAAAGTAGAGAAAGCATCCGCCGCCGTCATTGACGCCACCATTATTCAGACTGCCGGCAGCAAACAGCGTCAGGCCATAGAAGTCGACGAGGAAGGACAAGTCAGCGGCCAAACCACACCGAGTAAGGACAAAGATGCCCACTGGACAAAGAAAAACGACCTCTACAAACTCGGTTACAAACAACATACCCGTACCGATGAGGAAGGCTATATCGAGAAACTGCACATCACTCCTGCCAATACCCATGAGTGCAACCATCTGTCCCCTTTGTTGGAAGGCATTGCCGAAGGTACGACCGTCTATGCCGACAAAGGCTACGACAGTAAGGAAAACCGGCAACATCTGAAAGAGCATCAGTTGTTAGACGGCATTATGCGCAAAGCCTGCCACAACCGTCCGCTGACGGAAGCGCAAACCAAACGCAACCGATATTTGTCGAAGACCCGTTATGTGGTCGAACAAAGCTTCGGTACGCTGCACCGTAAATTCCGCTACGCCCGGGCAGCCTATTTTGGTCTGCTCAAAGTGAGTGCGCAAAGCCATCTGAAGGCGATGTGTTTAAACCTGTTGAAAGCGGCTAACAGGCTAAGTGTGCCTGTTGCCGCCTAAAAGGCGTCCCGGATGCCTGATTATGGGGTATCCGGGGAGGATTAAGGGGTATTTGGGTAGAATTAAGGAGTGATTAGTGGAAACAGCCGAAAACCCTGTGTTTGGGTTTCGGCTGTTGGGGAAAAGGCTTTTTGCAAAGGTCTCCTTTATTTAGGTTTAGGTTATTTTTCTGTCGTAGCGGAAAGCTTGTGTGGCGTAAGAGGGTGGGAGTGCATGTCAGTGACCCTATATCTGATTCAAAAGTCCGACCTACCTAAACTGCACAGTATATCGGTTTAAAATAGAAACCACTTAATGCCGTCATTCCCGCGCAGGCGGGAATCCAGACATTCGGTTGTTGCACAAGAAAGGTTAGATGCTAAAAACACAAGCGAAAAAGACCGCACTTTATAAAAAGTGCGGTCTTGTAATGTTTTGATAGCGTGGTTTCAAACCCTGTTATTGGATGAGTCCTTCATTCCATAATGCGATAACCACATCAAGTTGGCTATTATGTTTCTTTTCTTCTCCAATGATTTTTTGAATTTCTGCCCAAAGTTCAGCTTTTTTATTTGCCCAAGACATATCTTTTTTTAATAAATGGATGGCAAGAATTGCATATTCTGCATTTTTAGATTCTCTCTCTGTGGCGTTTTGAATAGAAAATTCCTTTTATTTTTCCCGCGTAGCACAGCCCGAAAAAGGCATTTTTAGGACATCCTTTCACTCTAGCTGAATAACTGTTAGTAAACTCTTGAACTGCTTCCGTCCATGCTTTTTTAATATCGTGTGTATAGCGAATAGCTCTACGGCTTTTTACAGCTGTTTTTCCATATAAATTCATATGTTCAACTCACGCAAAGCGCGGATTTTAGCATTGGCAGAACAGCAAAACAACAAATCGCCCGAGAAAATCAAGAGCAGAAACATCGTAAACGGCTCGAGCAACAGTGAGACCGCGCTTTATGAAGAGGCATACCAGAATGCGCAAGAAGACTTGAATATGTTCGTGAAATGTTGGACTCAATAATCTAATTTATATGTATATAGAAAAAGGTCGTCTGAAATTTCAGACGACCTTTTTGACGTTTTACAAAAACAACCGAATCTTTAGTCTTCGGTGCGGCTGCCTAAGTCGGCGGCGGCGGTGAAGAGTACGTCGGTGGAGGAGTTGAGGGCGGTTTCGGCGGAGTCTTGGATAACGCCGATAATCATGCCGACGCCGACGACGCGCATGGCGAAGTCGTTGTCGATGCCCAAGAGGCTGCAGGCGACGGGGATCAGCAGCAGCGAGCCGCCGGCAACGCCGGATGCGCCGCATGCGCCGACGGTGGCGACGAGGCTCAGGAGCAGGGCGGTTGGGTAGTCGACGACGATGCCTTTGGTGTAGGCGGCTGCCATGGCTAAGACGGTGATGGTAATCGCTGCACCCTGCCATGTTGATGGTTGCGCCCAGCGGATGGAGACGGAGTAGGTGTCTTCATGTAAGCCGAGTTTTTTCGCCAATGCCATGTTGACGGGGATGTTGGCGGCGGAGGAGCGAGCGTAAGAAGGCGTAGAGTCCGCTTTCGCGCAGGCAGGTGAAGACCAGTCCGTAAGGGTTTTTGCGGGTTTGCGACCAGACGATGAGCGGGTTCACGACGAAGGGCGATAAATGCCATGCTGCCGAGCAGGACGGCCAGCAGGCGTCCGTAGCTGAGGAAGGCGGAAAAGCCAGTTTCGGCGACGGTTTGGGAAACCAGTCCGAAAATACCCAGGGGGGCGAAAGCGGATAACCCATTGCACGACGGTGGTAACGGCTTCGGAGAGGTCGGAGACGACTTGGCGGGTGGTGTCGGAGCCGTGGTGGCGCAATGCGGAGCCTAAAACCAATGCCCATGCGAGAATGCCGATGTAGTTGGCTTTGCGCGATGGCGTTAATCGGTTGGACACGAGCTTCATCAAAAGTTCTTTGAGGACTTGGACGATGCCGGAGGGTGGTGCGAGGGTGGAGGCGGCGACGTCTTTAAACACCAGCGCGGTCGGGAATGCCATACTGGCGGCAACGGCGACTGCGGCGGCGGCAAATGTGCCGACGAGATACAGAATAATGATGGGTTTGATTTTGGCTTCGCCGCCTTTGCGGTATTGCACCAGCGCGGCGGTTACTAAGACAAACACCAATACGGGGGCGACGGCTTTTCAATGCGCCGACGAACAATTCGCCGAGCAGCCCTGCGCCTAAACCTGCTTTCGGGGAGATGGTACCGACCAATACGCCCAACATCAAACCGATGATGATTTGCGGTACGAGTCCGATACGGTTGACTGCGTTTAGCAGTGGATTACCACTTGCCATGATACATCCTCTTACTTTATGTGTTAAGAAACGTTGCATTTTAAAAGAAAATATCAATTATTGTGCAGGTTTACATATCAAATCGATTGTTGTGGCGGAAAATGCCCTGTTTTTTGGACTTGTCGGACAGTTTGTGCCTGATTTTTTGTATTGAATGGGTAAATGTGTTTTTGGTATCCGCCTTTTCAGACGACCCTCCGTCTCAGGGCGGGTTTTAAAACCCGATTGAAAATATAGTGGATTAACTTTTCAACCAGTAGGGCGTTGCCTCGCCCTGCCGTACTATCTGTACTGTCTGCGGCTTCGTCGCCTGTCCTGATTTAAATTTAATCCACTATAATGGTAGAATTTAGAACCCTTCTGCCGTTGAAACATTTTTTTGCCATGACCAGACTGACTTCGCCCATCCTGATTGCCTCACTCGCCCTGCCTACGGACACGCAACCGCAGCCGATCTGCCGCGTGCCGAAGACTACGAACCGATTCCCCGGCTTCAAGCAGGGCGGGCAATCCGAGCAGGCTGCCAAAGCAGGCAAACTGACGCCCAAGTTTCCCGTCAAAATCGAAACCAAAAACAGCGAAGTCAAATCCATGCTCGAAGAATACCTGCCGCTGATTACCCAGCAGCAGGACGAAGAGATTGGACAAAGAGCAGGTCGGCTTCCTCGCCGAAGAAACGTCCCGACAACGTCAAAACCATGCTCAAAACCAAAGGCTATTTCAACGGCAACGTCAACGTCCAAGACAACGGTTCGAGCTACACCGTCGCCGTCAATCCCGGCCGCGCACCAAAATCGACAACGTCAGCGTCGCCATCCTCGGCGACATCCTTTCAGACGACAACCTTGCCGAGTATTACCAAAAAGCCATGCTCAATTGGCAGCAGCCCGTTGGCGAATACTTTGACCAAGACGGCTGGAGCGGCAGCAAAACCTCCGTCCTCAGCGCAGTAACCCGCAAAAATACCCGCTTGCCAAACTCAGCAACACCCAAGCCACCGTCAATCCCAACAACAACACCGCCGATCTGAACGTTACCGTCGAAAGCAACCGCCCCATTTATTTCGGCGACTTTTGAAATCACCGGCACCCGCCGTTATCCCGAAAACGTCGTTGCCGGCCTGGCACGCTTCAAACCCGGCGCACCCTTACGATCTCGACCTCTTGCTTGACTTCCAACAAGCGCTCGAACAAAACGGACATTACTCCGGCGCATCCGTTCAGCCGACTTCGACCGGCTCCAAGGCGACCGCGTGCCCGTCAAAGTCAACGTCGCGAAGTCAAACGCCACAAACTCGAAACCGGTATCCGCTACGATTCCGAATACGGCCTCGGCGGACGCATCGGTTACGACTACTACAACCTCTTCAACAAAGGCTACATCGGCTCCGTCGTTTGGGACATGGACAAATACGAAACCACCCTCGCCGCCGGTATCAGCCAGCCGCGCAACAGCGAAGGCAAATATTGGACGACCAACACATCCCTACAATCGCTCGACCACCCAAAACCTTGAAAAACGCGCCCTGACCAGCGGTATTTGGCGCGTGCGCGACCGCAACGGCATCGAATCGCGCCTCGGTATCGAATTCATCACCGAAAACCGCAAAGTCCCCGATACCAATTACGACCTCGGCCGCAGCCACGCCACCATGCTGACCGCCTCGTGGAAACGCCAAACACATCGAAACCGAGCTGCGTCCCGAAAACGGCTACTACCTCGACGGCAAAATCGGCGCAACACTGGGCAACTTCCTGTCCTCCACCACCATGGCGCGCGCCACCGCCCGCGCAGGCTATTTCTACACGCCCGAAAACAAAAACTCGGCACCTTCATCGTCCGCGGGCAGGCAGGCTACGTTTACGCCCGCGAAGGCGAAGACGTACCTTCCAGCCTCATGTTCCGCACCGGCGGCGCCTCTTCCGTACGCGGTTACGAACTCGACAGCATCGGTCTGGCAGGTCCGAACAATTCTGTCCTCCCCGATAGGGCATTACTGGTCGGCAGCCTCGAATACCAATTCCCGATTACCAAAAAGCGTATCCGGCGCCGTCTTCCACGATGTCGGCGACGCCGCAGGCAACTTCAAACGCATGAGCATGAAACACGGTACCGGCCTCGGCGTGCGCTGGTTCAGCCCTGTCGCCCCGTTCTCCTTCGACGTCGCCTACGGACACCAAGACAAAAACTCCGTTGGCACATCAGCTGGGCACAAGGTTTTAAGGTCGTCTGAAAATATAGACAGGCTTGCCGCAAAACCCATAATATCCAAAAATTTTTACCATTCTTGAACCATAAATAAAAATCATGAATTTCGATCTTGAAAACCTCTCTTCATTCTCAGGCTGGGAACGTCTCGTTGAAACCGGCATGGCATTCGGTACCAACCTCGTTGCCGCGCTGGCGATTTTCTTTGTCGGCAGATGGATTGCCGCCCGCCTTGTTATTTTTGATGAAAGCTGCGCTGACCCGCGCCAAAGTGGACAGAACGCTCGTCAGCTTCCTCGGCAATGTGGCTAACGTCGGCCTGTTAATCCTGATCATCATTGCCGCGCTGGGCAAGCTGGGCATTCCGACCACGTCGGTTACCGCCTTAATCGGCGGCGCGGGTTTGGCCGTGGCTTTGTCGCTGAAAGACCAACTGTCGAACCTTTTGCCGCCGGCGCGCTGATTATTCTGTTCCGTCCGTTTAAAGTCGGCGACTACATCAAGGTCAACGGCTTCGAAGGCACGCGAGCGAAATTAAAATGGTGCAGACTGCGCTGAGTACGCCGGACAACGAAGAAATCATCCTGCCCAACAGCGTCGTCATGAGCAACAGTATCGTCAACCGTTCTTCCATGCCGTTGTGCCGCGTGCAGGTGGTGGTCGGCGTGGATTACGCCTGCGATTTGAAGGCCGCCAAAGCCGCCGTCTTGAAAGCCGCCACCGAGCATCCTTTGTGCGTACAGACCCAAGGCAAAGAGGCAGTAACATATGTACCAACTTGGCCGACAGTGCCATCGAAATCACGCTTTGGGCGTGGACTAACGAAGCCGATTTGGGCGCGTTCCGTTTCGGGCTGAACGAGCAGGTGGTGGAAAACCTGCGCGCCGCCAATATCAATATTCCTTTTCCCGCAGCGCGATGTGCATATCATCCAGCAGCAGGGGTAGGGTAAGTTTTGGATTGGCGAATCCGACCTGCTGAAACCGCGGGCATACGATGTTTGAAACCCAAAAGCCCTATCCGAGGTCGTCTGAAAACCCTGTCTTATGGTTTTCAGACGACCTTATTGTTCCCGCCGACAGGCATACAATCAAAAGTGCAGTACCTTTCATTGATTCAATACAAGGAGACAGTTATGCGCGGCATAAAATCAGTTGCATTGTTGTGTACTTTGGCATTGGGTGCGCCGGCATTTTCGGCGGGTTTGACCAAAACGCTACCGGGCGATTTGACGACGGCTCAGGCGCAGGCGGTGGTACAGGCTTCGATGAAAAAGGCGCGTGAAATCAAGGTGCCGATGAATATTGCGGTCATGGACGCGGGCGGTAATTTGAAGGCGTTTGCGCGTATGGACGATGCGTTTATCGGCAGCATTGATATTGCGCAGAAAAAGGCGAAAACGGCGCGCTATTTCAATATGTCCACCCGCGATTTGGGCAAGGCTTCGCAGCCGGGCGGCGAGCTTTACGGTATTGAGGTGACCAACGACGGTTTGGCGATTTTTCCCCGGCGGTGTGCTGCTGGTGGATAAAAACGGTGTTATCGTCGGCAGCGTCGGCGTGAGCGGCGGCTCGGTGGATGAAGACGAAAGCGTCGCGAAAGCAGGTGCGGCGGTATTGTCGGGAAGGTAAGCCGCAGCTTAAGGCAACCCGACGCGTTTCTTTTCATTGATTTGCGTTGGGTTGCTGAAATAGGCAGAGGTCGTCTGAAAAATGTGGGTTTTATAGTGGATTAACTTTAAACCAGTACGGCGTTGCCCTCGCCTTAGCTCAAAGAGAACGATTCTCTAGGTGCTGAAGCACCAGCGAATCGGTTCCGTACTATCTGTACTGTCTGCGGCTTCGTCGCCTTGTCCTGATTTATATGTTAATCCACTATAATCCCTGCAGTCTTTTCAGACGACCTTTTTACATTTGTTGGCATTTTACCGCTTCGGGCATGACGTTCGGGCATATGGGGTCGTCTGAAACCTGAAATGCTGTCTTTCCCAAGCACAATTTGCCGCAATGGGATATGATTATCCTTTTTCAGACGACCTGTCCTGAATATTATGGGTCGTCTGAAAAAGTCGATTCCGTCGGGTGCGGCGGAGTCCTGTGCAGCCGTTAAGTCATACAAGAAAGCCAAGATGTCCGAAACAGCAGTCCAAGAACCCCAAGAAACGCCAAACAGTGTGCTACGTCGTTCTGAAACATAATCCACCCCGCCCGAGCGCAAGAGACGCTGGTTGCGGGGTCTGTTGCTGACGTTGGTTGTGCTGGTGTGCGCTGGCGGCGTTTATTGCTGGCTGGTGGGGACGGAATCGGGCTTGCGTTTCGGTTTGTACAAGATTCCGTCGTGGTTTGGCGTGAAGATTGCGTCGGAAACGCTGGAAGGTACGCTGGTTAAGGGTTTTCACGGCGATAAGTGGATGATTGAAACGGATGGGGCGGATGTGAAAATCAGTGCGTTCCGTTTTGATTGGAAGCCGTCCGAGCTGTTTCAGCGCAGCCTGCACATTACTGAAATTGTGGCGGGCGATATTGCGGTCGTGCCGAAGCAGACGCCGCCGAAAGAGAAAAAGCCGTCCAAAGGACTGCCTGAGAGTATTGATTTGCCTGTGTTGGTGTTCGTTGACCGTTTGGAAACGGGCAGGCTCAGCGTGGGCAAAAATTTTGACAAGCAGACGGTCTATCTCGACCATCTGAATGCGGCATACCATTACGATCAGAAAGAACACCGCTTGGATTTGAAAGCCCTCGATACGCCGTGGAGCAATTCGACGGGTTCGGCGGTGGTCGGGCTGGAGAAGCCGTTTGCGCTCAATACGACGATTCAGACGAAGGGCGAGCTGGAAGGCGAGACGATAGAGGGTAAGGCGCGTCTGTGGGGCAGTTTGCAGGACGTGCAGACTGAAATTCTGCTGGACGGCGACAATGGCATTTGTCGGCGAAATCGACGGTGCATCCGTTTGCAGCTTCGCTGGATAAGATGATCGGCGAGGTGCTGGTCAAGGGTTTCAATATCAACCCGACCGCTTTCCTGCCGTCGCTGCCTAAGGCAAACCTGACGTTTGACGCGACCGTCGTGCCTTCGTTTACACACGGTATCGCGCTGGACGGCTCGCTCGACTTGGAAAACAAGGCGGCGGGTTTTGCCGATGAAAAAGCCATTCCGGTGCGCAACATTCTGGCGGACTTCACGATCAACGACAACGGCGTGGTGACCGTCCAAGAGTCTGAAATCGGGCTGTTGGAGGAAGGTTCGTTCAATGTCGCCGGTACGGTCGATACGGTGAAAAAACGCGCTGGCGCTCAAGATTAATCGTGAACAACCTGGTTTCAGACGACCTCGTCCGCACCAATGTTGCCGGTCAGTGGAACGGGTTTATCGGTGTCAAAGGCGAAACCGCCTCGCCCGCTGTGGACTGGAATCTTGAAAGCAGCAAGCGCGCAACTTTCCGGCCTGTTGTCCTTCGCCACCGACAGACAACACGGTCAACGCACCCTCAAACTCGACCGCGTCCGCGTCGCGCCGCAAAACGGCGGCGAACTGACGGCACAAGGTTCGCTCGAACTCTTCAAAGACCGCCTGCTCAAGCTTGACGTTTCCAGCAAGGCGTTCAATCCGTCCCGCTTAGACTCAAAACTGCCCGCCGGCAGCGTCAACGGTACCATCAATCTTTCAGGCGAACTGGCGAAAGAAAAATTCGCCGGCAAAATGCAGTTTGCGCCGAGTACGTTAAACAACGTCCCCCTCAGCGGCAAAGCCGACGTCGTTTACGAATCCGGACACCTCCCGCGCGCGCTGACCGACCTGCGTTTGGGCAACAATATCGTTAAAACCAACGGCAGCTTCGGCAAAAAAGGCGACCGCCTCAATATCGACATCACCGCTCCCGACCTTTCCCGTTTCGGTTTCGGACTGGGCGGGCTGCTCAATACGCGCGGCTACATTTCAGGCGACCCTCAAAGGCGGGCTGAAAACCCTACGAAACCGACCTTCTGGCGAAGCGCGCGCGCTGCGTGTCGGCGAAGCCGTCAACATCCGCATGCTTGACTTCAAACTCAAAGGCACGCCCGACATCAACCGTCCGCTTGCCGCCGACATCAAAGGCAGCCACATCGCCCTTTCCGGCGGCGCGACCGTCATCGATGCGGTCGACCTGTCCCTCAACGGCACGGGTGCGCAACACCGCATACACGGCAGCAGCAGCATGGCGTTGGACGGCAAACCCTACAAAACTCGAAGTCAACGCGGCGGGCGGTCTGAACAAAGACTTCAATCAGTGGAGCAGCGTGGACACGCTCGACATCGGCGGCGCGTTCAACCTCAAACCGCAAAAACCGCATGAACTCGAAGCAGGGCGCGGAGCGTGTTTCCATGAGCGCGGCGCGTTGGAGCGCGATGGGCGGCAGCCTCAACCTGCAAAACTTCGTTTGGGACAAAAAAACCGGCATCACCAGCAAAGGCAGTGCGCAAAGCCTGCACATCACCGAGCTGCAAAACTTCGTCAAAATCCCCGTCGAACACAACTTGGTACTCGGCGGCGATTGGGATGGCGTACAGCCAAAATGCCCGCGGCTACCTCAACATCAACCGCCAAAGCGGCGACATCATCCCGCCGAACAAAGACCCGAAAAACAGATGCCCTTTGGGTTTGAGCGCGCTCGCCCTGCGCACCCTGTTTCCAAAACGGCCGCATCGACAGCACGCTTGAAGGCACACCCGTTTCGGCAGCATCAATGCCGATTTGGGCATCAGCCAGCAGTTCGGCAACAAAATCGCCAACGCGCCGCGTAAGCGGCAAAATCAACCTCAACGTCCCCGACTTGGGCGCAATCAAAACCTTCCTGCCCGCTACCGCGCAAGGCATTACAGGTCGTCTGAACGCCGCCGCCGCCATAGGCGGGCGCGTCGGTTCGCCCACCATCGCCGCCACCTTGAACGGCACCAGCAACTACGGTACAGCCGAAGGTACGGTCAACATCGGACAGGGCGCCAGCATGGACACCGCGCCTTTGAGCGGCAAACTCAACCTCAACGTCGCCGACCTCGAAGTATTCCGCAACTTCCTGCCCGTCGGACAAACCGTCAAAGGTCGTCTGAATGCCGCCGTCAGCCTTGGCGGACGCGTCAGCGATCCCCAGCTTTCCGGTACGCTCAACGGCGAAAACCTCTACTACCGCAACCAAACCCAAGGCCTCATCCTCGACAACGGCGTTTTACGTTCCCATTTGCAGGGACAACGCTGGATTATCGACAGCCTCAAGTTCCACAAAGGCGGTACGCTCGAGCTTAAAGGCTCCGTCAACCTTGCCAACGCCGATCCGGACGTTGACGTAGATGTCGTCTTCGACAAATACGACACCCTCTCCCGTCCGAACCGCCGCCTGCGCCTCTCCGGCAGCGCGAAAGTGCAATACAACCAGGCCAGGGCTTCATCCTCAACGGTACGTTAAACAGCGACTACGGTATGTTCGGTTCGCAAAAATCCTCCATGCCCTCGTTAGACGACGATGTCGTCGTGTTGAGCGAAGAGAAAAACAAACCGCCGCCGTGACGCCCTATCAGCCTCAACCTGACGCTCAACCTCAACGACAACATCCGTTTCGTCGGTTATGGTGCAGACATCACCATAGGCGGCAGGCTGACCATCACTTCCCGCCCGGGCGAAGCCATCCAAGGCGTCGGTACGGTTAAAGTCGTTAAAGGCCGTTACAAAGCCTACGGACAAGACCCTCGACATCACCAAAGGTACGGTTTTTCTGCTCGGTCCGCTCAACAACCCCAACCTGAACATCCGCGCCGAACGCCGCCTTTCCCCGTCGGTGCGGGCGTCGAAGTCCTCGGCAGCTCTCCAATCCGCGCGTAACCCTCGTTGCGAAAAGAGGCGATGAGCGAAAAAGACAAGCCTCTTGGCTCATCCTCAACCGCGCCAGCAGCGGCAGCGACGGCGACAATGCCGCCCTTTCCGCAGCGGCAGGCGCGCTCTTGCCGGACAAGTCAACGACAGGCTCGGACTGGTGGACGATTTGGGCATCACCAGCCAACGCAGCCGCAACGCCCAAACCGGCGAACTCAACCCCGCCGAACAAGTGCTGACCGTCGGCAAACAGATTACCAACAACCTCTACGCAGGTTACGAATACGGTATTTCAGTGCCGAACAGTCCGTCAAGCTCGTGTACCAGCTCACCCGCGCCATCCAAGCCGTCGCCCGCGTCGGCAGCCGTTCATACGGCGGCGAGTTGAAATACACCATCCGTTTCGACAGGCTCTTCCGTTCGGATTACGAAAACGACCGCAAAAATCGAAGAAGCGGAAAAACAAAAAAAGCCACGCAAACGCAATAACGCCGACTGAGGAAAGGTCGTCTGAAAACCACACTTTAGGGTTTTTCAGACGACCTTCTTTATATTTTTAAGTCTGCCTGCTTATTATCAAGCCAAATCAAGCTGCTTTTTCCAAATTTTCCACCAACTGGTCATCCAGTTTCAAGGCTTGCGACAGCCGGCTTAAGAACACGATTTCTTTACGGGATAAATCGGCACACACCAATCTTGCCGCCAGATAGGTTTCCGCGGCCAAAGCTTCATCGTTGCCGACGGTTGCTGCGATTTCCTCGACTGTTGCCGGTCTTTCATATTCGGCGGCAAGCCAGGCGGCGGTTTCTGCATCTGTACCGCTTTCACGGGCAATAACCTGTTTTTCCGTTTCATCAATCGACCCGTCCGATGCGGCGGCTGCAATCATGGTGCGCAGGATGACGCGGCTGTGTGTTTCGGCAAGTTGGCCGACAGGTTCGAACGCTTGTTGCGGCAATTCGGGTTGGTTGCGGTTTTGCTGCCAGCTTTGATAGCCTTTGTAGGCAATATAACCCAAAGCTGCGACCGAACCGGCCTTGACCAGTTTTTTGGTGTTTTTCTTTTTCATCAGCATAGAAGCCAGTCCTGCCACTAATGCACCGCCGCCGAAAGAATTAAGCGGGACTGTCGGCGACGGATTTGCTATTTTTTTGAACCGTTCCCAAAAATTTGGTTGAGCAGGTTGTTGAAATTCATTGTGATTGTCCTTTTTGAGGGTGGGTTTTAAATCATATGGGTATTCAGACTTAAAAACAAGGCATGGAGGTGTTAAAGGATGCAAATGCTTATGAAGCATAGGGGAAGTCGTCTGAAAATCAAATCGGGCAGGGTTTCTGGATTGTTAAGCATTACCTGCAAAAAGGATGGCGAACTGTCGGCAAGAGGTAAATAAAACAGTAAGGAACAAAACACAAATAAGAATCGTTATCATAAACTTATTGAATTTATTAAGATTTTTGCAGGTTGGCCGACATTTACCTTTTTAAATGGATTTTGAAATTCGATAAAAATAGCAGGATATTAAGATTTGTCTGTCAACCAGTTAGGCATAAAACCCATGTTGGCCAGTTACTTTCCCGTCCTCGTATTCATCCTCGTCGGCCTTGCGGCCGGCGTGCTGTTTATCCTGCTCGGCACGATTTTAGGTCCGAAACACCACTACGCCGAAAAAGACGCGGCTTACGAATGTGGTTTCGAAGCCTTTGAAAACGCCAGGATGAAGTTTGACGTGCGTTATTATCTCGTCGCCATCCTGTTCATCCTCTTCGATTTGGAGGTTGCGTTTATGTTGCCGTGGGCGGTGGTGTTCAAAGATTTGGGCGCATGCGGCTTCTGGTCTATGCTGGTGTTTATCGTCGTTCTGACGGTAGGCTTTGTTTACGAATGGAAAAAAGGTGCGCTGGAATGGGAATAGAAGGCGTTTTGAAAAAAGGTTTCATCACCACCAGCGCGGATACGGTGCTGAACTATATGCGTACCGGTTCGCTGTGGCCGGTTACTTTCGGTTTGGCCTGCTGCGCCGTGGAAATGATGCACGCGGGTATGGCGCGTTACGACCTTGACCGTTTCGGCATTATTTTCCGTCCGTCTCCCCGTCAGGCCGACCTGATGATTGTGGCGGGTACGCTCACTCAATCAAAATGGCGCCCGCCCTGCGCCGCGTGTACGACCAGCTCGCCGAGCCGCGCTGGGTATTGTCTATGGGTTCGTGTGCCAACGGCGGCGGATACTATCATTATTCTTATTCCGTCGTGCGCGGTGCCGACCGTGTCGTGCCGGTAGACGTTTATGTGCCGGGTTGTCCGCCGACTGCGGAAGCCCTGATTTACGGCCTGATGCAGCTCCAACAAAAAATCAAGCGCACTTCCACCATCGCGCGGGACGAGTAGGGAGGGGAACGATATGGCAAGCATTCAAAACTTATACGAAACCGTCAGCCGCGTTTTTGGGCAATCAGGCAAACAAAGTCATTTCCGCTTTGGGCGAGATTACCGTCGAGTGTCTGCCCGAACACTATGTTTCAGTGATGACTACGTTGCGCGACCATGAAGAACTGCATTTCGAGCTTTTGGTCGATTTGTGCGGCGTCGATTACAGCACTTACAAAAACGAAGCATGGCAGGGCAAACGCTTCGCCGTTGTCAGCCAGCTTCTTTCCGTTAAAAACAATCAGCGCATCCGCGTGCGCGTCTGGGTTTCAGACGACGATTTCCCGTGGTTGAATCCGTAGTTTCCGTTTACAACAGCGCGGATTGGTACGAGCGTGAAGCCTTCGATTTGTACGGCATCATGTTCAACAACCATCCCGACCTGCGCCGCATCCTGACCGATTACGGCTTTTGTCGGACATCCGTTCCGCAAAGACTTCCCGATTTCCGGCTATGTGGAAATGCGTTACGACGAAGAACAAAAACGCGTGATTTACCAACCTGTTACCATCGAGCCGCGCGAAATCACGCCGCGTATCGTCCGTGAGGAGAACTACGGTGGCCAATAAATTAAGAAACTACACCATCAACTTCGGTCCGCAACACCCTGCGGCGCACGGCGTATTGCGTATGATCTTGAGCTGGACGGCGAACAAATCGTCCGTGCCGATCCCGCATATCGGCCTCTTGCACCGAGGTACCGAAAAAAACTGGCGGAAACCAAAACCTATCTGCAAGCCCCTGCCTTATATGGACAGGCTGGACTACGTTTCCATGATGGTCAACGAGCAGGCGTATTGTTTGGCGTTAGAAAAAAACTCGCCGGAATTGATGTGCCTATCCGCGCCCAATACATCCGTGTCATGTTCGCCGAAGTAACGCGCATCCTCAATCACCTGATGGGCATCGGTTCGCACGCCTTCGACATCGGCGCGATGACCGCCATCCTCTACGCCTTCCGCGACCGCGAAGAGCTGATGGACTTGTACGAAGCCGTGTCCGGCGCGCGTATGCACGCCGCCTACTTCCGTCCCGGCGGCGTTTACCGCGACCCTGCCCGACTTCATGCCTAAATACGAGAGCAGTAAATTCCGCAACGCCAAAGTATTGAAGCAACTCAACGAATCCCGCGAAGGTACCATGCTCGACTTCATCGACGCCTTCTGCGAACGTTTCCCAAAAAACATCGACACACTCGAAACACTTCTGACCGACAACCGCATCTGGAAACAGCGTACTGTCGGTATCGGCGTCGTCTCCCCCGAGCGCGCCATGCAGAAAGGCTTTACCGGCGTCATGCTGCGCGGTTCGGGCGTGGAATGGGACGTGCGTAAGAAACAGCCGTATGAAGTGTACGACCAAATGGATTTCGACATCCCCGTCGGCGTCAACGGCGACTGCTACGACCGCTACCTCTGCCGCATGGAAGAAATGCGCCAATCCGTACGCATCATCAAACAATGCGCCGACTGGCTGCGCGTGAATCCCGGCCCGGTCATCACCACAAACCATAAATTCGCCCCGCCCAAACGCACCGAAATGAAAACAGGTATGGAAGACCTGATTCACCATTTCAAACTCTTTTACCGAGGGTATGCACGTTCCCGAGGGCGAGACCTACACTGCTGTCGAACACCCGAAAGGCGAGTTCGGCGTTTACATCATTTCAGACGGCGCGAACAAACCCTACCGCCTGAAAAATCCGCGCACCCGGCTTCGCCCACCCTGCAAGGCATGGACGAAATGGCAAAAGGCCACATGCTCGCCGACGTCGTCGCCATTATCGGTACGCAGGACATCGTATTCGGGGAGGTTGACCGATAATGTTATCCGCAGAATCCTTAAAACAAATCGACATCGAGTTGGCGAAATATCCCGCCGACCAACGCCGTTCCGCCATCATGGGCGCGTTGCGTATCGCCCAAACCGAAAAAGGCTGGCTCGCCCCCGAAACCATCGCCTTTGTTGCCGACTATATCGGTATTACGCCGGCGCAGGCATACGAAGTCGCCACTTTCTACAATATGTACGACCTTGAGCCGGTCGGCAACACAAACTGACCGTCTGCACCAACCTTCCCTGCGCCCTGCGCGGCGGCATGGATACCGGCGAATACCTGAAGAAAAACTCGGTATCGGCTACGGCGAAACCACGCCCGACGGCAAATTTACCCTTGTTGAAGGCGAATGCATGGGCGCATGTGGAGACGCCCCGTTATGCTGGTAAACAACCACAGCATGTGCAGCTTTATGACTGAAGAAGCGATTGAGAAGAAACTGGCGGAGTTGGAGTAGGTCGTCTGAAACGACGATTTAAACGTAGGTCGGATACTTGTATCCGACAGAGTGGGTAAAAGGCAAAATGTCGGATTCAAGAATCCGACCTACTAAAATATTGAATGAATGCCGTCATTCCCGCCTGCGCGGGAATGACGGCAGACAAGCAAAGTGGTCGAGATCCAACAACAGTGATTAAAGGTCGTCTGAAAATATCAATTTGATAACCAACAATTTTCATTTCAGACGACGTTACAAGCCGATACACCAAGACATCTTAAGGTCGTCTGAAACAGCGGCCGCAACCGATACGAAAACGAACAGGCACACCAAAAATGGCTAGTTTACCAATCAGGCGTGATTTTTGACCGCGGATACCGCCAATCCCTGACTGCTGGACATTGACGAATACGTCAAACGCGGCGGTTACAGCGCGCTGCGTAGAATCCTGTCCGAAAACATCTCGCAAACCGACGTGATTGACGAAGTCAAAACCTCCGGCTTGCGCGGGCGCGGCGGTGCGGGCTTTCCGACCGGCTTGAAATGGAGCTTTATGCCCCGTTCCTTCCCCGGCGAAAAATACGTCGTCTGCAACACAGATGAAGGCGAACCGGGTACGTTTAAAGACCGTGACATCATTATGTTCAATCCCCATGCTCTGATTGAAGGCATGATTATCGCCGGTTATGCGATGGGTGCGAAAGCCGGCTACAACCATATCCACGGCGAAATTTTTCGAAGGCTACCAACGCTTTTGAAGCCGCTTTGAGCAGGCACGCGCCGCAGGCTTTTTGGGTAAAAATATTTTTGGGTTCGGATTTTGAATTTGAACTCTTCGCCCACCACGGCTACGGCGCATACATTTGCGGCGAAGAAACCGCATTGCTCGAATCGCTGGAAGGCAAAAAGGCCAGCCGCGCTTCAAACCGCCGTTCCCCGCCTCGTTCGGCCTGTACGGCAAACCGACCACCATCAACAATACTGAAACCTTTCGCCTCCGTGCCGTTTATCGTCCGCGACGGCGGTCAGGCGTTTGCCGACAAAGGCATTCCGAATGCCGGTGGTACCAAACAGTTCTGTATCTCCGGCCACGTCGAGCGTCCGGGCAACTATGAAGTGCCGCTAGGCACGCCGTTTGCCGAAATCCTGAAAATGGCGGGCGGTATGCGCGGCGGCAAAAACCAAAGCCGTTATCCCCGGCGGTTCGTCCGCGCCCGTATTGCCTGCCGACATCATGCGATGCAGACCAATATGGATTACGACTCGATTTCCAAAGCCGGCTCGATGCTCGGTTCCGGCGCGATTATCGTGATGGACGAAGACGTGTGCATGGTCAAAGCCCTTGAACGGTTAAGCTTACTTTCACTACGACGAATCCTGCGGCCAATGCACTCTGCCGCGAAGGCACCGGCTGGCTCTACCGTATCGTCCACCGCATCGTAGAAGGCAAAGGCCGCATGGAAGACTTGGATTTGTTGGATTCCGTCGGCAACCAAATGGCAGGCCGCACCATCTGCGCCCTCGCCGATGCCGCCGTTTTCCCTGTCCGCAGCTTTTACCAAGCATTTCCGTGATGAGTTTGTGCATTACATTGAACACGGCGGGACCGATGAAGCCGAATAAGTGGTGTTGAGGTTTCAGACGACCTGATAGTGGTGGATGGGTTTGTCACAGAATTTGGATTTTCTAAAATTAGGGGAAAGTCCTCCTATAAACAATCACCTGATACTTTAAAGGCTGACTCGAAACCTCTTTTCAGACTGAGCCCTCAAACCACTTGCGTAGCAGATATAAATGTTTTATGCCTAAAAACACGCCACTCCTGATTTCTGCCTAGCATTGTTTTCCTATTGCGGAAAACGTGGGAGATGAAATACTACGCCGTATCAGTATGGCGTGATTATGGAATGGAGGCGGATCGGCATTTTCATGAACTGCAACAGGTTTTTGCATCGGCAGAACGGTTATTTGTCCGATGGACAGGCTTTTTATCCTAGTCTGAAAACGAGTAGAATTGGCGGCATATAATCAACAGGATGCAGTTGCTTATACGGTCTGCCTTCTCATCTTGATACAAAGTACAGTGATGCAGACGTATTGGGGTCGGATTTATCGTCTTATTGGCAAGAATATTGAAAAAACAACCGTGAGAGCGTTGTTGCCGAATCTACTGAAGGAGTTGGATGCGGCATCGCACTGGCACGGGAAAAAGGGCGAATTGGATTAGCCTGTAACACAATCTCAAAAGGCCGTCTGAAACCCATTTTTCAGACGACCTCCATAAAAGATTATTTATCAAACACCCGTAACTAGAACGAACCATGTTACAAATCGAAATCGACGGCAAACAGGTATCTGTGGAGCAGGGCGCGACGGGCGATTGAGGCCGCGCACAAGCTCGGTACTTATATTCCGCATTTCTGTTACCACAAAAGCTCTCCATCGCCGCCAACTGCCGTATGTGTCTGGTGGACGTGAAAAAGCCCCCAAACCGCTGCTCTGCCTGCGCCACGCCGGTAACGGACGGCATGATTGTGCGCACGCATTCGGCGAAAAGCCCGCGAGGCGCAGGAAGGGGCGATGGAGTTCCCTGCTGATCAACCATCCGCTCGACTGTCCGACCTGCGACCAAGGCGGCGAATGCCAGTTGCAGGATTTGGCGGTGGGCTACGGCAAAACCACCAGCCGCTACACCGAGGAAAACGTTCCGTCGTCGGCAAAGACATGGGGCCTTTGGTTTCCGCCGAGGAAATGAGCCGCTGCATCCACTGCACCCGCTGCGTACGTTCTACCGAAGAAAATCGCCGGCTTTGCAGGAAATTGCGATGGCGAATCGCGGCGAACACCCGGAAATCATGCCCTTTATCGGCAAAGCGGTGGAAACCGAGCTGTCGGGCAACGTCATCGATTTGTGCCCCGTCGGCGCGCTGACCAGCAAAACCGTTCCGTTTCAACGCGCGTACTTGGGAATTGAACCGCCGCAAATCCGTTTCCGCCCATGACGCTTTGGGCAGCAACCTGATTGTGCAAACCAAAGACCATACCGTCCGCCGCGTATTGCTGTTGGAAAACGAAGCGATCAACGAATGCTGGCTGTCCGACCGCGACCGTTTTGCCTTTATGAAGGCCTGTATCACGAAAGCCGTCTGAAAAACCCGAAAATCAAACAGGGCGGCGAATGGATGGATGTGGATTGGAAAACTGCGCTGGAATATGTCCGCAGCGCGATTGAATGTATCGCCAAAGACGGCAACCAAAACCAAGTCGGCATTTGGGCGAACCTGATGAATACGGTTGAAGAACTGTATCTGGCGAAAAATTCGCTAACGGCTTTGGGCGTTAAAAATTTCGCCACCCGCCTGCGCCAACAGGACAAACGTCTTTCAGACGACCTCAATGGTGCGCAATGGTTGGGACAAAGCATCGAATCGCTGGCGGACAACGAAGCCGTACTGGTGGTCGGTGCGAACCTGCGCAAAGAACAGCTGCTCCTGACTCGCCCGCCTGCGCCGTGCCGCTAAAGACCGCATGGCTTTGAGCGTATTGGCCAGCAGTAGAAGAATTGTTTATGCCGCTTCTGTCTCAGGAAGCAGTGCATCCCTGACGAGTGGGCAGGTCGTCTGAAAAACCTGTCTCGCCGATGCGGAAACACGCGATTACCGCGAGCCTGAAAAACGCTGAAAAAGCAGCGCGATTTTGGGCGCGGAAGTGCAAAACCATCCCGATTACGCTGCGATTTACGCCGCCGCACAAGAGCTGGCAGACGCGACCGGCGCAGTGCTGGGCATTTTGCCGCAAGCCGCCAACAGCGTCGGCTGCAGATGTCTGGGCGTGAACTCCGGCGAGAGCGTTGCCGAAATGGCAAACGCGCCGAAACAAGCAGTCTTGCTGCTCAACGTCGAGCCGGAAATCGATACGGCGGACGGCGCAAAAAGCCGTAGCCGCGTTGAAACAGGCGAAAAGCGTGATGGCGTTTACGCCGTTTGTCAGCGAAACGCTGCTGGACGTGTGACGTATTGCTGCCGATTGCGCGCGTTTACCGAAACCTCGGGCAGCTTCATCAATATGGAAGGCCGTCTGCAATCCTTCCACGGCGTCGTTCAGGGCTTCGGCGACTCGCGTCCGCTGTGGAAAGTGTTGCGCGTATTGGGCAACCTGTTTGACCTGCAAGGCTTTTGAATACCACGATACCGCCGCGATTCTGAAAGATGCGCTGGACGCGGAAAGCCTGCCGTCCAAACTGAACAACCGCGCCGCTTCGACTCAAAAAGATTTTTCAGACGACCTCAAACCGCCTCGTGCGCGTGGGCGGAGTCGGCATCTATCACACCGATGCCATCAGTGCGCCGTTCCGCGCCGCTGCAAGCGACCAGCCATGCTGCCGTGCCTGCTGCGCGCGTGAATCCGAACACATTGGTGCGCTTAGGTCTGCAAGACGGACAAACCGCCATCGCCAAACAAAACGGCGCAGGCGTAGCGGTTGCTGTCAAAGCCGATGCCGGACTGCCTGAAAACGTGGTGCATCTGCCGCTGCATACCGAAAATGCCGCGCTAGGGTGCGTTGATGGACACTATTGAACTGGCGGGAGCTTGATTGATGCAGGAATGGTTCCAAAACCTCTTTGCCGCAACGCTCGGTCTGGGCGATTTGGGCATCACCGTAGGCTTGGTGGTATCCGTCATCGTCAAAATCGTGATTATCCTGATTCCGCTGATTCTGACCGTCGCCTACCTGACTTATTTTCGAACGTAAAGTCATCGGCTTCATGCAGCTTCGCGTCAGCCCGAACGTAACCGTACCGTGGGGTCTGATTCAGCCGTTTGCCGACGTGTTCAAACTCTTGTTTAAAGAGGTAACCCGTCCGAAGCTGTCAAACAAAGCCCTGTTCTACATCGTCCCGATTATGTCGCTTGCCCCGTCTTTTGCGGCGTGGGCAGTGATTCCGTTCAACGAAGAATGGGTGCTGACCAACATCAATATCGGCCTTTTGTACATCCTGATGATTACCTCGCTGTCGGTTTACGGCGTGATCATCGCGGGCTGGGCTTCCAACCCAAATATTCGTTCTGGGCGCAATGCGTGCTTCCGCGCAAAGCATCTCCTACGAAATCGCTATGAGCGCGCGCTGGTGTGCGTCGTGATGGTGTCGGGCAGCATGAACTTCTCCGACATCGTTGCCGCGCAAGCCAAGGGTATCGCGGGCGGCTCCGTGTCTCGTGGAACTGGCTGCCGCTCTTCCCAATCTTCATCGTCTATCTGATTTCCGCCGTTGCCGAAACCAACCGCGCACCGTTTGACGTGGCAGAGGGCGAATCTGAAATCGTTGCCGGCCACCACGTCGAATATTCCGGCTTCGCGTTCGCGCTGTTCTTCCTTGCCGAATACATTTTCATGATTCTGATTGCCGCACTGACCTCGCTGATGTTCCTCGGCGGCTGGCTGTCCCCGTTCCCGCAAAAGCTGGGGCATCGTCGGTACGCCTTCCGCATTCTGGATGTTCGTGAAAATGGCGGCTGTGCTGTACTGGTATCTGTGGATACGCGCAACCTTCCCGCGCTACCGCTACGACCAAATCATGCGCTTGGGTTGGAAAGTACTGATTCCGATCGGCTTTGCCTATATCGTGATTTTGGGCGTGTGGATGATTTCACCGCTGAATTTGTGGAAATAAGTTTCAGACGGCATCTTGAGGCCGTCTGAACAAAGCGATTTTGAATACCTAACGAAACTCTGTTTTGAGGGAACAGAATATGGCTAATTTAGTAAAAACTTTCTTGCTCAGCGAACTCGTCAAAGGCATGGGCGTAACGCTCAAAAACTTTTTCGCCCGCAAAGACACGATTTATTTCCCCGAAGAGAAAACGCCGCAATCCGTGCGTTTCCGCGGCCTGCACGCGCAACGCCGTTATCCGAACGGCGAGGAACGCTGCATCGCGTGTAAATTGTGCGAGGCGGTGTGTCCGGCAATGGCGATCAACATCGAATCGGAAGAACGCGAAGACGGTACGCGCCGTACCAAGCGTTACGACATCGACCTGACCAAGTGCATCTTCTGCGGCTTCTGCGAAGAAGCCTGTCCGACCGATGCGATTGTGGAAACGCATATTTTTGAATACCACGGCGAGAAAAAAGGCGACTTGCACATGACCAAGCCGATTCTCTTGGCAATCGGCGACAAATACGAAGCCGAAATCGCCAAACGCAAAGCCGCTGACGCGCCGTACCGTTAAGGAGCAGACGAATGACTTTTTCCGCGATTCTGTTCTATATCCTTGCCGCCATCGTCCTATACGGCGCGCTGCGTACCGTTACCGCGAAAAACCCTGTCCATGCCGCTTTGCATCTGGTGCTGACCTTCTGCGTGAGCGCGATGATTTGGATGCTGATGCAGGCAGAGTTTTTGGGCGTTACGCTGGTGGTCGTGTATGTCGGCGCCGTGATGGTGCTGTTCCTGTTCGTCGTGATGATGCTGAATATCGACATCGAGGAAATGCGCGTCGGTTTCTGGCGGCACGCGCCTGTTGCCGGTGTAGTCGGCACATTGTTGGCGGTTGCGCTGATTCTGATTCTGGTCAACCCGAAAACCGACCTTGCCGCATTTGGTCTGATGAAAGACATTCCTGCGGATTACAACAATATCCGCGATTTGGGCAGCCGTATTTATACCGATTATCTGCTGCCGTTCGAACTGGCGGCGATATTGCTGCTGTTGGGTATGGTGGCGGCGATTGCGCTGGTTCACCGTAAAACCACCAATCCGAAACGTATGGATCCTGCCGACCAAGTCAAAGTACGCGCCGACCAAGGCCGTATGCGCTTGGTGAAAATGGAAGCCGTGAAACCGCAAACCGAATCTGTTGAAGAAAACGAAGTTTCAGACGACCTCAGCCGAAAGAGGAGGGCAAAGCATGATTACCTTTGACGCATTATTTGGTATTGGGCGCGCTCCTGTTCGGTATCAGCGCGATGGGCATCTTTATGAATCGTAAAAATGTGCTGGTCTTGCTGATGTCGATCGAGCTGATGCTTTTGGCGGTGAACTTCAACTTTATCGCCTTCTGCAGCATCTGGGCGATACCGCCGGACAGATTTTCGTATTCTTCGTATTGACCGTCGCCGCTGCCGAATCCGCCATCGGTTTGGCAATTATGGTGTTGGTGTACCGCAACCGACAAACGATTAATGTTGCCGATTTGGACGAGTTGAAAGGGTAATAAAGGTAGGTTTGGTCGAGGCCTGACAAGGCGCCGATGCCGTCTGAAAACCCGATAGGAAAACGATGAAATCCATAGACGAACAAAGCCTGCACAATGCCCTGCCGCCTGTTTGAAAGCGGCGACATCGACCGTATCGAAGTCGGTACCACCGCAGCTCTGCAACAGATTCACTGTTACCCTGTTCGGCGGCTTATATGATTTTGCGGGTCAAACTCAGGGAAGACAACATTTCAAAGGCGGTTTCCGTTTTGCCAACGCCATGTATCTGAAAAGAGGCTTTTGGCTAAAATCGAGCAGATGCTCGAGCGGACTTTTTGAAGAAATCATCGCCAAATATGTTGAAATGAACATTGCCCATCCGTTTTTGGAGGGTAATGGCAGAAGTACCGCATCTGGCTGGACTTGGTGCTGAAGAAAAACCTGAAAAAGTCGTAAACTGGCAAAAATGTGCAAAACCCCTGTATTTGCAGGCGATGGAACGCAGCCCCGTCAACGATTTAGAACTGCGCTTCCTGTTAAAGGACAACCTGACCGACGATGTGGACAACCGTGAAATCATCTTTAAAGGTATCGAGCAGTCGTATTATTACGAAGGGTATGAGAAAGGCTGAGGGTCGTCTGAAAATGAGAACTTATCTACAATAGTTTGGATTGAATTATGGCATTGATTAAAAACCAGTATATTAATCAAATAGAAGCGATCACAGTAAAAGATGCCGCAATTATGTTGGTACAAAAACTAATTCGCTTTATGTTGTTACCAATTGAATTAAAAATAAATTAAATGAGCAAGAGTTTGTGATGGAATTGCAGGAGCAAATGGATAAGTCTGCTGCAATTTGTAGAGAGCATATTTGCAATTCAAATATTGATATTGAAATGCTAGTAGAGAATAAATATAAGAAAGTAGATAAAGTAGAAATTTTATCTAATATTGAGAGGGTAACCATTTGTCGAGATGGAAAAACGCTCATCTTTTGCGCATTATGAGTTTCAAGGTGGCTGGTGCTAGAGGTTTATCCAAGATATGGATTAGAAGATGGTATTTATACCCCCAATATTGGTCGTCTGGAATTACCAGATGTTTTTGGGTATCTTGTAATAGATATGATGAATAAAGTAAATACGAATAATTTAACTGATTGGCATGAGTTTTTGTAATGTGTTTTGATCAGTTCATTACAATGTGTACTAGCAAATGATTAATGTAATTCTAACTCAACGTAGATGAGGTTGGAAAAATGAACGACATGACTTTATATCTCATCACGTTCCTCGTGCCTTTTGGCAGGCCTCGCTGATTGCGGTTTGTTCGGCAATAAAATCGGACGCCGGCGCGCATACGGTTACGATACTCGGTGTGGCGGTGTCTGCCGTTGTCGGCTTATGTGCTGTGGGGCTTTTATCGATTTGCAGCCGCGCCAAGTTTGACGAGAATGTCTATACTTGGCTGACGATGGGCGGTTTCGGATTTTCCGTCGGCTTTGGTCGATACGATGACGGCGATGATGATGGTCGTGGTAACGGGCGTGTCGTTGATGGTGACATCTCACACCATCGGCTATATGCACGATGAAAAAGTCGGCTACCAACGCTTCTTCAGCTATATTTCTTTGTTTACATTCAGCATGTTGATGCTGATTATGAGCAACAACTTCGTCCAACTCTTCTTCGGTTGGGAAGCGGTGGGTTTGGTGTCGTATCTCTTGATCGGTTTCTATTTCAAACGTCCGAGTGCGATTTTCGCCAATCTGAAAGCCTTTTTGATCAACCGCGTCGGCGACTTCGGCTTTTTGCTCGGTATCGGCTTGGTGCTTGCCTATTTCGGCGGCAGCCTGCGTTATCAGGACGTATTCGCCTATCTGCCCAACGTACAAAATGCCACTATCCAGCTTTTCCCCGGTGTGGAATGGTCTTGATTACCGTAACCCTGCCTGTTCCTGTTTGTGGGCGCGATGGGTAAATCGGCGCAGTTTCCGCCGCACGTCTGGCTGCCCGATTCGATGGAAGTCACCTGACGCCGATTTCCGCATTGATTCACGCTGCGACAATGGTTACGGCCGGCCTGTTCATGGTGTCGCGCATGTCGCCGATTTACGAAATGAGCAGCACCGCGCTGTCGGTCATTATGGGCGATCGGCGCGATTACCGCCCTGTTTATGGGCTTGGGCGTGATTCAAAACGACATCAAGCGCGTGGTTGCGTATTCCACCCTCGTCGCAACCGGGCTATATGACTCATGGCTCTGGGCGCGTTCGCCTATTCCGTGGCGATGTTCCACGTCATGACTCACGCCTTCTTTAAAGCCTTGTTGTTCTTGGCGGCGGGTAGCGCCATTATCGGTATGCACCACGACCAAGACATGCGCCACATGGGCAACCTGAAAAACATATGCCGATTACTTGGCTGACCATGCGTTGATCGGCAACTTGTCGCTGATCGGTACGCCGTTCTTCTCCGGCTTTACCCAAAGATTCTGATTATCGAAGCAGCGAAATACAGCACTCCCTGCCGGGCAGCGGCTTTTGCCTATTTTCGCTGTTCTCGCCAGCGTGTTCGTTACCGCGTTTTACGCGTTCCGCCAATACTTTATGGTGTTCCACGGCGAAGAAAAATGGCGCAGCCTGCCCGAACACCATTCAGACGACCATGGCGAAGAACATCACGGCTTGGGCAAAAACGACAATCCGCACGAAAGCCCGCTGGTCGTTACCCTGCCGCTGATTCTGCTTGCCATTCCGTCCGTCATCATCGGCTACATCGCCATCGAACCCATGCTCTACGGCGATTTCTTTCAAAGACGTGATTGTCAACGCCGACGCGCATCCGACCATGCGCACATCATGAAGGAAGAGTTCCACGGCGCATTGGCGATGGTGTCGCACAGCCTGCATTCGCCCGTCCTCTATCTTGCAATCGCAGGCGTATTGAGCGCATGGCTTTGTACGTCAACCGCCGCACCTGCCCGCCAAAATCGCGCAGGCGTTCCGTCCGGTTTACGTTTTTGTTTGAAAAACAACACTACCACCGACGCCCTGTATTTCAACGTCTTCGCCAAAGGCACGCGCGCATTGGGCAACTTCTTCTGGAAAGTCGGCGATACCGCGATTATCGACAACGGTATCGTCAACGGCTCCGCCAAACTGGTTGGCGCGATTGCCGCTCAGATACGCAAAGTCCAAACCGGCTTTTATCTACACCTACGCCGCCGCTATGGTGTTCGGCGTATTGGTATTGCTCGGCATGACCTTCTGGGGCTTTGTTCAGATAAAGATGATTTTCAGACGACCCTGTTCAGCAATTGGTAGGTCGTCTGAAAAGAAAAACCATTCGAGTTGTAGGTCGGATACTTGTATCCGACATGAAAAAGAAAATAGTGCAGTGTGTCGGATTCGAGAATCCTGACCACGGAATATCGGGATTTCAGGTAAAGATGAGATTTTCAGACGACGTTTAGGTCGTCAGAAAAAGGAAATATGAGAAACAATGGTTGAAGACAAATTACTCGCAACCCCCTAGACGAAGTCCGCGAAGCCATCGACGGTTTGGACAAGGAATTAATAGAATTACTCGCCCGCCGGCAGAAGCTGGTACGGCAGGCAGGCCGTCTGAAACCTAAAAACGATGTGCAGGCAGTTTCCGCGCCCGAACGGGCGGCACAGTGATTGCCTCGCGCCGCACCTATGCCGAAAAAGGTACGGTTTGTCGCCCGAAGTAGCCAGCCAGTTTGGCGCAGCATGATTGATGCATCTCATTAAACTGGAGATGGAAACCAACCGTACCGACGGGGCGTAGCAATATTCGTTCATAATTGATTTACTTGGATAGATACGGAATTTGCCGACCGCCGTCATTCCCGCGCAGGCGGGAATCCAGACCTATCGGCGTATAAACCTGTCAAGGAAAAAGGCTTCCTAAAATCTACGTTCTGGATTCCCGCCTGTGCTGGAAATGACGGGATTTAAGAAAGACAGTTGTATCGACAGGTTTATCTAGATACAGAATCAAAGAGACGCAAAAATGCCCGACACGCACACCATCCGCTCCGCCGAATTTACCGCTTCCCGAGCATGGGGCGCACTCGACATCGCCAATATGAACGGCACCACCGTACGCCTGCACTGGACGCACCAGTCCTACAAATGGCACGTCAACGACGGCGAGGAAGCGTTTGCCGCGATGGACGGCGAAGTTGATATGCACTACCGAGAAAAACGGCGAAGAACGCATCGTTCGGTTGACAAGCGGCGACATCTCTACGCAGGAATCGCACGGAACACGTCGCCCATCCGTGCGGCGGAGCGAGGATTTTGAAGCGATCGAGAAAGAAGGCAGTGTTTGAGGTCGTCTGAAAAAGAAAAACCATCTGTTGTAGGTCGGATACTCGGATCCGACATGAAAAAGAAATAGCGCAGCGTCTGGATTCGAGAACTGACCCACGGCTGGAAGATCGGCAGAATTAGCTTTAGACGACAGCAGAAGCTTGAACAACCTTTTTCAGACGACCTCCTGAAAACGTCGTCTGAAAAACCAACCCACACAACTATATTTTTATTTTAACCACAGGTTAATCCACTATGTTTTCCAACCACCACCAGCTTTGGCAATATGGATACCCATCGCTGCGGGCGTGCTGTTTCGATGACGGCTGACAGCCGCGCCGCTTGCCCGCGTGCTCGCTTTAATCGGTGCGCTTGCCGGTTTCTTGGTAACGCGCCCTTGTTTACGGGTTTCGACCGTTTGAGCGGCGGCTATCAGTTTACTGAGTTCCACGAGTGGATTCTGGCTTTTGCGAATCAACTATTCGCTGGGTGGATCGGTACTTTCGGTGCTGTTTGTCATCCTGAACGCGTTTATCACGCTGATGGTGGTGCTGGCGGGTTGGGAAGGATTCAGAAGCGTCCGGCGCAGTATATGGCGGCGTTTTTAATCATGTCAGGCCTGATCACGGCGCGTTTGCGGCGCGATGCCCTGGTTGTTTTATGGTGTTCTTCGAGGGTATGCTGATTCCGCTGTACCTGATTATCGGTGTGGGTGGGCCCGCGCCGCGTATATGCGTCGCGAAGCTGTTTTCATACGCTGATGGGTTCGTTGCTGATGCTGGTGGCGATTGTGTACCTGTTCCTGCAGCGCGGGCGGCTTTTTCGATTGAGGATTTCCAAAACATCAAACAGATTCCGCTGGGCGTGCAACAGCTTTTTGTTTGTGGCGTTTTTCCTGTCGTTTGCGGGCGAAAGTGCCGATGTTCCCCGTGCACACTTGGCTGCCGGATGCCCACGTTGAGGCGCCGACGGGCGGTTCGATGGTGCTGGCGGCGATTACGCTGAAATTGGGCGCATACGGCTTTTTGCGCTTTATCCTGCCGATTCTGCCCGATGCGTCGCGCTCATTTCGCGCCGGTCATCGTCGTTGAGCCTGATTGCGGTGGTGTATATCGGCATGGTCGCGCTGCGCAGACCGATATGAAAAACTGGTGGCGTATTCGTCCATCAGCCATAAGGGTTTCTGTTACCTGGGGATGTTCTCGTTCATTAACGGCCAGTTGAACGACTGGGCGTTGAAAGGCGCGGTCATTCAGATGATTTCGCACGGTTTCGTGTCGGCGGCGATGTTTATGCTGCATCGGCGTGATGTACGACCGCCTGCACATCGCGCAATATTGCCGATTACGGCGGCGTGGCGAACGTGATGCCCAAGTTTGCGGCGTCATGATGCTGTTTGCGATGGCAAACGCAGGGTCCGCCGGCGACTTCGCTTCGTGGGCGAGTTTATGCGCGATTACGGCGCGGTCAAAGTGAATTTCGTGGTAGGCGTGCATGGCGGCGCTGACGCTGATTTACGGTGCGTCCTAGCACACCGTGGATGTATAAGCGCGTGATTTTTGGCGCGGTCGGCAATCCGCACGTTGCCGATATGAAAGATATCAACCGCCGCGAATTTGCGATTCTGGGCGATTTTGGCGGTTGCGGTATTGGCATGCAGCCCTGCATCCGCAGGCGTTTATCGAAGTGGCGCATCAGGCGGCAAACGATTTTGATTGCCCATGGCGCAAAGCAAGATTTGAGGTGATGGAATGAACTTGATTGATTTGAACTTACGCCCGCCATGCCCGAAATCGTGCTGTTTGCGTTGTTGATTGCCGTATTGCTGGCAGATTTATGGATTAGCGATAAAAACCGCTATTCGACCCATCTGATGAGCTTGGGAACCGTTATTATCGTAGCGGTTACGCAGCTGGCGGTGGGGAGCAGGGCAGTACGCTGGCGTTTCACGGGATGTATATCGCCGACGGTATGTCGCGCCTGTCCAAGCTGGTGCTGTACGGGCTGACCTTCGGGCTGTTTATTTACAGCAAGCCCTATAATCAGGCGCGCGGTATTTTTAAAGGCGAGTTTTACACTTTGTCGCTGTTTGCCCTGTTAGGCATGAGCGTGATGAGAGCGCGGCGCATTTCCTGACCGCCTATATCGGTTTGGAGCTTTTTGTCGCTGTCGCTTTACGCCATGATTGCCCTGCGCCGCGATTCCGCCGTTCCGCCGAAGCCGCGCTCAAATATTTTCGTCTTGGGCGCGCTGGCTTCCGGCCTGCTGCTCTACGGCATTTCGATGGTGTACGGCGCGACGGGTTCGCTGGAGTTTGCCACTGTTTTGGCGTCGTCTTATAGTGAACTTGCCAACGAATGGCTGTTGAAATTGGGGCTGGTGTTTATCGTCGGCGGTGGCGTTCAAACCGGGCGCGGTGCCGTTTCATGTGGGTGCCTCGATGTGTACTACGGCGCGCCGACATCCGTTGCCGCTCTTTGTCGGTACGGCACTCGAAAATTGCCGCCGTCGTCTTTGCCTTCCGCATCTTGGTTACCGGTTTGGGAACGGTGCATCACGACTGGTCGCAGATGTTCGCCGTGCTGGCGGTGGCATCGCTGTTAGCTGGCAACCTTGCCGCCACTCGCGCAGGCCAACATCAAACGTATGCGTCGCCTCATTCCACCATATCGCATATGGGCTTTATCCTGCTGGCGTTTATGGCGGGGGCGGTCGGTTTCGCGGCGGTTTGTATTACGCCATTACTTACGCGTTGATGGCGGCGGTCGGTTTCGGCATATTGATGGTATTGTCCACCGACAGTATTGAGTGTGAAGAAATCAAAGATTTGGCAGGTTTGAACCAACGTCATGCCCGGTTTGCCTTCCTGATGCTGTTGGCGATGTTTTTTCGATGGCGGGTATTCCGCCGCTGATGGGCTTTACGCCAAATTCGGCGTGATTAAGGCTTTGCTGAGCGCATCGACCGCCCAAAAACGCCGCCATGGCGAGCAGCACATACATCGTACTTGCCGTGTCGCCGTGGCGATGTCGTTAATCGGCGCGTTCTACCACCTGCGCGTAGTCGCCGCGTATTTTCGACGAATCCGCCCATGACCAGCCCGTCGGCAGCAACTATGCCGCCAAATTCTTCCTGAGCGTCAACGCGTTCTTGCTGATTTTGTGGGGGCACTCGCGCCGCAAACGGCGATTGACTGGTGCGCCAGGGCTTTGGAAAACACCTGTAAAGCGATGAACTGAAACGGCAGCCGTGCCAGAGGCTGCCGTTTTTGTTAAGATACGCAGCCCAGATTGTTTCAGACGACCTTGAATCAGTGCCGTCTGAAAACAGAAAGACACACCATCATGACCGCATCCATGTACATCCTTTTGGTATTGGCGCTCATCTTCGCCAACGCCCCTTCGTTACCGCCAAATTTTCGGCGACTCCGCTCGCGCAAACATATCGGGCATCACTCGTCGAATTGGCGGCAGGCTTCATCCTGACCGCCGTCCTCGCCTCATATTTCGAATCCTGCGCCGGCGCGGTTCAGCATCAAGACTGGGAATTTTACGCCACCGTAGTCTGCCTCTACCTGATATTCGCCTTCCCTTGTCTTCAGGCGGCGTTATTTTCGGCACGCGCGCAACCGCGAATAAGCTTTTCAGACGACCTCCCGCCTCATCCCGCCACCCTGAACAAACGAGAAAAACCATGTCCCTGCAAAACCTCTCCAACATCCGCACCCTCGTCGTCAAAGTCGGCTCCAGCCTCGTTACCGCGGGCGGCAAAGGCATAGACCAAGCCGCACTCGACCGCTGGGCGGCGCAAATCGCCGAACTGGCAAACAAGGCGTGCAAACCGTCCTCGTTTCCAGCGGCGCCATCGCCGAAGGCATCAAAGCGGCTGGGCTGGAGCAAAACGCCCCACCGCCATCAACGAACTGCAAGCCGCCGCCGCCGTCGGGCAAACCGGCATCGCCCAAGCCTACGAAAACGCGTTCGCACCGCACGGCATCCGCACCGCCCAAATCCTGCTCATCCCACGACGACCTGAGCAACCGCACCCGCTACCTCAACGCCCGCAGCACCCTGCAAAACCCTGTTGTCCAAAGGCATCGTCCCCGTCATCAACGAAAACGACACCGTTACCACCGACGAAACAAGCTCGGCGACAACGACACCCTCGGCGCGCTCGTGACCAACCTCATCGAAGCCGACGCCCTCGTCCTTCTGACCGACCAAAAAGGCCTGTACGACAGCGACCCGCGCAAAAATCCGCAAGCCAAACTGATTCCGACCATCGCAGCCGACCATCCCGACCTCGAAAGCATGGCGGGCGGCGCGGCAGCAGCGTCGGCACCGGCGGCATGTACACCAGTGAGCGCCGCCAAACGCGCCGCACTCAGCGGAGCCGCCACCGTCGTCGCATGGGGGTGGCGAACCCGACGTCCCTCGTCCGCCTCAAACAAGGCGAAAGCATAGGCACGCTCTTTACCAGCGCGCACAGCCGCGTCGCCGCCCGCAAACAATGGCTGCTCGGACACGTCCAAACTGCCGGCAGCCTGACCGTCGATAGCGGCGCGGCAAAAGCCCTGACCGAACAACACGCCAGTCTGCTGCCCGTCGGCTGTATCCGCGCGGACGGCCATTTCCACCGCGGCGAACTCGTCGCCATCCTCGATACCGACGGCAAAGAAATCGCCCGCGGCCTCACCAATTACAGCAGCGGCGAAACCGCCAAAATCCTGCAAACCCCGTCCGAGCGCATCGCCGAAAAATTAGGCTACGCCCACGAAGACGAACTCATCCACCGCGACAATATGGCGTCGCATTGGTAGGAAGGGAAAAAGTAATATAAGGTCGTCTGAAACTCAAAATGCGGTTTGAGACGACCTTTGGTTTGTCTTTAGCAGACAAATTCAGATTGCAGGCCGGATATCCGTATTCGGTGGAGAGGTTGAGGTTTTCCTGCTTCTTCACGACGATGAAATGTCGGCTTTGGAAATTCGATTTGCCGCTTCGAACCCGGTTAAAACGATAGTGGATGAACATTTAGCTAAATGACTTTATTTTCGATACGCAAATTATCGGTTTTCGTCATTCCCGCGCAGGCTGGAATCCATTTTTGAAACCCAGAAACTGTTTTTCAAATCAAGGTTTTCAAGTTTCACGATGGATTCCCGCCCGCACGGGAATGACAGAATTTGATGGCATGCCGGATTTAGCGTTAAGTTGCGTTTATAGCTGCGTTATCCGAATCCACTTTATCTGTTATCTGCCCAAAGGCCGTCTGAAAACCGTCCGCCTTGTCCTCGCAAAAATTTCTACAAATCAAACGCCTTATCCCTTTCAGACGACATCGCTCGTGCGATTACTACATTGGTCTGGTTCCGCCGCAACCTGCGCATACGCGACAACGCCGCGTTGTCCGCCGCCGTGAAGCGGGGATTGCCCGTGGCAGGCGTGTGGGTGGCGCAGGGTCGTTCGAAACCTAAATCCGCGCTCAGGATTGGTTTCATTATCAGGCGGCAGCGGCTTTGCATAGATCGCCGAGGCGCGCGGCGTGGTTTTGTATGCGTGCGTAACCGTGGAAGAATTGCCTGCTTTGGCGACGCGGCTGAATGTTCAGATTGTACTGCAGACGAAGTCTGGTACGTCGTCTGAAATCGGGCAAGATAACCGCATTTGGCGGATTTTGATGAACAAGGCGTTGCGTTCGAGCGTGTTAACGACCGTGCCATATTTCGCCAAGGCAGAAATCATGGGCAGTTACGCGCGCCTTACACCGACTTCCCGCATTATAAAGAAGCGTGGCTGGCTTTGTTTCGGCAGCGGTTCGGCGGGCAGGATGCGGAGGCGGACGCGCTGAAATTTTTTCAGACGGCCCTGTTGAAATGCCGTCATTTCTCGCGTGGAACGGGCAGCAGGATATGGTTTTCAGGCAGCGCGGCGGAGAAGATGAAGCGGACAAACAATGGCGGCAGTTTGAAGAAAATATCGGGTTTTATCCGATTATGAAGGATTTCCTCGCTAGAAAAAGGCACCAGCTGCTTGAGCGCGTATTTGAACGCAGGTTGCATTGCCGCGCGTGTTGGCGGACTCGAAGCCGCAGGGCAGGGCGCAGATGCTTGGTGGACAACCTGATACGGCGCGATTTCTATCAGCAGCTTGCTTTACCACCGCGCCCGCATCGAGCCCGAATCGGCTGCCGAATCTGCGCCGTTTTCAGACGACCTGACGGAATGCTGGCGGCAGGGAAAAACAGGTTTCGCTCATCGATGCCGCAATGCGCAGCCTGAAATCGAGAGGCTGGCTGGCATCCCGCCCTGCGTTCCCTGGACGGCAGAATTTTTGTGCGGCGTCCTGCATCAGCCGTCCGAACACGGCATCGTTTGGTTCGCCGCGCAGCAAACCGATTTTTGACCCCGCGTTGAACGAGGGCAACTGGCAAACTGCCGCCCGAAATGCCCGCCGACGTTCCATCGATATTATCCAAACCGCCCGCCGGCTTGATCCGGACGCAGGCATTCGTCCGCCGCCACATCCCCGAATTGGCGCACCTGCTCGTCAACCCTCGTCCATACCCCCGTGGCTCGCCTCGTCTGAAATTGATGACACGGCTATCCGCCACCCGTCGTCGGAGCTTTAAAGGTCGTCTGAAAGCAGTATTGGGGTTTCAGACGACCTGGATTCGGATTTCAGCGCAACACCAGGCGTACCGGCGGTTGGAACAGATTTGAATAAAACACTTGGCGTTTCGCAGCCAAGCGTTTTTCTCGGCCGGTGGTTCAACTCATCTGAACCCTGCGTATCTCCTGATCGCTGATGCTGAAATCGGTTTGTTTGGAAAATATTGCCGGATGAGTCCGTTGGTGTTCTCATTCAGCCCTTTCTCCCAAGAATGGTAAGGGCGGCATAGGTTTTCGCCTTCAATGCTTTGGCTATTTTGTGTGTTGGCAGAACCTTTGCTGTTATCCATGGCAGATGGTGTGGACTCTGGTTTTATATGCCTTTTAATACCCTAATGGCCGCCCGGGCAGTGTCTCGGCTTTTTAAGTCTCTTTAATTTGCAGGATGATGGTGTAAGGGTAGTGCGTTCTGACCAAGGTCAATAACGCGCTTTTCTGATTTTTGCCGACGATGGTGTCGGCTTCCCAATCGCCGATGCGGTTTTCCGTCGATCGATAGCAGGTCGAGTTCTATGCGCTGACGCGGTCGGGCACTTTGCCTCTAGTCCGTGTGCTGCCGTAGCGTTTGTGGTAGGGTTTGCGCTATTCTGAGATGTTGCCACAAAGCGCCGCCTGTTGCTTTTTGTCTTGGCGAAGGTAGCGGTAAAACGGTGCTGTGATGGAGTGTGATCCCGTGGTGTTTATGCAGGTAGGTACATACTTGTTCGGGACCGAGTTTGCGGCGGATAAGGGTGTCGATGTGTTGAACCAGCCGCGAATCGAGCTTTATAGGGTTTTCGCCGGTGCTGTTTGGTCAGCCGGCTTTTGCCGTTGGGCTTTATCGGCGCTGTATTGCTGCTTGATGGTACAGTGCCGCTTGATTTCGCGCCGATGGTGCTTTTGTGACGGTTGCTTGTTTGGCGATTTCGCGATGGTGCAGTGGCGGACAGGTATTGGATATGGTATCGTTCGTCTTGGGGTCAGTGTGTGAGCTCATGGCAATCTTTTCTTAGGAAAGCGCTGCATGCCACCGCATACTGGCCTCATGGAAAGTTGCACTTCAAATGCGAATCCGCCGACCTTGCTCTTCCATCCTGTCCGTATTGCCTGATTCCCGTTGCAATATCGCCCGATAAACCCAAAAATCTCAACAAGATAGCCCCAATCATGAACGCCTCACAACGCGAACACTTCGTCAAACGTTGGCTCAACTCCTACGAACGCTACCGCTACCGCCGCCTCTACACGCCGTCCGGCTCGGACCGCCGTACTGTTCTCTACCCTGCTCGCCAAACCCCTACACCTCCAACACGGCGAATGGATAGGCATCGACCGTGTTCGTCGTACTCGGCATGCTCAATTTCAAGGCGCGATTTACTCCAAAGCCGTCGAACGTATGCTCGGTACCGTCATCGGTTTGGGCGCAGGCCTGACCCTGTTGTGGCTCAACCAGCACTACTTCCACGGCGGCATTCTCTTTTACCTGACCGTCGGCACCGCCAGCGCAGCCGCAGGTTGGGCGGCGGTCGGCAAAAACGGCTACGTCCCCATGCTTGCCGGACTGACCCATGTGCATGCTCATCGGCGACAACAGCAACAACTGGCTCGACAGCGGGCTTATGCGCCATGAACGTCCTCATCGGCGCCGCCATCGCCATCATCTCCGCCAAACTCCTTCCCCTGCGCTCCACGCTCATGTGGCGGTTCATGCTTGCCGACAACCTGACCGAATGCGGCAAAATGATTGCCGAAATCAGCAACGGCAAACGCATGACCTGCGAGCGGCTGGAGCAAAACATGAATCAAAATGCGCCAAATCAACGCCCGCATGGTCAAAAGCCGCAGCCACTGCTGCACATCAGGCGAAAGCCACATCAGCCCCGCCATGATGGAAGCCATGCAGCAGCCCACCGCAAAATCGTCAACACCACCGAGCTGTCCTCACCACCGCCGCCAAGCTGCAGCCCCCACCCTCAACGAACACGAAATCCGCCTGCTCGACCGCCATTTCAACCGCCTCCAACGCGACCTGCGCCTGACCGTCCGCCTCGTCAAAGGCCACTAGCGCCCGCCGCATCCCGGCATCGACACCTCCATCAATCCCGAGCTGGGCAAACTCGCCGCCCGCCTCCATTACGAATGGCAGGGCTTCCTCTGGCTCCAGCACCAATATGCGCAACGAAATTTGCACTCGTCATCCTCCTGCAACGCAGCCGCCGCAGGTGGCTGGACAAACACGAACCCAACGCCTGCGCGAACACCTGCGCAGAAACCCGCGAAGGCGATTTGGAAGAAGAGGTCGTCTGAAAACGTCCGACCGATGATACAATTTCACCCGAATATCCCACTTGGAACACGGTGCATGAGTCTCTACGCCATCGCCCACATCATCCACCTCTATTGCGCCATCGCCTTTGTCGGCGGCGTATTTTCGAAATGCTGGTTTTGTCCGTCATGCGCACCGGCCGCGTCTCGCGCGAATCGCGCCGCGAAGTCGAACGTGCCATGTCCTACCGCGCCGTCCGCGTTATGCCGCCCGTCGTCATTACGTACCATCAGCGGCATCGTGCATGGTATTCAACCGATACCTGCCCTTTTGGAGCCAAACCCTTCGCCACCTCATTCGGTACGCTCCTTACCCTCAAAACCTGTTGGCAGTCAGCGTCCTCGTCCATTTCGCTATCGCCGTCGTCAAATGGCACGGCACACCCCTGACCGTCGGCCTGATTCCGATACATCCACGCCGTCGTATTTTCCCATATGCTGTTTATCGTATTTTTCGCTAAAGCCATGTTTTACTTGTCTTGGTAAGCTGTTTTCGACGACCTTTCCCCGACGGGTCGTCTGAAAAGCCGCCATCCAACCACCTCATCACAAGGGAATCCGAATACATGACCGAACACCCTTCCGTCGGCTCCCCTTTCTACGGCGTGTTCTTCGCCGCTGTTTTCATCATGATCATCATCGACGATGCTCGCTTAAAAAGCGGCGCGCATAAAGTCAGTGTCAAAAGAAGCCGTCGCCTGAGTTGCGTCTGGATCGCCGCATCCTGTGCCTTCGCAGGCTGGCTCTATTTCGAGCTGGCAGGCAACCCCCTTTACGGCGCCGTCGTTGCCAAAGAAAAAGACTCTCGAATTTTTCACCGGCTACATCCTCGAAAAATCCCTTTGCCGCTGACAACATCTTTGTTTTTCCTGATGATTTTTCGGTTACTTCAAAGTTTCCCGAAATACCAGCACCGCGTCCTCCTTTACGGCGTGTCTGGCGCCATCGTCCTGCGCGCCCTCATGATTTTTTATCGGCGCGGCACTGGTGCAGCGGTTCGAATGGATTCTACATTTTCTGGCGCATTCTCGTCTATACCGGCATCCATATGATGAAACCGGAACCGAAGAAGAGGACCTCTCGCAAAAACAAGATTTTTGGGCTGGCTTTAAAAAGTCATCCCTGTCAGCCATCAGTTTGAAGGCGAAAAATTCTACCATCGAAAACGGCAAGCGCATCGCCACCCCTCGCTTTTGCTCGTCCTCATCATGGTAGAGTTGAGCGATGTCATCTTCGCCGTGGACAGCATTCCCGCCGTCTTCGCCGTAACCACCGACCCCTTCATCGTCCTCACCTCCAACATCTTCGCCATACTCGGGTTGCGTGCCATGTATTTCTTGCTTGCCGATGTCGCCGACCGTTTCATCTTCCTCAAATACGGCCTCGCCTTCGTCTTGAGCTTCATCGGCATCAAAATGCTGATTATGCACTGGGTGCACATCCCCATCTCCATTTCCCTCTCCGTCGTCTTCGGCGCACTGGGCGCATCCATCCTTACATCGCTGGTGTACACGCGTCAGCAGCAGAAATAAGTTTGGCGGATAAGGAAGGTCGTCTGAAAGCGGAAAAACCGTTTTCAGACGACCTTTTTGCTGATGCAGCCTCATACATCCTATTTGTAAAGCCGGCATTTAAATATCAGTTAAGAAACAATGACCCAAAACCGCCCCTGCCTTGTCGGAATCGCCGAATGACGGTACTATGCGCAGTTAACAGCTTGATTGCCGTTCGGATGGTCATGCGTCCGGGCGAGGTTTTAAATTCAGTATCTTATTTGAAAAGCATAAAATGATTACACGATATTCAAAAACAGCGGAAAGCAAAATGCAGCGCTCGGTAGAAGTGCTGAAAGAGAATTTACGAAAGTGCGTACCGGCCGTGCGCATACCGGTCTGTTGGATCAGTGGAAGTCGAATCACTGGGGCAGCATGGTTCCGGTCAGCCAAGCGGCCAACGTGACGCTTCTGGACGCGCGCACCATCGGCGTGAAACCTTTGAAAGCAATATGGCGGCGAAAGTCGAGAAAGCCATCCGCGATTCAAACTTGGGTCTGAACCCGGCAGCCGTCGGCGATTTGATCCGCGTACCTATGCCCATGCTGACCGAAGAGCGCCGTAAAGATTTGATTAAAGTCGTACGCAGCGAGGCGGAAGAAGGACGCGTGTCCATCCGCAACGTGCGCCGCGATGCAAAACGATCACATCAAAACTCTTGAAAGACAAAGAAATTTCCGAAGACGAAGCACGTCGCGGCGAAGAGGCGGTTCAGAAACTGACCGACAAATACATCGCCGAAGCCGACAAAACGCTGGCTGCCAAAGAAGAAGATTTGATGGCGATTTAAACCCTTGTCCGCGGCGTTTCAGACGACCTTTGAACCGCCGCGCTGCGAAAGGCAGAGATGAAGAGCAGCACGCAGACCATTTTGGAACATACTTCGGTTCCGAAGCATATCGCCGTGATTGCGGACGGCAACGGCCGTTGGGCGAAAAAGCGTTTCCTTCCCCGCGTGATGGGGCACAAACGCGGCTTGGACGCGTTGGAAAATATGGTGCAGCATTGCGCCAAACTGGGTGTGCAATATCTGACCGTGTTTGCTTTTTCGACTGAAAACTGGCGCCGTCCCGAAGACGAAGTGTCGTTCCTGATGGGGCTGTTTTTGCAGGCTTTGCAAAAACAGGTGCGCCGTCTGCACGAAAACAATATGCGCCTGAAAGTGTTGGGCAGCCGCGAACGCTTCAACCGGCAGATTCTGCAAAGGCATCGAAGAGGCGGAAGCGTTGACGGCGAACAATACCGGTCTGACTCCTGAGCATCGCCGCGGATTACGGCGGCCGCTGGGATATTTTGCAGGCGGCAAACAAACTGATTGCCGAAGGCGTATCCGAAATTACGGAAGACGCGCTGGCGAAACACTTGATGTTGGGCGATGCGCCGGAACCGGATTTGTTCATCCGCACCGGCGGTAGAAACACGCATCAGCAATTTCCTGTTTGGCAGATGGCGTATGCCGAACTTTATTTTACCGATACCCCTGTGACCGATTTTGACAGCAAAGCCTTGGACGATGCTGTCGCCTCGTTCCAAAAACGCGAACGGCGCTTCGGCCGCACTTTCGGGACAGCTGCCGGTAGAGCAGCAAAGGGTTAAAAATGTTGAAACAACGGATTATCACGGCGCTTTGGATGCTGCCGTTGATGCTCGGTATGTTGTTTTACGCGCCGCAATGGCTGTGGGCGGCATTTTGCGGTTGATTTCTCTGGTTACGCTGTGGGAATACGCCCGCATGGCGGATTGGAAAAACTGAAACCAATCATTATCTCGCTGCGACGCTGGTGTTCGGCGTCATCGCCTGCTGCAGGCGGTTGGACGCTGCCGGATATCGTCTGGTACGCCGTTTTGGCGTTTTGGCTGGTCGTTATGCCTTGTGTGGCTGAAATTCAAAATGGAAATTGAACGGCGGCTGGCAGGCTTATACCGTCGGTTGGCTTTTTGGTCATGCCGTTTTTGGTTCGCACTCATGTCCTGCGCCCGCATCCCGATTACGCCTTGTCGCTGCTCGCCGTGATGGGTTTGCGTGTGGGTTGCCGATGTTTGCGCGTATTTCAGTGGCAAAGCGTTCGGCAAACACAAAATCGCACTGACCGTCAGCCCCCGCGCAAAAGCTGGGAAGGCGCAATCGGCGGTGCGGACGGTGGCAGTGTACATGACTGTGGTGTGGTGGGCTGGTTGGCTCACGTTTGACGCAGGCTGGTTCAATACCGTGTTAATCGGTTTGGTGTTGACCGTTGTCAGCGTATGCGGCGACCTGTTGGAAAGCTGGCTTAAGCGTGCGGCGGGCATCAAAGACAGCAGCAATCTGTCTGCCCGGACACGGCGGCGTGTTTGACCGCGTGGACAGCCTGATTGCTGTCATCAGCGTCTATGCCGCCTTTGAAAGCTTGTTCTGAAGCGGTTATAGTGGATTAACTAAATCAGGACAAGGCGACGAAGCCGCAGACAGTACAGATAGTACGGAACCGATTCACTTGGTGCTTCAGCACCTTAGAGAATCGTTCTCTTTGAGCTAAGGCGAGGCAACGCCGTACTGGCTTTAAAGTTAATCCACTATAAAAATCGTTGGAACACATCAAACACAATATCGAATCAGCGTTTTCAGACGACCTTCCGACCTCAAGCCCAAAGGCCGTCTGAAATCCGAAAGCAGTACATAAAGAAAGCACACCATGACACCACAAGTCCTGACCATATTAGGCGGTACCGGCAGCATAGGCGAAAGCACGCTGGACGTTGTCTCGCGCCACCCCTGAAAAATTCCGCGTATTCGCGCTGACGGGCATAAGCGGGTTGAGAAACTGGCGGTTCAATGTCAAACGTTCCGCCCGAATATGCCGTCGTTGCCGATGCGGAACACGCCGCTCGGCTTGAAGCCCTGTTGAAACGCGGACGGTGCGGCGACGCAGGTTTTTACACGGCGCGCAGGCATTTGAGTTGACGTTGCGTCTGCCGACGAAGTCAGCGGTGCATGCGCGCCATCGTCGGTGTGGCGGGGCTGCCTTCAGCGCTGGCGGCGGCGCAAAAGGCGAAAACTATTTATCTGGCGAACAAAGAGACGCTGGTGGTTTCCGGCGCGTTGTTTATGGAAAACCGCCCGCGCAAACGGCGCGGCAGTGTTGCCCATCGACAGCGAACACAACGCCATTTTCCAAGTTTTTGCCGCGCGATTACACAGGTCGTCTGAACGAACACGGCATCCGTTCGATTATCCTGACTGCTTCCGGCGCTTCGTTTCTGACGGCCGATTTAGGCACGTTCGACAGCATTACGCCCGCGCAAGCGGTCAAACACCCCAATTGGAGCATGGGGCGCAAAATCTCCGTCGATTCCGCCACCATGATGAACAAAGGTTTGGAGCTGATTGAAGCGCATTGGCTGTTCAACTGCCCGCCTGATAAACTCGAAGTCGTCATCCATCCGCAGTCCGTGATACACAGCATGGTGCGCTACCGCGACGGCTCCAGTGTGCGCGCAACTGGGCAATCCTGATATGCGTACGCCCATCGCTTATTGTTTGGGCTGCCGGAACGTATTGATTCGGGTGTCGGCGACCTGGATTTCGACGCATTGTCTGCGTTGACCTTCCAAAAGCCCGACTTTGACCGCTTCCCTTGTCTGAAGCTTGCCTATGAAGCCATGAACGCGGGCGGAACCGCACCCTGCGTCTTGAACGCCGCCAACGAAGCCGCCGTCGCCGCCTTCTAGACGGGCAGATTAGTTTACCGACATTGCCAAAAACGTCGCCCATTGTCTCGCACAAGACTTTTCAGACGACCCGGCAACATCGAAAACCTGCTGGCGCAAGACGCCATTACCCGCAGGCAGGCGCAGAATTTATCGCCGCATTGGGATAAACCGTGCCGCAACGATCAAAAATGACAGGTCGTCTCGAAAAACCCGCCCACCCGTCATGCGTGGCGGACAAAACGGCAGACTGACTTTGTATAATCGGCAAAAATAACGCCAATGATATTTTCTACACATTGCGAATGCTTTTCAGACGACCCTCTACCTTTGATACGTCGTCTAGAAACATCGACAACGTCAACCCACTACCCAACCGAGAGATTCTTTTGCAAACCCTTCAGTTTTGTACACGCCATCCTGATTTTTGGTCAGCCTGCGCGAGTTCGGACACCACATCGTCGCCAGATTGTGCGGCGTCAAAGTCGTCCGCTTCCGTCGGCTTCGGCAAACCGTTTTTCAGCGAAAGCGCGGCGATACCGAATGGCGTTTATGCCCATCCCATTGCGGCTATGTGCAAAATGGTCGATACGCGAGGGAAGTGGCGCAGGCAGACCTGCCTCTTACGCTTTCGACAAGCAGCATCCCGCCAAACGCATCGCCATCGTCGCCGCATACCACGACCAATCTCGCGCTGGCGGTTCTGGCTTTACTGAGCTTGAGTTCCTTCGGCGTTACCGAAATCCGCTCTTATGCTCGGCATGATCGAGCGAAAATACCATTGCCGCCAAAGCCGGTTTTCAGCCCGAGACAAATTATTTCGGTTAACGGCGTTAACGTCGGCGAGTGGGGAAAAAGCCCAGCAAGAAATCGATGCTGAACATCGAGTCAGCAGAGCTAACATGTATGCCGTTCAGACGAGCTCGGGGCAAAAACCATGCGGATTATCGATGCCGCTGGCACGCCCGGCAGGTAAATTGCGAAAAACCAAAGCGCTATATCGGGTTGTCGCCTTAAAATCACCACCCGTGTCGGCAAAATGGAAGATCAGCCCGCTGAAAAGCCCGGTTTGAAAGGCGACTGGGCTGATCAGCGCCGACGGCAGGACATCGAGACTCAGGTGCAATGGGTGAAATCGTACGCAAAGCCCGGGCAAGAAAATCGAATTGATCATGAGCGCGACGGTAAAACCGTCTCAGACGACCATCCGCCCCGACAGTATCCAGCAACCCGACAGAACGCTGGTCGGCAGGGTAGGCTTCATCTCAGGGCGACGAAGCATGGACAAAAGAAATCAAGCGCGAATATAAGCCGTCTGTCGCAGAAGCATTTGCGATGGCTGGGACAAAACCGTCAACAATGCTTGGATGACGGTAAAATTCTTCGAAAAACTGATTACAGGCAATGCCTCCCTGAACCATATTTCATACAGCTGACCATTGCCGACGTCGCCGGAAAACGGCACAGCTGGGATTTCAAAGCTATTTGGAATTCCTCGCTCTGGTCAGCATTAGTTTAGGCGTGTTGAACTTGTTGCTCATCCCCGTATTGGACGGCGGGCATTTGGTGTTCTACACTGCCGAATGGATACGCGGAGTCCTTGAGCGAGCGCATAGCAGGCAATCGGCCTGCGCTCGACTGGCTGGCCATGCTGTTCTGCGATGGCACTGGCTTTTTCAACTGACATCAACCGTTTGTCTGGATAATTTTATGAAATTGAAACAGATTGCTTTTCTGCTTTGATGGTATTGGGCATGTCGCCTTGGCGTTTGCCGACTCACCATTCAAGACATCCGCGTCGAAGGTTTGCAGCGCACCGAACCGAGTACGTGTTCAACTACCCGCCCGTCAAAAGTCGGCGACCAATTCAGCGACGCACGCAGCGAAGAAATCATCAAAAAGTCTGTATGCGACCGGTTGACGATGTCCGCGTAGAGACTGCATGGGCAATCAGGTCTTGCTGACCGTTATCGAACGCTCGACCATCAGCACGCTGAACATCACCGGCGCGAAAATGCTGCAAAAACGATGTGATCAAGAAAACCCTTGAATCTTTCGGTTTGGCGCAATCCCAATACTCAATCCGGGCCACGCTGAGCCAGTCTGTCGCCAGCCTGAAGGGAAGAATACAAAGCTCGCGGCAAACAGCTCCCATCTAAATCACGCCGACCGTTACTAAACTGCGCGTAACTGCGTTTCCATCGACATTGCCATCGATGAGGGTAAACCACCAAGATTAGCCGACATCGAATTTGAAGGCAACAAAGTCTATTCCGACCGCAAGCTCATGAAAACAAAATGTCTTTGAGCGAAGGGCGGCATGTGGATCAGCTGACCAAGAGCAACCAGTTTAACGAGCAGAAATTCTCGCAAGACATGGAGCGCGTCAGCGAGTTCTACCAAAACAACGGCTATTTCACTTCCGCATTCTGATACCGACATCCAGACCAACGAAGACAAAACCAAACAAACCATCAAAATCACGGTTGACGAGGGCGAACGCTTCCGTTGGGGCGACGTGCGCATAGAAGGCGACACCCGCGAAGTGCCGAAAGAAGAGCTGCAAAACACGCTGACCATGAAGAAGGGCAAATGGTACGAACGCGCCCTAAAATGGTCATCGCTCGAGTCACTTCAAAACTGCATGGGTACGGCAGGCTGCCGCGTTCAGCGAAGTCAACGTTCAGCCTATTCACCCAATGCCGAGACCCAAACTGTCGATTTCGTCCTGAACGTCGAACCCGGCCGCAAAATCTATGTGAACGAAATCAACATCACCGGCAACAACAAAACCCGTGACGAAGTCGTACGCCGCGAATTGCGTCAGATGGAATCCGCGCCTACGACACTTCCAAGCTGCAACGTTCCAAAGAGCGTGTCGAGCTGCTGCTACTTCGACAACGTGCACCTGGATGCTGTACCCGGTTGCCTACGCCCTGACCAAGTCGATGTTTGAACATGAGCGTGAACGAGCGTTCCCACCGGTTCGCTGGATATGAGTGCGGGCTGGGTTCAGGATACCGGCTTGGTCATGTCTGTGGGCGTTTCCAAGACAACCTGTTTGGTACGGGTAAATCCGTTTCTGCGCGCCTCACGCAGTAAACCACGCTGAACGGCTTCCGCTGTCGTTTACCGATCCGTATTTCACCCCGACGGCGTGAGCCTCGGTTACGATATTTACGGCAAGTCTTACGATCCGCGTAAAGCCCTCTTCCAGCGCGAAACAATATAAACCACCACCGCAGGCGGGCGTGCGCATGGGTATCCCTGTGACCGAATACGACCGCGTCAATTTGGGTCTGGCGGCGGAACACCTGACCGTGAATACCTGCAAAGGCGCGCTCAAACGTTACGCCGACTTTATCAACTAATATGGTAAAGGCACGGACGGCGTGGGCAGCTTCAAAGGCTGGCTGTACAAAGGTACGATCGGCTGGGGACGCAATAAAACCGACAGCGCCTTGTGGCTGACCCGCGGTTACATGACCGGCATCAACGGCGAAATCGCTCTGCCGGGCAGCGACCTCGCAATACTACACGCTGACCCACAACCAAACCCTGGTTCTTCCCGCTGACCAAAGACTTCACCCTGATGCTCGGCGGCGAAGTCGGCGTCGGCAACGGTTACGGCAAAACCAAACACATGCTGTTCTTTTGAAAACTTCTACGGCGGCGGCTTTAGGCTCTGTACGCGGTTACGAGAGCGGTACGCTGGGTCCGAAAGTTTATGACGAATACGGCGAGAAAATCAGCTACGGCGGCAACAAAAAGCCAACGTTTCCGCCGAATTGCTGTTCCCGATGCCGGGCATCAAAGACTCGCTCCGTCCGTCTGAGCCTCGTTTGCCGACGCGGGCAGCGTATGGACGGCAAACTTATAACGACAGCAGCAGCAATACCACTACTACACCAACAATGCCGCTCAAAACCCATACGGCTTTAGGCAAGACCCACAAATCGACCTTCAAGGAAGAGTTGCGCTACCCGCCGGTGCGGCAGTAACCTGGCTCTCGCCGCTGGGTCCGATGAAGTTCAGCTACGCCTACCCGATCAAGAAAAAGACAGCGACGAAATCCAACGCTTCCAGTTCCACTGGGTACCACATTCTGACGTAGGATAAACGAGTCGTCTGAAAACTGACAGCCCGCTATGCGGTCAAACGTTTTCAGACGACCTGAAGGAAAAAGGCAGGCGTCTGCCTCTGAAAAACAAACCGTCATCCCGCTGATTGGCGGGATACAAAATCAAGGAAATCCAGATGAACATCATTGCCAACGCCTTCCGCCCGGCGGCGCGGCTTTATTGGGCTTCGCTGATGAACCAGTTGCGGCGGCGAGCCGTGCAAAAATCGGCTTTATCAATACCGAGCGCGTTTATCATGAGTCCAAGCAGGCGCAACGCATTCAGACGACCTTGGAAAAAGAATTCCGCAGCCGTCAGGACGCTTTGCAGAAATTGCAGCAAGAAGCGCTGAAGCTCGATCCCTGTCCGAAGGCAAATTGCAGGGCAAAGAGCGTGAAGCTGCGGCAAAACGCTGGGGCGAGCTGCGTTCAGCAGTTCCGCAAGAAACAGGCGGAGCTGGCAGAAGACTACAACCTGCGCCGCAACGAAGAATTTGCCGCCCTCCAGCAAAACGCCAACCGCATTATCGTCGATCTTGCCAAACGCGAAGGCTACGATGTCATTTTGCAGGACGTGACGTACGTCAACGCGCGTTACGACATTACCGACAGCGTGATTAAAGCCCTGAATACACGTTAATCGAAGGCTGAACGAGATACGCAAACCTGTTTTCAGACGGACCTCTTTTCACTCGAAGGGTCGTCTGAAAAACCCAATAAACGATATAATTACTTTGTCTTATCACTCCTGCCGGCATACGTCTTTAGGCAAACCGTTCTGTCCGACTGCTCCCGCCGTCCTTTTCAGACGACCTCATCCCAAAGCTTACGAAACATCACAGACTTCAAAAACCTACACCCTGTCCCAAATCACAGCGCAGCTTTAGGCGGCGAATGGCGCGGCGAGACATTTCCGTCGCCGCCGTGCGCCCGCTCGCAGACGCGCAGGCCGGAACACATCAGCTTCCTCGCCAATCCGAAATACAAAGCCGAAGTCCACGACAGCAGCGCAGGTGCGGTCATCGTTTCCGCCAAAGCAGTAAACGAATTTGACCGGGCGCAACCTGATTGTCGCCGACGATCCCTATCTCTATTTTGCCAAAGTCGCCCGCCTGTTTTCGCCCATCGTCAGCGCGCGGCGGCATCCATCCGACCGCCGTCTGTCGAAGAAAGTGCGACCGTTCCTGACAGCTGCGAAATGGCGCAAACGCCTACATCGGCGCGCAACACCGTGCTCGGGCGAAGGCTGCCGCATCTTGGCAAACGCCGTCGTCCAACACGATTGCAAACTGGGCGACGAAGTCGTCCTGCATCCCAACGCCGTCGTTTATTACGGCTGCACGCTCGGGCAACCGCGTCGAAATCCACAGCGGCGCGGTCATCGGCGCGGACGGTTCGGACTCGCCTTCGCCGGCGATTCGTGGTTTAAAATCCCTGCAAACCGGCGCGGTAACGCTGGGCGACGACGTAGAAATCGGCTCGAACACCAACATCGACCGCGGCGCAATGAGCGACACCACCGTCGGCAACGGCACCAAAATCGACAACCAAGTCCAAATCGGACACAACTGCAAAATCGGTTCGCATACCGTCATCGCCGCCAAAACCGGCATCTCAGGCAGCGTTACCATTGGCAGTTACTGCATCATCGGCGGCGGCGTCGGTACGGTCGGACACATCGAAATCGCCGACAAAACCACCATCGGCGGCGGGCGCACGTCCGTGACCCACAGCATTACCGAAAGCGGCAGACACCTCGCCGGCATCTTCCCTGATGTCCACCCATAAAGAATGGGCGCGCAACGCCGTTTGACATCCACCGCTTAAGCGAGAATGAACAAACGCCTCAAAACATTGAAAAACCGTCTGAGCGACAGCGAAAAAGACGAATAACCCCACAATCGGTTTACATGGCGGATGCGCTTTAAATCCCGACAAAGCGGCAAAGCCTGCCGTTTTAAAGCTAGCCTGCGATGAAACCGCCCAGCCAACCCCGAAATACCAAGGAATACGACGAACATGGACGTACAACTCCCCATCGAAGCCAAAGACATCCAAAAACTCATTCCCCACCGCTACCTGTTTTTGCAACTCGACCGCATCACCGCCTTCGAGTCCGACTGAAAACCCTGACCGCGATTAAAAACGTCACCATGAACGAGCCGCAGTTCCAAGGCTACTTTTCCCCGACCTGCCCGTCATGCCCCGGCGTACTCATCATCGAAGCCATGGCGCAAGCCTGCGGCACACTCGCCATCCTCAGCGAAGGCGGCCGCAAAGACAACGAATTCTTCTTCTTCGCCGGCATAGACGAAGCCTGTTTCAAACGCCAAGTCATCCCTGGCGACCAACCTAGTTTTCGAAGTCGAGTTGCTGACCAACAAACGCGGCATCGGCAAAATTCGAAGCGCCGTCGCCAAAGTGGACGGACAAGTCGCCGTCGAAGCCATCATCATATGTGCCAAACGCGGTTTGAGGAGTCCAGAAAAAGGTCGTCTGAAAGTTTTCAGACGACCCGTTGCCGTCGCGCATCTCGCGGCAACACGACAGTGAAAGGAAAACACGACCCTCATCCACCCGACCGCCGTCATTGACCCCAAAGCCGAACTCGACTCCAGCGTCAAAGTCGGCGCGTACACCGTTATCGGCCCAAACGTCCAAATTGGCGCGCGAACACCGAAATCAGCTCGCATACCGTCATCAACGGCCACACCACCATCGGCGAAAACAACCGCATTTTCCAATTTGCCAGCCTCGGCGAAATCCCGCAGGACAAAAATACCGTGACGAGCCGACCCGCTCGATTATCGGCAACGGCAACACCATCCGCGAATTCACCACCTTCAACCTCAGGCACGGTAACCGAGTATCGGCGAAACCCGCGTCGGCGACGACAACTGGATTATGGCGTACTGCCACCTCGCGCACGACTGCGTCATCGGCAACCACAACCATCTTCGCCAACAACGCCTCGCTCGCCGGACACGTTACCATCGGCGACTACGTCGTCTTTGCGGCGGCTACACGCTGGTGTCCAGTTCTGCCAAATCGGCGACTACGCCATGACCGCCTTCGCCGCAGGCGTGCTAAAGACGTACCGCGCTTACTTCATGGCGGCGTAGGCTACCGCGCCGAACCCGCAGGCATCAACAGCGAAGGCATGCGCCGCAACGGCTTCACCGCCGAGCAGATCGCCACCGTCAAAGATGTGTATAAAACCATCTACCACCGCGGCATCCCGTTTGAAGAAGCCAGCCGACATCCTCCGCCGCGCCGAAACGCAGGCAGAGCTGGCGGTGTTTAAAGACTTCTTCGCCCAATCCACGCGCGGGATTATCCGCCGATTAGGGAGAAACCGTACCGACAGGCAGGATTAAAGGCTGGAAAGCCGTAGCAACGACAAAGTTTGAATAGAAACTGGTGCCGTCCGTAATCCGTTTCAGACGACGTTGCAGCCACAACATCAGCTTGTCCTTTCCCTGATTAGCGCGGAATGACTGCCGTCCAAACATTCGTCTTCAGTCAGTTAGAAAAGGTCGTCTGAAAACCGGTAAACCAAGTTTCAGACGACCTGATTTTATGGCACGATGTCGGTCATGCGGATTTCAGAATGGGGCGGCATCTTCTGCGGGCACGCTCGCCGTTCCGCCCGCTTTAGTGAACGTGGCTGCTTTTCACGCCGCCTTTGATTCTACTCATGACTTGTGCAGAGCTGCCTTGTCCGGATTGGGTGCGCAGTGTTGAGGAGCAGGAGGGCGGTGGTGAGGAAGAGGAATTTTCATGCGGGGTTTCCTTTGGTTGATGGGAGGGAGGTCGTCTGAAACCCATATATAGTGAGACCTTTGCAAAAATAGTCTATTAACGAAATTTTACGCACAAAAATGCTCCATTTTCAATTGACTAAAACCTTCCTAATATTGAGCAAAAAGTAGGAAAAATCAGAAAGGTTTTGAATTTTGAAATGAGATTGAGCATAAAATTTTTAGTAACCTGCGTTATTGTAAAGGTCTCAGTGGATTAACTTTAAAACCAGCATGGCGTTGCTCGCCTTAGTTTCAAAGAGAACGATTCTCTAGGTGCCGAGCACCCAGTGAATCGGTTCCGTACTATCTGTACCGTCTGCGGCTTCGTCGCCTTGTCCTGATTTAAATTTAATCCACTATATAACAGGGGTTGATCTACTCGTTTTTGATACTGACTCTGCCGTCATTCCCGCGCGTGGGTATGACGGGATGGCGGGGTCTTATTGGAATCCGCCCTACATTGCAAAGATGAAAACAAAAGTCGTCTGAAATCCCCATCAACCACTTTCAGACGACCCTTTATCCAGATTAAGGAATCGCATCATGTCCTTCCCGTATAGTAGCAGTTGCCTCCGGCGAGCCTGCGTATCGCATTCCCGATATTTGTTTGGATTTGGCGTTTGCCGAGTTGCGTGCCGCCCCGTCGTTTTGGGCGACAAAGGCCTATTGGCGCAGCGGGCGGAGATGTTGGGTAAAAACGTTGTCTTGCGGGATTTTGTATCGGTAATGCCGATAAAGTCCCGTTGTGCCATGGGGAATTGGAAGTTTTGATATTCCGCTTGCCGCTCCTTGCGAAGCAGGCAGGCTCAATCCCGCCAATGCGCGTTATGTCTTGCAAACTGCTGGACACGGCATATCAAGGCATTACCGAAGGCATATTCGACGGCATGGTAACCGCGCTACTGCACAAAGGCATCATTTCACGATGCAGGTGCGGCTGGCGGATTCTTTAGCGGACATACCGAATACCTCGCCGAAAAAGTCAGACGGAACAAGTCGTCGATGTTGGCAGGGCGACGGGCTGCGCGTCGCTTTGGTTACGACCCATTTACCGCTGCGCGCGGTCGCCGATGCCGTAACACAGCCGCTCGTCGAGTCTGTCGTCCGTATTTTGAACGCCGATTTACGCGACAAATTCGGCATTGCCCAACCGCATATCCTGGTTACCGGATTGAATCCGCATGCAGGCGAGGGCGGACATTTGGGACACGAAGAAGCCGAAATCATCACTCCTGCGCTGACCCGCCTCAAAAAGAGAAGGCGTCACGTCAGCGGCCCTTATCCGGCAGACACGGTGTTTCAGCTGTTTTTGCTGAAAAGATGCCGATGCCGTTTTGGCGATGTATCACGATCAAGGTCTGCCGACGCTGAAATATGCCGGTTTCGGACAAGGCGTCAACATTACGCTCGGACTGCCGTTTATCCGTACTTCCGTTGACCACGGTACCGCGCTGGATTTGGCGGGAACAGGTAAAGCTGCCTCCGGCAGCCTGATTGAAGCTGTCCGCACCGCTTTGGAAATGGCGGCAGAAATCCGCAAAAACAGCGTTAAACAAGACGGATATCGTTAAAAAAGGTCGTCTGAAACCCGATTCCGTTTTCAGACGACCTTGTTATTCAAATCCCGTTATTCGTATTTTTCGCAATGGATAGCAGAGTCTTCGCAGAACATCGCCGAAGTTTCCGCATTGCAGGCACGGCGGACAGCACGACGCGCTTCCCATTCGTTTTTCCCCGAAGCCTCAAACAATTTCTGGAAACGGCTGACGCTACACATAAACCCCGGATTCGGGTTGCGCGAACCCGATAAGATAATGCGTTCCAAGCTGGCGACGCGGGCTTCAAACTTCAATTCTCTCCTTCAATTCGGCAGCGAAGCCGCATTGGCCGCAGGCAAAACAACGGCAAGCAACAGGGCAAAGAAAGATTTTTCATGGTATATCTCTCGGGGCAGTTAAAAACGGCATATTGTATAGCAAAGTTCACTTTAAATCGGCGCAGCATTACCTTATTTTGTCTTGATTTAAAGAAAATTCGCTATAAAACGTCCCTGCCCGCCACCGCCTCCTTTTCAGACGACCTTATACCCATTTCAAGCAAAAAACGTTTAAAAATTCCGCCATTAATCCATCCGACAGCAGCAAAAACATGAGCGCTACAAACTCGCCGTCGCCAACCAAAAAGGCGGCGTCGGCAAACCACCACCACCGTCAACCTCGCGGCATCGCTCGCCCTCAAAGGCAAACGCGTCCTCGTCATCGACCTCGACCCGCAAGGCAACGCCACCACAGGCAGTGGCGATAGACAAAAGCCCGCCTCGAAGAAGGCGTGTACCAAGTCGTGATGGGCGATACCGACATCAGAAACCGCCGTCGTCCGCAGCGGGACGGCAGCTACGACGTACTCGGCGCCAACCGTGCGCTTGCCGGTGCCGAAATTGAGCTGGTGCAAGAAATCGCCCGCGAAATCCGCCTCAAAAACGCCCTGCAAACCGTCGAAAACGACTACGACTTCGTCCTCATCGACTGCCCCTTCGCTGACCCTGCTCACGCTCAACGGACTCGTCGCCGCCAACGGCGTCATCGTCCCCATGTTGTGCGAATACTATGCCCTCGAGGCATCTCCGACCTCATCGCCACCGTGCGCAAAATCCGTCGGGCAATTAACCCGCGCCTCGACATCACGCGGCATCGTCCGCACCCTCTACGACAGCCGCAGCCGCCTCGTCGTCGAAGTCAGCGAACAGCTTTTTCCAACATTTTCGGCAACCTGATGTTCCAAACCGTCATCCCCGCAACGTCCGCCTCGCCGAAGCCAGCCACGGCATGCCCGCACTCGCCTACGACGCCAACGCCAAAGGCACCAAAGCCTCACCTCGCCTGGCGGAAGAACTGTTGGAACGTACTAAAGGTTGAGTTAGCCTGAAAGATAAAGTCTGGAAGATATAGTGGATTAACTTTTAAACCAGTACGGCGTTGCCTCGCCTTAGCTCAAAGAGAACGATTCTAAGTGCTGAAGCACCAAGTGAATCGGTTCCGTACTATCTCGTACTGTCTGCGGCTTCGTCGCCTTGTCCTGATTTAAATTTAATCCACTATAACGCTAAGGTCGTCTGAAAACTTGATTTCAAGTTTTCAGACGACCTTTTTGTTTTGAAAGCAGGATGGTTTGACAGATTAGGTTTGCCGGTGGCAGGGCTGATGGTCAGGATTTCGTAGCCGGTTTCTGTCACTAAACTTCATGTTCCCATTGGGCGGAGAGGGAGCGGTCTTTGGTTACGACCGTCCAGCCGTCGTTTGGGATGCGCAGGTGGCGTTTGCCTTGGTTGATCATCGGCTCGATGGTAGAAATCATGCCGGGCTTCAGGACGACGCCTTGTCCTTTTCTCTGCCGTAGTGCAGGACTTGCGGGGCTTCGTGGAAACCGCGTCCGATGCCGTGGCCGCAAAAATTCCTGCATGACGGAATAGCCTGCGTTTTCGGCAACTTGTTGGCAGGCGTAGCCGATGTCGCCCAGGTTGCGCCGGGTTTGACGGCGGCGATGCCCGCCATCATGGATTCGTGGGTGATGTCGATCAGGCGTTGGGCAATCGGGGAGACTTTGCCGACGGTAAACATACGGCTTGAGTCGCCGTGGAAGCCGTCTTTTTGATGGTCAGGTCGATGTTGATGATGTCGCCTTCTTTGAGCGGCTTGTCGTCAGAATGCCGTGGCAGATGACGTGGTTGACGGAGGTGCAGCAGAGTTGGGGTAGGGCGGTTGCCGTAGTGCAAAGGAGCAGGATAGCCGCCTTTGGACGTTGACGTGGTAGTCGTAAACGAGGTTTGTCGATTTCGCTGGTGGTTACACCGGATTTGACGAATTGTCCGATGTAGTCGAGGCTTCGGCGACGAGTTTGCCAGTTCGCGCATTTTCTCGATTTCTTCAGTTTTTGATGATGATTTCGTTCATGTTGTTTCTTGATGGTTTCAGACGACCTTTGTTGCGGCACAAAGGTCGTCTGAAAGGGAAGAGGATGCAGATTACGGATAAGGCGGCGCAGGCAAGCGGGTTAGTCTGGTTAAAACAGATTGTCCATGACATCTTTGGACTGAGGTTTCGACTGAACCGGTTTAGGGTTGAGCGGTTTAGCTGAGCCGGCTTGGGAGCGGGTTGCGGTGCGGGTTTTGGATTCGCCCTTCGTTTCGTGAACTTTCGGTTTTGGCAGGCTGGGCAGGGCTTGGTATGTGGCTGATCCGCAGGGTACTTTGGGCAGGTTTGGCTTTGGTTTTCCGCTGTTTCTGTCTGCGCGGGCGGTATTTGGTCGCTGGTCGTTGTTTTTATCTTTATTTTTCTTATTGTCGACGCTGTGCTTTTGGCACGACGGTTTTTCGGATTGGTTTTGTGGCGGAATCAACGGGGTTTTTGAGAAGCAGTTTTTCTTATTCGTTTGTTTTCGCTCTCTCGAGTCCTGCTATGATTTTTCGGTTCGACGGTGCCGTTGACGCCAAACTTCGCCACCTTCGTCTTTTGGGCGCGGTTTGGGCGCGGATTGGTGTTGCTGGTGTCGGGTTTGGTACTGAGCGTACCGATAACGCCAACAATCAGTGCGCCGGACGGCAATGATCGGGAAATGACGAAAGCGCGCGGATAAGGTGTTTAGGTTTGAGTTGGAAAGATTCGTTTTGTTTTTTGACATAGATCGATGTGTGAAAAAGGTGGATGGGGACGGCGGATGTTGTTCCCGCCCTTTGGATTGAGGCTGCGTTATTCGGGTTGGGGTGTAGTTTTGATACAGGGTAGCGACTTTTTGTACGCCGACGGTGGTGCTGACGCGGCGGGTTACCGCTCTTGCTCTTCGGGTGTCAGTACGCCCATGACGTAAGTAACGTTGCCGTGTTACGATTTTGACACGAGCCCGTGGCGGGTTTGAGGCCTAAAGGGCGGTGCGGACTTTGGATGTACCCCATGTGTCGTTGGTTACGTCGCCGAATGTGCGTTCTTGGGAGGCAACGTGATGATAGTTGTATACGCCTTCGGCGGCGTGCTCGGCGCGGGCGATTTGTTCGACGAGATTGTTTTTGCGCCTTCGGTGGCAACCTGTCCGAGCAGCAGCAGGGTGGCGGTTGCAGCCGACGACGTTGAGTTTGAGTGTAACCCTGCGCTTGGTTGTTTTGGCGCAGGTAGGAGCAGGCGGTGGTTTCGACGCGTACCGCCATTACGTTGTCGTCAGTTTGCGCGCCTGTGCGGCGGTCGACGGCGGATCGGTGCTCGACTGCCGCGCCGCCGAGGAGTACGCCGACGCAGCCGCTGGAGGTCATGGGCTGAGGAGGAGGGCGGTCAGAACGGGTGCGGTATAACGTTTGATGTTCATATTTTTCCTCTGATGAGTGGGTTCGGCGGATATGTTTCAGACGACCTTAAAAGAGGGTCGTCTGAAAAAGGCTTACATTCCTTCAAGCAACATGGAGTCGATGCAATGCACATGGCGTGTATCAGCAGGATATGGTTTTTCCGGAGATGCGGGCGGTACGCGGTAGGGGACGTTGAGCAGTACGTCGGTGTCTTTGAGCTATGGCGGCGATTTTTTGCCGCCGTCGCGGCCGGTCGCGGCGATGACGTGCGATATCGCGTTCGTGTGCCGCTTTGATGGCTTCGATAACGCTGGCAGAGTTGCCGGAGGTGGAGATGCCGACCAAAAACGTCGCCGGCGCGTCCGAGAGCGCGCACTGCTCTGCTGAACACATGGTCGAAGCCGTAGTCGTTGCCGATGGCGGTCAGCGCGACGTGTCCGTCGTCAGCGCGACGGCGGCAAGTTCCATCCGCTCTTTTTCAAAGCGTCCGGTCATTTCGGCGGCGAAGTGCTGCGCGTCGGCAGCCAGAACCGCCGTTGCCGCAGGGCTAAAATTTTCACCGTCGTTCATCAGGCATTGCAGCATCAATTCTGCTGCTTGAGCAGTCGGCTCGACCAATACTTTTTCGGCGTCAGCTTGGCATGATGCTCGGCGAAATGGGCGGCAACGCGCTCTTGTAATGTCGTGCATATCGTCAGCCTGTAATATTCTTTATCCATTCGGGCGGGCGGTTTTCCTTCATCAGCACCGCATCGATGCGGCGCGCTATCCGTCGCGCCGTTTTGTTGCAGATAATACTCCGCAGACCGTTGCAGTCTTCAATAACTAGACGGCGAAATACGTGGCGGCACCGCCGAAACCCTGATTTTTGCGGTATTTTAGCTTCAACAAACAGAATCATGTTACCGTTTTTGACAATCAGATCGAGTTTCACCGTAAGCGCAGTACAGTTGCGCGCCACGAGTTTGCAGCCTTGCGAAAAGAAGAAACGCCAGCGCGGCATCTTCGCCCGCCACCTTTGTTTGTAGGTTCAGACGCATGGAAGTTTACCCTCGTATAATATCGTTATATTGTTTTCAGACGACCTGAGTAAAGCCATGTTTCAAAAACACCTTCAAAAAGCCGCCGACGTATTGAAAAACGGACATTATACGTTGTCGCACGCCCATCGGCAATTTGGCGGACATCACCCCTGCGCGCGCTCGCCGTTCTGCAAAAGCCGATAATATCTGCGCCGAAGATGCGCGCGTTGCCGCACACAGCTTCTGAGCGCATGCGGCATGCAGGGCACAGCTCGTCAGCGTGCGCGAACGTAACGAACAGCAAATGGCGGACAAAAATCATCAACCATCTTTTCAGACGACCTCACTGTCGCACAAGTTTTCCGACGCAGGTACGCCTGCCGTCTGCGATCCCGGTGCGAAACTCGCCCGCTCGCGCGCGAGGAGTGCGGGTCTCAAGGTCGTCCTGTTGTCGGCGCGAGCGCGGTCATGGGGGCATTGAGCGTCGCATGAGCGTTACCGGGAAACCCAATTTCTACTTCAACGGCTCCCTGCCGCCGAAAATCTGGCGAACGGCAGAAGCTGCTTGCCAAATGGGCGCAGGTTGATTTTTCCTGTTGTGATGTTTCTGAAACCCCGCACCGCATCGAAGCCACCACTTGCCGACATGACAGCCCTCTTCCCGAACGCAGCCTTACCCTCGCTCGAGAAATCACCACCTTCGAAACCTTCTTCGCAGTGGCACGGTTACCGAAATTCAGACGACCCTGAAAAACGACGGCAATCAGGCGCGCGAGCGAAATGGGTGCTCATCCTCCATCCTGCGCCCGTCGAAAACACGACACTCGCCCCGAAGCCGCGCAAAACGTTATGCAATCCTCGCTGCCGAGCTGCCCACCTGAGCAGGCCGCCGTGAACTGCCGCAAAATTACCGGCGAAGGCAAAAGCCTGTAATCGATTTGGCGTTGGAATGGAAACGGGTTTCAGACGACGTTTGAAGGTGTCGTCTGAAAGGACTCCGATGCCGTTTGATTGAACCAAGATACAAAGGGAGCAGAAAAACGATGTTTACCGTACAACGCATTTATCGTTACCTCCCCGCAGACAGACAAAGCCGCCGTCTTTATCGACCGCCTTTGTCCGCGCAGGGATTACGAAGGAAAAGTTCGCCTCTGTCCTCTGGCTCTCAAAGACAGCACGCCGAGTGCCGCCCTGCGCCGTTGGTACTGGCTGAAAACCCGGGCAGAATTTCGACGGCTTCGTTACGCGCTATCACGAAGAAATTGTCGGTGAGGTGCAACAGCGCGTCGTGTCCCGCCTGCTTGAGTTGGAGAAGCAAAAGCGGCAGGGTATGGCTGCTGACCGCCGTCAAGAATCCGCAGGTTCCCATGTTTCGGCGTTGGCTCAGTGTTTTTAGGTGCGGCGTTTTGGGTATCAGGAGATGGATGTTGTCCGAACCTGTTTTTCAGACGACCTTGCACCGCTATCGGTTACAACCGTTTTTCTTCTCTAAAACCAATATTCCAAAGCACAAAATTATGCTGAAAATCATCTCTGCCAACGTCAGCGGCATCCGCTCCGCCTACAAAAAGGATTTTACGAATACATCGCCGCATCGGGTGCGGACATCGTCTGCGTGCAGGAACTCAGCGCAGGAAGCCGATTTGTCCGACGAAAATGAAGAATCCCGCACGGGATGCACGGCTATTGGCATTGCGCCGAAAAACGCGGTTACAGCGGCGTGGCGGTGCAGCAAACGCGCGCGCTGACAATGTGCAACTCGGTACTGCATTGAAGAATTCGATAGGAAGGGCGGTTTGTGCGCTGTGATTTCGCAAAGTTGTCGGGCGATTTTCGCTTTTTATCTGCCCTAGCGGCACCAGCGCGCCAGAGCGGCAGGAATTGAAATACCGCTGACGCGTTCTATCCTCATGCCCTGAAGCCATGAAGGCGGAGGGGCGCGACATTGTCGTTTGCGGAGACTGGAACATCGCCCACCAAACATCGACCTGAAAAACTGGAAGGCAACCAGAAAAACTCAGGCTTTCCTGCCGGAAGAGCGTGAATGGATAGGCAAAGTCATCCGCACGGGCGCTCGGCTGGACGGATATGTGGCGCGCGCTCTGTCCCGACAACCCCGGCTACACTTGGTGGAGCAACCGCGGACGAGGCGTATGCGAAGATGTCGGGTGGCGCATCGACTATCAGATGGTTGCCGCCCGAACTCGCCCGCAAAAGCGTGTCCGCATGTTTATAAAGATAGAGAGTATTTTTCCGACCATACGCCTTTGGTCGTGAGGTACGACCATGCTGCTGATAAAGTTTTCGGCAAAATACAGATTGGAATGTGAACGGTAAAACCGGCATAGGCGCGGCATGGGTGGTCGCCGCGTTTGTATTGCCTATGCTGGTGTGGATGATATTCATGCTGGCGCGGATCGGCTGGTTAGAGCCCGCGCCAATCCGCTGGAGGCGTTGGTGTGGCTGCTATTTTCGCTGCCCTGCCTATGCGATGCCGCCAGCCTTTCGGCTGGAAAGGCTGGCGGTTGTATCTCAACATCCTGATCTGCTCTCACCTGTGCGCCATCTAGCGTCCCCGCCGCGCTCTCGATTACCTCTTTTACGCTCAAAGGTTGCTCAAATGGGTCGTCTGAAATGCGAACTTTTCGAACTCGAAGATCTGACGCTTTTTCTTGATGCGACGCGGACGAAGCGGAAATGCGGATAGACCGCTGGGCGGTCAGCTATCCCGTCGTCCAAACCGCTGCCGCTTCCGCCAGCAAAGCATCGCTCAATGGCGGGCAAATATTCAAACAGCGTTTGAAGGCATCAGCAACGAACACATCGCCGTCGTCGCCACGGCGCGGGCGTATCCGCCTTGCGCTGGCTCTGCAAACCGACATCCTGACGCAGATCGTCAGCATCATCCTCGTTCTCGCCGCTGAAGCATTCCCCGACGATGAATACACACTCGGCGCGTCCGTTGCCCCTGCCGCGCCGCGCGTAATCGCCGAACAAAACGGCACGCCGCGCCAACCGGGCGGAAGAACGGGCTGACGCACCGCCTCCTCTCACTGTCACATTCCGGCACACTCAGCGGCGCTCTCGGCGGCTGGCAATGGGGCATGAAGCTGATACGGGAAATGCCTTGAGTTGAGCAAAACGCTTCCGGATAAAGCAGAAGGTCAGTCTGAAACCGGAAATCAGGTTTTCAGACGACCTTGACTCACGTTAAAGTGAAATGAAAGCCTGTGCCGTGACGCCTGCGCAGCGGCCGTCGCGTCAGCGGGTAGGAATGACAGTTTCCAATATCTTTCCATCTTAATCTTTTATATGAAAATAATAACTATTCTGCTTTATGAAATATGTTAGCCTGATGGCAGTACATTCACAGAGAACCGATTTTGCGTACTTGATATTGTCTTGCCCAACCTTATTACCTTCGGCATCGCCTGCTGGCCAGTTGTTTTACCGTATTGGGCAGCGGGCTGGTGATGTTTTCCGAACGCCCAACCCGCGCGCGTATTGTCGTTCCGAGTTGGCGTTCGCGGGCAGGGCGATGGTGTATGTGTCGCATGACAGATTTTCAACAAATCCAGCGAAGCCTTCAGGCAGGTTTCACGATAAAGACAAAAGCCTTCGCCGCCGCGACTCAAGCTTTTCTGGCAGGCATGGGCTCGGTCGCGCTGATTGACCGCCTGTGTTGAACCCGCATGAGGCGCTCGACCCGCACGACCCGCCTTTCAGGGAAAGGCACGCCGCCAATACTCGCCCGCGTCGGCATGATGGCGGCGTTAGCTCCTGCACAATTTTCGAAGGTTTGGCAACGTTTTTCGCCGCGCTGGAAAAACCCCGCCGTCGGAATGCCGCTGGCGCTTGCGATTAGCGATACACAATATTCGAAGGCGTTTCATTGCCGCGCCTTTTATCGCCACCGCAGCGAAAAACCATTCTCGCCTGCCTCGCCAGGACTTGCCGGAACCTTTAGGGCGTTTTTGACTACACCATGCCGCACGTTTTTATCGCCCTTTCGTCACCGTGTTCAGGCGCGTGATTGCGAGGCGTGATGGGTGTTTTGCGTTGGACAGTTGCCGCCCGCCCTATGCCGTTATTCCGACGGACAGCAAACCGTTTACAGGTTGACGTCCGGCATGCCATGATGCTGAGTTTGGTGTTGTTTCATTTCTGATCTGATTCCGCTTCAGGCTGATACCGCAAAAGCGATTGTTCTATAATTGCGTTGTTTTTGGTTTGGAACGGCATGATGTATCTCGAACAGGAAAAACTTATCGGCCTTTTGCCGGCGGCATTGATTTTTCGCCGCATTGCCGCTGTCGTTATTGATTCATGATGTGATTTTGGCCGCGATAGCGGGTGGCGGCGGATTGCCTGTTACGGCAGGGTGTGGGATGGTCTGTGGCGGGCGATGGAACGGTTCGGCGTGACGGCGGGTTACGGGCGTGTGCTGCTCTTTCAATCCTGGCGATTGCACTGCCGTTTTGGTCCGGCTGGCTTTGGCATGTTGCGGATATACGCGCCATGCGCTGTTTCTTGCGACGGCATGGCGGCTTGTGGCCTGCCGCCGTTTGTGATGCTGGGAGGCGGTTTGCGAGCGGTACTGCATTACAGGAGGGATGCGCTAACGGCGGGATGTGCTTGTAATTTACGACACGGTGGGCGTGTGGATGATTTACGATGATGTGCCGCGAAGACAGCTGTGCACGCCATCGTCAGCCGGTGCCCCATCCAGCGGCTTCAGCGCAGCGTTTTAGGCCGAATAGCTGAAAACCGCATTGGGAATGCGGTTCTCTGTGCGTATTTTTGTGCAAAACATATTATGATAAATTGATAGTCGGGTTGCAATATATTCCTGCTGGTTATTTATTTGGCACAGCAAAATATTACGTGGCAAAAATATATATTTTTGATTTACTCATAGTAATTTATTGTTAGTAGCTGACTTGGACATGCTTTGCAAATTATCAGAGTCTGACAAAAGCTTCTTTCAGGCCTACTGTCTAAAGCATTCAGTACAGATGGTTTTTCTATCAACTCTTTGAGCCGATTGTCATTTGTGTGCGATTCAGGCTGTGTCAGAAAACTGCATCCCGTTGCAGAGGCAGTGTAACCTCAACAGACAGCCGCAGAAGAAAAGGTACTCGCATGAGAGTCACGTAGGAAAGTGACAACATCCGCGACATCACGCACTCGGTTTGAACCGAGTAGACTTTTGGGCCGTATCTGCGCAAGCTCAGTCCGGTGTTCGCGGGTGCAATCTGGCCGCAATGCTGCAAAGCCTGCTGCGCGGCTGCTGCGGGCGCTTTGTGGGGCAGCGTTGACTGGCAGTAAACCCGCGTACGAAGCAGCGATTGCCTCCCTGCTGAAAGCACGCGACCCTGGGTTGCTTGCGCTTCGCCTTGAGCCAAATCCGACAAAACCGTCACCCGTTTCGATTTGTGCACGAGGTCGTCTGAAACGATATTCCGTTTTCAGCGACCTTTCTTCATAATCACGTTATTTTAAACAGAGCGGTTTGCCGCCGACACTGCAGACAGCATTTTTGCCATGTTCCAGACCGATACAATCCGCCAGAATCGAATCCGAAACTTTATCACAAACTGAAGGCAAGGTTCTTCAGCCCGATATGGATCCGACCGACCGTCTTTCATCAACGTGCAGCCGCCAGCCCAGCGACCGTGCGCTACGCATGGTATGCGGCTTCAGCAAACCATTATGGACGGCCTGACCCGCTGCTACCGCATGAGCTGCTGCCCTGGATTCCCGGCACCGTGCCGCGCGGCGTCGCCCGCAAATCGTGGTCAGGCAATCAGCTACCGCGCAAAACGTATGTCGCGTCGCGGCTTGGTAGTGAAAAGGATTCTATGGAGAGTGTGGGAATGCGAAAGAAAGGCGCGCACTTTGATTACATGTAGATGCACGTCGGCGGTGGGCTGTTCCTGCACTGACTATGGGCGCGCGAGTCATTCTGATGGACGATGTGCGCCAGGCAAACCATGACCGAAAGTGTTCGACTGCCGCAGCGAGCTTGTTACCGCGTGACCGACGCCCGCGAGACGCTGGGAGTCCCGGTGCTCCGGCACGGCGTATCAGATAGAAGGCGGCAGCGTGGAGCGTCAGGCTCTATGTGGCACATCCGCTATCCGCTTGGCGGCGACAATCACGCCAGAAGCCGTTATCAGCTATGGCGACCACGCCCTGAAACGTTGCTGGGCGACGGTATTGCCGTTGCCGGTAAATCCGGGCGAAACGTGTACCCGTTTTGATTGGCGAGGTGTAATCCTGCCAGCGGCTGACCGGTGCACCATTTACACGTAATTGCCGACAGGTACGTTCGAAAAAGGACATGGTGCAAGCTGCGGTGAAAATCACGCCTGCGCACGAGCTTCGCGACTACTGAAGTCGGCAAAGAGGCACGCACGAGCACGCGCCTGATTAACGTGACGCTTTGGCCCGACCAAAGTGCCAGCGAGCGCAGAAGTGTTCAACTACTAAAGGCAGCGGGCGCAGCAAAGGCTGCCTGCCACTATGCGGCATACGCAGGCTGGATCGTTTTGCACGCGCACCACACAAATGGTTGCCGTTGCAGGAGCAAAGGCGGTGGTCGAAATCAAAAGGCGCACACGCTGATGGCGCCGAAAAGGGCGTGCGCAGCTCGGTGATTGAGCCGATAACTGACCAATAGCCAATGGTTTGTGGCGCCATCAGCGCACACGGCGGCGAGCCTGACAGGCCTGACAGCGCATACAAGGCGCAGGCCTCGTGAAAAAGCCAAAAAGCCGTCGACGGCGGCGCGGTGCGCTTCGTCCGACAAAAGCTGGGTCCAACACCTACAACCAATGGATGAGACAGCGTCAAGACTGGTGCATCTCGCCAGCTGCGTGGGGGCATGCAGATCGCGAAAGTGGCGTTGCGACAAGAAGCAGGCAATGTATGCGTTGCCCGCCAATCTGAGGCGGAAGCCGAAAGCAAACAAGCCGGCAAGGCAGCGGCCGCGAAAGACGTGTGGATACGCTGGTTTTCTCCTCCGCGCTCATTGCCGATTCCTCCGCGCTCAGCTGGCCGTCTGAAACCGAAGCGAACTTCAAAAGCCTTCCTGCCGTCCAACGTCTTGGTAACGGGCTACAGAAATCGCCTTCTTCTGGGTGGCGCGCGCGGTATATGATGACCACCCGCCGCGCAACGAAAATGCCGTTTAAAGACGTGGCCATCCACGGCATCGTGCGCGACCATGCAGAGGCATGCTCAGTCCGAAGGCGGCGTCATCGGCCCGTCCGATTTGATTGGCGGTATCGACTTGGACAAAGTACCTGAGTGAACACGCACGGCGTCTGCATGAGGCAGGAAAGCACGCCGCCGAAAGTGGAAGAAGCCACGAAAACTCTTCCCCGAAGCATCCCAGCATGGGCGCCGGACGCGTGCGCTCATAGCGCGGCAGAAGTTACATCGGCAACTCGCCGCAGCGTGAACTTCGACTTCATGCGCGCTGAGCTACCGCAACGCTTCTGCAAAGCAAAATCTGGACGCCGCACCTTCGTCTTGGTGAGACACCGACAAATGAGGCCTGCGGCTGCAGCGCGGCCGCCACCGAACGCACAGCTATTCCTTCCCCGATGTATGTGGATCATGGGTCGTCTGGATCAGACCGTCGGAAGCAGGTTACGCAAGCTACGAACCACCACCGCTTTGTGTAGCGGAAACCCTGTACACAGCTTCGTGTGGAGACGACTATTGCGACGCTGGTATTTGGAGCCGCATAAAGTACGGCGCCAAACCCGGCCGCGCGCCAGCGCCAATCGTGCCACCACGCCATGCCTGTGCGCGTACTCGAGGCCGCCTGCGCCTGCATGCGTCGATTATCCGTTGTCGCTGAGAACTCTGTGCAAAGCCATCTCGCCATGTGCGATGCCGAGCGCCATTCAGCATCACGTCCTGCTTGGCCGAAACGACGCGTCAAATCAGTTCGGGCGACCTTTGAACCGACTGGCGTGTTACTTGCCAGATTTGAGTGACGCCGTCCGCAACCTGCACGCGGCGGAAAATGGGCATCAGCCAGCAGTAAAAGCGCCCGCTGTTTGATCCCGAAAAGCTTACGGACGAGCCTGGCGGACTCGCAAATACCTGCCGATGATGGCCGACTGACCGACGCACGGCAAGTCGCGCGCGCCCTGCCAGCGAGCCCGCACCGTCGCCGTCTACGCGGCGCGCGCCTGATGCGCGAAAGTCGAAATCGACAAAGCCGCCGAAACCGCCCGCCGGGCGCAAAAGCCGAGGAAGCTGCAAAAGCGCCGGACCGACTCAACGCATCTCAAATACTCGTGGCTACTGACAGCCCCGCGCATCTGGTGGAAAGAACAAAAGGGCCGATGTGGCGGGGTTGGAGTACATGGCGAAAGTTCAAAATCAGTTGGCGAAGTTGAAGGGCTGATTGTTGGGTGGTTCAAAATTACGAGGTCGTCTGAGCTGGTTTCAGGTTTCCAGACGTACCTCTTTCGATATTGCGGCATTTAGCTCTCCGCAGGCACTCCGTAATCGCAAAGAATGTCTAACGCATATTCCTAATATGGTGGATGTTACTACTGATGCTATTCCGCGCACCGAGATTTTAAAGCATGATGCCTTTCACTGACGAGCTTCACGCTTCTCCTCTTTCCATTATGGCGGCTCTGTGGCTTCGCTCCAGTGCGCGCTTGTCGACTCCGAACCCACCATGTCAGCTGCTTCTCCTGCTACGCGCGTTTGCTCGCCAGCAGCCATCAAAACTGATTCTCGTCGACGATATGGGATCAAGCTCGGTTTGGATTTGATGGCAATCAAATCAAAGCTGTACTTCGCGCAGGAAGTGCTCGGCTGGCGCAATCTGCCGATGATGGTGTAGTCATGTTTGGATAAACGCAGCCCACTACCAAACAATAACATCAATACCGGCAAGGCTAGTCTTGTTCATTGAAAATTCATCCTTTTGTTTTGACTATGCGGGGTTGTAATCGGAGTTAATGTGTCTGATAAAATGTCCGTGGTGACTAATCGGTCGCATCGAATTTTATAACGCGCCTTTTGTTCGCTTCCACAAAAGCACGCCGTGGTCAAGATGAGTGGGGACGCGCAATTATAAGGCAGTCCAGTGCTAGGGCGCGGACGAGAGTTCACAGACGCAGCTGGCAAAACGACGCGGCGGCGGTGCGGGTGCCAGAGCGTGAAAACAGGATGATGCTGAGACAGCAAATGGTCGTTTTCGAGTCCAGTACGGTAGCGGGCATGACTGCTGATGGCGAGACCACCGCTGGCATCATCAGCGGCAGTGGTGTGTGCCAGTGGAGCTGCGCTTGGAGGTGTTGGTCGGACCTTGGATTTCTGCTTGGCGGCCAGCGCTGAGCAGCTTGTGCAAGCTGGTCGCGCGCTACGTTGCCCTTCCGTCGGCAACAAGACCTGCTCTTCGCTCAACATCTGCGCGGGATAACGGCATCGAGTTCTTCGATGTGGTGTCCTTTGGGACGATGACGAAAAGAGCTCGTCGCCCGGCGACTCGGTGACGATGCGGCTCTTGGAAGGGTTCTGCGACTACGATGGCATCGACGTCTCGCCGCGTTTGAGCAATTCGGTCGAGGTGCGCGTGTGGTTTCTCGCTGGCATCAGGGGCATTTTCAGCGCGTTTCGCGCAGAATGATGAGCTTGTCAGAAGGTAGGGGCGACGGTGCATCAGACCGAGTTTGGATACGCGCTTCAATTCGTTTGCTCTTCGCTGGCAGATTAGCGATCAGCTCGAGCTACTTCCCAACACGCGACGGGCTTGGGCGGCGCGATGCGCTCGCCCGCTTCGGTGGTGATGATGTCGTTGCTGCTGCGGTCGGCGCAAGGGATACCGACAGCTCTTCTTCCGGCTCTGTGGCGATGGAAAAGGGTGGGCTGGCCTGACAAAGCAGCGGCGCGCGGCACGTCCGGGCTGCGCTCCACTGCGCGACGGCTGCGGTGTAACACTGCAGTTCGGTCGGTCATATTAAGCCTTTTTCTGTTTCGTTTTGTGACTGGGCGTGATGTTCCAGTTGAGGAACGTCTGCCGCCGTCCTGCTTTTCTTGCAAAAGTGCGGATGTCGTCAGGAAACAGTGCGACGCGGCTGGACCGTACTTCCGGTAATTGTTCTTTGCGCAGGGTCGGCGGGTAGTCGAGGCCTTTCCTTCTAACAGAGCGCGTTCTTGGGCGCTGATGATGATGCGGTGCAGTCGCGCGCGCGACGGCGGCGCTCAGCTTCTGCCGGTGCAGCATATCTGTAATGACGCTTGGCCTCCGACGTCGATCGAAGAAAGCGCTCTCAGCTGACGCATTTCGCGGTTTCGCTGCAGGGCGCGACGATGATGACGTCTTTACGCAAAACTTCAGCCAGCAAAACGCTGCTATGATGGATGACGGTTTCGCCGGCGTGGATGCTGCGGGACGTTTGCGGTCCGGGAATGACTTACGCGATGAGCGGCGGGATGCGCAGGATGTCGCAAATATCTTGTGCGGACAGCATTTCGCCTTCTTCGAGCGTTCAGGAGAATATTGCGGGTAATCGTAAAGTGTTCTTCTTTAGTGCCCGCCTTGTTCGGCTTTTGCGGGTTGCTTTACGGATGCCCAAGATACGAATTCCAGGTCGCGGACGCTTCTGGATGCGCTCGGTTGGTTGCCAACGGTGGCCTTCGTCGGCGAAGTAGAGTGCCATCAATGCGCCCTGGTATTCAATGCACCGGCAGGGAGAGTCTGCCAGGCCGTGCTATTCGAATCTCCATTTGTCACTGCTCAGTCACGCCATGACGCTCTCCGCGCCTTCACGGGTCAGTGCACAGTCTTTTGTCGCGGGTTTTGCGGTGCAGGCAGGGCATGAAGGTTTTCACGGTTTTATGTCTTTAATCAGTGCCTGCGGCGTGGCCGCTGGATGACGTTAATCAGGTCATACACGACGCGTCGTTCCGCAGCTCGCATAATCAGGTCGGTTACGCAAACCGACATCAAAGTCGCTAACGCGGTTTGTGGCGCTCGCAGTACCAGTCCGGCTGCAATACTGGCGCTGCGTCGTGGTGGTACCTACGCCGCGCTACTGATGTTACTGCATTGATTTTTGTCGCGATGCTTTTCACTTCAAAGTTTTGGAACGGTTAATCTGTGTCGATTGCGCTGTCGCCAGGCGGTTGTCTTGCAATGGAAACCTGTGCGTCTTTTGTGCGGGTGGTCGGGCGGGTCTTGTTCAGGGGTGCGGTAGATGCGCCGCTACGGAGACCAGCTCCGCCTGCATGGAGTGGACGAAGACTGCGCGCGTTGCGCTGCCTTTTCGCGCCTGCCAGCTGCCCTACCGCGCTGTGCATAGACTGTCGAATGTTTCCGTCGGCAGCCAAGGTCCGCACCTTCACTGACCGATGCGGTTGCGATAGGTCGCCGTTTTTCACGCATAAGCTGCACGTCCGGTGCGGACGAGGGTGCCTGATGAGGACGGTCAGGTTGTTGATGGCGACGGTTTGCCTGAACGGGGCAGGCTGCTGGTTGACTTTTGGGTTGTTGCGGCTCGGTTTGTCGCTGCGGCTGAAAAGCCAATGATGGCGTGCGGCAAAAGACGACCAGCTTTCACTTTCATGGCGCAGCCTAAAAGTCACGCTTCGCGCTAACGGGCAAAAGGTCAGCTTATGAGCTCTCGATGTCAATGACTCGCGGACCGTCAAATCCTGTACGTCTAAAACCGAAAGGAACAATATCAGTGCGGGCTGCTGGCTGGCGCGCTGGCGCAAAAATTCTTCAGTTCAGGTCAGTCTGCGGTATGCAGGTGAATATTGATACGTCAAGCGGGCTGACTTGCATGTCGAGCGGGTTTCATAGTGAGTAAATCGCCAAATGATTGCCATAAGTTTACGTGTAAATCTTTGGCTATTCAGGAAATCCGTTTGTCGTCTGAAGTAAAATTTCCCATTCTCTTCTGCGTTTCGCATGAAATCGACATAGGTCATCAGTTACAAAGTGGGTACACGACAAAGGTCGTCCCGCAGCCAAATGTCTTCCGGTTTTCGGGCAGACGTACTCTTCTATTATCTGCCTACGTATTCAGAACGGCGTGCAGAACACAGTCACGTCCGCAGATGGGTTTGCGAAATCGGTCGGCTGCCGCGCCTCGCCCAGCGGTCGTGCCGATGCCGCAACCGCGTATTGGTGGCAGACCAGAGATTCCATCCGCACGGATGTAGTCGGCATCGGCGGTACGCAGCTTCGTCGTCGCCCGCATCTTTTGCGCTTCGCCTTGCGATTTGAAGCGTTCAGCGGTCTTCAGGGTCGTTCAACTCAGAATAGCCGTTTGCCGGTCGCACGTGCCGACGAACTAATTCAGAAGCATTCTGCTCAGACGTTTGGTATCGGAAGCACGTGCCAACGAGGAAACTTCGACCGGGTAATCGACTGATGAAGGTCGGGTTCGTTGCCCTCGGCACAGCCTTCAAACGGGGCGAGCCGATTGCAGGCCTGCCGATGCCGAGGGACGCGGCAGCGAACTCTCGCCGTGTTTGGCGAGTTACTTTTTCAGCCCTCCGCATCGTTCAACTGCTCGGTCGGTGTGGTGCGGATTAGTGACTGTATGTAAGCTTCGAGAATGAGTCAGGGCGTTCAAACGGGCTCCAGTCGACTGCTGCCGCGTTGTGGCGGCAATTTCGCACGTGCCGTTGACCGTGCGCGATGCGTTGCGGATGATATCTTCGCCATCTGCATCATGCGTTCCGTAGTCGGAGAAGGCTTCGGCGTCAATCATGGTGAGATTCAGGAGGTTGTGGCGCGCTGGACATGCCTTCATTGCGGAAGCTGCGGTTGATTTCAAAGCGCGCTCCAGAGCCGCCGGCCACGGCGTTTTCAGATACGCTCAGGGAGGCGATGCTGCGCAGGTGAGCAGGATCGTCAAAGGCGTTGTGGTGGAGTCTGGCAGAACGGTTTCGCCGTCGCCGCCGGAGTCAGGGTGCATCATCCAGGGTTTTCGACTTCGAGATGTGCTAACAGTCGCGTGAAATTGCGCACCGGATTGGATGATGGTTGGCTGCGCTTTGATAAACGTGTGCGCGATTCTTCGTTGGCAATCAAATCAACGTAGCGTTCGGCGTGTTGGTTTCCTGATCGCGCTCAAGTAACTGACATTTTACCGCGGGCGGCGGGCTGCGGTTTGGACAGCAAGGCCGGATGTCCGGACACGCGCGCGATCGAACTCGCGTGGTGCGTTTTGAACAAAGTGCCTTCGCGCCGACGATGTCGCCGTTAAGTCGGCCGGGTTGAAATCGTCCAAAGACTTCGGCTCACGCCTGCTGGTGTTCAGATACAGCTGGATGGCCGGTCACGTCTTGCGGAATTAGTGGCTGGCTGCGCACTCACTGTTGGCGTTTCGAGGCATCATGCGGCCGTACGTTTGTGACGACGGGTGCGGCTTGGGTCGAGTTCTTCTTTACTCAGTTTCGCCATGTCAGGCGTGCAAAATCGGCGGCTCCGCTCTCGCGCTTGAAGTCGTTACGGGATGGGCAAATGCGCTGTTGGCGGATGTTGTGCAGTTTCACCGGCGCGTAGGGCGAGTGATTTGGACTTTTCGTCCAGCTGCGAGCTCGAACAGTTTGCGGATTTTGTTCGCTCTTATGGTGTTTGAAACGGGCATCGTCAGGCACCAATCTGTTTCAGCGCCTGGGTTGGATCACCGTATTTGCATATTTTACGCGATGTCGTGATGTCCGCAAAAGGCAAAATGCGCCCGAGGCTAGTCGGTTTGCAGGCGGCATTTCGTTTGCTATCTAGAGGGCTAATATCGGCCAGTTAAATGTGGTTTGAGATAAACGACTTGGTTTACGAATATTGCTTCAAACCATGTTGCCGTCCGCTGCCGCCGATACCGGATTTTCCGGCCCTGCACGCTTGCGTGCGCCAGCTTCGATTTTCCGCGGATTGATGTGGGTCTCGCCGGATGCGGGCGGCGGGTAACGTAGAAGGCGTTCAGGTTGAGTTGGTGTACGGGCTGGTCGCGAGGTCGCGAGTCGTTTGCCAGGCGATGACCTTGGTCGGTACGGCGTATGTCGAAAGATGGCGACCTTGAGCAGGACGTAGAAGGTGCACTGCCTTCGCGATGTCCCTGTCAACTGTTGTCGTGTCGTCAAGCAAAAGGTCGGTTCGAAGAAATAGCCGCGTCCTTCGGCGCGTTTACGCGCTGGAACCAGCGCATCGCACCCGCCGCTGACGGCGCGTTCCACTTTTCGGCAACGGCTGACGGCGCGCTCTTCAATCAACGGCTTTCCATTTGCGCCGCCTGCGAGCTTCGGCCGCGAGTTGCCGTAGCGCACGCGCCCTCGCGGCGACGGTCGTTTTTCAGTGAGCACGTCTTTCAGGCCTGTGTGCGACATGGACGCCGGGCCGCTCAGCGCGTTGCAGATTGACCAGATGTTGCCGACGCGCAAGCCAAGATGCGTTCCACTGTCAGTCAAATCCATCTTTCAAAACGATGGCGGGCGCTTTTGCCGCCGGAGTTTCCGCGGACTGTGGTGATGTTGGCGGGCGGCTTCCATCGCGGCGTCTGCTTCGACGGAGCCGGTCGGGCGAGCCACCTCCGGCTTGCGGATGGGCGGACGGGCATTTGCCGATTTCCGCGCCAGGATGGTCGCACGATCGACACCTGCGGGCGGTCAAACCATTGTCGTCGATTTCGGCGGCAGCTTAACTGATTGATCAGGGTCACGCTGCTGGGTTTGACGACGATGGTGTTCGTGACCAAGGCCGAAGGCGCTGCGGGCGGTCAGGAAGAGGGAAGTTCCACGGCGGGATGCCTGCCCGACGCCGCGGACGTTTGAGTCTGGCCAAAATATCGCGCGCGGGCGGTCGCGCTGGGTGATTTCGCCTTCGTAAACGGCGCTGCCCATTCAGCATTGATGGTCAGATGTGGTCGAGCGGTGAGACATGACTTCCGCGCGAGGTCTTTGCGTTTGCCGCCTTCGGCGGCGATTGGTGTCGTGAATCAGCTCGTCAGCGCGTTGCGCGTCATGCCTGCCGGGCGATTTGCGTAAATACGCGCCGCGTTCCGACCGCACCAGGCAGCCACTCCCATGCCGGTTGCGCCGCGCGCGCCGCCGCGCTGGCGCGGTCGCGTCCTGCTGCCGCCGCCTTTGTTCGCGGGCGATGGGTTCTCGCCGTGGACGGGTTCATGCCGCCAACGCCTCGCCGTTAAATCGTTTTTCAGCGTCCGTTGATATGCAGCCAGTTATTTTCATTTAAAGTTCTCCTAGCTGACTGGGTACGACCGTTTTGAATACCTTCGTTACTGGCATACAAAGTATCTTCGCGCCATTACAGAGTAGATTCTTCGGAACGCCGAAGCCGCGCCAAGCGGAACTTGTTGATGGGTCGTAAGCGTTCAGACGCTCTGACCAGCCGGATTAAAGTCAACTGCTCTACCGACAGGCTAACATTGATAAACTATAGATTATGTGGCCAAAGCATCCTGTAATGGCCAGTTTTGGTGCCATTGAAAAGTAAACCTTCCTATTATTTGCCGTTATTTGCCTATTTCTACCAATTGGGCTATTTATGAGTTCCATGCACTGCTGAGGTGATGTTTTCAGATTGCGGGATGGCTTATGAAAAAATTGCGTTACCGATGGTGATGCGTAAACAGCGCCATGCTCTCCGGCCAGACAACATTGAAGAGGCTGCTTCTGCCGTAGCCTGATACCAGCGCCTGCTGAAGCAAAAGATGCGGCAAACGTTTCAGAAGCAAAGGTAAAACACCGTTGAGCGGTATAGAAAAAGCCGTTTCTAGTGTTAAAGATGCTGCGATCTTCGAGCCGTATGGTCAAAAGCCGTCGCGCTTCGGAAAATGCAGATAAAGCCTTATCAAATGCAACCGAAGCCACAGAAGCAATGCGTAACTGA